>Ga0209810_1000333_pt1 | contig 113894 bp, 88 predicted proteins | sample Coa_R1_7_FD_187159 | JGI IMG/M metagenome (GOLD analysis project Ga0209810, IMG submission 187159) | Surface soil microbial communities from Centralia Pennsylvania, which are recovering from an underground coalmine fire - Coalmine... | ecosystem: Environmental > Terrestrial > Soil >...
GGGCCAGTCGCTCATGCAAGTCTTTATTCTCTTGTCGAAGCTGAAGCAGTTCTTCTTCTGGCGTCATGCCCTTACTCTACAGGATGTTGAACTCTTTGGCAAATCTCTAGGACACCTGAGTAGTTACAACATGAGACATAGATACGTTCAGCAGTACAGTTCACTAAAAGGTTCTCTAACTCATAATGGCGTTTATGTGATACAGGCCCATGGGAAGTAACGGCTTCAATAAGATAAAGCCAGTTCTTATTTTCGTCATAAAGAATAATGTCAGGTAATTTATCATGAGCTGTCATAGGTACTCCGAGTTGCTCTAACCGCTCTTTTTCATAAATCACAAATTTTTGGGCAGCATCGCCTAAATAAAGTACTGTAGCGGCGGGAGCGTAGCGAGGTCCAAACTTTTCAATAATCGCAATCTGTAGCTGATTATGCTTTCCTGGTGTAAGGTAAAGTTGTTTGCCATCGGCTAACTTGAGAGGTAGAGCATGAGTTTGACGACTTCGTTGATACTGTTCCCATAATGCACCATGATTGCTTAGAAATTTTGCGGCGGCATTTTCCCACTCTTTTGTTTCGAATTGAACCAGCACATCAAGAACGTCTCTCGTTAATCCATAGCAGAAATCTGGGCTATTAGTAGGACGTGTTGGATCATCTGGATTGCGGTCTACTAAGCGGGCCTGTTCGAATTGATGAATCACCTGCCGGCGTACCACCTCTCGAGTGTTTTCCGCATAGATTCTACCATAATGTTGCTTCATAAAAGCCATCATATGATGAATGGTGACTGGTCGATTGGATACATTTTCCCAGGGCGTTGTCTCAGTCAGGTTGCCTAATGCTAGTAGTGTTAAAGCACTAATTTCGTTTTGTTGTGCTGGTGGTAGGCCAAGATCGTGTAAAATGCGCTGGGCCTCCTGAATTTTACCCATAGACATCCTCGAATCTTTAAGTATAGGGAGTTGGAGATCATTCTCCTCACTTCCCACAATCAGGTCTTTCCCAAGATCCTCCATAAGGATAGTTTCGATTGCATCAAAATCTTGTTCGATTCGCAAATTTATCACTTGTTGACCTAATCGAATAAGTTGATCCAATGGAGGTAATGGCAGTTTTCTCAGTTCAGTAGCATTAACCTGCGTGTTGCCATTTGTTATCCGAAAGTAACGATCAACGAGAGTGCTGTTGAGGAAAGCTGCTACTCCTACAGCTTCCTCATGAGAAAGCGTTCCACCAGGACGATACAGATAATTCAGGTGATTTTCAAAAGCAATCAGATCTGTACTAAAGGTATTCTCTAGTAGAACAGCTGCTGTAATGCGGCGTGGTTCTTCCTTAGCACTAAACCGTCGTAAAATAATCTGTGTTGTATTCTTAGTAAGTAATTTATGCCCTGCCTGAAGCAGTATCCCTTGTGGTTTGTCAAATTGCTCAAGAGGCCACTTAATATCCATGCGTTTGACATGCTGCAACCATAAAAGAGGAACGGCTCTGCCTTGCTTCACGTCCTCTACAGATGTTAACATATCAAGGCTCCGAAAAGGAACGACAGGACCGGTTGATATCTCCAATCCATATGTTGCTAGTCGATCAGGCCAACGTCTGAATGCTTGCAAAAGATGTGTATCAATGTCGCTTGTTGGTAAGTGTAATACAGGGTCATTCTGCCTTTCATCGAAAACGAGCCGACGCTGCACTTGTTGGGTAAGTGGGTGGGCCAAATCTTCAATTCCCCGACTTCGTGAAAGAGTGACAAAAGGAGCATCTATGGAAACTGCTCCTTTCCTTATACCAGCGAGGATAATATTCTCCTGAAGTACATCGGCATTTTCGAAAGCAGATCGCCTGGAATCAAATATATGCATAAATTCGGGCATAATGGTATAAAAAAACTGGTGACGGAAGTGCTGGAAATATGTACCGGAAGCAAACGATCGAGGTGTAATTGAAATGAAACGCCCTCCTATTCGCAAAGAAGATGCTGCTAAGGACATGAAGATTGTATATATGTTTGTTCGACCATGTGCAATATCTTTTACAAGTCTGGCACGCGTATCTTTTTGATTAACCTTGAAATAAGGAGGATTGAGAATAGCAAGGTCAAAAGGTTGTTGAGGTTGAAGTTCATCTGTCCACAAGGATGTTTGGGAAATTTGTTCTGCCATGGCTTCGATAAAATCTTGCCTGTGAAGCTCGATGGATAGTTCGATACCATGTTCTTGGAGAAAGTCTCTGGCGTAGTTAAGAGCAAAGGAACAAAGGATATAAAGTACAGGATCAGCTTCATAGACGATGATAGAAAACCTGGATATCTTTTGAACAACCGCAAGTTCGCAAATAGCGCAAGATAATATTCCTGTGCCAGCTCCTGGATCAAGGACCCGCATTCGATCGTGAAGTTCTCCCGCCTGATTCGCCATGTAGCGTGCCACAATTGGAGGAGTAAAAAATTGCCCGGCATCACGTCGTCGGGTCTCACTAGTATTAGCAGCATACCATTCTCCGAGCATTTGGCATACTTCAACAGGTAAGAGGTCTGGCGAAATAGCGGGGGTATGATTCCATGGAATGTCGGGAGCTAGAATCCGTAAATTATCTAATGGAAGTGCGTATGATTTAGACTTTCGAACCTGCTCCATCACCATGGCTATTTTCTCTCCATATCTTTGTTAGAACAGTTGCTCATGATTTCTCATAATGCTACCATCTCTTATACTGGTTAGCAATATTTCAGGGACTAATTGCTACTAAGTTAGCAACTTGACATGTATTCATGCTCCTATATACCTAATACATCTCCCATCCCAAAAAGCGGAAATCAATCCCCCAAATTGACAAACCTCACCGACCCATCTGCCTCAATCACCATCTGGTACAGCGTCCTGCCAGGAAAGGCAGTGCGCAGTTCTTCATATTGCGCAGGGTTGCTGGCCCAGGCGTAGATCACATTGCCTTGCAGCAGCGGGTCGTTTAGGGGGAAGAGAATGAACTGGTAAATGGTGTAATCATCCGTTACAACGATGGCACTGTGCAGGGGAGCATGATATATCTCCGACGCGTCAACGTTGTACCAGGCCGGCAGGCCGGTGTAGTTGGTATGCAGTGCAATCTGGCGCGGCATGTAATATCCCAGATTGCAGGCTATCAGCGCTACAACCAGTGCTACCGTAATGAGGCTGAAAGCAGGCCCGTTCCGTACTTTGTTCACGGGTAACGTATGATGCAGCCACTGAACTGCTGCGCGCCCGGCAGCTATGCCCGCCGAATTCAGAGCCAGGATGCCGCGAGCAGTGAGGATGAGCAGGAATGGCAGTGTTTCAAAAAGGTAGCGCGGCCCGAGGTAAATGCCGTGGTAGAAATAGCCAATATAAGCGCCGGTCATGATAGCTGCCCCTGCCAGCATCAGCCAGTCTGCGCCTTTAGCTCGCCAGGTCAGGAACGGCAGTGCCAGAAATGCCAGTGTCAGATAAAACGGCCAGCCGAAGAGGTCGATCTGGAGAATGGTCAGCAACTCGTCCAGGTTGACGAAACCGGCGGCCACCGTGTGCTGCCCGTAGAAGCCAACTCCCTGCCCAAAGCCCCAGTGGTCACCGGCGAAAAAGAGGCTGCGCGGCGTCGTTTGAGGGTTGCCAGTCAAAATGGCATTGAAGCTGAAGTAAAGACCGAGAAAGATGATTGCGACCGCGATAAAGCTCAATCCCGGTATGATCCAGCGCTGCCAATCATGACGTAGTCTTTTCCAATGAAGCAAAAGCACTCCCAGCAGGACAATGAGAACGAAGAGGACAGCAACCAGGTCGCGTGTCAATGCTGCCATGCCGAAGCAAACCGCCGATAACGGCAAATTCCAGCCTGCCTCGCCCTGTGCGAAACGCAGCAGCGCCCATAGTCCCCAGACGAGGTAGAAGAGCGCAACTGCATGACTCAGGTAGCTGGCGGCAAGGTAACTGTAAAACGGCGAAAGCGCACCCAGTAAGATCGCCAATGTTGCCACCCGGCGGTCATAAAGCCTCGCCGCTATCAGCCCGATACCAAGCAGTGCGAAGGTTCCCAGAACCGGTTCGACCAACCAGGGTATGCCCAGCCAGATGCCCGGAACCAGAGTTAAGGAGGTGCCAGGTTCATATTGTCCAAACCACTGCCCGTTGAATACCACCATGAAAGGCCCCGGGAAACGGTCTATCGCTGCTGGTATGGGAACGGAGAGGTGTTCCAGCGCGTACATTTTCGCTGCAAAAAGATACGCGCTGGCATCGTAGATGTGCGGCTCAGCGTTGTACTGGACGAGCGAAATCCACGATACGAAAATCAGAGAGCCGGTGAGCGCAATCAGGGCAACCGGGTGGATGGCTTTGGTAAAACTCTGCCAACATTTTCGCAGGTAAAGACTGAAAGCAGTAAGATGCTGCTTTGTCTCTTGCCTGCTTGTTTGTCCAGCCGCCGGCATTGTTGGAAAGTCAGGTGGACTTTCCATAACCTGTGATGTTGAGCGAGGCCATTTTGTTTTTATGATGAACCCGATTACGCTTTCGCCAATCAGGACCATGAGCAAAAGTATCACGGCCCAGAGCATGATCCGCACCAGCGTGTCAATAACCATGGCGACAAAAGGAAGAGAACTGATTGGGAAGAATGCGCTGGTCACAGGTTGATTGGCGGCCTGCCCTTGCACATCGCGGGTGATAGCAATCTGGCGGTCGTTACGGTCGAGCGTGATATGCAGGATTGTGCCATCCGCTGCGATCAGGTTGAGCGTCATGGGTGTCTCTGGGCGCTGTAGTTCTACGCTTATACGTAATGATCCGGCGTTCGGCAGCACTACTTGCGAACCATTGAGGGGCCAGTTCGTCCCTCCAATCGAGTGACCACCGGCAAATACTTCAAGGTTGCGCCAGCGACTGGTGCCATCCAGGTCGCGCATCCATGCCTGGAAGTGGTAATAAGGGGACGAGGAAATAGAGTGCAGGTATGCCGGGTCTAATGTCAGGTTGTTGGTGCTGTCGGTGCCATCAATCTGGTATTCATGGACTACCGGGTCGCGCGGCGCGAATTGCAGCGTTATGGGCAGCGAGATGTGACCAAGTCGCAGGGTCTGGCTATCAACATGAAGTGTAGCGATACCGCTCTCAATATCGATCTCAACCGGTAAGGCAACGGTATAGCATAATGCATCCAACGCAAGTAATATGAGCGCTAACAGCGTTAAAAATGACAATACAGCCACACCACGCGGGATTCGTGATTGTAGCTGTCGCATAGAGTTATTTCTTCCTCCGATTTGTTCATGCTGATGCCTGTTTTACCATACGTGTCAATCAGGAATATTTTCTGATGAGTTTTCCCTCTTGACCTATGCTGCGACTGTCCTTATACTAGTGAGGCAGAGGCACCTACATTATTGGCCTGAGCAGTAATCACTCCTCTTTGATAGAGGAAGGAAGAGATAGCAAAAGTTGAAGATCGTTATTCGCTGGCGGCCCCTGGCCCTGTCCGGCATAGCGTTGCTTGGGCTGGCCTTGCGTCTTTATGTATTAGATTGGGATTCGCTTGCCTCGCGCTTTCAGTACTTGCTACGCGTGTATGGACCGGCGTATGCGTATGGCAATAATTTTCATCCAGATGAGCGGCAGATCATGTTTCATGTTGTTCAGCTGGCCTGGCCGGACAGTTGGGCGCAATTCTTCGATGCTGCCAATTCTCCCCTCAATCCGCACTTCTTTGCCTATGGTTCTTTCCCGATGTATTTATTGGCGGGCGTTGGCAATATTCTGTCGCACTTTTCCCCCGCATTAGCGAATTTCGCCAACCTGACACTCACCGGTCGCGCTCTGAACGCGATTTTTGATACCGGCACTATTCTCCTGACCGGCGGCCTGGCACTTTTGCTGGTGCCTGATCGCACTCCTGGTCGCCGTTATGCCTGGTCGGCAGCATTGCTGGCCGCGGTGTTGGTGGCATTCACGCCATTTCAGATCCAGCAGTCGCACTTTTATACCGTCGACACAATGCTGTTGTTCTTCGTTACCCTGACTATCTTTGCTTGCGTCAAACTTGTCGATACCGATAAACCAGTGCGCTGGTCGCTGATCGTTGGCCTTGGTTATGGCCTGGCGCTGGCGACTAAATTCAGCGCCGCGCCCTTGATTGTACCACTACTTGTGGCCCTGGCTTTGCGCTGGTACAAATTGGGCTTTTCCTCCATGGTTGCCGCAACCCTCATTTCTGTTGTCTCAACCATCCTGGTATTTCTTATAGCCATGCCATATGCGCTGTTGGATCATACGAATTTTGTGCAGCAGATTGCTTATCAGGGTGACCTGGCCCGTGGATTGATTGACGTGCCTTATGAGATACAGTTTGCAGGCACGATACCATATGTGTACGAGCTACAAAATATGGTGATATGGGGTCTGGGTGTGGTGCTGGGTGTTGTGGCGCTGGCAGCACTGATCTGGCTATGCTGGCGCGTCTGGAAACGAGATGCGGGTTCCTGGCTGATCGTGCTTTCGTGGGTGATTGTTTATGGCGCGATTACCGGCAGCTTCTATGCCAAGTTTATGCGTTACATGCTGCCGATCTATCCATTCCTCACTTTGATGGCGGCTGCGGGACTGCTGGCCCTCTGGTGTTGGTTAAAGGAGCGGGACTGGCACATCAAGCAAATTCCCCTGACTGTTCTTGCTTATGGCGCTATTGCAATCGTGCTGGCCGGGACGATTTTTCAGGGCCTGGCGCTATTGAATGTCTATAGCCAGCCCAATACACGTATTCAAGCCTCGCTCTGGATATATAGCCATATCAAACCAGGCAGCGTTTTGACGTATGAGCAGTGGGATGATCCGCTGCCTGTGGCCGTCGATGGACATGACCCCTCCATTTATCAGCAGGCTACCTATCCTGATCCCGATGCGAATGGGCAACCTGTGCAGGGGCTTGACCTCTATGGTGCGGACACAATACAAAAGGCGCAGGAACTGGCAAAGCTTCTGCCCACCATCGATGCCATTACCATGCCGACGGACCGTCTTGATAAATCGATTCCGCGCCTGCCCGCTCGTTACCCTCTGACTATTCACTATTACCAGTTGCTGTTCAGTGGCCAGCTGGGCTTTCATCTCGCCGCGCAGTTCGAAGTGCGCCCCAACCTTCTGGGTATCACGCTGGACGATAGCGGAGCGGACGAAAGCTACTCGGTTTTCGATCATCCCACGGCGCGCATCTTTGTGCGAGATAATCCCTACCCCTACACTTCCGCGCAGCTCCTGCAAAAGTTACTGGATGGTGTGCAATTGCCGGCTTCTGGCACCGGCCTGAGTGGTTCGCAGCGTTCCTTGCTGCTGACCGCTCAGCAAATCGACGACGATCAGCAATCGCCCTCATTTGGTTCGCAGTTTCCACAAAATAGCCCCTCGAATACGTATCCGGTCTTCTTCTGGTGGTTGGCGCTGGCGCTTTTGGGAGCGCTGGCATATCCACTAACGTTTTCCGCCTTGCGTGGACTCGCGGACCGCGGCTATATTTTCAGTAAAACGCTGGGCATTCTCTTGCTCGCGTACCTCGCCTGGATGCTGGCTAATTTGCACCTGATTGCGTTCAGTCACCTTTCGATGCTGGTTGTGTGCCTGTCGCTCTTCTTTTTGGCGCTGGTGCTGTACTGGTGGCAACGGAAAGCTATAACTGGATTTATACGCCAGCGCTGGCGATTGCTTTTGATTGAAGAAGGTATTTTCACGCTGGCTTTCCTTGCTTTTGTCGCTATCCGCTCATTCAATCCCGATCTCTGGAATCCTTTTTTGGGTGGTGAGAAGCCGATGGAGCTGGCGTTTCTCAATGCCGTGCTGCGCAGTCCCTACATGCCACCTTACGACCCATGGTTTTCAGGTGGGTACATTAACTATTACTACTATGGGTATGTAATCTCCGGCGCTTTGATTAAACTGACGGGCATTGTTCCCACGACGGCATTCAATCTAGCCATCCCCACGCTGTTCGCATTGACTTTTACCGGCGTGGTGACGGTCGTCTATAGCTTTACGCGGCGTTTCTCATTAGCGCTGCTGGGCGGTTACTTTGCCGCGTTGATAGGCAACTTCGATGGCGCATTGCAACTCAAGCAGCAGTTTGCGGCCCTGTTGTCGCACATGCAGCCCGCCGCATTTAATTACTGGCAAAGCAGCCGCATTATTCCTTTTACCATCAACGAATTTCCTTTCTGGAGCTTCCTGTTTGCTGATCTGCATCCGCATGTTATCGACCTGCCAATAGCCACATTCATGCTTGGTATCGTTGCCGCCTTGCTGCTCTTTGATGGATCGAAGGATGTTTTGCCGGGCGAGCAATTTCAAGGGAAGGTTGCCCTCTCTGTGCTGTATGGATTGGCGGCTTTTGTCTTTGGCACTATTGCGTGCGTCAATCCATGGGATATGCCGGTGTATGCGCTGATCCTGGCCGTCGTGCTTTTCCTGCGCACAATAAAGGCGAAACGAGGAACGGGGAAGCTGGAAGTATCTATTTCGCTGGTCTTTACACTTGCCGCGTTTGCTTTTCTGGCTATTGCCGGCTATCTCCTCTACTGGCCCTTTTATACATGGTACCAGGAACTCTACGTCAATGGGTTTGGGCGAGTGAGCCAGGGAACAAGTTTAGGCGATTATCTTACTATTTCCGGTTTATGGATCTTTCTCACGCTCAGTTTCTTCCTGCTCGAACTGTACCTCTGGTGGTCGCGGGCGCGTGCATCGCGGTCGGGCGGCCTGATTATAGGCAATTCTAAATTCAAGGGTTTCCCGGCACAACAACAGGTAGCCGGTTATTTATTGCTCTGTGGCGTCGTGTTGACCTTTGCGGCACTGCTCGGGCTGAAGATAGTTTTATTACTATTGATCGTACTCGGCGCTTTCCTGTTCGTAATGCAGGTCAGAGATGCTCCTTTCCTTGGAGTCACGAATGCCGCCAGCATCAAGAAATCATTCGAGCTTCGTAGCCTCGATTTCCAGTCGCAGTACACTTACCTTTTGTTGCTCATGGCGCTCGGTATCGGTCTGGGGGTTGAAATTGTCTATATCCGCGACTTTCTGGATGGTGGCGACTACGAGCGCATGAATACGGTCTTCAAGTTCTCTATGCAAGCCTGGCTGTGCTTTGCCGTCGCGGGAGCATCGGTAGTACAGAGATTATGGAGTTATTTGCGCGGCTTCCTCAAGCAGGCATGGTTTCTCATTTTCGCGTTATTGCTGCTCGGCAGTTCGGTGTTTCTACCATTGGGAACGCTTTCGCGTATCGATGACCACCGGGCGTGGGCCGCTGCGAGTCCACCCGCACAAAGTGCCACTTACACACCAACGCTGGACGGCTTTGCTTTCGCGCGCTCCTGGTATCCCGGTGATGCGCAAGCAATTAGCTGGCTCAACGAGAATATCACGGGCTCACCGGTCATCCTGGAAGCTGCCGCGCCCGTTTCATATGCATGGTTCAATCGTGTTTCCGTCTACACGGGGCTTCCCGATGTTTTAGGCTGGGTTGACCACGAGGATGAGCAGCGCTATAACAACCAGCCCTTGAATCGTATGACAGATATTGGTATTATCTATACCACACCTGATCCGGCTCAAGCTCTTGAATTGCTCTACTATTATCATGTACGCTATATTTACGTGGGTGAATTGGAACGCGAGGCGTACGCGCAGCAATCGACGGCAGGCCTGGATAAATTTGATGCAATGGTTGGTAGTTCGCTGCGGCTGGTCTATCGATCAAACGGCGTAACGATCTACGAAGTAATGTAAGATGTAGTAAGATAAATGGCCCGAAAAGGAAACAAATGGGCGAATCCAAACGTCAATAACAGCGATAAAGTGGTAATCTACGTAAAATTGTAATGCCTGGCGCGTGTTTTAATGTAAGGGCGTACCCTTGTGGTGGCCCTCCCATTAGAATCGAAGCTCAATCTGATTGAAGGTGTCTATGCTTCAATTGTTACAAATGTGGGCACTGGTGGAAGTGTTGGGAATCATCTGCCTGCCATTAACTATCACCGTATTTCATAATCTGCCAGACCGCGGCTGGGCTTTTACGAAGGCTATCGGCATAGCGCTGCTTGCATTTTGCGTCTGGTTGCCGTTAATGTATGTGCAAGCTCTCCCATTCAGCCAGTTATTTATTTCCGGCGTTTTGCTCGTCCTGGCAGCCCTCAATCTGATAGGTTTTGTGAAAGTATGGCGCACGCTGGTACAATTCGTGCGCTCCAATATTTCTTATATCATCGTCTGCGAAGTTGTCTTTCTGGGTATGGCATTCTTGCTGGGCTGGATTCGATCCTATGGGCCGGATATTCGCATCAATGAAATGTTTATGGACGAGGGATTTCTCTCGGCGATCATGCGCAGTCCCCATTTTCCGCCCAATGATATGTGGCTGGCCGGTTACCCAATCAACTACTACTACTACGCCCACTATACGATTGCGGTGCTGGCAAAATTGTTGGGCCAACCCTCGTATGTCGCATTTAATACTGGCATTTCTACCCTCTTCGGCTTAACAGCGATCAACCTGTTTGGCGTCACCTGCAATATCGTGGCCTGGGCACGCTATCGCCGTAAGAGAGAGCTTGCGACGGTTGGGGGCCCTAACCAGGTCGGCCATGTCATTCTGAGCGCAGCGAAGAATCCGCCTCCGTGGCCCCAGAGATTCTTCGCTGCGCTCAGAATGACAAGGGTCACGGCTGCTTCGGCCCCTACGGCACCCCAGCGCAATGCTCGAGCCGAGCGTCCCGATAGAGTATTCCCGCCGTTACTTGGAACAGTTCCATATGGGCTACTGACCCTCGTCATGGGCCTGATTCTCGGTAATCTTGCCTCGACACAGCAATGGTGGATACAGCATGGAGACCTGCCCCCATATTACTGGTATGATCCATCACGTGTGATCGATAAAACTATCAACGAATTTCCCGCTTTCAGCTTCCTACTCTCGTGCTTCCACGCGCACGTGCTGACGCTGGCGTTTACAATTGTGGGTATAGCCCTGGGGCTGAATCTATTCCTTGAACGTAATGGAAGAGGATTGTTTGCCTTTGGGCGCGGCTGGCGGCTGCCGTTCACACTTGGCATGACGGCGGTAATTATCGGTGGTCTCTTCACTATGAATGGATGGGATCTGCCAACCTACCTGGGTATCGCGCTCATCTGTATCGCTTTGCAGCAGTGGCTGGCCTATCGCTCGCAGTTCAGCCTCTCCCTGGTGCTGGATGTCATTACTGCCGGGTTAGCGCTTGGCGCATTGTCGTTTTTCCTGTTCGCGCCGTTCTATATTAATTTCATCTCACCGTCGCAGGGCATTGGCATTGTTGGTCCGGCAGACCGCTCTCCGCTTGGAGACGAAGTACTCATTTATGGTATTTTCGCCTTTATTTTCATCTCATTGCTCATAATCACGCTGTTCAGAAAACAGACTGCTCCAGGTTTCGTCGCAACGGGAGGTCTTGTGGCGCTGCATGCACCGGGGAATGCTTCCAATCTGGATCAGAGAACTGCTCGTAATGGCGGGCAGGAGTATAATCAGGCAAATTCCCATAATACCGTAGGGGCCGATTTATCGTGCCCAGCGCCGATTTATCGGCCCGCCCCCTCCACCAGTGGTACATTGATGCCTGATGGTGGGCGAAACCGCCTGCAACCGGCCACGAATATCGAATCTGGAAAACTTACCAGTGAATTTGATAATATGCTTGCTGCTCCTGAAAGCGATGAAGTAGCCATGCATGATAGCCTGGAAATGCCTACAATAAGTCCGCTGCCTGGTAATGGTCGCTCGTCTGAAGACAACACTGTTCGTCGTAGTTACTGGGATATGAGACTGATCGTGGTATTGATCATCCTGGCAGTTGGGCTTGTGACGCTCGTGGTCATGAAGAATAGCCTGACGTTTGTGGTGACAGGGAGCATCGCGGCAGTAGGAACGATGCTGGTACTCACCAATCTGCGTGATCGCCCGCGCGCTTTTACGATACTTCTGGGTACGGTAGCATTTGCGCTCGTCGCTATCTGCGAGGTTTTCTATCTGAAGGATGTCTTCGCGGATAATTTCCCGCGCATGAATACCGTCTTCAAGTTCTATTTCCAGTCCTGGGCGTTGCTCTCCGTGACCTGCGGCGCAGGACTGTACTTTATTATGGAGCATTTTCGACCGGCGGCAAATGCGACGGCGGAGCAACGTTTCACGCGCAAGACGGCGCAGGTGGTCTGGATGGCCGCGCTGTTTTTGTTCCTGGTTGCGGGCTTGATCTACCCTATCGTCGGTAGCTACCAGCGCACTGGTCAGTTCGCGTCTCGCACGAATAGCCTTGATGGGCTGGCCTATATGAAGATTTCCGACCCCGCCGACTACTACGGCATCCAGTGGCTCAATAATAATATTCAGGGAGACCCGGTTATCGTAGAGGCTGTAGGACCTGACTACAGTGACTACGCTCGCATCTCTGCATTTACGGGTTTACCAACCATCATGGGATGGGTCGGACATGAATACCAGTGGCGAGTGAACTGGCTGAACAGGCCTGCCAATGCCGCCGATTTCGACCGCCGGCAGAACGACGTTACCAGTATCTATACAAATAACAACCCTGATGTCGTTTTATCCTTGATGGCTCACTACAATGCCCAATATCTATATGTTGGGCCTCTAGAGGAAGAGACATACCTGGGTGCTAATCTGCATCGTTTCAGTTCATTTATGCAGGTAGTCTATTCCGACCATGGTGTGACGATTTATAAGGTGAAATGAAGTTTTCGGGTTATAATAAGTATTGATATCTCCCGGTGTAGGGACAGCGCCTGGCGCCTGTCCTCAAACCGGAAAAATGTAGGGGCAGCGCCTGGTGCCTGTCCACGTGAGGAGTAGTCCTTTGAAGAGTTACGAAACGAGGCCGCGCAAGAATACGGAAGAGGTAGAGGATTCTCTAGTAGAGGCCGATTCTACCACAGAAGCGGAAATGGCAGAGGTCGGAATAATCAATGAAGAAATCGACGTGCCCGGCGCTGAGATTACCGACCTGGATGGTGTTGAGCCGCCTCCTACGGAAATCGAAGCTGAGCAGCCTACGCGCCGCAAGTGGTCGATTTCTCCGCCTACACGCGAGCAAATTCTACAATGGGCTCCATTCATTGGCGTGATCATACTGGGAGCGGTGCTGCGTTTCTGGGGGCTTGGCGATAAACCTCTTCATCATGATGAAAGCCTGCATGCCTACTATTCGCTGCAATTGCTCCATGACCTGGAAACATGGGGTAATTGTATCAATCCGCCTTATCCTGGGTACACCTGCTATACCTATGATCCACTCCTGCACGGGCCGTTTCAATTTCATCTCATCGCATTCGTCTACTGGATCAGCCACCTGGTGGGCGCTCCTGATAACGGCGTGAATACGACCACCGTGCGCATCGGAGCCGCTACCCTTGGCACGATCATTGTTGGACTGCCCTACTTCCTGCGCGACTATCTTGGCAAGATTGGCGCCTGGCTAGCCTGCTTTCTGCTGGCCGTCTCTCCCAGCATGGTCTATTTCTCTCGTTTCGCGCGTGAAGATATCTACATGGCCTGTTTTACGCTGCTGATGGTGGTCGCCATTGCGCGCTACATCCGCAGTCGCAAGATGCGCTGGTTCGTAATTGCTGCCGCTGCCTTCTCGCTCTCCTATGCTACGAAAGAGGCCACGTTTTTAACCATCGGAGTCTTTGGCAGCTTCTTAGGCGGCCTGATCGTCTGGGAAATAGGCAAAAGGTTCCGGCTCAGTTCGCCGGATCAAAAAAGGACGCTCTCCACGGCCCTGGTTCCGCGCACGCTCGCGCCGATTTTCCTGGTACTCTATGTCGTGATTGCCGGCATAGCGGCTAAAATCCTGCTGCGCTGGCTCGATTACCTGGCGGTTTATACCACTGATCCCAAGACGCAGCCCATCTCTGACGCATTTGTGCAGGGATTGAAAGACAAGACCGTCGCCATTGTGCCCTGGCTCGGCATTCTGCTTGGCGTCTACGTCCTCAGCATCCTGGGGCGCGAAATGTTCGGCAAAATCCCTCCGCAGGGACGGCGTGGCCTTGCTAAAAAAGTCAATCCAAAGCTACAGCCGGTGCTTGATACTATTCTCACTATGCCGTGGACGCACTGGTTCTTTGGTATCCTGGTCGCCTGGACGATTTTCCTGGTCTTGTTCACCGTCGAATTCACCAATATTCGCGGTGGTATCGGCGATGGTATCTGGGCCGGACTCTACTACTGGATACAACAGCAGCAGGTTGCACGCGGCGGCCAGCCCTGGTACTACTATTTCCTGCTCATCCCCCTGTATGAGCAAATAGGAGTCGTCTTCAGCATCGTAGGCATCATCCGTTGTATTGCCAAACCCAATCCATTCCGCCTCTTCCTGTTGTACTGGTTCGTAGGCAACGTCTTCATCTACTCCTGGGCAGGTGAGAAAATGCCCTGGCTGATGATTCATATGACGATGCCCATGATGATCCTGGCAGCCATTGGCCTGGAGCCGGCGGTGAGGACGGTTATCGTCATGGTGAAAAATCGCCTGGCACAGCAGAAAGAGCGTACTTCGCGCTCGACATCAATCGCTTTGAACGGCGCAACTAATGGTCAACTGCTGCCTCCACGCCCGCGTCGAAAAGTGGGGGTATTGGCGGGCAGCGCAGCAGTTTTCGGCGTCGTCATGGCGGTATTGCTGCTACTGCCGACCCTGCATAACATGTACGAGGTCACTTATGTACATGCCGCTGATGGGCCGCACGAGATGATGGTCTATGTGCAGACTACCACCGATATCAACATCGTGATGGCGAAGGTCGATGAACTGGATCAGAAATACTATCATGGCGATCACCAGATGCCTATTGCGCTGACTAACGATGCCACCTGGCCGTTCGCCTGGTATGTGCGCGATTATCCCAATATATGTTTCAACTATCCCACCGGTTGCCCGAACTGGCCGAAGAATATCCCGGTGATTATAGGCGGCGGGGATGACCCCTATGCCCTTGAGACGCAGTATGGCGGGCAATATGCGTGGCACCAGTACCATATGCGTACCTGGTGGGATGAAGGATACAAACCACCACCGTGCATTCCCACAAAGGCAAACAACAACTGTGCCGGCCAGCAAACATATGGCGGTGTTGGTCCCGGCCTCTGGCTCAGCTATGGCGACAACCCACCGCCGGGAGCAAAGTTTAACCTGGGCCTGGCCGTCAATAACATCTGGCAATGGTGGTGGAATCGCAAAGCTATCGGCAGCACCGATGGAGCCTACGATATGGTGCTGTTTATCCACAAGGGACTCGATGTAACGCCGTAGCCTGTAAGCAATGCCAGAAGACAGAACCGGCACCCGCGCGGGTGCCGGTTCTGTCTTCTGGCATTGCTTACAGAAATCCCTTTTCTCTCAGAAACTCGACCAGTGCCCTGGCCAGCTCCTCCGGTGAGCCCTCCACGAGGCGCGTCTTGTGCCCGGCTGCGCCTCCGGCAATGATTTCTCCAATGCGTTCAAACGCGCTGTGGCGGCTATCGGGAGCAGCAATCCTTCTTGGGCGCGGGCGAGGCACGTATATTTCCAGCAAGGTGGTTTCCTCTGCTTCTGCTCCATCCGCCTGGTCGATTAATGGCAGAGGATCAATCACCGGGATGGTGGCTTTGAGAGCAGCCAGGTGGGCTGGCAGTGATGGATAGCGTGGTTCATTCAAATCGCCGGTGACGGTCAGCAAAACCGGCAACTCCGCCTCAAGCACTTCCCGGTAGCCGCGTTCGAGCCTGCGCGTTACCTGCAACTTTATAGTATCCTGCCCCTGTTCGCGTAGCGCGTGTAACTGCATCACACCCGTAATTTGCGGGAGAGCGAGTTTTTCGGCGAGGGCGGGTCCAACTATTCCCGATGACCAGTCGCTACTCTTATCGCCGCATAGGACCAGGTCAGCTGCTGGCACCTCTCTTTGAATACAGGCGCCTGATGCGGCTACGACCGCAAACGGCCCCCAATCACCAGCCTGCGGATGCCAGAGCCGCAGCGCTGTATCGACTCCGATAGCCAGCGCTGCCCGCAGTGCCCCTTCGGCATCCTGCGGCCCCAGCGTAATCGCGGTGACGCTGCCGCCGAACTGCTCTTTGAGACGTACAGCTGCTTCAACGGCGCAGGCATCCGCCGGATTGAGTATCTGTACGAAGCGTTCGTAGTCTGGCTGTCCCGTAATAGGGTCTATGTAGACCGAACTGCTGTCCGGTGTTTGTTTGATGCAGACGCATATATGCATACTATCTGGTATCGTTCCCTACAGACTAATCTCCACTTCGCCTTCGATCTCCACCGGAATGCCAAATGGTAACTCCGCCATACCCACTGCCGAGCGCGCGTGCTGCCCTCTCTCGACTCCGTACAGTTCGATAATTAAATCGGAGAAGCCGTTGATCACAGCCGGTTGGCGGTTGAAACCGGGGGCCGAGTTCACCATACCGTGTACCTTTAACCACGCGGTCACACGGTCAAGGTCGCCAATCGCCCTTTTCAGATTGCCCAGTATTGCCAGAGCCACCAGGCTGGCAGCGTGGTACGCCTCTTCTACCGATACCTCCGTGCCGACCTTTCCCAGTGGCCCGGCAAGCGAACCATCGGCATTTTGCGGGCCGTGCCCTGAAATATAGGCACGATTGCCATGCACGCGCACCCAGGGAAATGGTAACTCCAATCCAGCAGGAGTCTTGAGCGGCTCGGGCAGCACAAGTCCGAGCGATTCCAGTTTCACCTCGATTAACATTGTTCTTCTCCTGTCGTGTTAACTCAGGGCCTTTAACTCACAACTCCTTCATTTTGCTCCATCTTATTCTACAAGACAAGAGGTAGTGCGAACTACTATCGTCCGTACTACCTCTTAATCAAGTGAGCTGTGCTTTATTTAGTTCTGACAGTTGTTATCGTCATTACTGGTTCCGGGCAACTGTGGATAGGTTGCATTTGCCAGGTCTAAGCACATATCGTTTGCTACGGTTGTGCCAACTTGCATGAGCCAGACGTGCCTGTCGGTTGTGAAGCCTGGCTGAACGCCGGGGCCTTCCATAATAATCATGACGTTCTGGTCTGATGCGCCACGCCCACCGTGTTCCGCTAACTTGCTAAGTGGTGGGGTGTCATACACGACAGCCTGTGTGCCATTTGATCCGTCTGTTGGCCATACAATAAAGTCAGGGGTACGATACTGCGGAGTGACCATATACTGTCCCAGACCTGAGGCTGGCGTTATTGCCTGAATGCCGAATTGGGACATGTTCTGCGGTGTGCTCAACAGGTTGATGGCTGCCTGTGCCTGCGAGGGATTCTGTAACCAGACAAGAGCGACACGGTCGGTTGTGGTTTGATCGGTCGGTATACCATGATCGTTCAAATACTGGTCGATGCTACCGGGACCATGATCTGGAATGGCCTCGGTCAATGCGGTATTGCCATGATCGTTGACAATAGCAATCTCAGTCTGATTGTAAATGCCAACGCTTTTGAGTAGTGCTACTGTCTGAGCAATCTGATTGTCCTCGAACTGGATCGTTGAAGCGACCTGCGGGGAGTTGATCCCATATTCTTTCATAATGCTATTGGGAGCAACTGCATAGAGACCGAAGACGTTGGGTCGATTAGGCCCGGAGTTGATCTCAGCGCGCACGGTATTAAAGTTCATCTGGTCGTATTGCTCAGGTGTCCCCTGGAAATCGGCAAATGTTGGGGTTTGTAGATTATCAACTCCCGGCCCGCTATATACGGAACAGGTATTGGGGCCATCTAAAACGTCGTAGGCCGGGTATTTGGAGATAAATGCTGTACTCAAACCACCAGCTTTGGCCGCTTGAAATAGTGTGCATGCGCGTCCAACATTGCGATCCTCGGTAATACCGGGCGGTAGGACGGGAGTTTCGTCGAGTTCGATCAAATGGTTATATTGTCGATCCCAAAAAGTTTCGTAGGGAAACCCATGATGGGAGGCGTCAGTTCCGGTAAAAATACCCATGATGTTGGTAATCGAATCGGCAGGTACCTGCGCTTGAGCATTGGTATAAGAGGCCCCACTCGCTTTCAAACTGGTCAGAAACGGAGCATTCGTGGCATTATACAGCTCAGGATGACCGCCATCAAGAATAACGATAAATGCATATTTTGCCGGTACGCGGTTATTACCGTTATCAGCATGCGCAAAGGTATGGTTTTTGATCAGCAACCCCGTTGCAATACTGGCGACGAACAGAAAAAGCAGTCCCCCTCTGAAAATCCACCTACGAAAAGAGATAGGTGTTCTGGTCATGAAACAAACTCCTCAAAATTACAACTGTTACGAAACTCTACAACCAGATAGAGTTTAATCAATGCTCATCATATAACATGAATGAGAAAATTAAACAAGAGGATTAGGCAATCTGGGTTGTATCAGGTATTTATACAGCGTACAGGGTAGTGGATGGAAAAGAAGTAAAGAAAACCGGATAGGTGCAAAAAGTAAGCTTTTATTAAATAGACAAATTTCCTATTCTTAAGTGGAGAATGCACATTATGCTTGACAAACCGGTGTGCATTTATGATATTCTCTGCAAAGGGGTCATGAGAGCCTGCTTTAGTTTAGCTCGCAGTTTTCCAGTTTTTGAAGATACACGGTCAATGTCGTCTGGAGGAATGAATATTTAGGGAATGCTCTGGTGGGTCTTTTCGTTGGTGTAAATAGGGCTCCTATAAATCAAGAGGATCAGAGCTAAAAGGGTAGAGCTGATGGATAGTAATGGAGCGAATGGTGACGTTTCTCGGCCGGGGGCAGGTCGATGGCCATTAATGATAACCGCACGATTGTTTCAAGCTGCGGCAAATATGCGGCAGATAGATGAACTATTTCTATGGCTAGCTAATGTAAGTGTGCAAAACCTGGATGTTCAAGTTGCCCAATTCTGGGGATTGCAAACAAATCGTACCGGTGAAGTATTTACTCAGTTACGTGCCTTAGTTTTTCAGGACAACTCATTACCTCAGCATGTTGTTACAAATAACCATGTTGTAACGCTGGCCGGAAACGTCCTGAATCAGCGGCGTGGTTTCATGATGCAGAAGGTGAGCAACCTGTTTTCCCCGTTCCAGGCTGATCTTCTGGCGCGTTATGGATTGAACTATTGCTCATGCTACTTCCTCAGTAGCGCTCTATTACTTCCTCCTGCCTACGATCCATCTTCTCAGGGGCAACTGTTACCCATGCCTCTAGCACTGGCTGTGCTCCTTTTCCTGCGGCAGGTTCCTTCACAAACCACTATCTCGGCATTGGGACTTGTGCTGGAGCAGGCGATACAGGCTGCCGGTACGTATGGTCTGCTCCAGCCTCCTGCTGCGACAGGGAATCATTCACTGAGGAATGGATATGCTCAGCAGGAGCCGCGGTCAGCTTTACCAGAACTCATTCCCCATCGTTATGAGGACGATAAGCTCTTGAAGTCGAGCAATCCATTTGCCGGTTCAGGCGCCATTACGGATAAGCAGGCCCGTCGCCTCTATAATGCTGTAGACGGTCATAGAGCCGTGAAAGAGATCTGTGAAGTGACCGGTATGGATGCAAAAGAGGCACGCAGGGCGTTAAAGATTCTCATGGCTCAGCACCGGATTCAGTTCTATACCCCAGGTGGTCAATTAGTGGATGACTCGGCATTGCAAGATGTGCTGTAGTGCTTTTATGTAAGGAGAATATTTGTATGGATATTGCTAATCTGCTTTCGCTCACGCTATTTTTCGTTTCCCTGTTCATTTCGGTGCGCGCGTTTTATCTTTATATACAGGCGCGTAGCCGGCGCATTTTCATTCTAGCGTTGTCTATGGGAATGATTGCGCTGACGGCAGTAGCCGGATACGCAGGGGATAATGTTACAAGTATTAGCCTCAATGTTGATTGGTTCAATTACATTGGGCAGACAGTGAGCTTTATCTTTATCTTGCTCAGTTTTTTCCGCAACTCCGATGAATACCTTCGTAGTCTCATGCGTTGGCATATTGTAGTATCTCTATTACTCCTCGTTTTGTTATTCCTGGCGCCGGTATTGCCACCTGAATTCCCCGCACCTGCTGTCACGAAATCTATTCTCAGCGGTTCGCGCGGCTTCATCTGTTTTGTCATCTTTTTCTACTACGTCTATGTTTTTATGAGGAAAGAGACGCGCTTTAGCCTGCTCATGGGCATTGCCTTTCTCTTGCTTTGCCTCGGCTACTCCATCATTATTCCGAAATATGTGACACCGAATGATGCACTGGATCAAAATGGAGATTTGATTCGCATAGCAGGTCTCCTGGTTCTATTCCTGGCAGTGTTATTGCCAGAGCGTTCGCAGCAGAGTTACGCGGAAACAGGCGCATAATTCGGGTCTGCATCCCTGGGGAGGTAGGGGCCAGATTCATCGTACCCTGGAGTGGAGCCATCCATCCCCACTCCCCTGAAATATGGAGAGCCATAATTCTCGATATGCGCATAGCCCTCTCTGGTGTTGTATAATAGCTGTGTTGCGTGTCCTGCCATCCGATTTGTAATTAGACGCGGCTAGTTTTTCTCAACTCAAGGGGGATCTCATTGATGAAAAATTTCAACGCTCTTCTGCGGAGAGGGGCACTTGTAGGGGCACTTCTTTTCCTTATGCTTGCAATGAGCATGGCGTCCAGTCTCCTGGTAAAGGGTTCTACCTCTATTGCACGTGCTGGTGGAGATACTGAACCTGCTAAGTATTCCTTTGTCGTATTTCTTGATGGCGTTTTGCCAGGGATGATTACAAGTAAGGATGCGCCATTTATTACCAGCCTTGGACAGACGGGGGCGCACCTGACAAACGCGGAAACGGCAGTGCCGGGTGACTCGATCACCGATATTACGGCGGACCTGACCGGGACGTATCCAACTCAATCGGGGATGATCTACGAAACGTTTTATGATCGTCATTACAATCAGGTGATTGAGTTGGATGAGACACCTATGCTTCCGCCAGGTTTCACATTAAAAAATGCCGGTAACCTGCTCTATGCGGAGACGCTGTTCCAGGCCGCTAAGGAGGGGGGTCTACGAACAGAGTTTATCTCGAAGTATCCCGCGTATAGCATTGAGAATGGTCCAAAGGATCTTGGACCTTCACCCAGCATTGATATACTGCGCACACCTACCTTCGCCAACTTCAAAGGTACGCCGCAGCAGTACGATCATAAGAATTTCGATCACCTGCGTGCAGATATTCTGTCGGGGTCGAATCGCCCGAATCTCTTCGTGATCTACGCGGTGGCTCCTAATAGTATTGAGAAGCAGTATGGTATCAATGCGCCGCAGGTCGCTCAGGCGATTTCATTTGAAGATAACGAGATAAAACAAACGGTGGATACTCTCAAGCAAGCAGGCATTTATGATCAGACCGATATTGTTGTGACGGCCGATCATGGAAATACTGCTGTGAATACTGCTATTCCTGATAGTGGGCCAGGGAGTATCCAGCAGTACCTGGACGATCATGGTATACCGGTCATTCAGGCAACAGCTGACCAGGTGTATCTCGTATGGTTGCAGGACCCCTCGCAGACGAAGGCGGCTATCAAGCTGCTCTCTCCTCCATCCGTGAGGCGGCAGTTCGGCATCAGTTACTTTCTGAATCAGGATCAGTTGGAGGAACTTAACGCGGCTCCTCAATACCGGACGCCAGATTTTGCCATTCAGCCAACTATTGGCCGTCATGGAACTCCTGCTGTCGTCTATACCAGCCCTCCGCTCATGAAGCACGTGGAACATGGCGGATTTAATGCGAGCGATATCAGGGTCCCGTTATTCATTTCCGGCCCCGTCATTAAGCAAGGGGTTTCAATTGACGATCACGTGTTCGACATGCAGATTGGCTCAACTCTGGCCTATACGATGTGCCTGAACCTGAAAACAGCTACCTTGCCACCGCTTAGTGAGGCCCTTAGTGGCCAGGTAGATTGCGACGGCCATGGAGCGCAAAAGATTTCTTACCTGGATGTTCTGCCTTTCTCTGTGCCTTTGCTGGCAGTACTGTTTGCTCGCCCATGGTATCTGGGTCGCCGTCGTACAGTAACTTATCCCCAGGGATAGTGTTATCGTAGTTGCTGTGGCAGATACGCATATGCTAAAGGTGCTGGCAAGTGTTCTTTCAGCACCTTTAGCATCCATTAGGGGCATTCAAATATTTTGAAAGAGGGTTATACTTCCAATGGCTCAATTACCGGTAGTCCTCATTATCGATGATAGTGTACCGTCACGCCTTTTAATGGCAAGTGCTCTTCAAAATGCCGGGTATGATGTGATAACGGCGTCAGATGGGCCTGAAGGAAGGATAAAAGCACTCAAGCAACATCCCCGTTGTATCATATTGGATGTGGTATTACCAGGAGTCGATGGATTCAGGCTATGCAGGCAACTGAGAGCATTAGATCCATATCGTAAACTCTCTATCATTCTGGTTAGCGTCAAAAATACTGCCCTGGATCATAGCTGGGGGCTACGCCAGGGCGCTGACCGTTACTTACCCAAACCATTTTCAGCCGAGGAGCTCATCAAGGTTGTTGGAGAAGTAATCGCTGAACACTCTTGATATTCTCCTTGCAGATCAGCATGCCTCGAACATGCCGGTATCTTTCGTAATATGGATTGCTCCATGCGCCGCCAGTTCATTTTCAAGAAATTGGGTGAATTCCGCGATCTTGTTCTCAATGGCAGCCTGTCCTGCTGTTGTCGATAGCACGTAGTCCACGAGAGGGCCAACCTCGGTGACGACCAGCCCATCTTCGTAGCGGTGCAGCGTAATTGTCTTAAACCAGGGCGCGATTTGTTCTGCTCCATTCTCCAGACCAAATTGTAGGGAAAATAAGTCGCCACGTGGGTCAGGCAGCGCGGGATTGAATTTTTTGAGCAACTGGTACAGTTCCTGCATATGTTTCTGGCCATTGGTGACGGCATAGAATTTGCCACCTGGCTTTAGCACGCGACGAATCTCCGACAAGGCTTTCTGGCGGTCGGGCACGTGATAGAGCATGTGGTTGGCAATCACGGCATCAAAATGAGCATCCTCGAAAGGGATAGACTGGATGTCAAATAATTGGAAGCTGAAATGTCCCTGAACCTTGCTCAGATTGCGTTGTGCCTCTTGCAGCATCCCTCCTGAGAAATCCGATAACGTGATATCCCAATTTTCAGGAATGCGGTCTCTGTTTTGCGTCCATAAATATCCAGGCCCGCAGCCCGCTTCGAGGATGCGCGCCGGATGAGGGATGCTGAAATGATCGAAGACCCAGCGATGAAAAGGATAGGTGTTGGTGCTGAAAAGCTGGTGAATGCGGATGCGCGCCTGCAGATTCGAGGAATCTTTGTACTGGTTTGTCCGCAGATATTCCTGAAACTGGTTTGTTTGACGATGTTCCTGGTCAGATGCCGCCATGTAGCAATCCTTTCATTGAGAATATTTAAGATGCGCGGAAGCTAACTCCCCAGCCGCCACGCGGATAATCCCATTCGATAGCTTTGCGTTCGCAGGCGACATAGCAGGTACCGCATTCCAGGCAGTGCTCGTAGGAGAAGTGCATCTCGCCTCCCAGCAACTCGAATAGACCGGCAGGACACACGTAAACGCAAGGAGTGGTATCACACTCTTTGCATGTTTCGCTATTGACGCGAATATGCGCCGTTTTATCGACTTTGAAGCGTACCAGTTCCAGCCGCTCCTCAATGGGTTGCATTCATGACCTCCTGCTGCTACCTGACCTAAAAGAATAGGGCGCGTGCAGCCTGCCAGCCGTCGCGTACCAGCGTGCGCAGCGGCACTTTCCCCCGCATAGTTTTAAAGATAGTGCGTCCCAGCTTGCTGCGCGGTGTGCCATTCGAGCGAAAGACATTCTCTGCAGCCTGGCAGAACAATTCAGGATAGAGGTTCTGCAAGCGTTCGTTATTGACAAAATCAGGAGCGCGGTGGAAGCGTTTCAGATCTTGCAACACAAAGCTCTGCTCGAGCCGCTTGCGATAGCGCGACATGCTGAGCGCCGAGAAATCGGACTCGGCATGGGCCTGCTGAATCGTCTCTGCCGCGGCCAGCCCTGAAGCAATCGCGAAGTTCATACCTTCCAGAAAAATTCCGGCGGCAAAGACAAAACCTGCCGCGTCTCCCACCACCAGCAAACCACCTTGTGAGAGCTTGGGCAGCATAGCCCAACCGGCTTCAGGAATCATATGCGCCGAATATTCCAGCGTAACGCTATCGCGCACCAATGGGGCAACTGATGGATGCTGCTTGAACTGATCGAGCAACTCATAGGCTTTGAGGCGCTTTTCGGCCAGCGATGCGATCTGCGTAATCACACCAATGGAAAGCGTGTCGCGATTGGTATAGAGGAAACCGCCGCCTTTGACATTGCCGGTGGCAAATCCCACGAATTCATTGGCCATGCCCTCATCACCGGTCAGATTGAAGCGTTCTTCTATGGTGTCAGCATCGAGCCGTAGAATCTCCTTGACGCCCAGCGACATTTCCTCAGCGCGAAACTCACGTTGCAAGCCGGCTTTCTTCGCCAGAAAAGAATTGGCTCCATCGGCAGCAACCACCACCGGCGCGTAAAGCTCTCCATCCTCGCGGCGGCAGCGCACACCAATCACCTGCTCTCCCTCGTAAAGCAGGTCGTCAACCACGGTCGAGGTGATGAGCAGCGCGCCCTCCTCCTCGGCTTTGCCGGCGAGCCAGCGATCAAATTTGGGGCGTAGCACCGTGAAGCCGTTATAGGGCGGGTGCGCGAAATGACTCGTGCGAAAATCGACCGAAAGCGCGGATTCCTCGCCCAGGAAGGTGACGACGCGCCGTGTCAGGTAGCGTTCAACGGGCGCCTCTTCCCAATAATCCGGCAGCAGACTGGCCAGTAGCTCAGGAGCATAGAGCGCGGCCCCCGACACATTCTTGGCGCCCGCGTATTCACCGCGCTCGATTAAGGCTACGGATAATCCGGCGCGGGCCATCGCCAGCGCGGCGCTGCTTCCCGCCGGTCCGGCGCCCACAACGATGGCGTCGAATTGCTGTGTTGTCTTCATGCGCGGCACATTCTTACTCAAGTCCATTCGTTCATGCGATGGCCTCATGATACACGTTGTCTAATCCAAATGCAAGCCGGGTTACTCTGGTTATTCTCCAGATGTGAGCCAGGTGACGAGAACCGGAACGGCTGGACGACTTGGAGTGAGAGATTCTTCGCTGCACTCACCTTTGGAGAATCATCGGGGGTTACTCCAACTCGCGCACCTCGCGCACCAGCAGAGGGATCAGCACAATTGCCAGGTTGAATATGCCGAAGACAATGAAAACCATTGCCGGGCCGATGCGGTCGGTCAAGATGCCACCCACTACCTCACCGATGGGAATCATAATAAAAGAGCCGAGCGAATCCAGGCTGACTACGCGCCCCAGCTTATCGCTGGGAATCGTTTCGTGCAGGATGGTGAACCAGATGGTATTGAAGAAAGCCAGCCCGAAACCGACCAGCACACTGGCCAGAGGCGCGATAACCGGCGCGAACACACGTGGAAATGGCAGGCCGAAAATCAGGATACCAATGCAACTCAGGGCGGTCGAGAGATAGGCCAGCAGGCCACGCTTTTTGATGCGCGTAGCCTGGCCGATCAGCACGAGCGCCAGGAATGAACCAATGGCTCCCACTCCACTGATTAGACCGAGCAGCCATGCACCCTGACCGTAGACATCATGCACTAGCTTGGGCATGGCAACCGAAAGTGCGGCAACAAAGCCAACATTGAAGAGCGCGAAATTGGTGATGCTTACCCACAGCCATCGCGAGCCTCGTACATAGGCCAGACCCTCCCGAACATCGGCAATCACACTGCGAAAGCCTTTGCGCTTTGCGAGCAGTTCCTCTTGACCGCCTTCGTTCGTGGATTGCTGAGTTTCAAGCGCGTTGAGCATATGCCGTTCAGGAATATGGACGGGCAGGAGAAAGGCGACCGAGACGAAGTAGCTCAGGGCATTGGCGGCAAAAGCACCCATCGGGCTGAACAGGGCGATCAGTCCGGCGCCCAGTATCGGACCGAGCAACTGCGCCAGGTTGCCACTGAATGAGATCAGCGCATTTGCCGAGGCCAGTTGCTCTTTTTCGACAAGGTCGGGCGTTATCGACACCACTGCCGGGTTGAAGAAACCATCCACAATGCCAAAGATAAGCGATTCGACGACCAGGTGCCAGAATTGCAACAGACCCGTAAAGCCGAGAATACTGATAAGTAGCACAACTACGCCGCGCCCCCCGTCTGACCAGAGGATAATCAGACGTCTCGGCATACGATCTGCGGTCACCCCTCCAATCAACAGGAATGCCAGCCGGGGAATGGTGCTTGAGACAAGTACAATGCCCATGGCGGTGCCGGAATGGGTCATCAGCAGAACCTGCCATGCCAGGGCGATATAGAATATGCCATCTCCCAGGCTAGAGACGCTCTGCCCTATCCAGACCATCCTGAAAGAACGGAATTTTAATGCGCTGACAGATTGAAAGCGTTTACTTACAGCCGCAATCATGAGCGTAAAATGCCTTATTGACCATGCACAAGCACGATCTTACCGATTGGCTCGCCCGATTCCAATATGCGATGCGCCTCTGCTGCCTGTTCCACCGGCATCGTGCGGGCAATAACGGGAGCAATGGCCTTTTCGGCGATCAATTGCAAGATGCGCTCCTCGTTTTCGGGAGATGTATGTAACACGCCACCTCCAATTACCACAGTGCGTTTGAGGCGCCATGTTTGTGTATCGACGGTGGCCTTTTGACCGCCCAGGTTGCCGATAAGCACCACGCGTCCATCGTTCAGGCAAGCATCGAGGCTGGCCTGCAAAGTTGTGCTGACGAGTTCGATCACCAGATTCACGCCGCCAGCTTTTTGAACTGCCTGTCCAACATTCTCTTCTTTATGATTGACCACCAGGTCGGCTCCTAAACGGCGCAATTCACCAGCCTTGTCTCTGTTGCTGGCAGTTGTCGCTACCCAGCATCCGGCATGTTTGGCGAGCTGTATCGCAATTGAACCTACACCACTCGAACCGGCCCAGATCAACACACGCTCTCCCGCCTTTAAATGTCCAAGATCAAATAATGCCCCCCAGGCCGTCGATGAAGTCAGGCCTGCCGCTACTGCCTGCTCAAATGTGACTCCATCAGGAATGCGTACAAGATGCGAGGCAGGTACGGCCATTTTGCTTGCATATCCGCCGCCGCCTTTCGCCGAGACTGCATTGGTAGTCAGCACTCGTTCGCCAGTGTGAAACCCGTTACTATCCTGCACGACAATACCGGCAGCTTCCAGGCCAGGAGTAAACGGCAGTTTGTTAACAGGGCGGCTGCCATCGCGTTGAAAAAGGTCAAGATGGTTAACCGTGGTTGCTTTGACCTCGATTAGTACATCATCTGACCCTGGAACGGGATCAGGCACTTCGGTGAGTTGTAAGACCTCAGGCCCGCCATATTGGGCAAACTGTACGACTTTCATATGTATCCCCTTTCGTTAGTACTATTCTACTTGAACGTCCCGGATTCGAGAGGTATCCTTTCCTCTTTGGCAGCGGCGCGAGCGCTCAGGATGGCTCAACCCGTTGGGATTGAAGCATATCCGCTGTCAGCAAAAGCACCTGGCTCGCGTCTCCGAGCAAGCCCAGGTCGGCCAGCGCGAAGATAGGAGCCGTCCGGTCTGGATTGATGGCTACAACGGTCTGGGCCTCGCGCATGCCGCTGATATGCTGGGCCGCGCCGGAGATACCACAGGCGATATAGAGTTTTGGATGAACACTCTTACCGGTAGCACCAATTTGCCGTGCCTGCTCGACCCAGCCCCGGTCGGTCGCCACTCTTGTCGCGCCCACCGCCGCGCCAATCATGCGCGCAAAGTCGGCAATATGTCTGAACCCCTCCTGTCCCACTCCGCGCCCGCCAGCAACGATTCGTTCAGCCGCATCCAGTTCGATCTCCTCTGGTGAAGGTGCCTGCAAAGCAAGACGCCGGATGCGCTCCTGCCCGGGACCGACAACAATCTCCGGTATCTCGCGTTTGATCGCCAGTGTTTGGGATGCACCTTGCTCGTTTTTTACCGGTGTACCGCGCACTCCTGGCACAAGGGTTGCCAATCCGGTTTTCCCATGCAATTCGGTGCGCGTCTGGACATAAGCGCGTCCTTCATAGACTGAGCGTAATGCTAACAGAGAATCGTTGTGCAGTTCGACTCCAAGGCAGCCCGAAACGAATGGAAGATGTAATCGTGCCGCGAGCCGTGGTATCCAATCCCGACCGTATAGCGTGTCGCTGGCCAGCACAAGTGAAGGATGCTGCTGCTCTATCAACCATGCCAGGGCGCTGACATATCCGCCGGTTGTATACTGAGCCAGCAGTGGGTGCTCCAGAACGTAGAGGTTGTGCATGCCTGGATTTGCCAGATAGGTCGTATCCGGCAATGGCATGCCGGGAGCAATGAGAATGACCGCGCATACTTTTTCCTGTTGGTGCTTTCGCGCAATTTCGACCAGTTCGGCCAGCAACTCGTCGCTATTCTCATGAAACGCAATGCCATCATATTCAAGCACAGCCCAGATTTCGGACATGGCTTCACCTCCGTTAGAGAGTATATCAGGCATGATGGGCGGCTGCAAGGCGAATCTCCTGGACAATCCCTCCTGGTTAAAAGTACCAGAAGCCTTTTTAGAATGGTACAATACCTTTATGGTTGCCAGGTTCCATCATTTTTCTTAGAAGAGAGGCTACATGACCACTACGAATACCCTTCCTATCATCATTGGGCATAATGATACATTACTGAGTCTTTATCTTCCTGAGCGTGGGGGAGGACGCAGCTTTTTTGTACGCAGCGATAAGGGGCATATCGATCTGCCGCGCGCGCAGGCGGCTGGCCTGGCAGGGGGATTCTTCGCGATCTTCGTCCCCCCAGAGTCGCATGGGGAGGCGGCTCCCCGTATGAATATCAAGGTAACCGAGAACGGCTACGAAATACCGATGCAAGCGCCAATCGATCCCACTTATGCTCAGCGCGTGACTATAGCAATGATGGCGATTCTATTTCGTCTTGAAGCCGCATCCGAGGGACAGCTCAAAGTCGTGCGCACAACGGGTGAACTTGAGAAATGTGTGCGGGAAAGAGTACTTGCGGCCATCCTGCATTTCGAGGGGGCTGAAGCGATTGATCCGGGCCTGGATGCGCTCGAAGTTTTTTACCAGGCGGGGCTGCGCTCACTGGGCCTTGTATGGAGTCGCCCTAACATCTTCGCGGAAGGCGTGCCTTTCAGGTATCCTCATTCTCCCGATACCGGACCTGGATTGACAGAAGCGGGCAAAGACCTGGTGCGTGCCTGCAATGAACTTGGCATCATGCTCGACCTCTCTCACCTCAATGAGCAGGGTTTCTGGGATGTCGCCCGCTTATCGAACGCGCCACTGGTGGCAACACATTCCAATGCGCATACGATCAGCCCCTCAACACGCAACCTGACAGATAAACAACTCGCCGCAATTAAAGAATCGGAAGGCCTGGTGGGTTTGAACTTTAGTGTTGGTGATCTGCGCCAGGATGGACGTAATGACCCTGACCTTCCGCTTGCTAAAGTCGTCGATCATATCGATTATCTTGTCGAGCAGCTGGGAATTGATTGTATCGCGCTGGGTACCGACTTCGATGGTACGCGGGTTCCGCTGGAAATCGGCGATGTGACCGGCTTGCCGGGGCTGGTTCAGGCGCTACGCGAGCGTGGATATGACGAGGAAGCACTACACAAGCTTGCTTACCAGAACTGGATACGTGTTCTAAGCAAAACGTGGAAATAGCAAGAGCAGGTTAACCCCATCATTTGTCTTATGTAGTTTTATATAAGACATCTTCTCTAAGATGTGCTTGGCTAGGTATTTATACCTAGCTTATTTCGTTGTTCGCAGAATAACGGATTGAGTAAGCCGGCGTGAAGGATTGGAGAAGACGGGACAGGTATACTTGTGGTGGAAGCAAGAGGGCTCACAAGCAACGGAGCCTGCTCGTAGCTGCCTCATGCTGCTTCAAACCTTGGTTTCTGTAATGTCACGCTAGTGAACAAGAAAGGAAGGAATGACTCGCATGCATCGTCCTAAGTTTGTAGTACGATTGTTATCTGCGCTCAGCATGGCCATGGTCCTGGCATTGACTTTTGGTGTATTTGCAGTATCAAGCGCTGGTGCTCAGGCGACCCGGCAAGTATCTCGCGTGAATGGAACGCCACGTTTTTATGAGTTCCACCACACGTTCACCCCACAGCAGCTGGCTCAGTCAGCTCTGACAACCTGGACCTCGTCGTTCAAATCTGAGGGAAGGACGTGGACCTACACGATGGTCGGTACAAACCCGTCCAAGGGTTCTGCGACAACGACTACCCCGGTCACCATTGTCCCCCTGCTTATGAAGTTTTCGGATGGCAATAGCTTCGATGGAACCGGGCAGGTGCCAGTTTTGACCGGTTCGCCGCTTTTCCAGAATGCTCCATTTATTAGCGGCACCACACAGTACGGTGACGCTGTTGCTCGTGCCGAGTTCTGGAACAGCGTCAACAAAAAGAGTCCCAATTACCATACCCTGCTTGGAACTCCCACTATTGCCAATACGGTGACGATGAACATTCCATCAGCCGATGGCGCTACTGCGCATGATCCATCTACCGGCAAGCTGATCGGCCTGGTGAATATTAACTGGCTCGATCCGCAACTTCAGGGCTTGATTACTTCGATGCACTTCACGAACAACATGCTGCCGATCTTCCTGTCTTACATGGTCTATGCTACGGCCGGTGCTCCTGTCCTGGGGAACTGCTGCATTGGTGGCTATCACAATGCCTTACAGAACATGCAGACCTACATCTGGACGACCCAGGTTGACGAGGGTGTCCAGGGTGGTTTCAGTGAGGATGTCAGTGCGTCCAGCCATGAAATCCTGGAGTGGTTCAACGACCCCTATACCAACAATGTTGTACCCAACTGGAAGTCGCCAATCGCCCCGCAGTATGGTTGTAATAACCTGTTAGAGGTAGGTGACCCACTTGTCGGTGTACTCTTTACAGTGAACGGTTTCTCAAGCGATCATTTACAGGATGTCGCTTTCTTCACGTGGTTTGCGCGTGAGAAGAAATCGAAAGCCATCAACCATCTTTACACCTACCTGGGGACTTTCACCGGCCTTTCTGTGAAGTGTTAGACCTCAGCAGTAGCATTGCAAGAGGAAGCTGAAAAGCTGGCGGGTCCCTGAAAAGGGACCCGTTTTCTTAGCCCAAAGCCCTTGCCGCTCTCTCCCCATCCAGAATCGCGTGTTCAACGCGCCGCGGGGCAATGCAATCCCCGACGCGGTACAGTTCCTTCACCCTCCCTTGCAACTGCCGGTACAGGCCGTCATTAGCAACCTGTGGCGTAGCCATCACCACCAGGGCAAGCTGCTCGATCTGACGGGATTGACCGGTATAGTTGTTGACGATGGTGGCACTGCCCGCTGCCAATCCGGCCAGGAAATGATTGGCTGTCAATTTCACGCCTTTTGCCAGTACGCGGCGATACCATAGCTCGATGTCCAGCGTGATTCCCAGGTCGCCGCCAACGTAGAATTGCGGCGTTACCACCTCTACCTGGCAACCACCCTCTGCTAGCCACTCGGCTGTACTGGTTGCCTGGTGAAAACCGATGGTGTCATAGACAAGGACGGATTCTCCCGGTTGAGCGCTTTTCTCGCCCTGCAACACCTGCCAGACCGTGGCAACGTGTGGTAAATCGATGCCGGGCAGGGGCGGAAGATTGGGATATGAGCCTGTCGCGATAATAACCGCATCGGGGTGTTCGCGCTCAATCATCTCCGCTGTAACCTCGACTCCCAGGTTCACCTCGACTCCTGCCTCCTGAATTTCGCGCTGCAGGTTGCGCGAGGCATCGCCAAATTCTACACGGCTGGGAACGCGCACGAGCAGGTTGATCTGACCACCCAACTCTTCTTGTTTTTCATATAGCCGGACACGATAGCCGCGTTGTGCTGCGACCTTCGCCGCCTGCATCCCTGCTGGACCTCCGCCAACGACCATTAACTGTGGCCTGTGCAGGCGCGGTCTTTGCTCTTTGAACTCGTGGGTTTTGATAAGATTGGAGAATTGAAGTTCGTTTCCGGTCGCGGGCGTTTGAATGCAGCCGAGACTTAAATTAAGGCCCATGCGCCCGATGCAATACTGGTTGCAGGAGATGCAGAGCCGGATCGATTCGCTGCGTCCTTCACGCGCTTTGCGTGTAAATTCGGGGTCGCAGATCTGGCCGCGTACTACGTCCACCATATCCGCCAATCCCTCGCGCAGGATGCGTTCGGCCTGCACCGGGTCCTTGATGCGCCCGGTACAGAAGACGGGCAGTTTGACCGTTTCGCGAATACTGGCCGAGACGAACAATTGGTAGCCGGGCGGTGTGTGCATCGAACCCTCTACCATGTAGAGGTTGTGAAACTCGCCAATGCTGGTATTGATGAAATCAAGCTGCCCCGTTGCTTCCAGGCGCCGCGCGATTTCGCAGACATCATCGAGCGTTAACCCCGCCGGTATCAATTCATCGCCACAAAGCCGGATGCCGAGCGTGAAATCGCGTCCAACTTCGGCTCGCACCGCCTCGATTACCTCCAGGGCGAAGCGCATGCGGTTTTCCAGGGAACCACCATAATCATCATCGCGCCGGTTGTAGTAGGGTGAGAAGAATTGTCGCATCAATGAACTATGCGACGATTGGAGTTCTGCACCATCGAACCCTCCTTCGCGCACGTGTCGTGCTACAAGTGCGTAGCCGCGCACGATTTCGGCAATCTCTTCCGGCTCCAACTCCTTGCACATCTCGCGGTGAATCGGATCGACCAGCGACGATGGCCCGACAACGGGACGACGCGAATAGATGCTGCTGGCCTGCATGCCATTGTGGTTGATCTGCGCGAACATGCGCGTGCCGTAATCATGAACCGCGCGCGTCATGTGCCGGTAATGGGGAATGACATGGGAGTCGAAGCCATGTATGAGCTTTTGATAGGCCCAATCGCTCGGATGCACCGATTGCTCTTCGGTGATGATCAGCCCGCAGCCGCCCCTGGCTCGTTCCGCATAGTAGGCAATCAGTCTGGGCCCTGGCAAATTTTCCTCGGCAAGATTCGTCAGGTGCGCGGCAAAGACCACACGGTTAGGAATAATTGTCTGTCCGATACGTATGGGTGTAAAAAGATATTGATATTGTCCTGCCATCAGACCTGCGCTCCTATCTGCCTGCCCTCTAAAATCGCCTGCTCGATGCGACGTGGAGCTATGCAGTCGCCCGCGCGGAAGAGGCGAAGTACCTTTCCCTTGAGGGCATAGTAAAGTTCCTGCGCAGGTCGTTCATATGTTCCCAGGACAACTGTATCGGCGGCAATAGCACGTTCCTCCGCCATAAAACGGTCTGTTACAATTACCTGACCCGGTTCGATGCGCACAATTGATGTGTGAGGCGTCATGACCACGCCGGAAGCCATGGTCCGCTGCATCCACGGTACGATATCGTGTGTGGCAACAAGGTCGCGCCCGACGTACCAGTCTTCGGTCAGTATTTCGACACTATATCCCTGCGCCGCCAACAGTTCGGCGACCGAGAGGACTCCATGCGATCCGGTTTCGTCAATAATCACAACGCGCTTGTCCCCAATGGGCTCTCCAGATAAGATTTGTCGCACACTTCTCACGTGTGGCAGATCGTGACCAGGAATGGGCAGTAATCCCGCACCGGGACTGGCCCCCGTCGCGATCAATACCGATTGGGGGGATTGTTCAAGAATCATTGCTGCCGTTACCTCGACGCCCAGGTGAAGCTCTACACCGAGCTTTTCAATCTCTTCCTGCAAGTAGTCCGTAATCAGCTGTAATTCTCCCCTACCAGGGCCTTGTGCGGCCAGCCTCACAGTACCTCCCAGCGAGACTTCGCGTTCGTACAATATGACCTGTTTCCCTCGCAATGCTGCTGTACGAGCCGCTTCCAGTCCTGCCGGTCCGCCACCGATGATGTAAAATGGCCCGCGGGATGTCGAAGTGATAATGGTGGTGCCAATTTTTTCATTGTCAATCACATCAGGATTGACATTGCAACTCAACAAGACGTTCATAGTTGAGCGTACCTGGCAGCCCTGATTGCAGGCGATGCAGGGACGTACCCGGTTGGCGTATTCCTCCTGCGAAAGCCTGGGCAGGTTGGGGTCGGCGATCAATGGGCGGATCATTTCAACTCCATCGGCCTGCCCTGGGGCAAGAATCCGTTCGGCCTGCTGCGCGTTCATGATGCGCCCCGCGGCGAAGACTGGGATCGTCACCACGGCTTTGATCGATGCGGCTAATGCAACTGCGTAACCCGGCGGCGTGTGCATAGAGGCATGAAATGGGAACATGTGCGTGCTGAAGATGCTGCCCATCGTAATCGTCAGGTAATCGATGCGTCCCGTGCTGGTAAGCGAACGCGCTATCTCTGCTCCTTGCTCCGGCGTGATGCCACCCCAGGGGGCGAGTTCATCGGCGCAGAGACGGATACCTATCACTCTATCTTTTCCCATGACGGTGTCTACGGCTTCGATTGTTTCCTGCACGAACCGCAGCCGGTTTTCCAGCGTCCCTCCATAGCGGTCGTCGCGCTGGTTAGTGAGCGGTGAGAGAAATTGGCGCAACAATGAGCGGTCGGAAATTTGCAACTCGACCCCATCGGCATCGCCCTGGGCAGCATGCTTCGCGGTCAGCGCAAATCCCTCGATCACGGCAGCGATATCTGTCAGTTCCATAGCTTTGGGAATCTCGCGCGAAGCCACATCCTGCACTGCCGAGGGCGCCCATAGTTCGTGTTGATGATGGTCGCTGCTGGACTGCTGCCCATTATGATTGAGTTGAACGATTGCCAGCGCTCCATGCGCGTGGATGCGCTCGCTCACTTTTGCAATAGCCCGGGGCGTTTCCGGCAAATAGCCGAGCAGCGCCTGCTCATAAGGGAGATCGGAAGGGTGGACGATATGCTCTTCCAGCACGATGATGCCGGCGCCGCCCTCGGCGCGCGCGGCATAATAGCCGGCATGCTGCTGGCTTAAGAGATGATACCGGGCAAAGTTTGTCGTGTGACTGCCAAACATGATGCGGTTGCGTGCTTCACGCGGCCCGATAGGAAGAGGTTGGTAGAGTTTGTTCTGCATGGGGATATTATAGCGCATTTTGCTTATTCTGATTGATCCTTTTCCTCAGATTGCTCCCAATCAGATACGCACCCTACAGTGAAAAATAGGGATTCCTCCTGATGGACAAAGAATTTGATCTGGCCTATACTCTGTTGCGAGACTAGTATCCGCCTGACCCTCACATTCCTGGCTTTGAGCGAGATACTTGCTCGGGGGAAGAGAGCCGCAACAGGGTATTCCCTCGTGTGTGCCGATTCTCTCTACCATTTGGAAAGGATGCTACAGCGTTATGCTACTTTCGCGCAAAGCGCTTCAACGAGTTCTCGGGACGTTGTGGCTTATCGACGGCCTCTTACAGCTACAGCCACAGATGTTCACGATGAATATGGTCAATGGTGTCATGAAGCCGATGCTGGATGGCCAGCCGGGAATTATTGAGCCAAGCCTGCAATTTATTGTCAATCAGACAACGCTTCATCTCACCGAGGTCAACCTGCTCATTGCGATTGTCCAGATACTGCTTGGTCTGGGCTTCCTGTTAGCCAATGATCGCTGGGTAAAAGATCTGGTCATCGCTTCTTTCGTATGGGCCTTGATCGTCTGGTTTGGTGGCGAGGGCCTGAGTATGCTGCTCACCGGGCAGGCCAGCGCGCTCACCGGTGCGCCGGGGGCAGTGATGCTCTACCCGCTCCTGGGCCTGGCAGTCTATCCGCGCAGGCAATCTAAAAATACCGCCGGGAAAGCCGGTGAAGATGGATTGCTCTCACGGCACGGCCTGCGCTGGGTTTTCGCCGGCTTCTGGTGCTTCGTGGCGCTACTGCAATTGCAGCCATACTGGTGGCAACAGGGGCAGATTTCTCAGGCGATAAGCGCAATGGTTGGCCAGGGAGGGCTAAATACCATACTGGTTGACCCCGTTCTCACCCAGATCTCTAACGCGACCGCTAATCTCGAGATCCCACTTAATATCGCGCTGATTGTGATATTTCTGGCGCTGGGTATCGGCATCGCGGTGGTCAAAGAGGAGCAACTGCGTCCATTCCTGATCGTCTCCATCGTGGTGAGTCTGATCATCTGGTATGTCGTCCAGGGGTTCGGCATGATCTTTACCGGGATGGCGACCGACTTCAATTCAGGATTATTGTTGGTCGTTATGGCGCTGGCAATATGGCCATCTGCGCGTCAAACGCATACTCAACCTGCTCGCACCAGATTTGCGCGTGACCTGCGCCGCGAGATCGAGACAGGAAACTCAGGAGCAGCCCAGGTCTGATGTATAGTAACAACAAGCATTTCGGACGCATTTAACACTTTTCAGGAGCATCATTTGGTGCTCCTTCTTTGTCTTAAAAACCAACTTCAGCTTCCCTGCGTGTCAAAGAATGTAAGTAGATATTTTTGTAAAGAGGAGTATCGTATGGACGCAGCTGGACTGTTGGAAAAAAGCAACTTGATGGTCATTCAGACAGTGGAAGACCTGCCCGAAACGGCGTGGGATATTCCAGGAGCATGCGGTAACTGGTCTGTAAAAGATATTGTCGCGCACCTCGCTTCCTATGAACATATTATCGTCGAAGTGTTGAGTATCTTCCAGAAAGGGGAACCTACCCCTTTGATCCTGAAGTTTCTCCACCAACCGCAGCAATTTAATAATGAGGAGGTCGAGGCGCGTACGTATGAAACGGCCCAACATATTGAGGATGAGTACCAGGATATGCAGGTGCAGGCAACATCATTGTTGATGCAGATTCCCACGGAGAGGGTGTTGGAGAAAGGAACAATGCCCTGGTATGATGAGAATGCCTCTCTGGCCGATTTCATCCAGCGCATGTATGAGCATACGCAGGAACATTGCGCGCAAATTGCACGCTTCCGTCAGAAATTGTAGGTGAAGAAGATATCTTCGCCCGGTTGGTCAGAATATGCAAGCCAGAAATGATATCTCTCCCATGAAGAGCGGAGGGGTTGGGTATGTTATCATATATAACAGTCCAATAGCCTGAATCGTATCTTTTAGGAAATCGCTTAAAAGATGACACAATCAGGACGGATGAGATGGGAGGTATCACCATGGGTGAGATACATGACGAAAATGGGCTGAAAACAAATATTGCCGGGCTATATAATCGCGTTGCCGCAAGTTATGGCCGCGTGGGGCCTGAAAAATATGCTTATGCCGGACGGCGCCTGGTCGAACACGTGGGCATTGCTGAGGGAGCGAAGGTGCTTGATGTCGCGGTGGGGCGAGGCGCAAATCTATTCGCGGCGGCTGAGAAAGTCGGTCCCGCTGGCAGGGTAATAGGCATTGACCTGGCCGAAAAAATGGTGGAGGAAACACAGGCGGAGATCGAGCGCCGCCAACTTTCCCAGGCTACTGTCATGCAAATGGATGCCGAACAGCTTGCTTTCGATGATGCCTCTTTTGATGATATCCTGTGTGGATTTGCGATCTTCTTCTTTCCTCATCTCGAACGGGCATTGTCCGGGTTTTTGCGCGTCCTGCGCCCCGGTGGGAAGATAGGATTTACGGTAGCGCAGGATGTGGACGCGCTTTCCCAGTGGTATGGCAAGCGCCTCACCGACTATCACGAGCAGTATCATTTCCCACTGCGTGTTGGAGATCAACCACTTAATTATTCTGATATTCCTTCACACCTTACACATGCCGGATTTAGAGACGCGCGGGTTATACATGAGCGGGCGGATTTTGTCTATACTGACGCGCAGCAGTATTGGGATGAAAAATGGACGCATGGCACGCGCTATTCCCTGGAACACATGCCGCCAGAGGTATTAGAACAGTTCAAAAGCGAGGTCTTCGCTCAATTGGAGGAGGCACAGCAATCGGGTGGCATTCACGAAGTATGGGACTTGCGCTTCATCATCGCAATCAAGTGAATTCATTATAACGTAATGATGCAGTAGTATTTGCCTGCTGAGACAGACTGGAGGACACCTTGACGAGCAAGCGACCTGAGGGCGAGCACATCCCCTGGAATGAACGAACCTGGAGTATTGGATCACTCACAGAGATAAAGGCGAACAGCAAAGTCTATGGCCTTATTACGCATGGTTCCTATGCAGACGGTACTCCTTTGCAGAGCGCCGTGCATGTCGTGGTCGGAAAAGAGGAAGGGCCGGTATTGTATGTTCAGGCGGCAGTGCATGGTGATGAGGTGAATGGCGTCGAGGTTTTGCGCCGCGTAGTAACGAGCGTTGAGCCAGGCCAGTTACGAGGAATGTTGATTGTGGTGCCGGTTGCTAATGTCGCCGGCTTTGTGCAACATCAACGGCGCAATCCACTCGACGAGGAAGATATGAATCGCGTCTGGCCTGGTAAGGCGAGCGGACAGGCGAGCCAGCATATCGCCTACGATCTTTACCAGCAGGCCATCCACTATGCCGACTATGTCATTGATCTGCATACGGCCAATAGCAATACGGCGCTGCACATCGTCTATGGGCACGGAGACGAGGCCAGCCAGAATATAGCAGAAGCTTTTGGACTGAATGTCCTGCTGGAAGAAGAGGTTACCGAGGATCTGAAGCAATCGCGTTTTACCGGCAAACTGCGCAACTTTTTGACATCGCAGGGCATCGCTGCCATCACCCCCGAACTGGGTGGCAATAATTGTTTTGAGGAAGAGCATATTCGTCTCGGCGCGCAGGGCGTGATCAATGTGATGAAATATCTGGCCATGCTGGAAGGCGCGATGGAATTGCCAGCGCAGCCGCCCATCACGCTATTCGGCTCGCATTTAGACAGGGTATGGGCCGCACAGGGTGGTATCTGGGTCTCAAACGTAAAGGCTGGCGACAGGGTCAGCGAAAATCAGCCGCTCGGACAGATCTATTCGATTCGCACGTTTGAGGTCGTAGAGTACCTCAAAGCTCCTTATGATGGATACGTGCTGGGTACGAGCGACGTGCCGATTGTTAATATGGGCGATGCCCTGGTCAATATTTGTCGCTTTTGATTATGCCGGGCTGCAAAACAGGAAATTGTTGCGGCAACCGGAAGAATTTACAAAAACTTTACAAAGTTCTGACAGAACTTTCATGCTTCTTTCATAAGAATCCCCTATGATAAAGTTCTATTTGAAACTGAAGAGCTACCTGGTAAGTGGTAATACAGAAGGCTCTTTTAGCCCTTTTTGGTTGATATAAGTACAAAAGGAGAACGTATGGCTAGTAATGCAAATGTAGGTAGTCCTATTAAAATCGTGCCGATTCACGGAGCTGAGGCACCAGCTGCTGGTACACCGCAACTCACCTATCGGGGTGGGCCGGTAATCAGCAATGTGCAGGTCTTCACTGTCTTCTGGGGACAGGCCTGGACGCAGTCACCTCAAAGCGACCTGATTACGCAAATCAACGGTTTCTTCGACTATATTCTCACCAGTTCGCTCATCGACCAGCTGGCCGAGTATAATACACCAACGCAGACCATCGGATATGGCAGTCGCACCGGCACGCTCACACTGACTTCCCCGGATGTAGCTCAGACGGTATCCGATTCTGATATCCAATCAATGTTGCAAAACCAGATTGCCGCTAATGCGCTTCCACAGCCAACGGCAAATACACTCTACTTCGTTTACTTCCCATCAGGCGTTACTGTATCGCAGGGTGGAAGTAGCTCGTGCCAGACATTTTGTGGCTACCATGATGCCATCAATGGGCAAATTTTCTATGCGGTAGAGCCATATCCAGATTGCGCCGGCTGTACTGCCAACATGGCAGTTTTTGACGCGCTGACGAACACCAGCTCTCACGAATTATGCGAGGCTATCACAGACCCTATTCCGGCACAAGGCTGGTACGACGATACTAACGGCGAGATTGGCGATATTTGCGCCTGGCAAACGAAAACGGTTGGTAGTTATACAGTCCAGAAGGAATGGTCCAATAAGGCCAATGCCTGCGTCTGATCGCTCACTTCGTAAACGCTTCAGCGCCTTTTGAAGCGTAACCATGGCGGCGGGCGGTCGTCGAAAACCGTCTGCCGCCAGACGAGCTTACCGCTATTGTCATAGAGTTCGGCCTGCATCGGCCACTGTACCTCCTGATCCTGCATCGTGGCGAAGAATACAAGACCATCCTCTACCGCGTCCTCAAATACCTGCCCGGCGTTGTTCAACAATCGCACGCGTGCCACATTAAAACCGTTATCGATCACTTCGCCATGCGCGATGAACTGGAACTGGTTGTTGGCATGACCAGCTTTGCCACCGGACAAGAAGATCAGTGGATGATCGCGAATTGGCACCAGGAATTGCGAAACGAGTTCTTCTATATTGCTGCTTGAAGAGGCGCTACAGACCATCCAGGAATCGTCTGCGCGCTGCCTGAGGACGAACGTCTGCCGGTATTGATCTCCGTTGATACCGGCAAAAGAGACAAAGTACAATTGCCAGCCTGGAATGGCCTTCTCTCTCTCGAAGCGCACCGTCGCCATATTCACCTCATCAAAATGAGATCGGTGTCGCTCATCGTTCAGCCAGTCGAGAACAACTTGTTTCGTTGCGTTCTCGGCCACAGGCTGCACTTTTTCTCGTGCAGGTGCAGGCATTACGGGCTTGCGAGTAAGTATGGTATATGCAGTTAAGGTCTGGCCGGGAAGAATTGCAGCGGCAGTGATGAACTTGCTCTGTGAACGGCGCTTGCCAGAGCGCATTGCGGCAAGTTCGCCGGCAGCAGCGAGGACGCGCTCTCGAAATTCGGCTGCGTCGGGTTGTCCATGTTGTATCGTCATAATGATCGTTGATGGGGGTAAAAGATAGTCAAGCGGCTGTGGGTAGTTGATGAAATGAATGGTCAGGCTCGGAATACCGTTGGAATATGGCAGCAACTCATCATAAAGCCTTTTTCTCGCTCCAGCTTCGGCCTTATGCAATTGTCTCGACAGGTCACGTTCCCAACTTCTGCGCTCATTTGAAAGCGGCCCATACTGGTTCCATAAAGTGGTAAGCTGGTTACCTACAGTGGCATCACCTTGCCAGGCGGCAGCCGGGAGATGCGCTTCGGCAATAAGCCATTTCGATAGGTCCTTCTGGCTATGTTGGGGATCCTCTTTTGCTCTTTGTTGGAATCGCTGTCGCTGTGTTTCCTGCGCATTGATCACACGCGCGAACCAGGATTGCCATTGTTCCGTGTTCAAGCCGGATGCCTGTAGCGAGCCATCTCCGCCGGTATGATGATCGAATGGAGGGACGTGTAAACCATCGATTTCCAATACCCAGACGCAAAAATCGACCGCCATATTGAAACCAAAGCTATATGTCCAGGAATTTCTTGAATGGAGCAATTGCATACGATGCCTCCTGATACGCCTCTCTATCAATCTCCAAGCAATCCCGGTGGAGATTCAAGCGAAGATTGCGGGCACTTGCGCTGCTGTAAAATGAGCGGCGGCAAGGGGTTCTGCTTGAAATTAAAAGCGTTGTACATATTGTTCGCCAGCTTATCCAGTCCTCCTAACGAGGGTAAATTGAACTGCGTTTCAACAAACTTGACCATAGATACGAAGTTGTAGACTGTGTGGTCAACGAACTGCGGCTTCGCGTAGGGCGAAATCACAATCAGGGGCGCGCGCAGGCCGTATTCCAGGTGCGTGTTCGGCCCGACCGGTGGCACCACGTGGTCATAGAAACCACCGTAATCGTCCCAGGTCAGAAAGATGGCGGTGGAATTCCAGAGCGATTTATTTTTCATAACCGTGTTGATCTGTTGCACCGTCCAGTTTTCGCCTACACAGACACTGGCCCCGGGATGATCGCTGTCAGTATCAGGCTGCACCAGCCAGCTCACGGAGGGAAGTTTGCCATTGGCCGCATCTTTCGCGAATTGGGTGTAATCGACGACATGCGTTTGCCATTGCTGCGTTTCACGAATATGTTTGATGGCATCGTATGAGGAAAATTCATACCCGGGTTGGTCCTGCGCGGGCGCGTAGTAATTCCATGAAACGCCGGCGGCAGTTAAAAGATCGCCGAGCGTCTGGAAATTAAAACACGGAAATGCCTTTGTCGTTGACCCATTAGAATGAATTTCTAACACGTAGCTGCCCGTCGGGGCATCACATCCCCATCTCGTTTTATGTCTTCCACCAACGATAACCGGAATGTTGGCCGCGTCATCGTCTTCCGCCGCGATGGAGAAGAGATGATTGGGGAAGCTATCCGACTGGATGGTGGTGAAGAGATGGTCGGTCAGCGTGAAAGTCTGCGCGTATTTCCAATAATTTGGAATATCCGATTGATAGAATTGCGAATCGGCTACGTCAACCGGCTTGCCATTGATGTACTGAATTGCGCCGCGTTCTTTCGAGAATTTGTCGAGTTTTCCGTGATCATACGCGGTTAGAAACGCCGAATGGTCATGAAGAATATCCAGGAAGAGCCTGTCGGGCTGGTGATTTAAGCGATGGATTTTACCTTGCGGGTCGGGATACTTCGTCGCTCCATCAGCTCCTGGGAACGTCCCGAACATGCTGTCAAAGCTCCGGTTCTCCTTGACCATGATGATGATATGTTTGATGGGATTGCTGGCGCGTGGAGCAGCTTGAAGCGTGCGAGGCGCGGCTGTTGGAATAAGGCACATCACAACAAACAGAATGACAAGGGTATTCGCAATATACGCCTTCTGGAATCCCTGGAACCGTTGATGGAAGAAATAAGGCTGGTTTTGCTGATTATTCATCTTCCCGACCTTTCAAAGCTCTGAATGAAGTGTCGTCACCTACAAAATACATGGTATGTAGTAACCCCACCAGCAAGTTCCTGGAAAAGAGGAGTGGCCTTCCAGAATCTCCTGTACTTATCGTTGGTTCCATAAGTACAGCAACAAGTGTAGCCGAAAAAAACCTGAAAGTAAAGGCCAGCGATTGCCTGATTCTTTTGTGATGCTCGTGCCAGGCGCAGGAGAATCTGTCCAAAAGGACAGGGGATGTTGACCGTTCCTTTTGGTACAGTAAAGGGTGCATCATTTGATATAATTGAAGGACATATTAGTTACGAACTTTCTGGAAGGAAGACTGGTTGAAGATGTTGCTCGTCAAAAAACCTGCTTACAAATGGGTCGCGCTTTCAGTTACTACGATTGGTTCGCTCATGGTCGCAATTGACTCTACGATTGTGATCCTGGCGCTGCCAAATATGCTCCAGGACCTGCATTCCGATCTTGTACGCATGACATGGGTGATTATGGGATATCTCATCGTGAGTACGATCCTGCAACTCACCTTTGGCCGTATGGCGGATATGTTTGGTCGTGTAAGAATGTATAATCTTGGATTTATTGTCTTCACGATTGGCTCTGTCCTCTGTGGCCTGGCCCAGAGTGATACTATGTTGATTGGCTCCCGTGTCATCCAGGGAGTGGGCGGCGCTATGCTTTCCGCAAATGCCATGGCGATCATTACAGAGGTCTTTCCCGCGGAGCAGCGAGGACAGGCGATGGGCTTTAACGCCGTCACCTGGGGTGCGGGCAGCGTGCTTGGCCCGGTGCTTGGCGGATTCATCCTGGCGGTCGCAAGCTGGCGCTGGATTTTTCTGGTGAATCTCCCCATCGGCATTATTGCGACTGTTGCCGCTTTCCTGCTTTTGCACGATATCGCGCCGAATCCTCGCGGGGAGCGTTTCGATCTGTTCGGCTCGTTCCTCTTCTGTATAGGATTGATCGCTCTATTGCTCGCGCTAACCGGAAGCATTGGGGCGGGTTGGCTGGCTCCTTCTGAACTTGCGCTCTATGCAATCACCATCATTGCTTTTGTCGCCTTCTTCTTCTGGGAGCGGCATGTGGCGTTCCCGATGCTGGATTTGAATCTCTTTACGCGCCGTCGCTATGCCTTTTCTGTTGCCGCGGCGACACTGCAATCCCTGGCCGTTTTTGCCGTGCAATTCCTGCTGATTTTTTACTTGCAGGGTGTACGAGGATATAGCCCTCTGACGGCGGCGTTTCTCATCCTGCCCTTGCCGGTGATGACCTCAGTTTTTGGGCCTCTTGGGGGGCGCTGGGCAGACCATGATCGTTTCCACGGAACGACTCCAGCGACGGTAGGGCTGGTGCTTCAAATGCTGGCCCTGTTGATGCTGGTTTTTCTGACTCCCACCACATCTTATCTGATGCTGGCGGTAGCGCTCGGCCTGATGGGGCTTGGCAGTGCTTTCTTCTGGTCGCCAAATACCAGTACGACCATGGGAGCCGCGCCACGCAACCGGCTGGGTGTAGCCGCCGCCACGCTGAATACGATGCGCAATGTTGGTATGGTGTGTAGCTTTGCGCTCGCGCTAGCAGTTGCAGCGGCTTCAATGCCACCTGCGCTGGTGAATGCTGTCTTCCTTGGCACAGTGGGCCACCTGCAGCCCGCCATCTCTGCCATATTCACGGGCGGGATGACGCATGCTTTCATTGCCTCGGCCTGTATCTGTTTCCTCGCCATCCTGTTCTCAGTCATTCGCGAGGATAGGCGTCGTACTGTAGCTCCTATAGCTGCTGAGCCTCCATTGACTTCAAAAGAAACAACCCTTTCGGAACAGCCGGTGAAAGGGGGAGACTGAAATAAAATGATCTACCCTGCCTGGTTGCCTTCAGGTAAGGCACGTGGAGAGAGCAGCGCATAGTCGATCACGAATACGCCCAGGTTGACGAGTGCAGGACCAATATCGGACAATGCCTGGATCATCAGTTTATGGGCTTCTTGCTCGCCAATGATAGGTGCGCAGAAATACTGGCAGGTAGCGATTAACGCCGCGAAGCCTTCGAGTACTTCCTGTCTAGGCAGGCGGTCGAGCTGCGACATATCGGCAACCGAGAGGTAGCCACCGGGTGCAATCTGCAAACTGGCAAAAGCCGGAAATGCCGAGGAGCAGTCATCCAGAATATCGCGCAGCACGGCCAGAGCCTCCTGCGGTCCTATTAAATGAACCACTGCCAGCGACACCCTGCGCGTTCCCTCGACCAGCACCTGCCATTCCTGGGGCGTAATCAATTGCTTCACCTCCGCCGATGCCATCAATCCACCTTCAACAACGCGTGGCGTTTCAATCACACCCTCTCTTTGCAACAGAATAAGTAATGCATCAAAAGCCTGCTCTTGTGCATCATTGATCGGCTCGCCTTTTACCGGAAAGGTGCCTCGCTCAAAACGCGCCGTGGCTCGTTTCCATGCACGGAGTTCAACCAGCGTTGCGTTCGCACCCCCTCGACCGCTGAGAATATACTCAAGTTTGCCTGCGCGGAAGTAGAGATGAGCCACGCCGATCCGGTCCATGTTACGCAGAGTCAGGCGGCCATAGGCGCGCGAGTGCCGGATTGTATTCACAATCACGGCCAGGTCGCGTAAGGAACCTTGCCATGAAAAGCGCCTTGAATGAACCTGACTCACAGTTAATTTCACCGGCCTCTCAAAATTGCGCGAGCGTAAAAGATATTGCACAAGTACTTAATATCGCTCTCGTTGCATAATACAAAGAAGAATTGCTGAGTGTCAAGTCTCATTTCATCGACCAGCAATCAGCTTCATAGGCTGATCGCCCAGTGATAATTGAGGACTCACGAATCCTGGTTTGATCTGTCCTTTAGAGAACAGAGAATCACAGGTGGCGGCAACCTACCGGCAGCTAGATGGTTGTTAAAATGGAATGCGTAATTTCACTACTTTACATCTGGCTATTTTTCAGTTAAACTTACAGATGAACTTGAAGGACATATCTGCCTGGAATGTCCTGAACATTAAACATAAGGGTGCTATCTGCCCCTTTTTCAAGTCCGTCGGCTATGTCTGGGGGAGATCATAGCGATCATGTATGAGGTATCAGGGTGGCATGGTGGTCGTCCTATGCCTCTTTTGAGCGTTCATTTCCCCATCTTCGTTATCCTACCGGATGAAGAAACGGCTCTCATGAGCATGGATTGCCAGGCGGGCAACTTTTATTTGAAAGGGATGAGCATGTTTCAACAGCAGAAACAAGAACATACCTTCTGGCGAAGGTATGGGATATCGAACAAAACCCGGTTGTTAAGTATCCTTCCCATGCTGCTTGTGCTTGTGGCCATCGGGCCGGTGCTTAATTCGCAGTCGGCCAAGGCAGCTCCTCAGGCATCCTATCCCATCAAACATATCATCATCATCGTTAAAGAGAACAGGACGTTTGATAACTATTTCGGTACCTTTCCTGGTGCTGATGGAGCGACCACTTACAAAAACAAAAAGGGGCAGATACAACCTCTGAACCACCAGCCTGACCAGCTTTTCTTTGATATCGGCCATACCCATACTGATTTTTTGAAGGGCTATGATCATGGGAAGATGGATGGGTTCTCACTGATTCCCGGTGCTGAGCAGTATATCAATGGCAAAAAGACGGACGAAGCCGATTCCCAGATGTACCAGTCCGATATCCCCAACTATTGGCAGTACGCGCAGACCTTTGCCCTGCCCGATCACTTCTTTTATAATATCGACTCAAACAGCTTCCCCAACCATATCTTCTCCATCGCGGCAGAGGATGATGATGCCAGTGATATTCCTAGAATTCCAAATGGGGGGCACGTGTTGAAATGGGGTTGCGACTCTCCTTCCGGTACTACCGTCCAGGAGATTCATTCAAATGGCAATATCACGCATCCTTACCCTTGTTTTTCAGATTTTGAATCTATGGGTGATTTACTGAGTCAGAAAGGCATTTCCTGGACAGAGTATGCACCGCTCTACGGACAGGACGGCTATGAGTGGAACGCGTATGATGCTATCAAGAGTGTCCGCGATTCCGGTCTCTGGAAGCAGCATATGGCCGACTACACGCAGTTTGTCAAGGATGCCGCCAATGGCAATCTTCCCACCGTCAGCTGGCTCGTGCAGCCACACAAGTACAGCGATCATCCTGGACAGAGTGTGTGCCAGGGTGAGAACTTTACGGTGCAGGAAATTAACGCCGTCATGAACAACAAGTCGCTCTGGAATAGTACCGCCATCTTCCTGACCTGGGATGACTTTGGTGGCTTCTATGATCACGTGGTGCCGCCGGTTGGCCCCAATAAGTACATCGAGTATGGCCTGCGCGCGCCTTTAATCGTCATCTCGCCCTATGCGAAGCCGCATTACGTTGACTCGACTCAGTACAATTTCTCCTCCATGCTCAAGTTCACGGAAACCATTCTGAACTTGCCATCGCTCGGGGGACTGGATCAGTCCGCAAATAATCTGATTGGCGCCTTCAATTTCAATCAGAATCCCTTGCCACCGCTGATTTTAAAGCAACGGAACTGTCCGGGCTATGTGCAGGTCGATCCCAACAGTATTGATTGGAGTTAGAATTCGTGGTTTCTGGTAGCGCGACCATAGGGTTCGCGCGGGGCCGATTTATCGGCCCTCTTTGTCTGCCCGCTGCACCAAGTCATTCAATGCGCGGCGAACATATACCGTTGTCACCTGTTTTCGATAGTTTATCGTCAGGTCGGCATTATCCAACGGCTTTGAGCGCTTCGCCGCGCTGGCGGCTGCCGCATCGATGACTTCAGGAGTCAGGCGCTGTCCCACTAACAATGCGGCTGCTTCCTTTGCTTCGACGGGATGAGAGGCGACGGCTCCCAGGGTGATGCGCGCGTCCGCTACATTACCATCATGCGCGAAACGCAGCGCTGCCGCGACGCCAAGGATAGGAAAATCAAATGAACCCCGGCGGCGCAGCTTCATGTAGGTGCTATGCCAGTTACCGGCGGGAGGAAGGATAATTTCGCTCAGTATTTCATCGGCAGCTTTTGTATAGGGATGCATGCCGTCGTCGCGAAACAGATCTCGTACCGGCAAAACACGCTCGCCCCGCGCGCTTACCAGGCGTACCGTCGCTTCCAGGCTGACCAGTACAGGGGCAGTGTCCGCCGAAGAGATGGCCCAGCAGCGCGGGCTTCCCGGAGCTACCAGGCAAATATCCCCATCCTTCTTCATGCAATAGCCAATCGATTGCCGCCAGAATTCTGTCTGATTGTAGTAGTTGCAGCGCGTATCCAGCAGCAGGTTGCCACCGAGAGTGCCTGCATTACGTAACTGTGGCGTCGAGACCGAACCTGCGGCGATAGCCAGCGCGGCATAATGCTGCTGAATAACCGGATGCTCGGCAATCGTTGTAAGTGTTGTGCCTGCTCCGATGCTCAAACCCTGTTCAGGCGAGCCGCTAATGCCCTTCAGCGATGCGATGCCGCGCAAGCCGATCAAAACCGGCGGTGTGAACTGGCGGCGTTTCATATTGGGATACAGGTCGGTGCCGCCTGCGACGAGCATGGCCTGCTCCCCTTCTCGCGCCAGCATTTCCGTAGCTTCTTCGAGATTGCGTGGAGCAAGATAACGAAAAGGTGGAAGTCGCAGCATCAGGATTGTCCTCCTTTTGCCGCAACTCTCATATCCGTATGCTGCCCATTGCCATTGCTGCGTGCCAGTTCAATCTCTTCAGGCTGCCATTTGATGAGGCGGGTCGGCCACGGAGATGGTATTTCGACCGGCTTGACGATGGGTGGTTGGCCGGCGCCTTTTTCCTGGCTCCTGGCTTTCAATGCCTTCAGTACCTTGTCCGCCGTAATGGGAACCTCGTCGATACGCACACCAATAGCGTCGTAGACAGCGTTGGCAATTGCCGGAATGACCGGATTTAGCGGTCCCTGGCCTGCTTCCTTACCCCCAAACGGCCCTTCCCTGTCGGGTACTTCGACCAGGATGGTCTCAATTTCGGGCGTATCGAGGGTGGTAGCCAGCTTATAATCCAGCAGGGAGGGTATTTTGTGTCGCCCCTTGCGGAAGATTTGCTGCTCCATGAGCGCTTCACCATAACCCATGTACGCGCCTCCCTCAACCTGGCCCGCGACCAGCAAGGGATTGATGGACTGTCCAACGTCGTGCGCCATCCATAACTTCTCTACGATAACCTCGCCTGTCTCTACATCGACGGCTACCTGAGCAACGCAAGCTGAATAGGAATAGGCCGGTGAAGGGCCGACACCGGCTCCCTTGTAATCGCCGTGAATGCCCTCCGGTGGAGCATAAGAACCGGCAGCTACCAGCGCGCCATAACGAGCTTCGGCCAGCTGCACCGCTTTTACGAACGGCAGAGTATTGCCGGGGTCGTTTGTATCGAAGATCATGCCATCAGCGCTTTCCAGTTGCTCAATCGGCGTGTGCAACTGTTCGGCAACGACCGAAAAAAGCTGCTCTTTCAGTTTGCGGGCTGCGGCAATAGCGGCGTTGCCAGCCATGAAGGTGACGCGGCTGGAATATGAGCCAAGATCAACCGGCGTCAGGCTCGTATCTGCCGTCTCCATGTGAATCTGTTCCGGCTGGATACCCAATTCTTCGGCAACGATGTACGCCAGTATCGAGGTAGACCCCTGGCCAATATCGGTCGAGCCGCAGTAGACGGTGACACCGCCGCCGCGATCAAGCCGTATCTGCACAGCCGAATGCGGCAGGTCATTCCAGTAGATGGGCTTGCCCGCGCCGCAAATATAAGAGGAAGCGGCCAATCCAAGCCCGCGCTTAGTCGTCTGATTGGATTTCGCGCCTGCATGGTCAGTTCGCTGATCGGATGTTCCTGATTGCTTTGTCAAATGGAAATCTTTCCAACCGGAGCGTTCGACGACCTGGTCGAGGCATTCACCGAGCGCGCAGCTGGTGATGCGCAATCCATTCACGGTGCGCGTATATGGCTCAATCAGATTGTGGCGGCGAAATTCAACCGGGTCCATGCCGAGGTCGTGCGCGATTTTATCCATGTGTACTTCTACAGCATAGCGCGGCTGCGTCGTTCCATGACCGCGCTTTGGACCACAGGGCGGCTTATTGGTGAAGAGGCGCATGCCCTCGAACTTATACGCGGGCAGCTTGTATGTCACCGTCTGCAATGCGCCCGTGTAATACGTGGTTGCTATGCCGTAGGAACCGTAAGCGCCGCCATCCAGGAATGAGCGGAAGTGCATGGCGGTCAGCGTGCCGTCTCGCTTCACGCCGGTCTTGATCCACATTTTGACGGGATGGCGACCCCGGTGAATCAAGAAGACTTCCTCGCGCGTGCAGGTAATTTTTACGGGCCTGCCGGTGCGCCGCGAGAGTTCGGCGGCGCAGATTTCATGCGAGAATGGATCGCTCTTGCCGCCAAAGCCACCGCCGACGTTGGGCGCGATCACACGGATATGCGATTGCGGTATGCCCAGCACCTTGCTCAACTCACGATGAACATAGTGTGGGGTCTGGGTGGAAGACCAGAGAGTGAGTTTGCCGCCAACAGGATCGCTGGGATTAGGTTCCCAATTCGCGACACAGGCATGCGCTTCAATCGGAGCATGATTGTTGCCCTCATAGTAGAGCCAGTCTTCGCGGATGTAATCAGCTTCGGCAAAACCGGCCTCGACCCCACCAAATTCGTAGGAGACGGCCTTGTGAATGTTGCCAATACGCGCCTCATCATTGATTTTTACCTCGGGATGCGCGAGCGCTTCATCGATGCTCATCAGCGCGGGCAGCACCTCGTATTCAACCTGGATGAGCTTGACTGCTTCGTCGAGGATATCGGGGTCGAGCGCGGCAATCGCGACGACCGGGTCGCCCACGTAGCGCACCTTGTCGATAGCCAGCGCGTACTCATCCTGGCTGGAGGGAAGAATGCCATATTTTTGTGGCAGGTCTTCACCCGTGATGATGGCGATGACGCCTGGCAATTCCAGAGCCTTATGCGTATCGATGGAGAGAATGCGAGCATGTGGATGGGGAGAGCGCACGAGTCGTCCATAAAGCATGCGCGGCAGCATAATATCGTCGGCATAGAGCGCGCGACCGGTTACTTTGCTGTAGGCATCGACCTTCGGACGCGGAGTACCGATGATCTTATATGGAGGATGAGCCTTTTGCACTTGCTCGTCTTGCTGTTGCTTCATGATACGCCTCCCTGCATGCGTTCGGCAGCGGATTCAACCGCCTCGTAGATTTTCGTATAGCCAGTACAGCGGCAGAGGTTTCCCGCCAGCGCATCCTTGATTTGCTCGCGCGTGGGCCGCGGGTTTGCCTGCAACAGAGCAGCGCCTGATAGCAGGATACCCGGCGTGCAGTATCCGCATTGCGCGGCGCCCAGTTCGGCGAACGTCTCCTGGAGGGGATGGAGTTTGCCGTTTTGTTCCAGGCCCTCGATAGTGGTGATCTCGCTTTCCTGCACTTCTAGCGGTAATGTGAGGCATGAGAGCATAGGGATGCCGTCAATCAGGACTGTACAGGCACCGCATTCGCCAAGCTCGCAGCCATGTTTGGTTCCGGTCAATCCCAAATCTTCACGCAGCACTTCGAGCAGCGTATGATGTGGCAGTACTGCTACTTCGCGGCGTTCGCCATTCACATGTAGCGTAATGAGTTCACGCAATGTGGCCTCCTTTCCTGAGCGGTGGCAGCTTTATCATACTGCGCCAAGAGAGCGTGAGATCGCCTCTGCTTCGCCACGCAACTCAGTTGCGGCGCGTTCAAGAGCGGAGCCGGAGAAGCGCGAGGAGAAGCCAACCATCCAGAGCAGAGCGATGAGTCTTCCGCTTGCGCCATAAATTGGAGCAGCTACCGCGTTAACGCCCGCAAGATATTCCTCGTAGTCAATACTCACACCGTTATGAATAGCCTCTTCTATGCGGGCCAGGTATTGTTGAGGGTCTAAAATCGAATGTTCGGTGAAGCGAGGCAGGGGTTGAGCGTGCAAATACTCCTTGCGTTGTTCCGCCGGCCAGCTTGCCAGCACGAGAGGGCCAGTGGCAGCTGCCAGCATGTGTACGCGCGCGCCTCGCGGAGCAGTGATGTGTAGAGAAGTCGTTTCTCCTTCATCCACGATACACTCGATGATGCGCACGCCTTTTTGCTCAATCCTGCCTAAAAACACCGTCTCGCCGCTCTTTGTCGCCAGCCTGCGCATGGCGGGTACAGCGAAATGACGCAAACCGGCACGTTGGATGTAAGCCTGTGTAATATCGTAGAGGCGCGGGCCGAGTACATAACGACGCTCCTCTATCTGCTCGACCGCTCCGCTGCTCTCCAGCGTCTTGAGGAGTCCATGCACACTGCCCTTGCTCATGTTGAGCATGCGCGCAAGGTCAGAGAGAATCAGCCCCTCTTCTGAGCCACTCAAGATGTCCAGTAGACGAAAAGCGCGCTCAACCATGGGAGCCGGCGCCGTTGATACCGTTGTATTTTCTTCATCCACCTGGGGATGTTCGTTATATTGAACTATTTGTTCTTCCATGGGAACAGCATAACGAATTTTGGTGGGAAAGTCAAGTGGCTGCGCCCCCGGTAGGGTTTCCTTAGAGCCTTTCAGGGTGCTTCTTGCGCCAGTAGCGCATATAGCCCTGTACCGTCATCGCATAGTTCGTGGCGATTTCGTAGCGTTGGATGGCCTTTGGATTGTTGGCAACCCGTTCCAGCTCGGGCTGCGTATGCTCGATGAGCATCGTAATGATCTCGGCCTCGTCCTTGCCATCGCGCATGGCGGCCAGCACGAATTCTCCCCAGGCATAGAGTCTGTCATGCAGGCGCTCGAAATGTGAATCTATGTCGCGGATAGGGCCGAAATGCGCGATATACAACACTTCAGGATGCAGGCTCTTGATCAGATTCATGCTGTCCGACCAGGCTTCGAGGTCGATATCCGGCGGGGGTGTTGGCGGGCGCACATAATCTACATCCTGCAAGCGCACTCCGGCCACGTCTCCCACAAACGCTTCGCCTGAGTTGGGGTCGAAAAAGGTGACGTGGTGTACGGCATGCCCTGGTGTGTAGAGTACCTGCAGGTGACGACCGGCAACATATAAGGTATCGCCGTGTTCGATGGCGTGCAGCCGCTCCTGGGGTGTTGGTTCGATCTCGCCCCAGAGCAATTGCATGCGTTCGCCATAGATGCGTGCCGCGCTTGCCACCACTTTAGAGGTATCGAGCAGGTGTGGAACGCCTTTGCTATGAGCGTAGACCTGGGCGCGCGGCATCCGGCGAACCAGCGAGCCGGTGGCGCCGGCGTGATCCAGGTGGACATGGGTCGCGAGGATATGCGTCACATCCCGCGGGTCAAAACCGGCTTCTCGTATTGATGCTAGAAGGGAATCCAGCATACTGCCCGGCCCAGGATCGATAATGGCGAGATCATTGGCTTCCGCCAGCAGGTAGGAGCCAATGATGCCATGTTCACCCAGAAATGGATGAGAAATCAGCCATGCGCCGGGGCTTACTTGAGTGACATTCGACAAGCAAAGCTCCCTCTATTTCTTTGCCGAGATGGCCTTTGCCTGTGTGAACAGGAGCAGGTAATCCCTGCCGCCCGCCTTGGAGTCGGTCCCGGACATGTTGAAGCCGCCGAAAGGATGCACGCCGACCAGCGCCCCTGTACATTTGCGATTAAAGTACAGATTGCCAACAAAGAAATCTTCCTTCGCTTTTTCGATGCGCTGAGGGTTGTTTGAATACAGCGAACCCGTCAGTCCGTACTCGGTGTCATTTGCGATGCGGATGGCCTCGTCGAAGTCTTTGGCTTTGATGACGGCCAGCACCGGCCCGAAGATTTCTTCCTGCGCGATGCGAGCATGAGGGTCAACATCGGCTATTATGGTTGGCTCGATAAAGTAACCGGGGCCATGATGTCCGCCGCCAACAACCAGGTGTCCCTCCTGCTTGCCGATCTCGATGTAATCGGTAATTTTCTTCATGGCGTTCTCATCAACGACCGGGCCTATCGATACTTCTGGATTCGTGACATCGCCTACGGTCAGCTGCTTCGTCTTCTCGATGATCTTTTGCAGCACCTGGTCATAGACCTGCTCAACGATGATGGCGCGCGAGCCTGCCGAACATTTCTGCCCCTGGAAGCCAAAGGCCGAGGCGACGATACCACTTGCCGCGGCGTCCAGGTCGGCGGTCTCATCGACGACGACGGCATCTTTTCCGCCCATCTCCAGAATGGTGCGCTTGATCCACTTCTGTCCCTTGCGGTGCTTAGCGGCGAGTTCGTTGATACGTAATCCCACGTCGCGCGAACCGGTGAAGGCAATGTAACGCACCTGCGGATTCTCGACCAACGCGTCCCCAATCGTGGAGCCGGAACCCGTGAGGAAGTTGACCACACCCGCGGGCAGGCCGATATCTTCCAGGATGCGCATGAACTGCCAGGCGATCATCGGTGAGGTGCTGGCGGGCTTAAGGATGACAGTGTTGCCGGCCACGAACGATGCGCTGGTCATGCCAACCATGATGGCGGCAGGGAAGTTCCAGGGTGGTATCACAGCACCCACGCCGAGGGGGATGTAAACCAGTTCATTATCTTCGGTATCGATATGAACCAGCGGCTGCTCACTGGCCAGGCGCATCATCTCACGAGCATAGAATTCAAGGAAGTCGATGGCTTCGGCGGTATCGCCATCGGCCTCCGGCCAGCTTTTACCGACCTCGTAGATCATCCAGGCATTGACATAAAATCGGCGCTGTTTCAGTAGATCAGCTGCCGCGAAAAGATAACCGGCGCGCTCTTCAGCCGGGACGTGTTTCCAACTTTCAAAAGCCTCCGCGGCTGCCTGTACTGCTTCGTTTGCCTGCTCGACCGTGGCTTTCGAAAAATAGCCAATTACCTGGTCGGGCTGTGATGGATTAACCGAGGCAAATGTCGCCTCGTTCGTTATCTTTTTGCCGCCGATAATCAGCGGGTACGTCTGCCCCAGTTCGCTTTTGACCTGCTCCAGCGCCTCCATCTGCGCGCGGCGGTTCTCCTCTTTCGTAAAATCGGTGTAAGGGGCATTCACAAAAGGCGTCGCTGCTCGTGACGCCACACTCTCAATCATTTTTGCCATAGAAAAACACTCCTTTGTGTGTGTGAGACAGTTTCTCCCTCATTGTACCTCATGGAGAGGGTAAGATGGTAGGGAGTTTTCACACGAACAGAGCCAGGTGTGCGACCGGCATTTCAGGCGCATACCTGGCTCTGTTCGTGTGAAAGGATTTCTTAACTCACCAATTCCGCCAGCATATCGACCTGGTTCAGGTCGGCAATGGTGGGCCAGAAGATCAGTTCGTCTACTCCCACATCAGCAAATGCTTTCAAGGCCCCTTTAATTGCCTCGGGAGTGCTTGGGACGCTGGCGGCGATTCTATCTGCCATCGGTCCCATGAACGAATAATAGTGACGAATATACTGGGCGGCCTTCTCAGCCGCATCTTGTCCCAGTCCATAGTAAGTGGCGCCAACGAATCGTGGCTTGCCGGGCCTGCCCGCCTCTTTCCAGGACTGCTCGGCTACATTATAGCCCTGGCGAGCTGCATCTGGGCCTCCGCCTCCGCTGATAAATCCATCGCCCCAACGACCTACGCGCTTAATAGCTTCCGGCGAATAACCCCCAATCAGCAGTTCTGGCCCGCCTTTCTGCACGGGGTTCGGGCCAATTGCCCCCACTTTATCGCTTACTGGCTGGCCGGACCAGATGCGCTTCATGGTTGCCAGTTGCTCATCAAAGCGCTTGCCGCGTTCGTGAAATGGAACCTGCGCGGCCTGATAATCATCTTGCCGGCCACCGACGGCGATGCCGAGCGTCAGGCGACCATTGGAGAGCGCATCGATGCTGGCAGCCTGCTTCGCGAGTATGGCGGTGTCATGTAATGGGGCTATCAAGATACTGGTCATCAAGCGCATGCGCTCTGTCACACCGGCGACTGCCGCGAGCGTGATCAGTGGTTCATAGTTGGGATAGACCAGGCGATCAAGCACGGCGAAACTCGAGAACGGTCCCACTTCTGCCAACTTGGCCCAGTCTAGAATAAATTCACCCGATACTCCCGGTATTGTGCCGGGCAGTCCAATCGCAATTTGCATTTCTTATCCTCCAGGATGTTTCTTAGAGTTTTACATACGCACGTTCAGCGTCCCCACATTTCCCGACGCCAGGTCTATCACACGTATGGCATGGTTGTTCGTGTCCGCCACGTATAATTTGCCGCCAGCAGTTGCCAGGCCGCCAGGTTCATTGAATTGTGCCGTGTCAGGCGCACCATCAGTATATCCCGCCTCGCCGCTGCCGGCAAAAGATTGTACTTCGCGTGTTTGTGGGTTCAGTACTTTGATACGATTGTTATAGGTATCGGCGAGGTAGACCATACCATCGATAAAGCAAACGGCTTGCACATGCTGCAAGAGCACCTCGTCGCCCACACCATTCCTGTCGCCGAAATCGAATAATCCCGTTCCAACCAGTGTGATTACGTTTTCTGTCCCTGTCAGGGATACAGCTCGGACCGCGCTTGTCTCACTATCAGCCACATATAGCACGCGGTTATCATCCAACGATAGGCCGTTGGGCTGGGCGAAGAACGCTTCTGTAAGCGTGCCATCACGAATATCCTCATGGCCGGTGCCGGCAAATGGCTCGATTTCCTGGCGGTCAATATAGTACACGAAGATCTGGTGCATCCCCGCCATGGCAATATAGAGTTGGTTGCTGGAGTGAACGATATCCCAGGGCGAGCTCAAGGCTGCATTGAGCGCAGGCCCCCACGCGGTTGTATCGCTCATGCCGGCCTGCTCGCCCGTTCCAGCGATGGTTTCGACCTGCTGCGCAGCGAGATCGACGCGCCGGATCATGTGATTTTCCGTGTCGGCCACGTAAAGAATCTCGCCGTCGAGCGTCACACCTTGCGGGCGATTGAATTGAGCCTGCGCGAATGGCCCGTTTGCCTTGCCCGGTTCTCCGCTGCCAATGATATGCCGTACCTTACCTTCCAGGTCCATTTCCAGCAGGCGATGATGAGCGGAATCGCTGATAACCAGGCGATTTGCCGGGGCATCGACCGCCAGCTTGCCGGGGAAGGCCATAATTGCCTCCGGCGCGGTTTCATGCGCGAAGCGCAGCGGGCGGTGATTGAGCAAGTTTTCGGCGTCGAACTCTTTAATCATCTCTGCGATGAGTCGTTTCGCGCCATCAGGATTAATTTCCCCTTCGTGCCTGGCAATCACTCTATTTTCCGGGTCGATGAACATCAAGGTCGGCCATGCCCGCACGGCGTACTCTCGCCACATGCGCATGGAGCGGTCATTGACGACGGGATGGGTAATGCCATAACGCAGCACAGCGTCTCGAACGCTTTCGGTATATTGTTCGCGTTTGAACTTGGGAGAGTGAACGCTGACGACTGCCAGCTCGTTGGGAAAGGCGATTTCGATCTCACGCAACTGCGCGAGCGCATGCATGCAGTTAATTCAGCACAGCGTCCAGAAATGGATGATCAGAATATGATTGCGAAACTCCTTGATATGCAGGGGGTGGTCGCTATTGATCCAATCCAGCCCGGTTGGAAAGTCGGGCGCCCGGACTTCGCCGCGATATGTTCTTGCCATAGATGTTCTCGTTTTCACTATAGAAGATCACAAATCAGTCTATAGCATCATATCATACGAGTTTAGCGATCTGAAGGTCCGGCAACGGTAAGCGGAACCGTAGTTCCGCTTACCGTTGAGGTTTGGCACTATGGGCTGGGTACAATACTCCACGTGTTGCCGTCCCAGTTCTCGGTCAGTGTGTGTCCGGCAAGGTTATTATCCTGGTATCCCCCAACAGTCCAGATGTCGCTGGCGGAGATGACAGCGATGCCCGACAGAAAATTATTTGTTGATCCCGGCGCGTTCGGGCTTTGCACGACGCTCCACTGCTTGCCATTCCATTGTTCGATCAGCGTCTGCCCGGTGAATGCTAAGGACTGCCCAACGGCCCAGATGTTGCTGCCAGAAACGACCGCTATATCATCAAGAAGATTGATCTGCCCTGGATTGGGACTCTGTACGATGCTCCATTTCGAGCCGTTCCAGTGCTCGATCAGCGTTGTGCTGAAACCATTGCCACTGCCGGCGGCCCAAACATCATTTGCCGAGGCCACGGCCACTCCACTTAGATTGTTGACCGTTGATCCTGTTGGATTGGGACTCTTGACCACGCTCCATTTCGAGCCGTTCCAGTGTTCAACCAATGTCTGTTGCGAGTTGCTGTTACTGGAAAAACCACCAACGGCCCAGAGGTTGTTCGCGTTCACTGCGGCTATGCTACTCAGGCCGTTTCCCGCTGAGCCTGGATTGGGACTTGTAACCACACTCCATTGTGAGCCATCCCATTGTTCGACTAATGTTTGCGATGAGGTGCTGTTATTGGAAAAACTACCGACGGCCCAGATATCACCGCTGGAAATGACAACGATTCCATCGAGCGCATTAGAAAATGAACCTGGATTGGGGCTGGTGACGACGCTCCACTGCGTGCCGTTCCAGTGCTCAATCAACGTCTGCGATGTAGAGTTGTTATTGGAGGAGGTGCCGACGGCCCAGATATCACTCGCGGAGACAGCAGCTATGCTGCCAAGTGCATTGGACGTTGAGCCTGGATTGGGGCTGGTGACAATGCTCCACTGCGAGCCATCCCAATGTTCAATCAGCGTCTTGTCAACGAATCCGATAGTACTTGGCGTGAGATAGTATCCTACCGTCCAGACATCGCTGGCCGAGACGGTTGCGACGCTATTCAGGAACATCCCCCCGGGGAATGTAACTTTGGGTGCTTCTGTTTTAAGCCTGAAATGGCCCTGGAAGGGTTGCCAGGATGATGAATTGGCTTTTGCCTCTACCGCTGTGAGAGACAGCGCACCCAATAAAAGAGTAACGACACACAGCAGTATGGTTCCCTTGAGAAGATGTTTCATCTTGTTCTCCCCTGCAATTGCTTGCTAGTAAATAGACGCATGTGAGGAAGCGGTTGCTCCCATAGGCAATGCTATCGAAAGTAGAGGTAGCCGCCCATAAGCTACCAGCAGCTAGCCAGGGCCAATAATGATTGAACGAGTTTTGGTAGGAATAGAAGGCACTCGAACTCCACCTATATTGCTCACCTTCACAAGTATAATCGATAACTGCTTGAATGTAAAGTGACACAGGCAAGAGATGTTGGATCGGTCGTCCAGTCATAGGGCCTGGGAAGAGCAGGCATTGAAGAAATAAGCATTCCTACAATTCCTTATGTAGCAATAAGATTACAATGGCCTATCTGACATACCCAGTTGAGCGCTCTTGCATAGCTTCAGCTCTTTAGAACTATGGAATAGTCGGACGAGAGTCAAGTTGAGGCTTTCTCCACCAGTTATTCGTATTACACACGGAGGTGGGAATATAAGTTCCCTCGAAAACAATGGGTGCAACAGTCGATCACAGGTCTTTTCGAATCATTGACCAGGAGAGGCTTCAATGGATGGTGTCCTGGAATATTTGAGAGAGCAACTCGTCCCGCAGGTGTTGCAACACTGCTGGCAAGGACGCGTCGTGCGCATCTGGATGGTGGAGCAGACCCCGGCAGAAGCACCGTATCTTCTGGCTTTGCTTTTAGCTGATCATTTGGGGCCGGATGCAGTCAGTTGGAGCATCAAGATTTTTGCTACCTACAGCCAGGAGAAGATGGTAGCAGAGGCACGCCATTTCACCTTTTCCGAACAAAGCCTCGCCCACCTTCCGCTCAACTATCAGCAACAGTTCTTTGAGCGCGTGGATGCAGGAAATAGCGATCAGCCGTACTCCTTTGCTCTGACCGGTGTGGTACGCCACCTGGTGATCTTTGGCAGGCATGATCTGCTCAACCATTCCCCGTTATCTCACCTGCACTTGCTGATTGCCCTGCATGACCTCGATTCGTTGACCCTGCCGGTGCAGCAGGTGGTACTCGGTCGTTTTGCGACCTCCCTGACCGGCGGTGGCCTGCTATTGCTTGGCCCCGGTGCATCTGTGCAGCCACATCCACATGTATATGAGCTGCTAGATCCGCGATGGAATCTGTATCGCTGCCGCGCAGTACATCCTCTCGCTGCCTCCAATAGACCCCAGCAGTCGATTCCGGCGCTTAAGGGAATGGACATGGCTGTTGCCGCAGAGCATCTTTCGTCACCTCAAGAGCAGGTCGTCTCAGAAGGAGTGAGGCCTTTCCCGTGGCAATTTGATGGAGTAGGCATGGTGCTGGTGAACCGGGCATATCGTATCATGTACCTGGATAGCGTTGCCGCTGAGCTGCTGGGTGTCCCCGGAGAAGTGGTTGGGCAGGATTTCAGCAAGACAATCTCCGGCCTATCGGAGGCGTTGTTGCGCCTGGCACTTGTGTCTGTTTTTGAACAACATGTGCCGCTGAAGCTCTCCCTGCGCGCGCAGGCGCAAGATGCTTTTGTGCAGAGACCTCCGCTCACACTTCAATTTGCCCACCTGCGTGCCGCAGAAACTGAGCCATCCCTCGTAGCTATTTTGATCAGTGATGCCAGGCAGCTTTCGCTTGGCTATCCCACTTCCGAGAGCACGAAGCTTGCTTCGCGATCAAGAGATTCCTCTACTGAGAAATTGGAACCCCTACAAGAAACATTGCACCAGGTGAATGAACAGCTCGAAAGCCAGATGGCGTTCTTTCAGCAAACGCTTGAGGACGCGGAACGGGTTCATGAGCTGTTGCAGGAAGCCAATGAGGAACTGCAGGCGACCAATGAAGAACTCGAAATCACGAGCAGTGAGGCAGCAATGGATAATCAGGAACTTCATACCATCACACACGAGCTGCAGGTTCGCCTGGAAGAGCAGAAGCAAGCGAGCCGGCAACTCGAACTCCTCAATCGGCTCAAAGACGACTTCATTAGTATCGCCGGTCATGAGATCAAGACGCCCTTGACCAGTATTCTGGGCAATGTGCAGTTAGCGCTCAAATACCTGTCTCGCCTCACACTTTCAGGCTCGGAAGTAGCAAAGGAGCAACAGGCGATTCAACAAATCCTTCAGCGCACGCAGCAACATATTCACCGCTTAACCCGCTTAGCGAATGATTTACTTGATATCGCTCGTATTGAATCTCATACGCTCCAGTTCCAGTTCGATCGCTGTGAATTGAGCGCATTGATACGTGCTGTTGTGGAAGAGCAAGAGCAACTGACCTCCGGGCAGCGCTTTGTACTCTCGCTGCCGGAGTATCCAATGCATGTGCTGGCTGATGCTGATCGCATCCGGCAGGTGGTCAACAACTACCTGTCCAATGCCCTCAAATATACTCCAGTTGGTCAGATGATAGAAGTAAGGCTCCAGCAAGAAGACCAGGCGGTGCGATTGCTGGTGCGCGACCAGGGACCAGGTCTCTCGCTACCGGAGCAGCAACGGGTATGGGAGCGGTACTACCAGGTGCCGGGGATCGAAACTCAAAGTGGCTCCGAGGTTGGCCTGGGATTAGGTCTGGCCATTTGCCGCTACATTGTTGAAGCTCATGGTGGGCAGGTTGGGGTGGAGAGCGTTCCAGGGGGAGGAGCGACCTTCTGGTTTACCTTGACGCTTCTTAACACAACAGCGGTAGTGACATAAGTGCGGGCGCGAACCCATCTGCTACCGGGGTGCGAAGATAATAGCGGTGATAACTAACACAATAGTCCCAAGGCCGATCACAACTGTACCGACTACAGACCACATGTAGAAGGTGGAGTCATAGGTATCTCCGGCCAGCCTTGACGACGAAGGATTGGTGGGAATGACAGGCAGATCAAAAAGAAGGAAAGTTTCTGTACTGTAAACGTGAGGACCGGAAAAAATTAGTGAATGTACATCTGAGGACAGGCCAGGGCGAACTATTGCGCCGGATAAATGTTCAGATTCGAAAACTGCGCGGTAGCGCCTGGCTTCGCCTCAGGCAGATTTGAAACGAAGAGGGCAACAGACCCGCTTGTATAGCTATGATCGGTGATGGTCTTTACAAGCTGGCCGTTCACGATAAATGATAGGTTGGGACCTTTCGCGATAATCATGATGTGATTGACCTTGCCTTGCTTTTGAATGGCGGGATGGAGCGTGTAATCCACGAGTTTTGTATCGCTCGAGTGGCCGCTTGCGTCCGTCGCACCCTTGAATATTGCATACGAGCCATCACCATACAGTTCGAAGCGATAGTAGCTCGCAAGGTCGCTCTCCGCACTTGAGGAACCGCGAATATAGACTCCATACCCGTTGTTCTGGTCGCCCTGCGAAAGAATTGCGTTCACCGTCAGCGTAAAATTGCTGAAAGACCTCTGGCCGGGCAATAGCTCCCAGAGCAACTTATTCTTGTCTATTTGCAAGGCCAGCGCGCCATTGCCCAGGGTGACGGCGTAGTTGCCGGGAGAACTTTGCAGGTTCCATCCGTATGTATCGCTGGTAAAGTTGTCTGAAAAAAGGGGCGGCACTTTTGGCGCAGGATAGGTTACTGCCTGAACCGGCGCGGTTTGCTTCGCAAAAAGTGTTGAAGGTGATATGCCTGCCGCGTGCAGTGCTACAAGGGTAAAAAGAATAATCACCAGAAAAACGCTAAGAAAATAGAGCAAGGGCGCTCGCTTTTGTAAAGGCGATGGTTCCTGTCTTTTGCGATAGGATGGAGGTACTGGAGAAGGTGGTTGCATAGTACTATTGGATGGTGTAGGGGCGAATCGGTAACCACAACTGAAGCAGGCAGCACTACCCGGCGCTAATGGGGCTTTGCAACGGGGGCAGAGGCGTAAAAATGCTTTTTGTTTTGATACCGACATGAAGGATTCCTCAAATCTCAGCAATAGATCAAGATATATTTTCGTATGTTTATACGTTACATCTTATAGCTTTTGGTAGAGTTGCGTCCAACGCCCATTACTATCTGGTAGGATTCTTCGCTGCGCTCAGAATGACATGAGTGGGCATGTCATTCTGAGCGCAGCGAAGAATCCTTATAAGATGAAGTATAATAGCGGAGGAGCAATATTGTAGCAGAGTAGGAAATATTTCCTTGTATTAAATGGAACCGTTTTAGCCGGATAAGAGAGAATAGCTGCTTATCATGAATAGGAGAATGTTGACCAGCCTTGCGCTGGTAGTGCTTATCGTTATTGCGGGCGCCGGCGCCTTCTGGTTCTTCCGGGCGGCATTTACGCCTGCTGCACCGCAGCAGGTAGCGCAAACACAACATGATAGCGTTCCGCGCTCGGAAGAGGCGCCATTTTCCACGCAACGAGCGCTATCAATGGTGTCAAATCAGGCCCGGACAACGTTATTGCCGTGGGGAATTGTGCTTGACCCTGCGCATGGATTTATCTGGGTCGCGGAGCCGGGGTGCGAGCCAAAACCGAAGTGCCCTACCAGATCGCAGGGAGTTCTCGGCCAGTATGCCTTCTCCGATGGCAACTTCATTCAAGATTTCAACGAACCTGCCGGCTACACCGGTCCACTCTTTCTAAAAGTGGATGGCGCTGGCAATGTCTGGTTTACTGAGCCTACCAGCGATGCGATAGGCGAATTTAGTCCGCAAAGCGGGAGCTGGAATCAATGGTCGTTAAAGAAAGGCAGTTCGCCGTTTGACCTGGTTTTCGATGCGCGAGGAAATCTCTGGTTCACGGAATTTAGCTCGAACGATATCGGTTTTCTGAACACGAATACACACCAGGTGGTAGAGACTCCTATTCCTACGCCGGGCAGCAATCCATATGGCATGACTATCACTCCACAGGGAACGATCTGGTTTTGCGAAAATGCAGCGGGAATAGACCAGATAGGCAGCTTTACACCTACCCAATCGGGAACCATCAAGATCAAAGAATACGGGGTTGGCAGCTTTCGACCGCATCTGATTGCCTCTGACGGTGCGGGAAATATCTGGTACAGCGGGGGATTTAACGGCGCGATAGGCGAGTTCGACCCGCGCACGGGAAAGAATACGTCGTATGTGGCCTATACGGGCGCCTGCCTGACTCCGCCCAATTGCACCGGCACGCATATTTCAGGAATCTATGTCGATAGTAAAGGCAATATCTGGTTTACCGACTCGCTCAGTCTGCGCGTTGGCTATATCGTTCCATCGACGGGCCAGATGGTGGCGCGTACCATCCATGCGACGAATGCGCATCCCAATGATGGGCTGGTGGTGGATGGTAGCGGCAGGGTATGGTTTACGGAGGAATACCGGCAAACGCTGACAATGTGGCCGCCAGGTACGGTGAGTTAGCCAGTCTCTTTGCGCGTTAGATAATGCCGGTATCCATCGCCCTCGATGGCTTCCATTACTGTGAAATGCGCAGCATGAAGCCAGTCATGCACTTGCTCAGTGGTCGGATAATAATGATATCCACCGTGGTGAGCATATTCGCCATAGAGGAGCGGCAATCCCAGGCGCTTACCGGCTTCGTAAGCTATCTGCAACTCCTCTTCGGTCTCTAGCTCGACCGTGAGATACAGCAGGCCGTTTTCATACAGCGCCCTGGCGAAATTGTCTAAGACGATGGGCCAGTCCTCTGGAAAAATATTCTCCATCGCATCCATGCAGATCACCGCGTCAAACGTATCCACGAATGGCAGCTCTTGCAGGCCAACATGTAGCACAGGCACCTCTGGGAATTTGCTGTGGGCGCGGTTGAGCATCTGCTGGGACTGGTCGGTTCCTTGCACGGAAAATCCACGCTCCAGTAAGAGCGGCCAGTATTTGCCCGTTCCGCAGGCGGCGTCGAGAATAAACGCTCCTGGTTGACAAAGATCGAGGAGGCGCTCGATCATGTGACGGTGTGCAGGATTGATGTAGCCTCCCCAATGATCATCGTATTGCCGGGCATAGATGGTATCCATTTGTACTTCGTTCCACAGCCGACGTTGCTGCCGCCACTGTTCGCGATCCATAAAGTAAGCTCCTGCTTCAGATTCGTAGACTCTTGACCTGCCGCACCATTGCGATATGCTGCTCGGCCAACAAATCGGCTGCGCGATACGTGGGCACGTTTTGTTCTCTGGCAATCGCAAGCACCTTCTCCATCGTCTCGTAGATGCGAGCCACTCTTTCCATGGCGCGCTGGCGCTGAAAACCGCCGGGTCGAAGGCTATCGAGGCCTGAAAGCACTCCTCCGGCATTGACGATGTAGTCGGGCGCGTACAGGATGCCGCGCTCCTGCAACATATCGCCGTGTCGATCCTCCGCAAGCTGGTTATTGGCCGAGCCGCATACGATCTTGCATTGTAGTTCCAGCAATGTGCGGTCGTTTAATGTGCCGCCCAGCGCGCAGGGACAATAGACATCGACATGCAGGGCATGAATTTCATCGGGATGAACAACTTTGACCTCGTATGCCGTTGCCATCTGCCTGACCCTCTCCTGGTCGATATCTGCAATAGTAACTGTTGCCCCGGCCTCAATCAGGTACGGGAGGGCATGTTTTCCTACGGCTCCCACGCCTTGAAGAGCCACGCTGCGGCCCTGCAGGTCGGCGCTGCCGTATACCGCTTTGAGACATGCTCGCATTCCCTGTACAAGGCCAAATGCGGTGGCTGCGGAGCTATCGCCTGGGCCGCCCCACGATTCTGGTAGAGTGACGACATACGGTGTTTCCATGCGTATCACTACCATATCGTCCAGGTCGGTTCCCGAATCTGGCCCGGTCAGGAAGAGCCCATTGAGACGGTGAATGAAGCGACCAAGTGCCCGCAACCGTGCCTCGGTCTTATCGCGCTTTGGGTCGCCAATCACCACACATTTACCCCCGCCATAGGGAACGCCTGCCGCTGCGCACTTATAGGTCATGCCACGCGCCAGGCGTAGTGCGTCGTTGATTGCGTCCGCCTCCGTCTCGTATGCTTTCATACGCACTCCACCGGCGGCAGGACCCAGGGTGGTGTCATGAATAGCGATAATCGCTTGTAGTCCAAGCGTTTTCTCCTGGCACAAGAAGATGTTTTCGAAGTCGTGCTGTTCCATCAGCTCGAAAATAAAGCTGCGCAAAATAATCCTCTCCTAAGTAGTATCAAGCCCGTTCATAACAGCACTATATCATAACTTTCCCCTCTTTTCAGCGCGGTATCGCTGCAGGCTTTCAAAGGCCTGTCGCCATTTCCATTCCATTCCTTGCATTGGAACCACATTGCAGGAATGCGCACATTCCTCTTTGAAATCGCCTACCATGCGAGATAGGGAAATACCCATCTATCCAGCGTTCATTTAGATAACGTAAAGCCCCTTGATTGTTCATTTCGTAGTCAGGAGAATGTGTATTCATGGATCCGCGACAGTGGTTCAATACGCGCCAGACACGCCGTAAGGCGTTGCGCAATCTCGGCATACTCGCTGGAGCCGGTCTCTCAATCGATGCCGGTATCCGGGCAGTGAGCAGAGTTGCGGCTTCGATGCCGGGCAGCAATGTCAATCCCATCGACCACGTCCTGGTTGCCTGCCAGGAAAATCGTTCCTTCGACCACTATTTCGGCTATTATCCACGGGCGGGAAGATTTGGCGTGCCCGCCAATTATTCGCAGCCGGATGGCAATGGTGGTACCGTTACCCCCCATCATAATTTTTTCCCGATTACCGGTGATAACTCCCATACCTGGCAGGATATTCACAAGGAATGGGATAACGGAAAAATGGATGGTTTTTATACCACCGATGGCTCTAACGCGCTCGGCTATTACGATGGCTCCGATCTCCCTTATTATTACGCGCTGGCGAATGCGTTTACCCTGTGTGGCAATTATTTTTGTTCATTGCTTGGCCCGTCCAATCCCAACCGTTTCTATCTTATGAGCGGCACCTGTGGCGGCAATACGACCAACAATGGGGATCGCGGGAGCTTCGACTGGCCAACCATCGCCGATCTGCTCGATCAGTATCATATTTCATGGAAGTGCTACAATCTCGGCCTTGGTACCGGCACATCCCTGGAAGATTTCAACATCCTCGTGTATTTCAAAAAATGGCAAAACGATGCCCGGCTGATGTTCACCGAGGATGATTATCAGAACGATCTTGCGAACGGTACGCTGCCGCAAGTCTCGTTTTTGATTACTGAGGCGCTTATCAGCGAGCATCCACCGGCCGATATCCAGATGGGCCAGCATAAAATGGCCGATGTCATCAATGCGCTTATCGGATCGAGTTCCTGGCAAAGCTCGGCTCTGTTCTTTACCTATGACGAGGGTGGCGGCTTTTTCGATCATGTGGCGCCGCCGCAGGTCGATGCGTATGGCCTGGGTATTCGCGTGCCAACGGTAGTTGTTTCGCCCTATGCCAGGCGGGGCTATGTTTCAGGGCAGTTGTACGAACATAGTTCGATTCTGAAGTTTATCGAACGGCGTTTTGGCCTGCCCACGCTGGCAAGTGTCAACCACCAGTTCGATACCTCGACGCCGGGGACGAATAACGATGCGGCCAATGGCAAGCCAACCGGTCCAGCTGCGCCACCTCGCGACGGCCTTGCGCGGATTGGCGATTTCTACGAGGCATTCGATTTTTCACAGAATCCCGATTATTATCCGTCGCTGCCTTCATTATAGGAATGCTATGGCGCTGGTGGCAGCAGTGGCAGCCCGAAGCCCCAGTTGAGCAGTGATTTGGCGTCGTTGAAACGATGGGTGGCGTCGCTACTGTGCAGGACGACGCCAATGAGATGGTGGCCGGAGCGTGTCGCCGAAAAAACCAGGCACTCTCCGGCTTCAAGGGTATAGCCGGTCTTGATGCCGGTTGCGCCAGAGTATGTGCTGAGCAAGAGGTTCGTGTTGGTCCAGCTATAGGCATGATGCGCGCCGGTCGCGGGAAGCGTGTAGTGCTGGGTATCGACAATCTGGGCGAAGAGTGGGATGCTCATGGCATAGTCGGCCAGTCGCACCAGGTCATAGGCGGTTGTGTAGTGACCGGGTAGGGGATGACCGCCAGCGTCATAGTAGGTAAGCCCATCAGGATTGATGTAGTGGGTTGAATAGAGGTGTAAGCGGTAGGCGAACAGGTTCATCAGGTTGACGAAGTTGCCGGTCGTGCCACCCACGGTGTCGGCGATGGCGATGGCGGCGTCGTCGCCTGATGGTAACAACAGGGCGTACAGCAGGTCTTTCAGGGAAAGCTGGTCACCGACTCGTAGCTGGGCATTGCTGCCATTATTCAATATGACCTCGTTGATGGCGTCCTGGTGGATGGTGACGAGTTGGTTCAGGTGGCCGGCGCGTAAAGCCACCAGGGCGGTCATGATTTTGGTTGTGCTTGCCATGGGAACGGGGCGTTCGGCGTTTAGATCTTCGAGGATATGTCCAGTATCGGCATCGATTAAGATGGCTTCAGAGGCGGTGATCGCGGGCGGTTTGCCTGTTACGGTAAGGATAGGCGTGGGTTTTGGGGTGGGCGTGGGGGTAAAGGGCAAGAGGGTTGGTGTCAGATAGAGGGCAGCCTGAGAGTTGCCCCCAAATAGATTTTCACCAACAGGCGTCAGGATAAGCACCGGCACCAGCAGCAAGAGCAGGATGGCGATGATGATGAGGATAAAAGCAAGGGTACGACGTGTCATACTCGTTCCATGTTTCCCATCTGAGACGGCCCCTGACGGGGATTCTGAGCGCAGCGAAGAATCCCCGTCACATCGAAAAGCGGCTACATTGCATCGAGCCGCGCTACAAGCAGCTCTTTCACTCGCTCCGGCGTGGCTTTTCCTTTGAGCTGGCGCATGCACGCTCCCACCAGGAACATGACGGCATTCGTCTTGCCCTTTTTGTAATCCTCGACCGCCTTTGGATTGCTCGTGATGGCCTCTGAGACGATGGCCTGCAACGCGGTTTCGTCGATGGCCTCGATTTTCCTGGAGACAACGATGTCCTTAATCAACTCGGCAGGAACGGTGGTGTCGATGTCTACCTTTTTGTTGATGATGACGTTGGCGATGGTCTTCGGCTCTACGCCTTGCTGCTGGCCGACTTTCACCGTCTCCTCGAAAAAGTCGGCGAGGCCTCTTTCTCGTGTCAGCAGTTCCGCATCATAGTCTGTGATGTGGTAGCTTTGTATAAAGCGCGCCTTTTTCGCGTCTGCCAATTCTGGTAGCGTCTTACGAAGGGCATCGATCTGTTCGGGTTGCCATTGGAAAGGCGGGATATCAGGTTCGGGGAAGTACCTGTAGTCCATGGCTTCCTCTTTTGTACGCTGACCGAGGGTGATATGCCTTTTTTCGTCCCAGCCTCTGGTCTCTTGAATGGGCGTCTCTCCACGTTCAAGGATGCTGCTCTGGCGCTTGAGTTCGTAGTTGATGGCCCTCTCCACGAAAGAGAACGAGTTGATGTTTTTGACCTCTACTTTGTAGTCCGGCAAGCTCGTTTGACCTGGTTTACGCACAGAGATGTTTGGCTCGAAGCGCATCTCGCCCTTGTCAGGGTTAGCAGCGGCTACGCCAAGGTAGCGGATGATTTGTTGCAGCTTTTGCAGGTATTCTTTGACCTGTTCCGCGTTCTCAAAATCAGGCTCGGTGACGATCTCAACCAGTGGGACGCCTGAGCGGTTGAAATCGATCAGGCTGACTGCGCGGCCATCGAGGTCTTGATGCATGAGCTTGCCGGTGTCTTCTTCCATATGGACCCTGCGAATGCGAATCTTCTTGTCGTTGCTGAGCATGATATATCCTTTTGCGCAAAAAGGATGCTGGTATTGACTGATTTGATAGCCCTTGGGCAAGTCAGGGTAATAGTAGTGCTTCCTGTCGAATTGCGAAAACAATGCTATCTCGCAATTGAGGGCCAGGCCGATCATAATACAGCCCTCGATGGCCTTCGCGTTGGGCACCGGCAGCGCTCCAGGAAGTCCCAGGCAAACGGGGCAGGTATGCGTATTTGGCTCCTGGCCAAAGTAATCGCTGCTGCACCGGCAAAACATTTTGGACGCGGTGCTCAGTTCTACGTGAACTTCCAGACCGATAACGAGTTCATAGGCTGTTGTTGCTATATCGTTACTCATAGATTTGGCTTCCTGTTGCTCCAGTCGGTGACTTGTTCATATTGGTAGGCGAGATTGAGGATCAGGTCTTCTATAAAGTAGGGGCCGATGATTTGCATGCTTATTGGCAGAAGCTCGCTGGAAAAACCGCAGCACATGCTGATGCCGGGCAGTCCGGCGATGGTCGAGGGTTCTACCAGCACATCAGAAATCTCGCCGAACATGGGATGGTCTTTGCTTGAGCCAACCGGTAATGCTGTGGAAGGACTGGTTGGCCCGATGACCACATCAACCTCTTCAAAAGCTTTCGCGAAGTCTTCGACAATCAGCGTCCTAACTTTTTGCGCCTTTGCGTAGTACGCGTCATAATAGCCTGCCGACAGGCTGTACGTGCCGAGCATAATTCGTCTTTGCGCCTCTTCGCCGAATGCTTCGCGTCCGAAGCCGTAGCGTATGCCATCGTAACGCGCCAGGTTTGAAGAGACCTCGGAACGTTGGAGAATCGTGTACACGGCAATGGCGTATTGCGGGTCGAATAGCTTAATCTTCTTGACTTTGTGTCCCAGGCGCTCGAACTCTTGCAACGACTTTTGCACAGCGGCTACGATCTCTGGATCGACGCCGTTGAAGTAGTCATCCGAAATGCCAATAGTCAGGTTCTCGCGCTTTTCCTTGAGCAGTTTGCGATATGCCTTTGGTGGCAGGGGCGATGTTGTGGCATCCATGGGGTCGTGTCCGGCTAACACCTCGAGCATCAGCGCGGCGTCTTCCACGGATTTTGTGATGGGGCCGGGGCTATCCAGGGATGATGCCATGGCGATTACCCCGTAGCGGCTAACCCTTCCATACGTTGGTTTCAAACCGACAACGCCGCACCATGCAGCCGGTTGCCGAATTGAGCCGGCGGTTTCAGAACCGACGGCGGCTATCGCCTCATCTGCTGCCACGCTTGCAGCCGCGCCACCAGATGAGCCACCGGGCAAGCGCTCGATGTTCCAGGGATTGCGGGTAGGGCCGAAATCGGATGCCTCGGTTGAAGAACCGTGCGCGAAGGCATCCATATTGGTTTTTCCCAGGCTGATCGCGCCCGCCTCTGTCACGCGCCGTACAACCGTCGCGTCATACGGGGGCACAAAATTCCTTAACACATTGCTCGAGGCAGTGGTTCTTACTCCGTTCGTGCAAAAGTTATCTTTAATGGAAATGGGGACGCCGAGCAAAGGTCGAACATCGCCACTCTCTATCAAGAAATCAGCTTTTTGGGCCTGTTCCAGCGCCTGTTCTTCAGTGAAGGTTACAAATGCATGCACTTTTGGCTCAATGGCTTTCATTCTCTCAAGGCAGGCGCTTGTTAGTTCGCGCGAGGAAAACTTCTTTTCTTGCAGCCCCTTGCGAGCTTCTGTGATAGTCAGTTCATAGAGTTTCATAGGTAGTTATTCCTCAAAGATGGCATTTACGACGATGTATCCATTGTATGTTTCGGGCGCGTTCTCCAGAGCAGCCTGCTGGGGCAAAGAATCCGATACGGTATCATTTCGCGTCACATTGGTAAGGCCGGTTACCTGGCTTGTCGGCTCTACATCTTCGGTGGATATTTCATTCAGCCGGTCTATATACAACAGTGTTTCGGTAAGTTGTTTGCCGAGTATTTCCAGGCGTTTTTCATCGAGTGGCAGGTTCGCAAGTTTCGCCACATGTTCTACGTTGATTTCCAAGCTTCTCTCCTTTAGGGAATAGACATGATTGCGCTTCACTATCCTACTACAATGCTCTCGCCAGGTCAATAATGCTGCTTTCTGGCCCAGGGCCTGCACCCTTAATCGTCCTGTTTCTGGCTTTTGAGTGGGAGCGTAAAGTAGAAGGTAGCGCCTGACCCTTTCTGGCTCTCTACCCAGAGCCGCCCATGATGCTGCTTGATGATCTGGCTGGAGATGTATAAACCAATGCCCAGTCCCGAAAAGGGTTTATCGTCGCCATCGCTGATCTGGTAGAAGCGATCAAAAATTTTCTGTTGATGAACGCTCGCAATGCCTTTCCCGAAGTCCTGCACGCTGACGATTGCCTGTTCCTGATCTGCTGATACACGAACAATGATCTGATCGGCATCGGGAGAATACTTCACGGCGTTGGTCAGCAGGTTAATTAACACCTGTCCAATACGGTCTTTATCGCCAACTACTTCAGGCTGTGAGGTGCTTTCAACGCGCAGGTGGTGCGTGCGCATGATTGCCTGCATGACTTCGACGGTCTGGTCCACCAGCTCGTTGAGGTCGAAGGTTTCAATATTGAGGGGAAGTTTATCCTTTTGCATTTTCGAGATGTCAAGCAGGTCTTTGATCAGTTTCGTAAGCCGGTCCAGTTGACTATCCATGCGCGCAAGATATGGCAGTGGCTCAAGTATGTCCTGCCTTTCAAACATGCGTTTCAGCAGTTGGGTGAAGCCTTTTAGACTGGTGAGAGGGGTTTTCAGTTCATGACTTGCCATGCCGATGAAGGCATCTTTGCGTTGCTCAAGCTCTTTTTGTTCCGTGATATCGCTGAAAATGCTGATGGCCAGTTGCACGGCGCCATGTTCATCAACAATGGGAGTTGACTTGACTAAAGACCAGGCAGAGGCGCCACTCTGCATATCCAGGAAATGAATAACCTGTTCCGCAAATTTGTCTCCCTGCCATACCTTCACTGCTGGGAGCTCTGCCAGCGTGAGAAGGCGATCATGTTCATCCTTCATCTGGAAACGAGTGAGATGCAGCTCTAATGCCTGCCTGTCGAGCGCAAGCATCTCTTGCGCGGAGGAAAACCCACAGCGCCGCGCGCCCGTGTCATTGGCAAAAATGATGCTACCACGCGTGTCCTGTACTGTGATACCATCGGCAACATGCTGGAAAATCACCTCAAGCTGCTGTTTGGCCTGCCATAATTCGGCCTGCAGGCGTTTTTGCTCGCTGATGTCTCGCGCGATGGTCGAAGCGCCGGTAATCTTGCCTGTCCGGTCCCTGACAGGTGAAATGGTGATGGAGACATCGAGCATGGTTCCATCTTTTCGCACCCGTTTCGTCTCATAGGGTTCGACGCGCTCCCCTCTTTTGATGCGCTCCATAATCTGGAAAAACTCATCCTGTCTATCAGGGGGAAAAATCACGGTAATGGATTTGCCAATTACCTCTGCGGCGCTGTAGCCATACATTCTCTCGGCAGAGGCATTCCAGCTGGTGATAATCCCGTCAAGCGTTTTGCTAATGATAGCGTCGAAGGATGAAACAACGATAGCAGCGAGCCTGTGGCGGGCGTCTTCGGCCTCAGAACTGTTTTCTATTGGCACAGGAAATCGATGCTCACCTTCAGAAGGGCTATTTTCGTTCCACGCTTGCATGTTATTCGAATTTGCAGTGCCTGTTTGCATTCCCTTTTGAGAAGCAAGCGGGTCATGCATAAACCAGGTTCCTTTCCAATCGATCCCCTTTTTTCTATTACAGCACAATGAAACGAAAAGTTACAGTTTTTGGATTTGATTCGGCAATTCTGTGGGGCCGATAAATCGGCGCTGCCCGCGATAAATCGGGGCCTACATCCTTCCCAATATGACTTGCAAGCTCCGGGATCACTAGCGTGCGTGGAAGCCACCTATCCCAAAATCACCCGCAAGCTCCGCGATCACCAGCGTACATGGAAACCACTGAGATGCTGCGTTGGCGATCCCCATGTTATGCGTACATCGGTGACATGGGCAGCTGATGGACCCTGTCTTAGCAAGGTAACAAGGCGTTCGAGTGCGGGGCGCGGTCCTTGAGCCACTACTTCTACACTGCCGTCATACTCATTGCGTGCATATCCTCGCAGTCCCAGCGCCAGGGCATGTTCTACGACAAAGTAGCGAAAGCCCACACCTTGAACGCGACCAAGTACATATGCGTGTAACTCCTGGATATAACCAGGATTAGCTTGATTCATAGTTTGATGATAGCATAAACGACATGAACCTACCAGAGAGATCTTCTGGTGATCAGGGCGATTGAAAAGTCGCGAGACCGAGCTTGATTTTGTCGGAGCGCCTTCTAAAGTTGACCTCACTTGACGCGACTTTTCAATCGCCCTGTCATACTGAGCGCATGAGCCGAAGCCCTGAGGCACGAAGGGGAAGAATCACCCCCTTTTTCAGCATCAATTCAGCCAGGGTTGATAAAATGAGTGCAAACATGCAACAAAAGCCATTTTTATGACGTAGTAATATACACAACTATTTTTTGGAATCGCCTGGTGCTGCACCTTTTTCCTTTGTACTGGCGTATTAACGTGGTACACTATGGAATGATGGGTGTTCATATTGTAGGGGCGTAATACATTGCACCTTTCATCGGACAGCACTACACGAAGTAGGGACAGTGCCTTTGCCTGTCCTAGCAGGTGCAAGGTCAGGCTGCCAGGAGAAAAAATTCATATGCAGTCAATACAAGATTTAGCTAACGCGGTACAACGGGTGATCAGCAATGTTGAGAAAGTCATTGTTGGAAAGGCCGAGCCGGTGGCTTTCAGTTTGATAGCCGTGATCTGCCGGGGGCATGTATTAATTGAAGATGTGCCGGGCGTTGGCAAAACCGTTCTTACCAAGGCTATTGCGCGTTCTATCGGATGCACATTTAAACGTATCCAGTTTACTCCAGACCTGCTCCCAAGTGATGTTACTGGCGTCTCTATTTATAATCAGAAGACGGGTAATTTTGAGTTTCGTGCAGGCCCTATTATGGCGCAGATCGTGCTTGCCGACGAGATCAACCGCGCCACTCCCAAAACTCAGTCAGCCCTGCTCGAAGCCATGGAAGAAAACCAGGTCACGATCGATGGCGTGACGTACCGCCTGCCGGAACCCTTTATGGTCATGGCGACACAGAACCCTATCGAATACGAGGGCACATTCCCATTGCCCGAGGCGCAGCTTGACCGTTTCATGATGAATATCCGGCTGGGCTATCCAAAGGCCGGGGACGAAATGAATATCCTTGATACGCACCAGTTTCATCATCCCCTCGATGACCTGGCGCAAATTATGACGGCTGAAGAACTGGTGCAAATCCAGCAGCAAGTGCGCAGCATTCATGTTGATCCCTCGATTCGCGAATATATCGTGGCCATCGCCAATGCTACGCGCAACCATAATAATATTTACCTGGGCGCCAGCCCGCGTGGGTCTCTGGCGCTCTTCCGCGCTTCCCAGGCTCTGGCCGCGATACGCGGTCGTGGCTACGTCATCCCCGATGATGTCAAGCTGCTGACCAAACCTACATTAGCGCACCGCATCATCGTTACTCCCGCGGCCCGCGTGCGCGCCATTTCATCTACTGCCATCCTGGATGAAATTTTGCAGAGCGTACCGGTACCTGGCGCGTGGGTCGGCGGTGGAAAGGGGCGCTGACCTATGCGGCCCTGGCAGGCAATCATACTGATAGTGCTGCTGGCTTTTTTCTCGATCAGTAGTGGCTGGCACGTACTCTATATCTTGACCTATGTCCTGCTCACCTTATTTATCCTGTCCTGGCTGTGGGCGCGTTATAGTCTGAGCAACCTGGTCTTTCGTCGCAGTTCCGCTACCGGGCGGGTGCAGGTTGGCGAGATGTTTGACGAACGGCTGATGCTGGATAATGTCGGAATCATGCCCAAACTCTGGGTGCAGATTGCCGACGGCTCGACCCTACCGGGGCATCGAGCAGGGTATGTTGCCAGTATGGGCGGGCGCAAGCGGGCAACGTGGCGGGCGCGTACCGTATGCCGGCAGCGGGGTCGTTTTCAACTTGGCCCGGTTGTTGCCACCAGTGGAGATCCATTCGGCCTCTTCCGGCGGCGCGTCTTCCTCACCGCCCAAAAAGAACTCCTGGTGCTGCCACGCGTTGTACCGCTCACCAATTTCGCGCTCTTTACCGGCGGCCTGCCTGGACGTGGCCGAAGTTCGCGGCGAGCATTGCAGACAACCACCAACGCAACCACTATTCGTGATTACACCGTCGGTGACGCCCTCAATCGTATTCACTGGCGTTCCACCGCGCATTATAATAAATTAATGGTGAAAGAATTTGATCTGGATCCCGCAATGGATGCCTGGATCTTTCTTGATCTGCATGATGCAGTGCAGGCCGGCGAAGGCGAGCATTCAACCGAGGAGTATGGCGTCACCATTGCGGCTTCGATTGCAGCATATTTGTTGCGCCAGGACCTCTCGCTTGGTATGATCGTCAATGCAGAGCAGCGCGAATTTCTTTCACTCGACCGTGGTGATCGGCAACTTGAGCGCGTACTAGAGATGCTTGCAGTCGTAAAAGCGGGACCTGGACCGGACTTGAAAGAGGCGCTGGCCCTCGATGCTTTTCATTTTGGTCGGAACACTGTAGCTATTGTCATCACACCCTCAACCTCGCGAGGCTGGCATGATGGCCTGCGCCACCTGCAAAGACGCGGCGTTCAGGTGGCCGTCGTCGGCTTAGATGCCGCCTCGTTCGACAACCGGCAGCCCGATGAAGACACCCTGGCTCTGTTGGAGGGCGCAGGCATTCCAGTGTTGCGTGTCAAATGCGAAGAGTCATTGGAAGAGGCACTCGAACGGGAACCGGAGGCCCGCTATGCGCGACGGAGGTAATTGCAATGCAAGATGCGACCGTTGAACGGCTAACCAAGATCATCGCTGAATCACGCCAGCGCGATGATAAGTCGGGAAAGAAAGGGCCTTTCCGCAGGCCGTCGATACAGTTTCATATGGGCCTGGCGGAGGGATGGTTTTCACTCTTCTTGCTGGCCGTCGTCGTGTATAGCACTATCTGGTGCGTGCAGGCAGCGGGCTGGGTGGATCACCTCAATATCCTGACCCTCACCACCGCTATCGGTTTGATCGCAGGTGTCGTTGCGGCGAAACAGCGAAGTCTTTCACGTTTCCTCGTCCATGCCTTCGCCGTTCTCTTTGCGCTACTCCTGGCAATCTGGCAGACGACAAGCGCAGACTACGCAGGCAGCTTTGGCGCGTTCTTTGCCAGCATACATAACTGGATCATGTTGGCGCTTGCCGGTGGCACCAGCAGTGATGACTCGATCTTCCTGTTCTTGATTATCGCGCTCAGCTTCCTACTGGCCTATACGAGCGCGTGGCTGGTGTACCGTACACGCAGTCCATGGCTCATGATCCTGGCGAATGCCGTGGTGTTGCTGATTAACCTGAGCTACATCGAACCAGGCTATATCGTTTTCCTGGTGGTTTTCCTGGTGGCTTCGCTGTTGCTTTTGTTGCGTATCAATCTGTATGAGTCGTCGGTACGCTGGAAGAAGCTTGGCCTGCGCTGTGCTGATGATCTCGGTTGGGAGTTCATGCAGGCCGGGGCGCTGATCTCTATCGGCATTCTGATTGTCTCGTGGCTCATTCCCTGGGGCTATACCAACGATGCCGCGTCTCAAATCTGGAGCGCCGATAACAACCCCTGGGTTGAGATTCAGAATACGTGGAACCGGCTTGTTTCTGTAAGCGGTGGTTATAACCCGGCCAATCATGGGAATTTTACGGATACACTGACATTAGGTGGCAATCCCAATCTGACCAACGTTGTCGTCCTGACCATGAAAACCGATGATGATACGCAGTATCTCGAATCACTTACCTATGATACCTATACCGGTCGTGGCTGGCTCATTAGCCCTACCTATGGTACTGCCTACAGAGCCAATGATTTCGATTATGATCAAGCCCAGTACACCGACCTGCGCGCAGTGCATCAGAATATCAAGATAGTCAATCCACCAGGCGAACAAAAAGCCTACATTCTCGGCGCTCCCCAGATCGTTTCCACCAACCAGAATGCCCAGGTCGTCAGCAGTAGCGCCAATGATGCGGTTGTTTCATGGCTGCGCACAAATGGCAAACTTGCCGCGGGAGATTCCTATAGCGTTACCTCGTATGTGTCCGCCGCCGATATCAAAACGCTCGAATCGGTACCGCTGCCTGCGAACGCTCCCACCTACCCACCCAACTTCGATGGTCAACGTTCCGTCAATTATTACGACACGAGTATCGTGCGTACCTACCTGCAGTTGCCATCCGGTCTCGATCCTCGCATTTACCAGGTAGCGAAACAACAGACTGCCGGTGCCACAAATATGTATGACAAAGCCGTCGCGCTCGAATCGTACCTGCGCAGCTTTACCTATGATGTCAATGTCAGCCTGCCCCCGGGTGCGGAAGGCACATCCTGGCTGCTCTTCCAGAGTGGGCATCGCGCCTATTGTAACTACTTCGCCACCGCGATGGCAGTCATGGCGCGCGAACTCGGCATGCCGGCGCGTGTCGTCGCCGGCTACACCCATGGTACCCTCGACCCCAAAACCAAAGAGATGGTCGTGCGCGGCACCGACGCCCATCTCTGGACGCAGATTTACTTCGCGGGCTACGGATGGATCAACTTCGAGCCTTCGCCCAGCTTCTCGCAGTTCACTCGTCCTCTCACCAGTTCGAATGGGAATATTACCGTGACGCCAGGAGGGCCCGCCGGTAGTGGTAAGTCCAATGGCCGTGGTCGAGTTGGCTTACCGAATGAAACAGGCAATACCAGCACAGGCATTCCTGCAACCCCCGCTCAGCAGCAAGCTCAGATCCGCCAGGATATTGGCCTGGCCCTCTTTGCCATTGTCATACTCATCCTGCTTGGCCTGCTCTACTTCAGCTTCTGGTGGCGCCGGCTCTTCCGAGGTCTCGCCCTCTCGTCGCAGGTGTATGGCCGTCTCTGCCTGCTCGCTAACTGGGCGGGCATATCCCTACCACGCTCTAAAACACCCTACGAGTATGTCCATGCGCTTGCCGAAGTCGCACCTGACCAGGCCGTCACGCTTGAACGCCTGGGGGATATCTATGTCCGCGACCGCTGGGCCGATCCCGCAAGTCAAGAACACCCGCGCAGCACCGGGGAAATACAAGAATTACCGACCCTCTGGAAACGCCTGCAGCCGCGCCTGTTCATGTACGTCCTGCGCCATCCCCACTTCTTGCGATGGCTCCCGGAGCGTATTGGAAGAGTTATAAGCCAACGCAGGCGTAGGAGACGAGCTCACGATATCCTGGATGAGGATATTTGATGCTCGAGTGAGGCGGGTAGCAAATGCTCCACTAAAAATTCTCAGTGCCAGCGTTTACATACCAGAAAGGATAGGGGTTATCCGGCGTCGATTTTGAGTGATTTCGAGATGGGAAAGTTAAATGCCTGTTAAATCGCGAATTGCCCTTGACAAAACGCCGGTTTATCCCTTATACTCGAACTAATGGAGATTGCAGGCGCAATCTCTAATCTTGTCTAGAACATAAGCTTCAACACCTGAAGCATTACTTGCACAAATCTTTTCGAAAGGAGAAGGCTAGCATGGCTAACTCAGCTACTTACACAAAGTGGCTTAGCATCACCAGAATGCGCAATGATTCTGCCATTTACGGCTATGCTATGCCCTTCTGCATGATGAGGGAGTGCATCACCGGCATCGGTAAGCAGTCTGGACCAGTTTTCGGTATCGCCCAGAGGGTCAGTATGCCCATTTCGAGGGGTTCACCACCTATTTCAGATGATTGAAAAGGTGAAAAGTAAAGAGAAACCTCAACCGTGGGTACTGACGAAAATGAAATTCAGTCCCACGGTTTTTTAATGCTTTTTTTCGTCGCTCAGGAAAGAATAGAACAATGGAAGGAGAATGCTCGTGGCAATTACAGATCTCAATGAAACACCGCTCTTAGGGAATATTGTTATCGATCAAACGAAGGATGCTGTGGTGATAGACGGCGTCTCTAAAGTGTTCAAAAAGTCACGCCCGCTGTTGCGCTGGCCTGGTAAGAAGCAGAAAGAGGGAAAAACGGAGGTCGTCGCCGTCGATAATGTGAATATGGTGGTAAAGCGCCGCGAGATCATGGGTATCCTGGGCGCGAATGGTTCCGGTAAATCGACGCTCATCCGCATCCTCTCAACGCTGTTGATTCCTGATACAGGGCATGTCAGCATCTTTGGTTACGATGTTGAAAAGGATGAACGCATGGTGCAACGACTCATCAATCGTGTGAGCGTTGAGGCCTCGTTCTTCAAGAAGCTCTCGCCGATGGAGAACCTGATCTATGCGGCACGTCTCTACAACATGCCAGGTCAGGAGGCACGCACCAAAATCCGTAGCATCTTGAGCCGTCTGGGCATCCCTGAAGACCGTGTTGGACAGCCACTGGAGAATATGTCCCGTGGCATGCAGCAGAAAGTTGCCATCGCTCGTGCATTTCTGACCGCACCCATCGTGCTGCTACTGGATGAGCCGACGACGGGACTCGACCCACGTTCGAAGATTGACGTGCAGAACTTTGTCGAGCGCCTGCGCGAGGATCATGATGCTACCATTCTGATCACCACACATGATATGGACGAGGCTGAAGCCCTATGCGACCGGGTCGCGATTATCGACAAGGGACGCATCGTGGCGATGGGCGAGGTGGGAGAACTCAAACGCGCGGTCGCGGAACGCACGGAACGTACAACACCTGTCACCATGAATGAAGTATTCATGCACTATACCGCGTCTCACCTCATCACCGACGCCGATATCGCGCGCTACGGAAGCTGGGAAAAAGCCTTTGAGGCTTACGAAGCGCGACGAGAAGATGAAGAGGAATAGCCTGGGGGCCAGAAGCGCAGCTCGCGAAACGCCTTTTAATGCTCTCGCGCCCTTATTAAGGAGAATAACCAATGTCAATGCTCATGCACCAGGGACGCGCAACTTATGCCTTCTTTGAGCGCAACTGGAACCTGACCAAGCGCTACTGGGCGTGGGAGATCGTCTGGCTGGTTTACAACATAGTCAACGCCATGTCGGTAACCTACATCGGCGCCAGCGCATCGATCATCACCGGCACACCGATCAATACGAGTTACCTGATTCTCTACCTGTTGATTGGCACCTCGGTGTGGTCGTACCTGAGCGTCACCTTCGAGGGCGTCACCGATATGATCACAATCGAGCGCTGGGAAGGGACGATTGAACATACCTTCATGGCTCCCATCTCGCGGTTCACGCACCTGATAGGGAGCTGCTGGTACGCGGTGGCGCATGGTATGCTTTTTACCTTCATCCAGCTGCTCGTAGTGGGAGCGTTCTTCCATCTCGATTTGAGCCATGCCAACTACCTGACGGCCATCTTCATGTTGCTGGTTGGCAGCATCTCGTTCATCGGTTTCGGCATCGGCGCGTCGATCCTGCCGCTGCTCTACACCGAGCGAGGCTCGCAGATGTCCTATATTGTGCGCGCCATCTTGCTGCTCGTATCGGGTGTCTACTATCCGATCAGCGTCCTGCCAGGATGGATGCAACCGTTCGCACGCATCTCGCCCGCAACGTATGTGCTTGAGGGATTGCGCGCGGCTTTGCTGAATAACCAGACGATCTGGTCGGCAGAGATATGGAGTTATACCTGGCCGCTGATCATCACCGGCATCATCAGCGTACCGCTCGGAATTTTCGTCTTCAGGCTCGCCGAGCGCTACGCGAAACGCACCGGTAAATTGAAGAGAAATGGATAATGCCGGGTTTTAGCCCCGGCCGGGGCCGATGAATCGGCGCTGAGGTCGATCAATCGGCCCCCACATTCCCAGGGCGAAGCCGGCAGAAAGGAGAGAAACTCAATGGCGAATATACTTTCAGAGGCTTATCAAGTGCGCCGCCCAACAATGGACGATGTAGAAACAGTAAGCGAACTCTTAAATACATGTGATATCGCGGAATACGGTGTGCCGGACATTACGCTTGATGAGCTACGAACCGTGTGGCAGGCCCCATCGTTCCACCTGGATACGGATGCCATGATGGTCCTGGCGCCGAACGGTCAACTGGTTGGATACGCGGACATGGAGCAACGGCTGCACGCGAAAATCTTCACCTTTGTTCGCGTGCGACCCGGATATGAAGACCAGGGTATTGGCGAACATTTACTTCAATTGGCTGAGGCCTGGGGACGCCAGCAAATGGCCGAAGCCGATCCTGAAGCGCGTGTCACCTTGAATAGCTGGGCCAGCTCCAAAAATGAGACCGCACAGCAACTCTTTGAACGAGCAGGCTTCCAGGCTGTACGCCACAACTGGCGCATGGAAATCGATATGGAGACTCCCCCGCCGGAGCCGGTATGGCCTGAGGGCATTACGGTGCGCACATTCCAGCCGGGTATGGATCGCCAGGTCTTCGAAATGATCGATACGGCTTTCCAGGATCACTGGGGCCACCTGCCGGGAAATTTCGAGGACTGGCAGCACTGGATGATTAGCAGGGAAACCTTTGATCCGACGCTGTGGTTTCTGGCATTCGAAGGCGAACAGATTGCCGGCGGTGCGCTTTGTAACGATGAAGTGGATATGGATTTAGGCTGGGTTGGCCAGCTAGCCGTCCTGCGTCCCTGGAGGCGCAAGGGGGTAGGATTAGCCCTGTTGCTTCATGCATTCGGGGAGTTCTACAAACGCGGCAGGCGCAAGGTTGGCTTAGGTGTCGATTCACAGAATTTGACTGGCGCAGTGCGGCTCTATGAACGGGCCGGTATGCATGCTGCGCGGCAATACATCTCCTATCAAAAGGAGTTGCGTGCCGGTAAAGAACTGAGCACGCAGACGATCGCAGTGTAAGCGAAGGCTCCCAGGGTATCCGCGACGATGCCCTGGGAGCGGGAAACCCAAAGGGGTCTACAAGATCGGAGAAAATGACTATGGCTGTACTACTAAAAAATCTATTGGCGCGTGCTCCAAAGACCGAAGACCTGGAAGCTATCAGGGAACTGGTGCTGGCATGTGACACAGCCGAGTTCGGTGCGGCGGATAACACGATGGAGGATTTACTCTCCAACTGGCAGCAGTGCGGGTTCAACCTCGCCACCGATGCCTGGGTCATAGTCACAACGAAGGGACAGTTAGTTGGATTTGCGTGTGTGTGGCATCGCGACCACGAGCAAATCTCCATGTTCCTATGCGTTCACCCTGAGTATCGCAACCGTGGTATTGGCACGCTGTTGCTGCGGCTGGTAGAGGAACGGGCGCGCCTGCATGTCCTGTATGCGCGTCGCGGAACTCGCGTCACATTGAGAGGAACGGTCGCAAGCAACAATCAACAGGCCAGGCGCCTGTTCGAACGCGAAGGCTACACATCCGTCCGGCAGTTCTGGCGGATAGCCCTCGAAGTCGAGGAGGCCCTGAGCGCGTCTAAGCCGCAGGGCAAGTTGCAGATTGAACTCGATGTTGATTCGCTGCGACTCTATGGCGCAAGCCAGTGCTACGAACGCGATGCGATCTTCGTCGTCCACCAATACAACACTTATGAGAAGGAACTACGCGTAGGAGAAGATTCCATGCTCCTGGATGGGGAATGGGATACAATTTCGTGCGCCAGCTAGATACGCATCTCGATCCTTATGAATTTTTCCAATCGAAGTGGGGAATCCGGTCGTGTCATTCTGAGCGCAGCGAAGAATCTGTGCCTTGGGACGCTGAGATTCTGAGCGCAGCGAAGAATGACACGAACTGATTGCCCCATTCGGTTGGCAAAATCCATCAGGGGGTGTGAGTCTGTAAAGAATAGAGGCAAAATTATGGCATACCTATTTCCGAGAGATTTCCTTATACGTCCGCCAACGATGGATGACGTGAAAGCCGTCACGGAGCTAGTAAACGCCTGTAACCTCGTTGAGGTAGGCGAGCCGGCCGATTCCGAAGAGGATATACGCAACGGCTGGCGGATGCCGGGCTTTGATCTTGCAAAAGATGCCTGGGTAGTTGTCGCACCCAACGGACAAATTGTGGCGCGCGCGAGCCTGGGGCATAAGGATATTATCCATATGTACACGACGCCCCGTGTCCATCCCGCTTATAGAGGGCTGGGCATCGAGGCTCACCTGCTGCGACTGGCCGAAGAGCGAGCTCAGCACTTCATTCCTCAAGCTCCTGAAGGCGCTCGCGTAGCGCTCAATTCCTGGGTCAATAGCCACAATGTAGACCTGGCTCGAGTGCTTGAAGAAGAGGGTTTCAAGCGCATCCGCATTCATTGGTCGATGGAAATTGAGTTCAATCAGAGGCCACCTGCGCCGGAATGGCCGGACCATATTGGAGTGCGCACATTCCAGCCGGGCCAGGAACGTGCAGTGTTCGCGGCTTTCGACGAGGCTTTCCAGGACCACTGGGGATATGTACCGGGAGATTTTGAGTCCTGGAAACATTGGACGTTGGATCGCGCGGACTTTGATCCGTCGCTGTGGTTCATTGCATATGAGGGAGATGAGATCGCCGGCATTTCGCTCTGTGAGTATTCGCTGGGAACGCCATGGGTTGGTGATTTAGCCGTGCGTCGTCCCTGGAGGCGCAAGGGTCTGGGTATGGCTTTGCTGCGCCATTCGTTCGGTGAGTTCTACCGGCGTGGTTCGCGTAAGGCCCGCCTGGGCGTCGATTCGCAAAATCTATCCGGTGCCACCCGCCTTTATGAGCGCGCCGGTATGCATAAGGCCCACGAGTCGTACAACTATGAGAAGGAACTGCGCGCAGGTGTCGAATTAGCCACGCACTCGCTATCAGTATAATTACCGTGTCTTAAGGCGGTTACTTTCAATCTGTTTGTGCCGTCATGATACGTAGAAGTAGTGGGCGGGCAATACGTGTGTACACGGTAATCGTCGTTTTTAAGCAAGGCCAGGGGGTTGCCATCCCCTGGTCTCGCCGGGCAGTTAATCCTCACTATGTAGCTGCTATTTTACTGTGACAGATAGTGGCCATCAGGCAATTGGACACCGGATAGCTTGAAGAACGTGTGCTAAAGAGAGAGAGAAATGACAATGTTTGTCGTGGGGGCACTGGCTCTGAGTTCAGCAGGAAACGAAGGAATGCGGCCACTTCTACTCGCATTGTTGCTAATAGCCGTTGTCTTGATACTTGCGGGCAGTGTCATTGCCCTATTGACGCTACGCAGCCAGCGGAAAGAACATGTTGCTCGTATCGCCGTCGAACCATCCAACAACGAAAAAGAATAACATGCTTCGACGTTCGGTCATACCACTGCTCGTCGGCACGTTTATCTTACGCCTCAATGGTGGTGCGGGAAATATCATCCTGGGGCGTTTCCTGGCGGAGCTTTCGCTGCGTCATGGTCGTGTGATTACCAATATCAATGTTGGCATGCTCTCGGTGGCTTTTTTTGTTACTGAGCTGACCCTGGCCCCCGTCATGGGCGCATTCAGCGACCGCTGGGGGCGCCGTATATTCCTTACTATCGGGCCAGTATTGGGCCTGATACAGGTAGCGCTACTCTTTTTTACTCCTTCTGAGAATGCTCTACTGTACCTGGTAAGCCTGCAAGTCCTGGCAGGAATATCCTCGGCCATGCAGGTGCCTGCCGTCCTTGGCTATCTCGCCGACTACACGGCTCAGAATCCGGCCCGTCGCATGCGCTTCATGAGCTTTTACGAACTTGCGACTAGCGGCGGGTTGGCAGCAGGTGTGGCCGCGGGAGGATTTGCCTGGGATCGTTTTGGTCGCTTCTCCTTCGGCGTGCTTGCCCTCGGTTATTTGCTGGTAGCTCTTTGTATGATGGTGGTGCCGAAAGTCCGGCAAATCATGGATCGTGGTAGGATAAATGCCCTTGCCATGCGCTACTGGCGCATTATCCGCACTCCGCGCCTCTTCATCTTTATTCCGGCATGGATAAGCATCGCGGCTCTACTGGGTGTCTGGCTGAGTTCTCAATTGACCTTCATCCTCTCTGCTCGCAGGCATTTGCCGCACCAGTATTTAATGGGCATTGTGAGTGGTCATGGCGGCGGCGGGCGTTTGAGCCTCATTCTCGGCGCCTATGTCCTCTTCTTCGGGCTTTGCCTGCTCTTCTGGGCATTTTTCCTCAATCGTATACCTCGCCTTGTGCTGATGCTCTTTTCCGTGGCCGGAGTCTACCTGGGCTGTATTGCTCTTTTTGGCATCAACAGCGGCGGTGTGGAGCAAATTCCGGTGCTGGTATTCTGGATTGTGGTGTTGATGCTGGGAATCTTCGCGGAAACTGCCTTCGCTCCGGCGGCCCTCGCGTATCTTGCCGATGTATCTGAGGAGGCGGCCAAGGATCGTGGTCTGCTGATGGGCTTGTATTCTGTTTTTCTAGGACTGGGACAGCTGGTGGGCAATGGATTGGGAGGCGTATTCGCCCAGGTGTGGGGATTCAACGGCTTAATCTATCTCACAGCCCTGCTAGCATTCATCGCGCTCATTTCTCTGCTGTTCTTATTCCGGCAGGAGCGCAGGATTGCTCATAGTACCCAGCATTCAGTTGCGAATTTCGGGCCTGCGGAATAATTCGTTCTTGGGATTGTGTTAACCCGAATAGACAGTTCTTTTTACTCGTCCTCAATGCCATGGCATCTGATCAGCCGGCCGGTAGAGCATCGTACATCTCAAGGCGAGACTGCGGGAGCTCGCTTTTTGCTTTCAAAGAGCATTCATGTGACATAAATAGAAGGAATCGCGGATATGACCAGGAACGCAAGGATTATTGTCACTATTGGACTTATGCTGGGTATGTCGCTGGCAGCGCTTGATACGACTATCGTTGGTACAGCGCTGCCGAGCATCGTCGGAAAGCTGGGTGGCATCACCCTCTATTCCTGGGTTTTTTCAGCTTACCTTCTCACTTCTACTACCACCGTCCCTATCTATGGCAAGCTCGCGGACCTCTATGGGCGCAAACCACTCTTCCTCTTCGGTACTGCTCTATTCCTGCTAGGTTCGGCGGCATCGGGCGCTGCTCAATCCATGGAGCAACTGATTATATTCCGTGCCATTCAAGGATTAGGAGCGGGCGCCGTTTTACCTATCGTCCTCACTATCATCGGTGATATTTTTGAGTTAAAAGAGCGAGCCAGAGTGCAAGGGCTTTTCAGCGGTGTCTGGGGACTTTCAAGTATCGTCGGCCCTGCCATTGGCGGAGTGATTGTCGATCATTTCTCCTGGCGCTGGGTCTTTTACATCAACATTCCTTTTGGTCTGCTTTCGGCTTTCCTGCTGATTATTTCGTTGCAGGAACATGTAGAACGTAAGAAGCACTCGCTCGATTACCTGGGAACAGTAACCCTCACCGGTGGCATTGTGGCGCTGCTCTTCGCCACGCTACAGGGTGGGACAAGCTGGGCCTGGGATTCGCTGCCGAGCATCGGACTTTTTGCTATTGCCGCTATTCTACTCGTCCTTTTCTTGATTCAAGAACGTCGAGCCGCAGAGCCGATTCTTCCGCTGACGTTGTTTAATAACCGCATCATCGCGATTGCGAGCATCGGTGGGGTGATCCTGGGAGTAGTGATGTTCGGTCTCACCTCGTATGTTCCGCTCTTTGTGCAGGGTGTAAAAGGTGGAACCGCGACCAGTGCCGGTATTACGCTTGGCCCGCTGCTGCTGGCATGGCCTATTGCGGCAACGCTCAGCAGCAGGATCGTCATTCGCTATGGCTATCGTTTTACCACGGTGGTAGGGGCCATTCTTGAGGCAGTGGGTGTAGGTATCGTCGCGCTCTTTAATGTCGATACGAGCCTGCCCCTTATCATATGCGCCATGGCTATAACGGGTACGGGACTGGGAATGCTGAGTACAGCCTTTGTCCTTTCGGTGCAAAATGCCGTACCCTGGAACCTGCGTGGCGTGGCAACCGCGTCAACCCAGTTCTTTCGCACGATTGGTGGCACCGTCGGCGTAGCCATCATGGGAACGATCCTCAATGCCCAGATGGCCACGCGCTTCGCTCCCATTTTTGCGCGTTTCGCCGGTACCGTAGCGCGTCTGCCTAAAAGTGTGGCTCCGGCAAACGTCCTGCTCACGCCGAATGTGCGGGCCTCTCTGCCGCACGACTTTTTGTATCAACTGCAAGTCGCGCTTTCCCAGAGCCTGTTCTGGGTATACACTTTGATATTCGTCTTAGCGCTTATCGGCCTGGCCTGTATGTTTTTATTGCCGGGCGGCGGCGCGGAACAGTATTCTTATAAAAGTGGACCAGACGATACTGCCGGTGAAGAGGTTGTTGAGGCAAAACCAGAGATTACCTTGATGGGATAAACATGAATATCTTCTGCTTGAGGACTCAGAGGGCCTGAATAAACTCCATCCTGTTGCAAAATGGATCTCGTATCTCAAAAGGCCCTTGAGAGTCATAATTTCCTCATTGCGTACTCGTATCTTTAGGCTGCCGGATATAAAATGTTCCCAGCACCTTCGCGACGGCCTGCTGTTCACCCTCGTTAATGTTATAGACCGTGGCTTCGATTACTGCCGTGGTGCGTCCCTTGTGAATAATTTTGCCTTCGGCCAGCAGGTCGCCGGCCCGTACCGGCTGCATAAAATTTATTTTCGCCTCGATAGTGCCGAAAAGCGAACCCTGGGGAATGACTGGCATCAGCGCCATAGACATGGCCGCGTCGGCAATCGTAAAAATGACGCCGCCATGCACAATCTGCTGTGGGTGCATCAAACGGCTATCCACGTGAATGCTTACCTGTCCTATTCCTGCACCGGCCTTCACAATCTTCATCCCTAGCAGGTGCAGGATACCAAAATTTTTAGGAATCTCTTGCAAAAAATCTGGGGAAAGGTTTCCCCGTTCTTCGTATGAATCTGGCATACCTATCCTTTACGAATAACGCGCTCGATCTCGCGCTTCACCTCGCGTTCGGCGATGGCCTCGCGTTTATCATAGAGCTTTTTGCCACGACACAGGCCCAGTTCGACCTTGGCCCTGCCACCTTTGAGGTACAGCTTGAGCGGAATGAGCGTCAGGCCTTTCGTCGCGACCTTTGCCTGGAGCTGCGCGATTTCACGGTGGTGCAGCAAGAGCTTGCGGTTGCGCAGCGGTTCGTGATTGTAGCGATTGCCATGCTCATAGATGGCGATATGGGCGTTCTCCAACCATACTTCACCATTGCGTATGAGAGCATAGGAGCCGCGCAGGTTGACCTTGCCATCGCGAATAGATTTGATTTCGGTGCCGACCAGTGAAATGCCTGCCTCGATGGTACGTTCGACAAAGTAATCGTGGTAGGCCTGGCGGTTCACCGTAATAACCTTTATCGCCTCGCTATTGTCCGAAGTTTTGACCTGCGTATTTTTAGCATGCGTCTGTTTTGCCATAAACACCTCTTCTAAAAAATCCCACTCTCGACGTTTACTGGACGAATATTAACCAGTATCAATTGGGACGTACTGAGCAATAGACGGGATAGTCTCATGATACAACAATGGCGCATATCAGTCGAGTGGTACAAAATCAGCGCTTGAGGAGGTACAAGCAAGTATGTGGAAATCTTTACACCGCCCTTTTTTTCTTACCCTTATTACCGGCTTTCTGTTTTTGTTTTTAGCTGCCTGCAGCACAACTGGCGGCAGTCCGACATCTGTGACGACACCAGCAGCAACCCCAAGTCCCACTCTGGCGAATATCACGCCTTATACTGTGTCCGGTCATAGCGATGATATAACTGATGTGGCCTGGTCGCCGAATGGGAAATTGATTGCATCCTCCAGCAAAGACAAGACCGTGCGCGTATGGGATGCTGTCACCGGTAAGGCTCTCTATACCTTTACGGGTCATTCCGACGAAGTGAACGCTATCGCGTGGTCGCCTGATAGCAAAAGAATTGCTTCGGGAAGTTCTGATGGCACGGTACAGGTCTGGGATGCCACTACTGGAAGCAACGTTCTTACCTTTCACAGCCCGGATTCCTCTGTTGGCGCCGTTGCCTGGTCGCCTGATGGCAAGTTGATTGCCTCTGGCGCGGATACCATTCAGATCTGGGATGCGACAACCGGAAAGACCTCCCAGACTATAAATCCTAAAGCTGGGGTAAACGCTTTGGCCTGGTCTCCAGATAGCAAGCAGATCGCCGCGGGCCATACTGATGGTACTGTAACGGTGTGGAATGCCACCTCAGCCAGCCTTCTTTTTACTGTAGGTCAATCTAGCGACCAGACCCAGGTGAATCCGAATGCCATCGCCTGGTCACCTGATGGGAAGCAGATCGTCTACGGTACTAATACAGGACTGATCCAGGTCTTTGATGCCACGACGGGCAAATTGGGGGTAGTGTATAAGGGTTTTGCAGAAGGAATCTCGGCAGTGAAATGGTTGTCCGATGGCAAGCGTATTGTCGCGGCAGGCTTTGATGGAACGGTGCAGCTCTTTGATGCCGGTACCGGTAGCAAGATCTCTACCTATACCGATCCTTCCGGTGATGTGGAGACGATGGATCTCTCGCCGGATGGGATGTATGTTGTCACCGGAGGCATAGATATGAAAGAGCGAGTCGCGAAACTGGGATAAACCCTGTTGTAGCGGCTTACAAGCATATAGGAATTAGTGGAAGCAGAGGGCTTGAAAAGAGCAAGGAATCTGCTAGACTATAGGGAGCAACGGGAAAACGTTGCTCCAACTTTTTTACTCGCCTTGAGCAACGAGTTTACCCCTCAGCAAAAGAGCATGCGTCTTGTATATGCATATTCCTTTGTTTTGCTAGCGGCAGAGATGCTTCGCTGCGCTCAGAATGGCAGGATGCATGGTGGCCATGCATCCTGCCATTCTGAGCGCAGCGAAGCATCTCTGCCAGGCTTCTATAGAAAGGCCGGTTATGTTCTACCATCTGGGCAAGTTTGCTACCCGCTATCGCTGGTTGATCGTGGGCTTCTGGATGGTCGCTATCGTGGCTGGATTACCATTCGCGCCGCAAGCCAGTTCGGTGCTGCAATCCGGCGGTTTTACCAGTCCTGATGTTCAATCGGAACGCGCTGTTGATCTCCTGACCGCAAAGCTGCATCTCAATCTCAATATTGTCCAGGTCATCTTTACCAGCCAGCGTTATACTGCCTATAGCCCGCAATTTCTGCAAGAATCACAGGAGGCGCTGGCCGGGCTACGCAACTGGTCGGAGGTCTCGGGCGTCATCAACTATACCGACAATCCGCGCCAGGTTTCGCTAGATCAACACGCGGCCTATGCCAATGTAATGCTCAAATCCGATCCGGATAGCGCTCCGAAGCTCTTGCCCCAGTTAGAGCATCGCCTGCAATCCGTTCCCGACCTGCACACAACTGTCGGTGGTGGCCCGGTCTTTTATGAAGATATCCAGACCGTCAGCGAAAACGACTTGCGGCGCGCGGAACTATTAGCGTTTCCTTTTGCCATCATAGCCTTACTGCTCGTCTTCCGTTCGGTGGTTGCCGCTATACTTCCGGCGCTTGTCGGTGGGGGAGCGGTCGTCGTCTCACTTGCGCTCATCTTTGGTCTGGGGCACATAACGCCTCTCTCCATCTTCGTACTGAATATTACAACCCTTTTCGGTCTTGGACTGGGCGTAGACTACTCGCTGTTCATGGTCAGTCGCTTCCGGGAAGAACTCTCGCATGGACGCAGTGTTGAGGAGGCGGTGGCGATTACTGTTGCCACTGCCGGGCGAGCCGTTACCTTTTCTGGCTTTACCGTCTCAATCGGCCTGGCTGGCCTCATATTCTTCCGCATCAACATGCTGCGTTCGGTCGGTATAGGCGGCGTCCTCGTCGTATTGATGGCTGTGCTCGCGGCCATCACACTGCTGCCCGCCGTACTTGCCATCACCGGCACAAGAATCAATGCTTTTCCCGTGCGCATTCCCTGGCCGCGGAAACGCACCGGTGTTCGTTCTATTGCGCCGCATGATATAGCAACACAAAACAGCAAGATAGAACCACATTCTGGTTTCTGGTACCGGCTCTCCAGCCTTGTGATGCGCTATCCCGTGCGTATCCTGGTGCCGGTGCTGCTCTTTTTGATCGCGCTCGGAACGCCATTCCTGGGGGTGCGTTTCTCCGCGCCCGACGCGTCAATCTTGCCGGCCAGCGTCCCGTCGCGAGCGGCATATGACCTGCTGGCCACGCGCTTCAATGCCAACGAAACAACGCCTATCTTACTGGCCGTGCAAACCAGAGGCGACGTATTAACCCCCGATAACATCCGCAAACTTTACCTGTATGTGCTGCGAATTGAGGCCGATCCGCGCGTTGCGCGTGTGGATAGCATCGTCAGCGCCGACCCGCGCTACACGCTCGATCAATATGAACTGGTTTATACCCATCCACAGTTGATAACTGATCCCTACCTGTCAGCCCTGCTCAAGTCATCGGTCGCGGGCAATACGACCATGATCCAGGTCATCAGCAAGTATGATATGCTCGATCAACGGTCGGAAGAGCTGGTACAGACGATTCGTAACACGAACCCCGGCGGAGGAATCACTGTGCTGGTGGATGGAGGAACTGCCGGTAATATCGACTATGTTACCTCACTCTATACCGACTTCCCTAAAGCTGTGCTGATCGTCGCGATTGTCACCTATATCGTGTTGTTGCTCTTCTTCCGTTCAGTGGTGTTGCCATTGAAGGCCATTCTGATGAACACGCTGTCTATTCTGGCGAGCTATGGGGCGCTGGTACTCATCTTTCAGGATGGCTTCTTGCACCAGGTGTTAGGCTTCACACCGCTTGGGTTTGTCGAGGCCTCAAGCCCCATTCTCCTGTTCTGCTCGCTTTTCGGGCTTTCGATGGACTACGAGGTCTTCCTGCTCTCGCGCATCCAGGAGGCATTCTGGCAGACCGGCGATAATACGCGTGCCGTGGCACTTGGTTTGCAGCGCAGCGGTGGCATTATCACGAGCGCCGCCGTCATCGTGATTGTGGTCAGCGCCTGTTTCGCCTCTGCCGATATGATTCTGGTCAAGGCGCTCGGCCTGGGCATGGCGCTCGCGGTCGCGCTCGATGCAACGTTGGTGCGAGGATTGCTCGTTCCTGCCACCATGCGGCTGCTCGGCAATCTGAACTGGTGGCTTCCACTTGTAGGAGTGCAGCGCCATCCTCCTGCGCTTGCCGAGAGTTATGGCCGGTTGAACGAAGGTCAGGAGCCGCACCAAAACACGAGCGAAACATTGAGCGATACCGGAATAGGAGGCGGCAGGCGATGATACAGCATTTCTGGCGTAAACTGGCCCATACAAAATATATCGTTCCTATCATGAGTACAGGTGCGCTGCTGGTGTTGTTGCTCTCAGCGTGTAGCTTTCCTGGCATTCCTTCAACGTCCGCGCAATTGCCGGTTGTAAATTCCACACCAACAGCCGCACCGCTACCGCCTATCCGCTTTCCACAGGATGAGGCGGCACACCGCGACCTCACGGAGTGGTGGTACTATACCGGCCATGTCAATGCTGTGACTTCCGCTGGTACAGCACACCATTATGGCTTTGAACTGGTCATCTTCCAGGCATTGCGCAGCGACCTGCCGCCCGTATACGCAGCGCACTTTGCGATCAGCGACATCACGCGTGGAGAGTTTCACTACGATCAACGCAGTCAGGCCGAGCCGAATGCCGTCATTCCAAATGGCACATCTACCGGCGGCATCTCGGAGCATGTCGGCAACTGGACGATTACCGGTCTGAACGGTTTAGACCATCTCAGCGCCTCTATAAACAATTACACGATCCAGTTCAACCTGCGCGGTCTCAAACCGCCTGTCCTGCACAATGGCAATGGCCTGATTACCTATGGATTGGGTGGATTTTCTTACTACTATTCACGCACGCGCATGGCGGTCTCCGGCACGCTTATCGATCACGGGCAGCCTTTGCAGGTGACGGGTCTGGCGTGGATGGATCATCAATGGGGCAACTTCCTTCCGTCAGGTGGTGGTGGCTGGGATTGGTACAGCATCCAGCTCAAAAATGGTACGGAAATGAAGTTGTACGTTATCCGTGACGCGCAGGGCAACATTCTTTCGACCTATGCCAGTTTTATCGATGCCAGCGCCAGAGATCACCTTTTGCCGGCCAGTGCCTTGAAGATCAGTGTGCTGAATCACTGGAAAAGTCCCGTAACAGGCGCGAATTATCCCTCTGGTTGGCGCCTGCAAATCGATGATCCACAATTGCAAGCCACGCTCACTTTAACTCCAGAATTGAAAGATCAGGAGCTTGTCGTCTACCAATCAACCGGCAATAGTTATTGGGAAGGGGCCGTGAGTATTCAGGGACAGAGCGCAGGCGTACCCGTCAGTGGCGAGGGCTATGTAGAATTGACCGGCTACGCCAATAGCTAAGGTGCTATGACATTATCGCGGCAGAGATATGCTTCATCGTTCCAGGGGAAGATTTTCTGTAGGGACAGGCACCAGGCCCTGTCCCTACAGAAAACCTCCTTGCCAGAATTCCTATGATGCTCGCTAATCGTCGGTAATCGGGACCGGATCGAATTTTCCGCATTTGCGCTGCTGGAGTATCAATGGCTGGTTGTGAACCATCGAGGTATCGATTTCCGTCATGGGATCGCCCGCGTTCACGTCGTCCCGGCCCAGCGACGGAAGATTGAACACCTCCTCGGCAAACTTGAGGACGCTCGAGAAGTCGAAGAGATCATGGCCGATGTGAGGATTACTCGGATCATTATTGGCGTAGGCAAACGGGCTGATAATGAGAAATGGCACGCGGAAGCCAAGACCAAGTTGATCCATTTGCGGCGGGGCCACATGATCATAGAACCCGCCATACTCATCCCATGTCAGGAACACGACCGTGCTGCTCCAGGCAGAAGACTGCATGAGGGCGTTCATCATCTGCACCGTCCAGTTCTCGCCAACGCATGTCGAGTTGGGTGGATGCTCGTCGAAAGCGTCGGGTGCGACCAGCCAGCTAAAGTTGGGCAGCGTATTATTCTTCAAGTCGTTCAGGAAATCCTGGGGCCGAGCATTGGCATTGGGCAACTGGTAATCGTTCTGGTTGGCCTCCAGGGCGTTGAAGATGGTTTGCGACGATGAATAATACTTCCAGGAGATGCCCGCGGCGGTCATCTCATCGGCCAGGTTCGAGTAGTCAAAACAGGGATAGACAAGCTCTCCATCGTACAATTTGACTCTCACCGATGGAGGGTCCAGGCAGCCCCAGGGCGGTGTATGTGGGTTGTCAATCACACTATGGTCGAGGTCCGGTCCAGAGCCGGCGGCGACGGTATACTGGTGATTGGGAAATGATGGACCCATGAGCGGAGCGAACGTGTTATCGTTCAAAACGAAGTTCTGGGCATAGGACCAGTAGTTCGGGATCTGCGCCTGCGTCATTTCCTGGTAGCACAGATAGGGTGGCGCACTGCATTTGTTATGTGCCGCAATGTTGAACGCATCCATCAGACCGTTGTCATAGGCGATATGCGCGGGATTCCACTCGTGGATATAGTTGGGAGATTTATCGAGGCCGGGGTTCAATGGAATCTGTGTTGTGACCCCATTGATCTTAGCATATCCGACGGTTGTCCCATTTGCGCCGGGAAACAGGCCAAAATAATCATCGAAGGAGTGGTTTTCCTTGACGATGAAAATGATGTGCTGGATGGGATTATCTGCCCGGGCATGTGTTTGTGGAGCAAGCGTTTTGGTGATGAGTACCGCGGGCACAATCACAACAAGGATAAGGAGCAATCGAAATCTTCGCAATTCCTTCTTCCTCTCTTCAAACAGTAGAAGTTAGCATTTAGCAGCTCTTGAGAATGTTTTTGGGGGATTCTCCTACCTTTTCATGAATAGGCAGGCAGGAGCATACTTTTTTCAAGTCGATCTCTTTCGATCCCAAACAGGAAGCAGTGGATAATACGGCAATCTTGCATAAGCGAGGAACAATCCCCCTGTATTCTCACTTACGCCTGTTACTACCAAACGCCAAATCAGATCATCTCAGTCCCAAACGGGTTCGGGAACGGGTGTGGTTTCTGCTGCCTCGGCGTCGGGAAAAGTATACCACCAAACCCGAAAAGGTCAAGTAGAGATGTACTAAAGAATCAGATATAGAACACAATTGACAGGAATCGGCTCTATGGAAGAGTATATTCTGCTTCGCCCGGTTTGTCAATGTATTTCTGGTTAAGCTTTGGAAAGAAATAGCATGTAGCTGTGGCCAGGGAAGAGATGGAGCTCTCTGCTCTTGCCGACCCGAGGCCATCAACGCCATTGTTGATCGCCGGGGTCAGGGGACGCCAGTGCCCTGCATTCAGTATACATAACCCATGGTATTTTGCGCAAGTACATAAAATTACCTGGTCTGACGTGGGATCAGGCACAATTTAACGCATCTCCTGCACTACCGGAAGCGCCTGTTGTACGAAACTGGCCGCGAGTTCGAAAGGGAAAAGACTCGTATTGATGAGGAGGTGATATAACGCGGGCTGGTGACCATCGGTACCATAGTAGTGACGGAGATAGGAAGCGTGCTCATAATCGCGGCGCTCAATCAAGCGCGTAGCCTGAGCTCGGTCAAGTTGTAAGCGCTGCATAATATTGGCAACGCGATAGGGGAACGGCGCGAAAATATAGATATGCAGCGTGCGGGGTGAGCTATGCAATAAAAACTGTGAGCCGCGGCCTACAATCACGACATTACCCTCGGTCGCCAACTCTAGAATCACTCGCTGTGTCAATCGCAGGTAAGCCAGTTCATTGACCTGTGCCGGAATCCGCGTTGTCGAGAACAACCTGCTGTAGTTTGTATTGAAAGGATTGCTGGAATTGACTGCATTGAGGATATGCCGGACGTATCCCGCAGTTTGCTCATCGAGGCGGGCCGCGCTCTCTGAAGAGATACCCAGCCGTTTTGCCACCTCGTCGATGATCTCATGGTCAACGTATTGGAGTCCGCTCTCGCGAGCCACGATGCGCCCGATCTCTGCCCCGCCGCTGCCAAACTGGCGGGAAATCGTCACAACTAGACGCCCCTCCGGCGGTATTCCAGATGGCAAAGATTCATCGGCCCAACTTGTTTCGGGCAAGAATTGAGTGGCACTTGAATCCTTTTGCCTCTGAGAAAAACGCTGGTCTTTCTCTTTCCCTCGTCCTTTAAACAGGTATGACATGGCTCGTCCTTGTTGTGGAGTATCGCGCGACATTATCGTACAACATGGCAAAGACGAATTGCAAGGAATGCTGCATCGATTGGAGGGCAAAGAACATGTCATGCCGGGTCTTTAGCTCTGAGGAACGAAGGAGAAGCATCCCTACTGACTGCTGAGGAATCAGCAGAGGAAACAATTGACAGTAAAGGGCTTTAGCCCTTGCATCCTGGTCACGTATCTGGTATACAAAGACTATGAAAAGGAACAGAAGGGCGTCATGTCCTTCACCTTGCGCAAAGCGTTTCTGGCTTTGAAGCAGTTGCCCTCGCTGTGGACAAGAAACCACTTCGCTTCAACAGCAAGCACTAGCAGTCAGCAAACCATGCGAGATGGACATCGACGCTCAGAAAGGAGTGCGCTCATGTATCAAGTACGACGGGTGACCATTGGCCAGACCGAGCAGCTTGATGACCTGGCGCGAGAATGTGGGCGCCTTTACTCGCAAACGGTGGTCTTCTTCTGGCGTACCGTGCGACACAAGGGGATATGGCTCAAACCCAAACACCTGATGCGCCTCTTCACTTCCAGGAAGCTGCATGCCCATACCTCTGATACCTGTGTGCAAGCCTTCTTTGCCTCGCTCAAAGCGTGGAGAGTACGCAAACAGGCCGGTGATCCGACTGTCAACCCCCCTCACAAACGCAAATGGTACTTCAGGATTGAGTACAAACGGTCGGCCATGAGCCTCAAAGAGGGCTCGCTGCGCTTATCCAACGGGAGCGGAGTGTCACATATTCAGCTAAGATACTATATATACCTGGGCTGCCTCGTTCTTCATAGGGGGCTTTTTGCCTGGTGCATTTGCTCTTGACATGATCGGGTTTGGCCGCTATACTCTCCCTACAGAGAAGCGGCGGGAACCGGATCTTTTCACGACTTCCTGGCCGGGATTGAAACTATGCATACGCTGAACCTACACCAACTCGCAACCTTTCAAGTCGTCGCGAAATATTGCAGTTTCGTGCGTGCAGCGGAGGAACTGCATTTCAGCCAGCCCGCCGTCTCCGCGCAGATTCGACACCTTGAAAAGACCCTGGGCGTCAAACTATTCGACCAGATTGGCCGCAAGACTCACCTTACACAGGCCGGGGAAGAACTCTATCTCTATAGCCAGAAAATATTTGCCGTGATTGACGAGACGCTGGAGATTATCGAGGCGCTGCGCAGCCCTTACTATGGCCGTTTAAGTGTGGGGGCCGATACAACGGTTGGTTCGTATGTTATACCGGGTTTGCTGGGAAAGTTCCGCCAGATTTACCCGCAAGTCGAAATATCCCTGGAGGTCCTGAACCGTGCCTCACTCGTTGAGGCGCTCATGAGTAACCGTGTGGATATCGCCGTTATGGGGACTGTGCCTGCCGACCTTCCCGTTGAGATTGAGCCTTTCGCATTCAATGAACTGGTGCTGGTTGCCGCTCCCTCGCACCGGCTGGCCGGGCGAAAGGAAGTGCCGATCGAGGAATTGGGACACGAACATTTCTTGCTGCGTGAATCTGGTTCGGGTACGCGAGCCGCGCTGGAAAGGGCTTTGCAAGAGGCCGATATTCCTTTACAGGTGAGCATGCAGGTTGGCAATAATAGCGCTATTAAGCAAGGTGTGGCGGCAGGCCTCGGTATCGCTCTGATTTCGCGCGTGGCTATTGATATGGAGTTGGAAACTCACCGCCTGACTATTCTCGACGTTGAGGGGTTCCCTATAGTCAGGCAATGGCGCATCGTACACTTAAAAGATAAGTATCTATCGGCCACGACCCGCGCTTTCAAGTCGTTCCTCTTGCAACACGCCGACCGCCGTTTGCGTAGAAAAGTGGTATGAGTAGGAAGGATCAATCCTATGGGCACACAGTTCGATGATGAAAGGCAGGCACTCATAGCCGAGGTGCGGCACTTCGTGAATCGCGAGGTGATTCCCAATGCTCATCGCCTGGAGCAGGCGGATGAATATCCTTTCGAGTTGATTGAGAAGCTCAAGGAATTGGGCATCTTTAGCGCCACTATTCCAGAAGCATATGGCGGTCTTGGCCTTGATTTTCTTACCTATGTCCAGATCATTGAAGAGCTATCTCGCGGTTGGATGAGTCTGGCTGGAATTGTGAATACCCACATCCTCGTTGCCTACATGATCGCGACCTTCGGTACCGAGGAGCAACGGCGTCGTTTCCTGCCGGTAATGGCCCGCGGCGAGAAACGAGGAGGAATCTGTATATCCGAGGCCAATGCGGGCAGCGATGTGCAGGCCATTACCATGACTGCCGAGCGCGAGAATGATGAGTACATTCTCAATGGCTCCAAACTGTGGGTCACGAATGGTGTCTATGGTAGCATTTTCGCGGTGCTGGCGCGAACGAATACCAGAGTTCAGCCTCCCCATCGTGGCATGAGCGTGTTCCTGGTCGAAAAAGGCGCGTCAGGTTTGAGTGTCAGCCGCACATTTGACAAGCTTGGTTACAAGGGTGTTGAAACCGCCGAACTGGTATTTCATGCAACGATTGTACCTGCCTCCAATCTGCTTGGTGGGGTTGAAGGTGAAGGTTTTAAGCAGGTGATGAGTGGCCTGGAAGTGGGACGCATCAATGTCGCGGCCCGCGCCATAGGGGTTGCGCAGGCCGCTTTCGACGACGCCATCAAATACGCGCAGCAGCGAATGACCTTTGGCAAGCCGATTGCGCAGCACCAGGCCATCCAGCTCAAACTGGCCGATATGGCAACCAGAATCGAGGCTGCCCGGCTGCTCTGTCACAAAGCAGCGCAGAAAAAAGATCGCGGCGAACGTTCCGACCTTGAAGCCGGTATGGCCAAACTCTTCGCCACCGAAACGTGCCAGGAAGTGACGCTGGAGGCCATGCGAATTTTTGGTGGCTTCGGTTATACCAAAGAGTTCAACGTCGAGCGTTATTACCGCGATGCGCCGTTTATGCTGGTTGGCGAAGGAACTAGCGAAATTCAGCGCCTGGTGATTGCGAGGCAGTTGCTGGAGAAATATAGATCATAGTTGACAGCAGAAAACAGGAGCTACCCCGAAATTTCTGTCGCATTTCAAGGCAGTTCCTGCTTCTATTTACACGGTCGTCATTACTTACTTTTCGATTTCGGGTAGTGCCTCTCTTACTTCGTGCTGATCCTTCCAATTATGTTCGTGTTGTGTTCAACGAACCAGAGATTATGAAGGTGGTCAGGGCCAGGTGTGATGCCGAGAGGCTGGCTATTGGCGGTGGGCACCGGGAACTCGGTAATTTGACCGCTGGGAGTGATGCGGCCGATATTGTTCCCTTGCAATTCCGTGAACCAGAGGTTGCCATCGGGACCAAGGGTAATATCGGCAGGTTGGCTGTTGGCGGTGGGCACCGGGAACTCGGTAATTTGACCGCTGGGAGTGATGCGGCCGATATTATTGCCGGTGTACTCAGTGAACCAGAGATTGCCATCCGGCCCGGCGGCGATGCTGTGGGGCATACTGCCAGGAGTAGGCACCGGGAACTCGGTAATTTGACCACTGGGAGTGATGCGACCGATATTGTTCCCCTGCCTTTCAACGAACCACAGGTTGCCATCGGGACCCGTTGTAATATCAAACGGAAGACTACCGGGTGTCGGGATCGGATACTCGGTTATTGTACCCTTGGGAGTGATTTTGCCGATATTATTGCCGGTGTACTCAGTGAACCAGAGGTTCCCGTCAGGTCCACTTGTAATGCTGTAGGGATTAGCGCCAGAGGTGGGTACCGGGTATTCAGTAACTTTGCCCTTGGGAGTAATCTTGGCAATGTTACTGACATTGTACTCGGTGAACCAGACATTCCCGTCGGGACCGGCGGTGATATCGACGGGTCCGCTGCTGGCCGTAGGGATCGGGTATTCGGTAAATGTACCCTTAGTGGACAATTTACCAATTTGATTGGCAGTGTACTCGTCGAACCAGAGACTGTGATCCGGCCCGCGCGTAATGTAGTACGGGAGACTGCCGGAAGTCGGGATGGAGTACTCCTTGATTTTGCCCGCTTTCGTTGGGCTGCTAGCAGCGGAAGCCGTAGCCGATGCAGTGAAACTGAAAAAAGCAACGAGGACGAACAGGTAACCGGTGATACGAACAAGTTTCATGGTAAATCCCCCTTTTACTTGACTGGAAAATACAACAAGTAACGTATGACGACCGGTATATATCAAACTTCCCTTATTGGGGAGTGATATAGGCGATTTTATTCCCGCGATCCTCGGCGAACCACAGATTGCCACCAGGCCCATTTGTAATGCCGAATGGTACACTCTTTGGAGTTGGAACAGGGAACTCGGTGATAGACCCGCTGGTAGTGATGCGAGCAACATTGTCTCCCATTGACTCCAGGAACCACAGATTGCCATCGGGGCCAGCGGTGATATCGAAAGGTCCACTATTCGTTGTTGGAATTGGGAACTCGGTGAATGTACCCGTTGGAGTCATGCGACCAACTTTATTCGCGAAGTACTCGGTAAACCAGAGATTGCCGTCGGGGCCGGTTGTGATGAAACGAAGCAAGCTGCCAGGAGTTGGAACTGCAAACTCGGTGATTGAACCACTGAGGGTGATGCGTCCGATCTTATTGGCGCTGGACTCGGTAAACCAGAGGTTGCCATCGGGACCGGTTCTGATGCTGAAAGGCCCGCTATTGGGAGTCGGAACGGTAAACTCAGTGATGGAGCCGCTGGTGGTGATGCGTCCAATCTTATTGGTGTAGTTCTCTGTGAACCAGAGGTTACCATCGGGACCAGGAGTAATATTAAGAGGACCGCTGTTCGCAGTAGGAGTTGGGTACTCAGTGATTTTGCCCTGGAGCGTGATGCGACCTATCTTACTTCCGACCTGTTCGGTAAACCAGAGATTGTCGTCGGAACCGACTGCAATGCCGTAAGGTTCGCTCTTTTTCGTGGGAATATTGAATGCCTTGTATTGGCCGGTAGGGGTCATCCGTCCGATTTTGTCGGTGTAGAAGTCCGTAAACCACAGATTCCCATCGGGGCCGGTTACAATAATATATGGCCTGTTACTCCCCCACTTTTTGCTGAATGGGAGCTGGAACTCTTTAATCTTGCCCACCTTTGCCTGAGCAATTGGTGCAGCAGTAGAGAGGGTGACTACGAACAAAGGCAGGAGCAAGAAGAGCAGTGAACGCGCGAAACGAGAAATTCTCATGAAATATCCCCCTTCTTTTGGAATTGAATGGAATGAGCTAGCACTACCGGGCAATGTAGCTCATCTGCTTTTTCATGGCTTACACCTATAGTGGCACCGGATAGGCAACGCAAAAAGATTGTTGTTTACCCCTACTTTAATTCTAAGTGATATATTTGGTAATGTCAACGGATTGCAATCTAGAAATGAGGAGACGCAACATGCAGTTTGGTCGAACGTTTGAAGAGTTTGAAATTGGTGCGGTCTACAAACATTGGCCAGGCCGCACCATCACCGAATACGATGATACGCTGTTCAGCATGCTGACTATGAATCACAATCCCTTGCATATCGACGCGAATTACTGTGAGGATACCGAGTTCAAGCAGCGCCTGGTGGTTGGCCCGCTCATCTTCAGTATAGCACTTGGCATGAGCGTACCTGATGTTAGCGGAAAGGCGATTGCCAATCTGGAGTTCGAAAATGTGAGGCACCTGGGGCCTACGTTTCATGGCGACACCATTTACGCGGAGACGAAAGTGCTCGACAAAAGGCTCTCCAACTCTAAGCCGGACCGTGGTATTGTCACGGTTGAAACGATTGCGTATAATCAGCAGGGTGTAACCGTCCTCTCGTTCAAACGGCGCGTGATGGTTCCTACGAAGGCCCTGGATGAGGCGCGCCAGCGAGCATGGGAAGAGAAGATGGCAAAAGCTCGTGGAACATTAGAAAGTGAGTAAACTCGTGGATACAGAGAAATTGCGTGAACAATTGGAAGTTGTAGAAACTCATCTCCTTGCCACCTATGAGTTGCTACAAACGCTCATCTCCACCAATTCCATATATCCTATTTATATGAAGGAAGGTAAGAGTAGTAGAAAAGAGCTGAGAGAAGCGATAAATGCTCTCACAGAGATGAAGAAGGATCTGGGGCTACCTTCTGACGAAACTGAAATATCAACTTCTGAAACTGAAACATCAGCTTCGTCAGAAAATGAGCCAGCAAATACCCTTGAAGCGCAGGTAACCCCCGATGTGGAAACATTACGCGAACACCTGAGTGATGTAGATGCTTCTGTCCTCACTGCGATGGAGAACATACATATAATAAACACAGCCAACGCGATTTATCCCATTCACATAAATGATGGGATAGAATGTGAAACAGAACTGGCTGCGACGATGAACGCTCTCTTAGGATTGAAGAGTGCGCTGGAACAGTACGCGGTTGCGGAACGAGTTAAGGCAGAAGAGCAGCTACCGCACAAAGAGATTCAGTGCGATAGCTCGGTCAGACTACAAGTACAATGGCGATGTCCTTTGTGCCAGGCGGAACTGACTACCACTCTGGCTATTAATATAGCTGAAGCAGAGCCTGAGCTTGTGGCTAAACCCCATTATAGTAATCCTGCCGAGGCGCAAGAATGCCAGGCGGCACTCTTTTACGTTAGCTATCGCCATCCAGAGCTAAAAGTGGTGGCAAGTATTCCCGAGGAATCATGAGAGAGCTAACAATGATCGGATTTGATTGCCCTGAGCGCAGCGTTGCTATTACGCTTTCAGGAATCATGAAGAGAGATAAAGGGTTGTGTCGAATATGAGCAGCGGCAATATCATTCCACCGAAAGCGCAGATGGTGATGGCGCGAGACTTCGTGGTGCGGCGTTCCGAACTGACCGTGCCAGGGCATAGCCTCAAAATGATGACAAAGGCAGCAGCTTCCAATGCCGACCAGGTTATGTTCGATCTGGAGGATGCCTGTGCCGTGTCGCAGAAGGTCGAGGCACGAAAAACCGTCGTGGAGGCGTTCAATACGCTCGACTTCGGCGGCAAGATACGAGCTTTTCGCCCCAATAATATTCGCACCAGGTTCTTCTATCGCGATCTGATCGAGGTGATCGAGGCTGCAGGACTCAACATCGACGTGGTCGTCATTCCCAAATGTTATGGACCTGAGGACATTCTGTTCGTTGATCGCTTTTTAACGCAAATCGAAGAGAACATGGGCTTCGAGATTGGCCGCATTCGGCTCGAAGTTTTGATAGAGTCTGCCGATGCGGTGCTGCACGCCGAGCAGATTGCCAAATGTACACCGCGTATGGGAGGCCTAATTTTTGGGCTGGTCGATTTCGCGGGCGATATCGGCGCGCAGGAATTGGGGAGCGAACAATTCTTCTACTATAACTATGCCAAGGCCAAATGCATCACGGCGGCTCGAGCGGCAGGCATTACGGTGGTTGACGGCGTGACGCTGGCGATTCGCGACAACGAGGCCTGCAAGCGCGATTCCCAGATGGCGGCACGTATGGGCTTCGACGGCAAATGGGCCATTCACCCGGCCCAAATTGACATCATTAACGAGACCTTTACGCCAACTGCCGAGGAGATCGCGAAGGCAAAGCATATTACTGAGGAATACGAGAAGGCCGATGTGCAGGGTGGGCTGGGCGCGATTGTGATTGATGACCAGATGATCGATGCCGCGGTGCTGCGGGTGGAGTGGAGAAAGCTGGCGATTGCGCAGAAAGCCGGGTTGGTCTAAGATGCGGTAAAAAAGCGATCAGGTATTTGTCCTGGCCGCTTTTTTACCGCATCGATCTCTTGCTATGTTTAGCTGAACGAATAGAGATTGTCATCAAGCGAGCCAACGTACACTACGCCATTGGCTACAGCCGGTGAAGAGGATATACCGCTTCCTGCCGTGTAGCTCCATAGAAATGCTCCTGATATGGCATTGAGGGCGTAGAGATTGCTGTCCTGCGAACCAACATAAATGACGCCGTTGGCTATAGCTGGAGTGGAGTAGATGGAGCCTTTCGTAGCGTAATTCCACTTCAATGATCCATTCGATGCATCAAGCGCGTACAAGTTGCTATCAAATGCGCCAAAATAGATCAAGTCGTAGCCTACGGCGATATTAGATGTGATTGCGCTTGATGAGCTGTAACTCCATAGAAGCGTTCCGTTCTTAGCATTCAGAGCATCCAGTGTATTGTTGCCGATTGCAGCATAGACAATGCCATTCGACACTGTGGCAGTGGACGCGTTTGCAGCGTTAAAATTCGTTCGCCATAGCAATTTGCCCGTCTTCGCATTGAGTGCAAAAACGTCGGTTGATGTGGCATAAACGATACCATTGGCGACGCTCGGTGAACTTTGCATATTGGGTCCAATAGCATAGCTCCATGTCAGTGTGCCCATTGTAGCATTAATAGCATATAAATTGCCGTCGTGCGAAGTGATGTAGACCATGCCTTTCACCACAACAGGCGAAGCGAAAATAAGGTCTCCGGTAGTGAAGCTCCATATTTTTGCGCCGGTGATCGCATTGAGGGCATAGAGATTGCGGTCGTGCGAGCCTATATAGACAATGCCATTGGCTACGGCCGGTGAAGCTGTGATGAGATCACCGGTGGTGAAACTCCATTTGAGAGCACCTGTCTGTGCATCCACAGCATAGAACTTGTCGTCTCGTGAGCCGAAATAAACGATGCCATTGACGACAGCCGGAGAAGAACCAACACCTGCGCCTGTCTTGTACTTCCAGGCAAGTGTTAATCCTGATACATTCGAGGTGTTGAGGACGTTCTCATAAGGGTTAAAATGGGTGCGCTGCGTATCGAAGCCAAACATTGACCAGTTTGTCTGCACCAGGAAGATTGCTGAAGCTGAAAGTCCGCTCGACTGACCGGTAGCCTGCACGGTATGATTTCCTGGCAGGACTGAAGCCGGGATTGTTGCATGCTGTGAGAACGAGCCGGCATTATTCGTCATGGCCGTTGCCAGGGGGTTGGAGTCAAAGGTGATCAGCACCTGCTCATTTTTGCCGAAGTGCTTGCCGCTCACTTTTATCCGTGTCGTTGGAGGTCCCGCATTGGGATTGAGTTTGATGCTCGCGCTAGCAGCATGAACGAGGCCTGCATTATGAAAGAACGAAACGCTGCTCACACTGCAAATCAACAGCAGTATCAGCAGCAGTAACGATTTATAGCTGGAAGATAAGCACATTCACTTGTTCTCACTTTCCAATGCATGATCTGTCCTGGATGAAACGCTCCCAATAACGGATTGTCTCATATCAACCCATCGATAGAACAGTGAGGGCTGGTTAAGAATCGGTTGAGATCAGGTTTTTCAATTGTTTGCATCTCCATATTGCGATCATATACAATGATTTTCACAGCTTGATTAAAATTGTGCCATGAGTTGCGACGAAAGGAAAGGTGCATCTTGACTTCAAAGAAGAGGATTGTCATGGGGATGTGTACCTCACTTTGTGTGGCTATAACTCTGATGCTGGGAACTATCGTGCCCGGCTTCTTTTTCAGCTCTGGTACGCATGCGGCAGGTATGCCAATGCAACCATTTCCTGCCCGGTCCGTATCTTATCAACCGCAAAGCCATATTACTCTCGTACAAGAAGCCGGTTCGCAGCTGCCGACCTGGACATCATCATTCGACTACAATGGGAACACATATCCCTATACGATGATCGGTACCGATCCCTCGCAAGGTTCCGCTACCACAACGGTTCCCGTAACCATCATCCCGCTGAAGATTGTTTTCTCTGACGGCACAACCTTTGATGGTTCGCAGCAAGTCACGAACGTGCTGAATTCGCCCCTTTTCCAGCCCGCCAGTTTTTCGAGCGGCACTACACAGTTTGGAGATGCCATGCAGCGCGCCGAGTTCTGGAAAATTGTCTCGAAGACCAGCCCGGATTATCATGTCCTGCTGACTACACCAACAATTGCTCCTGTCGTAACTATCCATGTACCAGCTACCGATGGCTCGGTTCGTGTCACCGCAAATGGCGTGGTAGTTGGCACAGTCTATTTCGGCTGGTTTAATAGCAAACTTGAGGGACTGCTTGGCTCGGACGGCATCGCGCCCAACATGTTGCCTTTCTTCCTGTCCTACAATGTCTTCACCTTCTTTGATAGGGGAGGTAGCGCCTGCTGCCTGGCGGGTTTTCACCAGGTGATTTATTCCAATCTCCAGACATTTATCTGGGGTTCGTATCTCTCTCCCGGTGTATATCCAGGAATGCAGGATATCAACTTTTTGAGCCATGAAGTTGCCGAATGGATGAACGATCCTTTTGACAATAATGTTGTACCGTCCTATAAATTACCTTTTAATCCACAGGGGACATGCCAGAGTTTGCTAGAGGTAGGTGATCCTTTGATCGGTATAGCTTATGAAGTGGAAGTTGGCGGCACTGTTTATCACCCGCAGGATATTACGTTCCTCTCCTGGTTTGCGCGCCAGGCGCCGTCAGAAGGCATCCATGGGCGGTATACCTATAGAGGTACATTCAAAAGTTATGCGCCGACATGTCCGTAAAAAGCATAATTGCAGCAAGTAAAATTTAAAATTCCCATAGGGTAGCTTTTTTCTTCTAGCTGTGTTATCTTCCTTATAGGGAAAGAATGGGATTATTTAGTATACTTCAATCGTGCCAGGTTGTTTGCTTTCTACAAGAAAAGGAGCTTGTATCAACCATTACAAACAGATGATGGCTAAGTCGTTCAAATCGACCTATCAAGGCAATGTTAATCGGCTAAACAGCGGGCAGATTTCCGCAGCACCCTAGTCTGAAGACAAAGGAGATTCTCATGAAACAACGCCCCTGGTTTTCGTTCCCTTTCAGTTTCTTCGTTCTGTTAGTCGCTTTCGTTATATTCCCCCTTTCTGCCCATGCCCAAAGTACAGCAGTGCATGCTACTCATGCCGAACCTTTTGTTGTGGATTGTTCTTCTACTAATCCCCCGGGCCAATGTTTGAGATATCATGGTGGCCCTGTCATGTCAGGTACAGTGAGCGTCTACATCATTTACTGGCTACCATCAAGCTTTCCCAGTACCGTCGACCCATATTATATTTCCTTGATTGATCGGTACTATAGTGATGTCGGCGGCAATCAACTGTACAACCTGCTTTCCCAATATCCAGGATATACTGGTACTCCTGGCTCGGCGACATTCGCATCCTCTGATTCATGGGTGGATACCGCAGCATATCCCTTCTCATGTAGTCAACCGCCTTGTACGCTGTCTCAATCAGACATTGAAGGCGAGGTTAACCATGCTATTGCCACGAACGGTTGGTCCGCGGGTGGCTGGACCAACTATTTCGTCGTCTATACTGATCCAGGTGTGCAATCCTCAGTAGGTGGCTGCGGATACCACAACTATATAGCATCGTCCAATGACATTATCTACGGATACATTCCGTACCCTGATAGTCAGTATCTTCATAACTGTCTCTTGAAAGTTGAGAATAACCTTGTCAGCCCGAACGTGTGTCTATCATGCGATGATGCGATATCCTGGTCTGCACATGAGCAGTTTGAGGCTGCAACCGATCCTCTCACATACATCTCAAGTCAAGGCGCGTGGTATGCGCCTAACCAAACTCCTGAGATAGGTGATGAGTGCGAGGGTCAGTGGGGCAACCTCATGGACAATGACCAGGCGAATCAGCTCTGGAACAACCACTACTACATCATTCAAGAAATGTGGAGTAACAATCAAGGTGGTTGTTCGCAAGGAGAGTAGAGAGAGCTTCGGCTTGACCATATGACTGCTGAAGCTTTCTTGCTCAAGAGAAGCAGCGATTGCTTGCTGCGTTAGCTAGCTCTCCCTCTAGCAAGAAATCGCTGCTTCTTTCGTCGTCTCGGTAGTTTCAATCAGCTGGAGCAGCCTTAGAACTGCTCCTAAAGCATGATTATGCCGGCAAATCTTTACTAATTGCTTGCTACAAATCAGTCTATGGAACCCATAGAGATTGCTAAAAGGTTTTCACAAGCTAAGTAGATGCAATTCATCCGGGCAGAGCAATCGCATCTATATATGGCAAAACACACCCGAAGCAAAAGTCCTCCTTCTTACGGGAGAGCAAGCTGATAGATATTTGATTTGTTGGTACCTATATATACATCATTATTGAGAACAGCAATGCTTTCAGCACTTTCTCCATTGTGCTAAAGGTCTTTTTCTTTTGCATAGCGATATCTCCTTACAGGTTATTGTACCTTTGTCGAGTGGCTTTTCGAGTGGCTCGGCGTTTTTCGCTTCGCGTTACTTTGTCCACTGATGTCTACCATTGTTTGTGCTTTTCCGTCGGCTTTGCTGTCAGATTTGCTGTCAATTCTTTGCTCCTGACGGTCGGTTTTTAGTTCGTACTCTTTTAATGCCAGTTTATATTGCATGACTTCTCTTGCTCCTGACATCTCGACATTCAGTACGAAATCCTTTTTCTCTGTGACTGACGGTATCTGAGTAAAGCCAAGATTGCGTAAAAGTTTTATGCCATCGGGCTTTGTACTTCTAGCGGTGAAACTCTCAAAGATGATACCTCTTTTTCCCATATCAATCAAGGCGTCAATGAGTCCACCAACGAGGCGTGCACCATAGGTGCGTTTTTCTGCAAGGCTTATGCCAGAGAGAACGCCTATTGCTCCTCCATAGAGGTGTACCGGTATGCCTGGCTCGAATACCTGTAGCTCTTCGGGTTCGAGATTGACAGTGTGTTCTTCCTCTCGTAGGAGCTTTTCTATCTTCTCCGGTTTTAGCGGTAGTACGATTGCGTAGCCTACTACTTTGCCTTCATTTTTGACCACATAGCCGATGTCGGGATTTCTCTTCAACCATGCTAACTGTCTGTCAATATCTATGTGTCCTCCGAAGATTGCATCGCTAATTTTTGTGGTTTCAAGTACCTCCTCTCTGGTGGTCATTCTGGTAAAGATGGTGGGTCGGCTTTCTCTCGTGACAATAAAGACTTTGAGGTCGCGTGCCAGTCGGTTTACCTGATCGCGGCGGTATACTCCTTGCTTTTTTCCGGGTGGGATGATGCGTTGCAAAGCTCCGTTGTCTACATAGTTGTAGAGCATTCCGTCTGTGATACCAAGTATTTCTTTGACCTGAGCGGCTGTGTAGTAGTCCTTAGACTCCTTCAATGCCATGTGGGTTTATCCTCCTTTTTTGACAGTGTTAATATGTCTATTTTACACTAAGTTTCCCAACTTTGCAAATTTGGCCTATTTGACTTGACGAATTAAAAATTATCAGGTACAATATTATCAAGTTGTCCAAGTTATCCAAGTTTCCTATTTTGGCAATGGATATTACTGTATGAGGAGTTGGTTATGAGTTCGGCTTGTTCTTCGAGTAAGGGACATCTCATTCAAGCCAGTGTCGGAAGCAAAAAAGGCCATTTTGTGTGCATTCGCTGCTGGCAACGTTTTGTGTGTCCGGGCTGCCTACCGGGGTTAGAGCGATGGTTCGCCGTGTATTGGTGTCGCGAACATTCGTAGTGCGTTCTGTTGAGGTGCTAGCTCGTATGGTTCCAGCACACGAGCCAGCCATGAGAAACCAGTTAGCCGATTGGGTCGTACTGTCAGGCTCTCGCTCTCATCATATGAGCATCGAGCCTGACCTGTCAAACACACGGAAGGAACAACGGGAATGACGTACTTTGATGAGGCTCATGCACATGACGCTGACCTTGCTGTTTCGTTGATGGCACATGACCAATACTTTCGGGAATTGTGTTGGATGCCGACGCTTTCACGAGAGGAAGAAGCCCGTTTGGTTGCACTGCTCCAACAGGGAAGGGCTTCTGCTGCTTCATCTGTGGATGTTCAGGTAGCACGTGAAGCTCGTAGCCGTCTGGTCGAGGCGTATCAACGGGTGATTGCCAGTATTGCTGCTTCGTTCGCTCGTTCGAGTGCGAGTAATGACCGACTCGATTTTATCAATGAGGGTGTAATCGGATTGCTCCATTTTCTTGATCGCTTAGACACGTATGAAGCGTTGACGGGAGCCGCTTTTCACACGCTGGCACTGGCCTATATTCGTGGAGCGATGTACGATTTGTCCTATCATCGCGATGGCATGGTACGAGTCCCTGCTGAGGTGGTTGGTCAACTCAAACGGCTGGCACAGGCTGAGGAGAGGTTCTGTGACACACAGGAACGTGAACCGATGCCGTGTGAACTGGCGGCGGCTTTGCATCTCTCGGTTGAAAAGGTGCTGGAATTAGGTTCCTATCAACAGTATCGCTTTCTTGCCAGTTTTGAGGGTCATCTTGAGAAGGAGGGTGAGGAGGCGTGTGATGGTGTGCGTCTGCTGTATGCGTCTCTCGATGGGGGTATGGAAGGGACAACGGCGGTGATAGAGGTACTTTATGAGGCGATACACACGGTATTAACGGAGCAACAACGCAAGGTTTTGTACACCCGCTATGGATTTGATGAAGGGCCATCGGCGGTGCGGTCGTGGCGAGAGGTCGCTAAGATGCTTGGTCTGTCGAAGACGTGTGTCATGGAACATAACCGGTGTGCTCTTGGCCGGTTGATTGGGCGGCTCGAACAATCAGGTCTGTCTTCTCAGGAGGTGGCATAGTGGAGAGAGAAAAAGCAAGGGCCATGCAGCAGGATACTTTACGCCAGTGGGGGGCCGTGACTGATACCTCTTTGGTTCTCGGCCTTCCCTCCCGATGGGTCTTCTCCTGGTCTGTTTCATCGCTCAGTTTGGCATATTGGGTGGCTCGTGTGGATTGGATGGCTTCTGATGGTTGCTCGGTTGGAGAAACTCCTTGCACGCCACACGCCACACGCTCTCTGGTTCTCGTGACGGCTGATGGCGGGTCTGCGGCTCTGGCTGCGGGTGGCTCTCTTGTTGCCACAACGTGTACCGCTTCCACCGCCGACACTAAAAAAAATTCCCTGCACCAACGGGGCGGGGGCTGCTCCTGCCCGGTCGCACTGGCACTGATCGGGCGTCAAGCCACACCACACCTGTCCTTCAAAAAAGTGTCGGCGTGCTGTTCGGTTCCCCTGTGGCTGTTCGCGTGGACAACCAGCACAAAAAAAATGTACTTCAAAAAAAGCGGTGGGTTGCTGTCCTGCTGGCTCTTGGCTGTTCGCGTCGGGAGTCGAGCCACACAAAAAATATCCTTCAAAAAAGCGTGCCTAACGCACAGTTTTGAAAAACGTCGCGAGATGTTTCATAGGCGCAGTGCAAGTAAACCGCGCCCCTCTATCTACATCTCTGCTTGCTCGGTTTCGGGTTTCTTCTCGGAAATTGGTCGGGTTTGTTCTGTTTATCGGTTCGGGTTTTGAAAGAGTGGTGTGCTATGACGAAACAGAAACAGAGTTCCAGTTTTCAACCATTATTGTTGAGTATTCCAGAAGTGGCGGTATCGCTGCGGTTGAGTCGGGCGAAAGTGTACGAACTGATCGCTATGGAAGGTTTGCCTGTCGTGCATTTTGGGCGGTCGGTGCGGGTCTATCACGTCTCGCTTCGGGATTGGATAGAGCGGCGTATTGAGCGTGGGGCATAGGCTCCAGAAAGGATAAAAATAATGGCACGTCGTGGGCATGGTGAAGGTTCCATTTATCAACGGAAAGATGGGCGATGGGCTGCGGCTGTTACTTTAGAGAACCGTAAGAGGAAGACATTCTATGGTGAAACTCGTAGGGAAGTGCAAGAAAAGCTAAAATTAGCACTCTACGAACAGAAGCGCGGGGCTTTACTAACTGGGCCAGAACAGACATTAGGGACGTATCTAGAAAAGTGGATAGAGCAGGTGATTAGGTTAACGAAGAGTCCGAATACGTACAATGGGTATCGTTCGGCGGTAAAATGCCATTTGATACCTGCGCTTGGACATATTAAGCTTCAAAAGCTCACAGTAGAGCAGTTACAGGCTTTTTTTGCGAAAAAGCAGGGAATGTTAAAGCCTTCGATGCTTGGGTATATCCGTACTGTGTTGAGTAGTGCCTTGACCAATGCTGCACAGTGGGGATTAGTCGAACGCAATATAGCTAGTATGGTACAGCTTCCTAGTGCTGAGAGATACGAGGGGCAAGTATTGACAGAAGCTCAAGCGCGTAAACTTTTGGATGTGGCGCGTGGTTCTCGTCTGGATGCGTTGCTTTTGGTAGCTCTTACAACAGGGATGAGACGTGGCGAACTGGTTTCGCTTCATTGGAGTGATTTAGATAGTGAGACGGGGATACTACATGTGCGGCGCAATGTTGCGCGTATGGATGGCGTAGGAAATATTGAGAAAGAACCAAAGTCAAAAGCGGGTAGGCGTAAGATTGCGCTTGCTCCTGTTGTGTTAAAAGCGTTAGAAGAGCATCGGGAAAAGCAGGAACAGGCAAGGTTAAAAGCTGGTGAGAAGTGGCAAGAAAAAGGGCTTGTTTTCTGCAACACCGTTGGTAACTATCATGACGCTGACCATATGACCGTGCTTTTTAAGAAACTTTTGAAAAAGGCAGGTTTACCGGATGTGCGGTTTCATGATTTGCGTCATAGTGTGGCAACTATCTTGATTGTGGCAAAAGTTGACTTAAAGGTCGTGTCAGAATTGTTGGGCCATAGCTCGATAGCGATTACGGCGGATATCTATCAGAGCGTGCTACCTGAGCAGAGGCGGGAAGTCGTTGAAAGAATGGAGAATATCTTTAAGCGTCCTTAAAATATAGTTCGACTAAGTCCCATAAAGTATAGTTACATCGAAATGTTTGGTTGCTTGTTGACTTATTATGTTATATTTAAATTGAGGAGGATGAACTTAGGAATTTAGTAACTACTCAGGTAGTCTGAAATGAAGGAAGGACAGGATGACCGCGCAACGTGGCCTCCAAAGCAGAAAGCAGATCCACGCCCTGCTTGCGCAACGTCGACAAATAACCGCGGATGCGACAAAAGG
>Ga0209810_1000334_pt1 | contig 113785 bp, 96 predicted proteins | sample Coa_R1_7_FD_187159 | JGI IMG/M metagenome (GOLD analysis project Ga0209810, IMG submission 187159) | Surface soil microbial communities from Centralia Pennsylvania, which are recovering from an underground coalmine fire - Coalmine... | ecosystem: Environmental > Terrestrial > Soil >...
ATAGGGCTGGATGACAACCATCCACTCGGCGCAGAGCGCGCTCGTGATGGCATGCATGCCATAGAAAAGGATAAGCTCGCCTTCGGTGAGGGCATAGCGGGGGGCGAGGCGGCGCACGAGCAAGTTGGCCAATGCGACCAGCAGCGTCATCACCGTCGGAGGGATCATCAGGGAGAAGATAACATCCACGCCCTGATCCACCGACCAGTAGGCGGTGACGGGAGCCAGCAGAAACGCGAGCAGCATGGCCCGCAGGCTAAACCACTGCGCGCGCGTCGGGTGAGCGGCCGGCTGTTGGGCAGGAGGCGTTTTGGCCTGAGAGAGAGGCGCACCGGGAACCAAAGCGGATCTATCTCCTTCCTGGGCGGAGGCGATATCCCCGGCTAATCCGTGGTTTGTGCGATTGACCCTCGCGAGACAACCACGCTTGGTGACAGGACTACCGGGGCAGGCGCTGTTGCCTACAGTATACCGCGCTCGGCGGGATGATGATACATCTGGCTTTTCGGCGGCGATGATGGCAGCAACGCAGGGTCGTCATCGGCTAAAGCCCGCATCTTCGGAACAACCGTGTTCGGTTGCCCGTCCGACCCGTGAAGAGAGGAAACCGACTGGGAGGTACCCAAGGGATGGCGACGCGAGCAAACATTGCATCCAAGCACGGCTTGCCGGAAACGGACAACATCTACGGTATGGATGTCTATTCTGCCGATGGGGAGTTAATTGGGCGCTCGGCGGGGTATCTGGATCAGGTGCCGGACGATGAAGTGGCCTTTGAGCGTGGGCCGGTAGACCCGATTAACGCCGCCGGAGAGCCTATTGGACCGCGCCACGTCCTTATCAACGGGCACGGCTATAGCACGCAGGCGCAGATCGTCGTGCCGGTGGATCAGTTGGAGATAGATGCGCGCGGGCGCCGCATTACGCTGCGCCTGACCCTGGACCAGATACGCGCCATGCCTCATTATACCGTCAATACCGAGCAGCTTATGCCGACGGAGGCTGCCGCCAGCCCCGGTGCGCCGGAGGCGGCGACCTTCCCGGCAGCCCCAGGCCAGGCAGAGGAGCAGACCATCGATCCTACCAGAACGCGCGGAGCGCAGCCGGGCATTCCTACCTCGTAAGCTGCTGAAGTGCGGTCAGCGCGGAGGAGTGGGCGTGGCAGATGGCGATGGCCAGCGCGTCGGCAGCGTCGTCGGGCCGGGGAACTTTATCCAGGTTCAGCAGTTGCTTGACCATATACTGCACCTGCTTCTTCTCCGCCGCTCCGTAGCCGACAACCGCCATTTTGACCTCCATGGGACGGTATTCGACCCAGGGCAGGCCGCGCTGCGCCGCCGCCAGCAAGGCAATGCCGATGGTGCGCCCGACCTGCAGCGCGGTCGTGACGTTATTGCTGAAGAAGAGCCTCTCCGTGACCAGCACATCCGGTTCATGCACGTCGAGGAGCCGGTTTAGCTGCGTATAGATGGCAAGCAGGCGGTCCGGCATCTCCGCCGTCTTCTCCGTCTGAATCACTCCGCAAGTCACGTAGGAAAGACGATTGCCTTGCTTTTCCACAATGCCGTAGCCGGTCGTTGCCGTGCCCGGATCGATCCCCATAATAACCATGCCGTCTCCTCAAAAACGATTTGAGCCCTGCGTCCCCCATAAGGGCAGCCCTGTCCTAAAGCGCGGCTGCCACTCGAAGGCTCGCTCTCTAACTGGGGTTTAGTCGGTTGCTACCCCGCCGAGGGAAGTTTTTTCTTCACCCCGGGAACGTATTTCGCAGGGCTGCGTAGGAGTGTATAGCGTTTTCATCCGCCTAGATACCGGCCAAGGCGGCAATGGCGCTTGCCCTGATGTGGGCGATTTGGCAGATCCTGCCCAGGCATGGGCACGTAGCCGAAAGGAGCCACACAAGAAGCCATGACCCGATTGCGGTTAGCCTGCCGAAGCAGTACGAGACCATCGGCATTGCGATGCAGGACACAGAGCCGACAGATCTCCCCCCGAACCGGCGCATTCTTATCCGAAACGAACACATCCACGCACTCATTGCACACGCTGCGCAAGACCCAAATCATTTCCGTAGTCTATCCGCTCAGGAGAACACGTCTGAGCGACACAGAGGAGGAGATTGCTTCTTCTTCCCCACCTCGCTCTGATCTCCAGAGAACAGGCGAGTCGCCGCAATTCGGAGAGACACCGACCCTGAAAGGAAAGCGTGCGGTCATCTGCGAGGATGAAGGCATCACCCAGCTGCAATTACGCCGCGCCCTGGCGCGCGCTGGCCTGATGGTGGTCGGCACGGCGGGCAACGGACAGGCGGCGGTCGAGGTGGTTCTGCGCGAACGGCCCGAGCTGGTCCTCATGGATATTCGGATGCCCATCATGGACGGTCTGGAGGCGACGCGGCGCATCCTGGCGGAGTATCGCCCCTGCATTATCATCCTGACGGCGTTTGCCGATGAGGAATCCCAGAAGGAGGGACGCCAACTGGGCGCCTGCGGCTATATCATCAAGCCCGTCACCGCCGAGTCGCTGCTGCCCCAGCTCGAAGCCGCCTACCGGAAATTTCAGCAGGGACAGGCATAAGAAGGCGCGGAGGGAGAGGTGCCAAAAATCTCTCTTAACGCTCCACAGCACGCCTGCCCCTGCCGCTCAAACGAACGGCAGGGCATCTTGAGATAGATTTTACGGGGCCTCTCCGACGGTGATCACACCTTGCCCCTGCTGGTCGCCCCGCTGCACCTCGACCTTGACGCGCTGCCCGATGCGCAGTGATTTCTCCACGTTCTGAAAATCTTCCTCCCCGGCAATGGGCTTGCCGTTGAGCCGGGTGATGACATCGCCCTGCTGGAGGCCAGCCTGCGCCGCCGGGCTATCGGGCAACAGCCGCGCCACGACCGCGCCACGCCGGTCGGGCAGACCATACAGTCGTATCAACTCGTCGGAATTGGTTACGGTGATCAGACCAAGCCAGGGGCGCTTGATCTTGCCGTAGCGCTTCAGCTCGTCGGCGACGCGCAGGGCCGTGTCAATAGGGATCGCGAACCCGATCCCCTGGCCGGAGCTATAGACGAGTGTGTTGATGCCGATCACCTGGCCGTGAAGGTTGACCAGCGCGCCGCCGGAGTTGCCCGGATTGATCAGCGCGTCGTGCTGGATGAGGTCCGGATAGATGCGAACCCCCGTCCGATCCTCGCTGGAAATGGGGCGCCCAAGCGCGCTGACTACCCCGTGCGTGACGGTGAACCGGAACCCGAAGGGATTGCCGATGGCGATAACCATCTGGCCCGGCACCAGCCCCCGGGCCGTTCCGAGCCGGGCGGAGGGAAAGTTGTTGCCTTCGATTTTCACCAGGGCCACATCGGTCGTATGATCCGAGCCGATGACGGTACCGGGGAATTTGCGCCCGTCGGTGAGCGTGACGGTGATTTTGCGGTTGGAGTCATGGGCGGCACCGACCACGTGCTCGTTGGTGAGAATGTAGCCGCTCGGGTCAATAATGACACCAGAGCCCTCCTCCTGTCGCTCTCCATAGCGGGGCGGCTGGTCGAAAAAGTCGTCAAAGAAGCCGTGCAGGCGGACGCGCTGGGTCGAATCGATATTGACCACCGCCTTATAGACCAACTGCGCGGCGCGGGCATAGTACTCAGCCTCGGAGAGCGGCTGCGGCGGCGCGGGCCGGACATCCAGCCCCGTCCCCGGCTCAGCCTCGCTGGCGGGCTCGCGCCAACTGACGCGCACGTGCAGATAGGGCAAGACTAACCCGCCCAGCACAAAGGCGGCAAACAGGGTGGCAATAGAGCGCGCCCAGGAGCGGCGCGTCGCTCCAGAAGGAGGCACGTAGCTATTCATAGGCGTCCTCGGAATGTAGTTGGCGTTGGGCTATTTGCCGGGCCGATCAACGATCCCGCGTCTTCTCGCCGGAAAGATCGGGGGATAATCTCGGCGCAGTCGCAGGCCATTTGCCGGACTGATCACCGAATCCTGCATCTTCTCGCTATATCTTAAGACGCGCGGGCAACGCCCGCCGTTTCGCTCTTTCGGCCTGGCAGCAAACTCTATTCCGGCAATTTGCCGGACGGTCTGGGGTCGGGCGCATGGTAGCCCAGGCGCGCAAACGGATAGGGCAGCCCCAGGACGTACAGGACCAGGCGCAGCAGATCGAGATAGGTCAGGACGGCGTTCGGCGCGTCGAGCGGGTCGGGCGGCCAGCCGATCCAGATCGGCCAGAGAGTCAGCGCGGCGACGCCCAGCCAGCCATAGATAAAGAGCGGACGGCGTGTGCGCGTTACCATCGCCAGCGCCGTGCCGCACGCTACGCCATCCAGCAGGGCGAACCCGCCGATGCGGGTGGCTTGCCAGAGGCTGTGCAGCGGAAACGAGAGTGCCCAGAGCGCCAGCGCCGCGCTCAGACAGACGATTCCCAGAAGGCGAAGGGAGCGATCCGGCCTCAGCGCCGCGCCGCCGCCAGCCATTGCGCGACCTGCTGCGTATGGTACCCATCATGGCCCACAACCTGAGCCACCCAGGCCTCCAGCGTGACCGGGCCGCCGACCATCGGATGCTCGCGCTTGTAGTTGCCGGCGCGCTCCCAATTCCCCTCTTTTAGCGAACGCAGGAAGGCGAGCATTGTGACGCGCCCCTGGCGGAAACGCGCCAGGTTGGCCTGCGGGTCGCTGTGGGCATAATCGCGATCGATGGCAAGCTGGCCTTCGTCAATATCCGGCAGAGATGGCTCCGACTCGTCGCGGATACGCGTCATGCGCTCCAGAAAGATAGGCTCCCAATCCGCCAGGTGCGCGACGACCTCACGAAGCGTGAAGCGCGCCGGGGCGGGCCGGAAATCCCAGACAGGATCGTCGGCAGGCAGGGTCTTCAGGAAGCCGTCCAGCACGTCCGGCGTGCCTTCCAGAGCGGTAAGAAGGTACTTGCGTACAAAGGGTGGCAGCATCGTGGCCTGTCTCCTTTCCCCAATGGCCCTCACCCCCAACCCTTCTTAACCTAACCCCCCCCGACCCCCTTCCCTGATGCGCTCACTGCGTTCGCAGGGAAGGGGGGACCCGGCTTCTCTTCTCCCTTCTCCCTTGGAGGGAGAAGGGTCGGGGAGGAGGGGAGAACAAGGCTTCTCCTCTCCCCTCTCCTTGAGAAGGAGAGGGGTTGGGGGTGAGGTCTTTAATCCTGTTCAATCGCCTTCAGCACGGCATCGCGGCGGGCGGGAACAGTGATCGGCGGCTGCACGGCCTGGCGCACCGCCGTATCCGGGTCTTTGAGTCCGTGCCCGGTCAGGGTCACGACGACGGTGGCGGGCGCGGCGAAGAAGCCGCGCGCGGCCAGTTGGCGCAGGCCAGCGATGGGCGCGGCGCTGGCCGGCTCAGCGAATAGCCCCTCCAGCGAGGCGAGCATCTGGTACGCCTCCAGGATCTCCTCGTCCGTGACGCTCTCGATCAGGCCGCCGGATTCGTCACGCGCGGCGATGGCCCCCTGCCAGCTAGCCGGGTTGCCGATGCGGATGGCGGTCGCCACCGTCTCTGGCTGGGCTACCGGCGCGCCGATGACCAGCGGGGCCGCGCCCACCGCCTGAAAGCCGAGCATCTTCGGCAGCGTGGTGGAGCGTCCCGCCGCATGGTACTCCTTATAGCCCTTCCAATAGGCGGTGATGTTGCCCGCATTGCCGACGGGCAGAGCGTGATAATCCGGCGCCTGGCCGAGCGCATCCACAACCTCGAAGGCCGCCGTCTTCTGTCCCTCCAGACGAAAGGGATTGATGGAGTTGACCAGAGCGATGGGGTGGGTGGCGCAGATGTCGCGTACCAGGCACAGGGCCTCGTCGAAGTTGCCCTCGACGGCCAGCACCTTCGCGCCATGAATGAGCGCCTGCGAGAGCTTGCCGAGCGCGATCTTACCGCCCGGAATGAGCACGTAGCAGCGCATGCCGGCGCGGGCGGCATAGGCAGCGGCGGAGGCGGAGGTGTTGCCGGTGGAGGCGCACATGACCGTGTGCTGGCCCTCCTCTGCCGCGCGAGTCACCGCCATTGTCATCCCGCGATCCTTGAAAGAGCCTGTCGGGTTCAGGCCCTCGTATTTGCAGTAGAGGGTCAGCAGCGGGCTGATGGTCGCCGCCAGGCGCGGAGCCGGGATAAGAGGCGTATCCCCCTCGTTGAGCGTGATAATGGGCGTGTTTTCGGAAACGGGCAGGAAAGCCCGATAGCGTTCGATGACTCCGCGATACAACGCGGCTCCTCCTTTTTCGGGTCGTTACGACTGCATTCGGCAGGCCGAGGTCTTGTCCTTCTGCAATTATCGGCAGCCAGGCGCCGTTACCCAAGCCGGTACGTTCCCTGCCCGGCTTACCCCTCCATCTTGCGCGAGGGCCACCATTTCAAGTACACTTAAGAGTGTGCCCGGTACCTTCTGGCAGCCGGCCCTAAAGGGCCGGGCACAGATGGGTTTCCGTAGGCGCCCTTAAACACACTGACGAGGTAAGGAGAACCAACCTGATGCATGTTGTTCGGCGGTTGATAACGCTGGCGCTGGCCGGACTGACGCTTGGACTGAGCCTGCCTCTGCCTGCCGCGCACGGCCAGACGAACGCGCCGTTCACGCTGCCCCCGCCTGTGGATGCCGCGGAAGCTTTGCGTCTATCCTACTACGCTTACGACCGCGCGCTGCCCCTGAACGCCGAAATCAAGCCGCTGGATGAGAATGCCGTCCGCGTCCGCTATCGCCTGGACTATGATAGCGTTCATGATCAGCGCGTGCCGGCGATCCTCGCCCTTCCAAAGCGCTCCGCCGGGCCGTTTCCCGCCGTGCTGCTGGTGCACGGCTCTGGCGGCAATAAAGATACCTCCTACATTCGGTGGGCCAGCGAGATGCTGACCGCGCAGGGGTACGCGACCCTCTCCATAGACACCCAATATCACGGCGACCGTTCCCGGCCCGGGCGCAGCGGCGAGATTCACATGCCCGACTCGTATACGATGCGCGATGCCTGGGTGCAGAGCGTCGTGGATCTGCGCCGCGCGGTAGACTATCTGGAAACCCGCTCCGACATAGATAAGACTCGCATCGGCTATCTTGGCTTCAGCCAGGGCGCGATGCTGGGTGCGGTGCTGGGCGGCGTGGAAGCGCGCGTAGCTTGCTTCTGCCTGGCCGTGCCCGGCGGCGGGCTGGTCAACATCGTTAAGAACATAGACCGCTATCCCGTTCTCAAAGCCCACTGGCCGATCCAGGTGACGCCCGAGCTGCTGCGCACGGTGGAGGACATCGCCAACGTCACCGACCCGATCTACTTCATCGGGCGCATCGCTCCGCGTCCCCTGCTAATCATCGTCGCCAAAGAGGATGAGATTATCCCGCCGGAAGCCTCTGCGGCGCTCATCGCCGCCGCCCACGCTAAAGAGCCGGAGCAGGTCAAGCGCTGGGAGTCCGGCCACGTGCTCAATCCCAACGCGCTCTTTGATATTCGCGACTTTTTCGCGGCGCATCTGGGCAAGGCGAAGACCTAGCGGCCCCCACCCCTTTATCCCCTCCCCCCTCAGAATGGTAGGCTCCTTCCAGCACAAGGGAATGAATTCCCTCGCTGGGTGGCCTGCGGCCTAGTGTCCGCCTACGCGGACACGTACCGACTGAGAGCCTGGTAAGTCTCCCCAAAGGGGGAGACTGGGCCGCAGGCCACCCAGCGAAGGGCTTTAGCCCGTCGTCGAGAGAAGAGACTAAGAACCCCTAACACAACGTGGCTGTCAGGCTCTCCCCTCACCCCGGCCCTCTCCCTGCAAGGCAGAGGGAGTACGGTTTGTTAGGCACTCTAATAAATCACAGGCAACTTCCGGGGCGCCTCGGCGTTCAGGGAGCGCGCGCCGTCCGGAGTCATGGTCACGATATTCTCAATCCGCACGCCAAACCGCCCCGGAAGATAGATGCCCGGCTCGATAGAGAAACACATGCCCGGAAGCAGCGGCGCGGTATTTCCGGCGACGATGTAGGGCGGCTCGTGGGTGGAGAGGCCGATGCCGTGTCCGGTACGGTGAATAAACTGCGGTCCGTAGCCCGCTTCCGTGATCACCTGCCGCGCCGCCGCGTCCACCGCCTCGCCGCTCGCGCCCGGCCTGGTCGCCTCCCGCGCCGCCCAGTGCGCCCGGCTCACGATCTCGTAGACAGAGGCGGCTTCCGGGTCGCGCGGCTCACCGAAGGCGACGGTGCGCGTGATGTCGGAAGCGTATCCCTCCCACATACAGCCGACATCAATAACGACGGTATCGCCTCGCTGCAAGGGCGTCCGGCCCGTGTGGTGGTGGGGCATGGCTCCGTTCGCGCCAAAGCAGATGAGCGGCGGAAAGGAGGCTTGTGTGCCGTGCCGCTTGAAGGCGGCCAGGAAAAAATCCTTTAGATCAAGCTCGATCATGCCCTCGGTTAGCGCGGCAAGGCTCTCCTCGTAGATGGCATCAATGAGCCGGGCGGCGGTTTCCATCGCGGCTAGTTCGGCGGGCGTCTTGATCTCGCGCAGACGGGCCATCGTCTCCCCGGCAGCCACGTAGCGCAGGCCAGGAAACAGCGCTTGCAGGTCGAGCAGATGCACGCTATAAAGCTCGTCGTCAATCAGAGCCAATGCGCCCGGCTTGTCCCCGATATTCCACTGCCGGAGCAGCGCTTCGGCAACGCCTTGCCATCCCTCCGCATCGTTCCATCCGAGGACACACCTTAGCCCTGCCGGATTGGACTGCGCCTGCTGTGTGTTCATAGCCGGGACCACGAACGCAGGCTCGCCCTGAGCCGGCACGAGCAGCGCAATCAGCCGCTCATGTCCGTACTCGGCCCATCCCGTCAGATAGCGCATATTATCCGTTGGCGCAAAGACCGCCAGTTCCGCCCCCTGCTGCCGCATCGTCTCTTGCAGTCGGGCGATCCGCCCTGAATAGTCGCTCATGCGCAGATTTTCTCCTATGGACCTAACCCCCGGCTCCCACTGCTAGGGTCGGGGCTATCATGGTTCGCGCCACTGCCAGGGTCGGCAAGGTTACGGCCCTTGCCTCCGCCTTGCGACACCTAGCGACACGGCTCCGCCTTGCGACACCCCTCCGTCTAGCGATCCTAGCCGCTCGTTCCTCGCTAGGGAAGGGGGGGACCCGGCTTCTGCTCTCCCTTCTCCCTTGGGGGGAGAAGGGCCGGGGATGAGGGGAGAACAAGGCTTCTTCTCTACCCTCTCCTTGAGAAGGAGAGGGGTTGGGGGTGAGGTCTTCTGGAATGAAGGCTACAGCACCCGCTTCTTGACCTTCGTGCCCTGCGGCGTGTCGGCAACTTCGTAGCCCATGGCGATCAGTTGGTCGCGCAGGGCGTCGGAACGGGCGAAATCGCGCGCTTTGCGAACCGCATTGCGCTCTTCCACCAGCGCCTGCACCTCCGGCGGCAGGGCCTCCTCGCCCCGGCACGACCGCTTAGCTATGTCGAGGCCGAGGATGGAATCGAACTCCACCCACAGGCGATAGCTGCCGTGCATATTCAGCAGGCCGACCGCCTGCGGCACGCTCAGATCGTCGTTGATCGCTTCCAGTACGCGCTGCCGCGCCGCCTCAAATGCCGAGTCATCCTCGCGCAGCGGATCGTTGTCCGGGCAGAGCGAATAGATTTTGCGCAGGCCGGACGTAGCGGCGTCCAGCGCCTCCAGGGTAAAGTTAAGCTCCGAGCGGTAGTGCGCCTGAAGGCAGAGATAGCGATAGGCCAGCGGGTCGTAGCCCCGGCGGATAAGATCCTCCAGGGTGCTGGGCGGTCTCTCTTCCTCGCGGAGCTTGATCAGTTCTGACTTGGAGACTTTCCCACCGCCCATCAGCAGGAACTCGCCGTGCAGCCAGTACCGCACAAACTGGTGGTGCGTGGCGCACTCGCTCTGGGCGATCTCGTTGGTATGGTGGACCGGAATATGATCGACGCCGCCACAGTGGATGTCGAAGGTCTCGCCCAGGTACTTCATGGACATCGCAGAGCACTCGATATGCCAGCCCGGATAGCCCGGCCCCCAGGGACTCTCCCACTGCATGATGTGCGTCGGCTTGTTTAAGAACCAGAGCACGAAATCGGACGGGTTCTTCTTGGTTTCGTCGGCAACGACCTCTTCGCGCGCGCCCTGCTTCTGCTCGGCCAGGTTGAGGCGGGCCAGCTTGCCATAATCCGGGTCTTTGGAGGTATCGAAATAGACGCCCTCGCTCGTGACGTAGGTATAGCCGTTGGCCTCCAGCCGCTGGATCAATTCAATCATCTCGCGGATATGCTCAGTGGCGCGCGGCATAATTTCAGGACGCTCGATGTTGAGGCGTTCAAAGTCCTTGAGCGCCGCCGACTCATAGAAGCGGGCGATCTCCCAAGGCGACTTCCTCTCTCTCTCGGCGGCCACCTGCATCTTATCTTCTCCGGCGTCGGCGTCGGTGGTCATGTGGCCGACATCGGTGATGTTCTGGACGTGGAGCAACTCGTAACCGTTGTATTTGAGCGCGCGGCGCAGCACATCTTCAAAGACGTAGGTGCGCAGGTTGCCGATATGGGGATAGTTATAGACCGTCAGGCCGCAGCAGTACATCCGCACGCGCGGCGGATCGAGCGGCACGAACTCTTCTTTACGGCGGGTCATCGTATTGTATAGATACATAGTCATCGTTAAGACGTCTCCTGCATCGCATTCATGCGTTTCATTATACCAAAAATCCGCCTCATCGCGCCGTCGTCCTCAGTACCCGATGTAATCGCGGTTGGAGAGGGAAGTTCTCGAGAGGCGACCGCGCTTTTGTGCCGTGTCACCCTATCGGTTCCAATGCTCATGTTTGCGCTCCCAAGGAGTGAGCCTTTGACAGAACCGCGCGGTATAATGAGGGCAGGGGAGACGGCGGGCCGTGTTGGCCTGCCTGGATAGGAGAGACAGTGGCGATGGAGACGAAGTTGCAGCGCGCCTGCGTGCTTTTTGAGGACGTCGGTTCTCTGAGCCTGGACGCCGCCTATCGCTTTACGGCGCTGGCGGCGCAGAGCGCGGGCGCAGGCCGACCGTTTGCGGTGGCGCTGGCGGGCGGCTCGACGCCGGCCACGCTCTATGGCCTGCTGGCCGCCGCGCCATTCCGTGAGGCTATCGCCTGGGAGAACGTCCACATTTTCTTTGGCGACGAACGGTGCGTGCCACCGGACGCGCCGGAAAGCAACTACCGCATGGCATGGGAGACCCTGTTGGCCCATGTGCCTCTGCCGGAAGCCAACATCCACCGTATGCCCGCCGAATGGCCCGACCACGAAGCCGCCGCGCGCCAGTACGCGGCGGAGTTGCGCGGCTTCTTCCAACTGGGAGGGAGCCAATGGCCGCGCTTTGATCTGATCCTGCTCGGCATGGGGCCGGACGGACATACCGCTTCGCTCTTCCCGCACAAGCCCGCGCTTCAGGAGCGGCAACGTCTTGTCGCCGCCACCGAGCCAGGTCTCAAGCCCTTCGTCCCACGCCTTACCCTGACGTTCTCGGCGATCAACCACGCCGCGCATATTCTCTTTCTGGTGGCCGGAGCGGACAAAGCGGAGACGCTGGCGCGCGTTCTGGAGGGCCAATCCGAGCCGGAGAGCCTTCCCGCGCAAGCCGTCGCGCCGGAGAACGGCACGCTCACCTGGCTGCTGAACAAGGACGCGGCCAGTCGGCTACGCGCCTTGCCCTAATCACAAAACTCGACCAGAGGGTGAGGGTCTATTTTTCGGCTCAGTAGTCGGCGTGCTGGGAGCCGAACTTCCAGTTGACGAGCGTGCCCACGAGGATGACGACGAAGAGGATCCAGGCCACCGCCGAGGCGTATCCGATCTGGAACTGCTCAAATGCTTTGGTATAGATATAGTAGGAGATGGTCTGCGTGGTGCCTGCCGGGCCGCCGGTCGTCATGACTCGGGCCTGCTCGAAGCCGCCTTGCAGGCCGCCGATGACGCTCATAATGACGATAAAGAAGGTCGTCGGGGCCAGTTGCGGCCAGATGATGTGGCGGAAGGTCGCCCACTTGCCGGCTCCATCCACCTGCCCGGCGTCATAGAGGTCTTGCGGGATATTGGAGAGACCGGCCAGGTAGAGCAGCATGTTGCCGCCGCCGATAGAGACCCAGATGCCCATCAGCAGGATGGCGTCGCGCGCCCCGATGCCCCACTGCCGGACATCGAACCCGACGTGCTCCACCTGGAGTCCCAGCACGTTATGCGTGGAGGCGAGCCACTGCGGGGCGTGGCCAGGCAGGTGCAGCGCCTGCAATGTGCCGTTGATGAGCGCGTTGAGCGGGCCGAACTCCGGGTTGTAGAGAGCTTTCCAGAGGATGTAGAGCGCCACGCCCGCCGTGAAGCTGGGCAGGTAGAAGAGGGTACGGTAGACGATCATGCCGCGCAGCTTCTGGTTGAGCAGCAAGGCCAGGGCGAGCGAACCCGCGATGCTGATAGGAATGCCGATCATCAGGTAGACCGTGTTGATGGCATACAGCCAGAACTCCTCGGTGTGGAAGAGTTCCGAGAAGTTGGCGAACCCTATCCAGCTAAACGGCACCGTGCGCTGCAGGCGCCAGTTGGAGAAGCTGACCACCAGCGAGAACAGCACCGGCCCGACCGTAAACACCAGAAAGCCGAGCAGGTTGGGCAGCAGAAACAGCATCGCCGCCCAGAAATCCACGCGCTTCCGGCTGGCAAGCTTCTCCTCATGCCCTCCGTTGAGGGCCAGCGCCTCACCGCCAGCGACACTCATGAGTTCACGCGATCCTTTCCGTTGCGTTTGCGCCTAACCCCCCGTCCCTTTTAGGGTTTCGGAGCGGGCCGATCTGTTTTGCGACGGGTTAGAAACCCTTCGCAATTCCATTCCGTCGCTCAAACCGATCCGTTCGCCCCTGAACCCTTGTAGGGAAGGGGAAAGTCAGGTCTACCTGCGCGTTAGCTGCTCATAGCGGCGGCGCAGCGTCGGGTCCTGAGCGATCATCTTCTGTATCTCGGCATTGATCTTTTGCGCGGCGGTGTGCAGGGCCTCCGCCGCCGACTTCTGGTCCGATTTGACCAGGTCCATCTGTACATCGAGAATCCGCTGCACGGCCTGCCCATCCACAAACGGGCTGACCTCCTCCGGCACGCCCGCCGCCATCACCCGATACCACACGTCGTTGTAGTCCTCCTCCGGGTACTTGGGATCATGGAAATACTCCGGCGTGTTGCAGTAGGACTTCATCGGCGCCAGCGCGTCGGCCTGTGCATTTATCAGGTCGTTGTAGGGCTTGCGGCTCATGTAGACAAGGAAATCGAGCGCCTCTTTGGCGCGCGGGCTGGTCGCGTTGATCAGCGTGGCGCGGCCATAGCCATGAAACAGCCGGTAGGGGCCGTGAGGGCACTCCACCGCGCCCAGGCGCAAGGTCGGCGGCAGCAGCTTGCCGTTTTGCATCGGGTGCGTCTGGTCGCGCAGCGTGCAGAGCCACCACCGCCCGCCGAGCGCCATTGCGCCCTTGCCCGCCTCAAACCACTTGATGGTGCCCTGTCCCCAGCCGCCCTGCCCGGAGAGCGAAGCTTCCTCGATGGGAGAGGGCATGACGCGGTACTTGTAGATCAGGTCGTGGGCGAACTGGATGCCCGCAATGGCCTCCGGGCTGTCTATAATGCAGCGCGTGCCGTCCCGGTTGTAGATATGCCCGCCCCATTGCAGCAGGCAGTTCATCCAGAGCGGCTGCCAGTCGGCCAGGAAGCCATACCGAATGACGTGGCCGGCGCTATCGCGCTTGGTCAGGCGCTGCGCGAGCGGGAGAAACTGCTCCCACGTCCAGGACTTGACGTGAGGCAGCGGAATGCCTTCCTGCTCGAAGATCGCCTTGTTGAGCCAGAGGGCGTCCACGCCCGCATTGGTCGGCCAGCCGTAGATGCGCCCGTCGTAGACGAAGCAGGGGCGTACCGCCTCCCACACGTCGTCTATGGAGATACCTCGCTGCTTGAGCGCCTGCGTCACGTCCAGCGCCACGCCGGAACGCACGTAGGCAGAGAGCTGCTTGCCGTCGTAACAGTCGAACAGGTCTGGCCCGACGCCGCCCAGCGATTGCACGATTACCTTCTCCATGTCCGCGTTGCTCGGATCGAGCTTGAGGCCGGTCGGCGGGTGGGTGGGGCCGCCGGGCGGATTGAGCAGGCCGGCGTGCTGTTCCTGCTCAAACAGGGCGATCTGCTCCTTGCGGCGCGGGTTGTCGTCGCTGACCCAGACGAGCTTGCCGTCGGGCGGCGGCTGGAGCCTCCAGGCCAGCACCGAAAGGAGGATCAAGGCGCCGAAAATAATGCCGAAGAGTTTCTTCATGGGGTTAGTTCACGCAGGGCGTTTTGATAGGCCTGATAGACGCGCTCCTCAAAGCAGACGAAGCGGACTTTCTCCAGCGCCGGGTTGTTTGCCAGGGCCTCAAGCGTCTCCCGCAGGGCGATGCGCGTGGCGCGCTCGACCGGGAAGCCGTAGGCGCCCGTGCTGATGGCAGGAAAGGCGAGGGTGCGTAGGCCGTGCTGCTTTGCCCTGGCAAAGCAGTTGCGATAGCAGGAGGCCAAAAGCTCGTCCTCCCCATGCTGGCCGCCCCGCCACACCGGGCCGACCGTGTGGATGACCCACCGGGCCGGGAGATTATATCCGCCGGTGATTTTGGCCTGTCCCGTCGGGCAGCCATGCAGCTTGCGGCACTCTTCGAGCAGCCCTGGCCCCGCCGCACGATGGATGGCCCCATCCACGCCCCCGCCGCCAAGCAGGGACGTGTTGGCCGCGTTAACGATGGCATCCACCGCCTGCCTGGTTATGTCGCCCTGAACGATCTCAATTTTGCCGGTTAAATTCCCCATCGCGCTCCTCCTAACCTTCCCGGCGCCCTGCTAAGGCCAGTCCGCTTTGTTATGGTCGAATGAATTCGCAGCAACCAAGGCACGAAGTCGCCCTACGGCGACTAAACCCTCCCCTCTGCCGCAGCATGGATCGCAAGGCGGAGGGGCGAACCATTGCAGCCCCGACCCTGGCAGTAGGGGGCAGGGGGTGAGGGCAGAACCCGCGCAGGCGGGTTTAGTGCCTTGGCTGCTGCGGCTTGAGCCGCCCGGAAAGAAAACAGGATCCTACCTGCACGCAAGGAGCCGACCGGGTTTGTACCCGCGATTGGCTATCTCTCACCCTTTCGATTACGGGGCGTGACAGAAGCTTTGTTTGCCAGTATAATTGCTCTAGAGAACCTCTCAAACTGGCTCCCGACGCGCTCTCCTACATCTAGATGATATCCGTTCGGCACATCCGCATCTTCCTGGGAGACAATGACCCGATGCTGAGGCCGCACTCGCCCCGACGATATAACCCTCCCGCTGCGCCGGAGCCGCCTCCCGCCGCAGAACCGGACGCAGGCAACAGCGGCTTGCTGCGGCTGGAGGCCGTGCACGGCCTGCCCGCGCACGCCGCCTTGCTGGTCGCCTGCGCCACCGTTGAGGTCAATGAAGCTTCCCATAGGGCCGTAGATGCCGCTCTCTCCCTGCCCGGCCTGGATTGGCCCGCCGCCGTCCGGGCCAGCATCCGGCACGGTGTTGCGCCGCTGGTCGCCCTCCATTTGCAGAGCTTTGCCGCGGACCCGCGTATCCCGCCGGAGGTTGCTGCCTGCTTTGACCGCATCTATCGGGCCAATGCGGCGCGCAACCAGGTTATTTTCCGCGAAACGGCGCGCCTGGCGCGGGCGCTGGCGGAGGCGGGCATTCCTTTTCTCGTTCTCAAGGGGGTAGCGCTGGCGCTTACCGTCTATCCGGACCCCACGCTGCGCCATTTTGCCGACCTGGATATTCTGGTCGCCCCGCAAGATTTCCAGGCGGCCTGCACGGTTGCGGAGGCCTGTGGCTTCAAGCAGGAGGTGAAAGAAGTCATCTCCAGGTCCCATCATATCCCTTATCTCTATGTTTGTGCGGAGGATATTTTCAGCGGGACCGTTGCGCCCGAGTTTGATTCGTCGCTAACGCCAGAACTCCTCTCCAGGCATGGCCATCAATTTCGAGTTGAAATTCACCATGGATTGTTCTGCCTGCTCGGCGGCATCGTGCGGAATGTGGATCTGGCTCCGTTCTGGCAGGAGGCACAGAAGACCGCGCTTCCCGACGGAACCTCCGTGCGGCTGCCCTCTCCCGAGCCGATGCTGGTTCATCTGGCCGCGCACGCGGCGAGCCATCTCTACGGACGATTGCTCTACCCGATAGACGCTGCCCAGGTCATCCATTGCTATAGCACACAGATAGACTGGGATTGGCTTATAGAGTTGGCCTCCAGATGTGGAGAAAGCGCGTCTGTTTATCGGCTGATGACGCTCGCGCAGCAGTTTGGCGCGGAGATTCCAGCACAGACGCTACACCGGCTTCGGGAGGCGCCGGGCGGCAAGGCGGCAAGACACCCCTTGCTATTGACCCAGATCTTCAAAGTAGATCCCAAAGATCATAGCGTTCAGATGTGGCAGCAGTGGCGGATGCTTGGAAACACACGGGATCGTCTGACAGCACTCCGCTATGTTCTCTTTCCGCCGGCACCTATTCTGCGCGCCGTCTACGGCATCGAGTCTCCCTATCTTCTCCCCCCCCTCTACCTCTATCGCCCGCTGCATGTGGCGTGGCGGCTAGTGCGTATCCTTCTGCGCCGTGCAAAGTCGCATCTCCCGGAGCAACATTAAACCGGAGTAACATTAAATAGGAACGTCACTATTGTCGGAGTCAGTCCTGTGTTGCCGATAATAAAAAAGGGATCGGAGCGTTTCTGGCGAACTAAGAGGCTGCATATCGCCGTATTTGAGGATGGAACTTCTTGTCCCTCGCGCGTCTTCTCCCTTGCCGACCGGCCCGGTTTCTGATGACGGTCGCCGCGATCCCGAGAACGTTTATGGATCGAACGCTTGCACCCACAACAGCGCCGAAGCTTCTGCTAAAAGTACGGACTGCCGCTCCCTTCTGGCTGTGCCTGCTGTTGAGCCTGTGGTTTGTGGCCGATAGCGTGCGCGACCCGCTGCTTGGCATCGCGGGAGCCGTTCCGCTGCTTCCGGCCCTGCTGATGATCGGCCTGGCGTTCGCCCTGCTGCTTCTGCGCGGGGACGAGGCTCCGGCCTGCCTGCTCGCCCTCTACATGAGCACCTTAGCAGTGTTGGCGCGCGATAACACTGCTGGCATCCTGGAGCCCTTCCTGACACGCCGGGATCTGCTCGATCTGGGGGTCAACTACCGCGCCGTGCATATCGTCTGGACGCTGGCGCTGGGAGGCGTGCCGCTCTACTTCGGCTGGATCTACACGGAACAGGACCGGGTGGAGCGCCCCCCGCTGGTCAAGCACCTTGTAACCCTGTGTCTGTTTCTGTGCAGTGGACTAGGAACGGTGGCCTGTGGGCTCCTGGCCCTGCACAGCCAGCATAGCCCGATCCCGCTCGACAACATCACGCGCAACCTGCCTTCCCCGTACCACCGGCTGCTCATCTATGCGGCCCCCATGCTGCTGGCCCAGCACGCCGCCGCCTTCTGGCTGCTGCTGCGTCACTATCGGCGCTGGGGTGAGGCGCGCAACCACGCCCTGGTTCTGGTATTCGGCCTGGCGCTGCTGTTTGTCGCCAGCGTGATTATCAACGATACGCTGGCCCGGCTCGAAACCTGTGTGCTATCCAACCTGGCGGCTTCGGCGGTCGCGTTGATGCTGGTCTCCGCCCTGGAAAGACATGCCTTGTTCGACATCCGCATTTTTATTCGGCGCACCGTCCAGTACGCGCTGGCGCGGCAAACGTTGAACCTGCTGACCCTCGCGCCCATCGTGGTTCTGGCGTTTCTGTGGGGCCTCTGGTTACAGCACGACCCAGCGCAGCCCGTGCAGATGTTCCGCGACGGGCTGTTTCACAACGGCGCGGCGCTCTGCCTGGGGACCAGCCTGTTTTTCGGCGTGATGCTGGTTTTGCGCGCGCCCCTGCTGCGCCACTTCGACCGGGCCTACTTCCGCGAGATCTACGACGCGCAGCAGGTGCTAGGCGAGGTAGGCCGCTCGCTATTGGGAGTCACCGACCCTCGCATTATTGCCCGCGCCACGCTGGAGGGCATCGACTCGGTGCTGCACCCGGTCAACGCCATGCTGCTCTGCGAGGAGGGCGGCCATGTGGCCTGCCTGGCCCAGCGCAACTACTCCGGTTACCGTCCGCCGCTCTGGCCCGACCCAGCGCTGCTGGCGGTGGATCAGATCCGGGAGGTGGGCACGTTGCAGCGCCCCTCCACCTCCCGACGTGTCTCATGGACCGATACCCTGCCCGCCCCGGCCCGCGCTCTGCTGGAAGAGGCCCAGATCCGGCTGATCGTGCCTCTGCGCGAGGAGGACAAGACGACCGGTGTGCTGCTGCTGGGCGAGAAGGCTTCCGGCATGGTCTACTCGCCCGAGGATATCGAGATACTGCGCGCCCTGGCGTCCCAGACGGCGCTGGCGATGCAGAGCGCGCGCCTCAACCGCGAGTTCCTGCGGCGCAGCACCTCTGAGCTCAAGGCCGGTTCCGTCGGCTTTGTGGAGCTGGTGGAGCGGGAGCGGCGCCTGCTCGCCGCCGATCTGCATGACCAGACGCTGCCGGAGCTGCGCTGCCTGCTGGCCGATCTGCAAAGCCTGGCCGATACCCACGACGATCTCCAGGCGGCGGGATGTTCCGGCCCGGAGCAGATGGCCGAGCACCTGCGCCAGACGATAGAGAACATCCGCGATATTATGGAGAGCCTGCGGCCTTCGGCGCTGGAGATGCTGGGCCTGCTGCCCGCGCTGGAGAACGAGCTGCGTAAGGCGACCGCGCGCTCCCGCCCGCCGCTGGTGCCGCAGTTCCAGGTGCTGGAGGAGACCCGACCGCAACTGAGCGCGTTCGCGGAGATGTCGGTCTTCCGGATCGTTCAGGAGGCGGTCAACAATGCCTGTCGGCACGCCGGGGCGAGCAAGGTGCGCGTTCAGATCGGGGTGGAGGACGCCGAATGGGTGGTGCGCGTGGATGACGACGGCATCGGCCTCTCGGCGCTCAAAAAAGACGAGGCGGAAGGCGAGCGGCGCCTGCCGGATGCGGGGCACGCGCCCCCTCCGGGCGAGGAGCGCCGTCGCGGGCGCGGCCTGGACAACATGCAGTACCGCGCCAGCCTGATCGGGGCGCGCATCGCCTGGGGCGTGCCGGATTGGGGCCAGGGCACCAGCGTGGGGCTGCGCCTGCCCCTGCACCCTCCGGCATCTTGATTCTTTACGGCAATGCGAGGCTCCTGCCGCCTGCCTCTTCTCGCCTGGATGTCGAGCTGCACCCCCGGCGCCCCGGTTCGTTACGGCAGCGTGTCGGTTTCCAGGTTGAGCCAGCGCATCTCCGCGGGCGTGAGGGTCACTTCCAGCGCGGGCAGGCTGGCATAGAACTCTTCTATGGCGCGCGGCCCGAAGAGCGCAAAGACGGGGAACGGCTGGTTGAGCACGTAGGCCAGGGCAATGTTGTTGGCGGTACAGCCCTTCTTCTCGGCCAGCGCGCGGGCACGACGCAGGCGCTCCCAGTTGCCCTCGTTGTAGTAGACGCGCACGATGTCGGCGTTCTCGCGGTTTTCCGGTGTATAGCGCCCGGTGAAGAAGCCGCTGGCCTGCGCCGACCAGGGAAACAGCGGGAACTGATGCTCCTGGTGCCATCGCTTTCCCTCCTCATCCAGGGCCAGGCACCCACTCCACATCGGCTCATTGATATGGGCCAGGCTAAGGTGGGGGCTATTGACGGAAAATCCTTGCAGGCCGTGCGCGGCGGCGTAGTCGTTGGCCTCCTGGATGCGGGCGGTCGTCCAGTTCGACCCGCCGAAGATGCGGATGCGCCCGGCCTCTTTGAGTGCGTTCAGGCACTCCACGAGCGGCCCGACGGGAACGTTGGGGTCGTCGCGGTGCAGCAGGTAGATATCTACGTAATCGGTCTGGAGCTTTTCGAGGCTGGTGGCGAGGTCTTGCTCAATCGCCTGCGGGTTGACGCGCGGCCCGCTGCTATCCTGGTGCGCTCCCTTCGTCAGCACGAGGAACTGTTCCCGGTTGCCCCGCTCCTTGAAATACTGTCCGAGGGCCTCCTCGCTGGAGCCGTAGACGCGCGCCGAATCAATGCAGTTGCCGCCGACGCTTAGCCAGGCGTCGAGAAGCTGGCGGGTCAAATCCATTGTGTTGGTCTGGCAGACCATCGTGCCCAGCACAAGCCGCGAAACGGGTTGAGTCAGCCCCTCAATCTGTCCGTATTGCATATATGCTCCTCATCGAAAGAATTTGCGTCTTTTTCGGTTTGCTTGCAGGCGACATTTCCAGATCGGCGCGGGCTTGTCCTGCATGACAACTAAATGTTCAGGGGTCGTTCCATTTTCGCCCGCAACCGAATATGGAAGAACCTTGCCCGGATCACCGGGTCTTTCCGTTTTCCCTGTACTCGCCGCCGGGCACGGAAAGTACCCGGCTATGGGGCCTAACGGCCAGGCGTCCTGGCGGACGCGCCTGTCCCGCAGGAGTTTCCGTCCGGGAGGACGGTTGGCGGCGCAGCCGCCCTCTAGCCGGGTATTTTCAATGCCCGGCTAGGACCGGGGTTTTCACCCCCCGGCTCCAGGGCCTGCGGCCAAGCGACTGCAAGGGACGCCGCTCAACGGTTCGCGGCTCGGCCTTGCGACTGGCGGACGCCAAAAACGCAAAAACACTGAGAACGGAACGACCCTGCCCGGATCACATACGAAGAGGATTCCGGGCGCTCTATGCCGAAAAAACACGTTGCAACCATCGCATTAGCCGCTTTCAATAGCTTATGCGGCTGTTCGCTTTATTGGAGAAGTCATCGTTGAAATTGTGCAAATCTATCCTGCTGGGAGTGCCTTTCCTGGCTCTGGCCGCTTTGTTCCTTGTCGCGTGGAATGGGTGTGGACGCGCGACCTCTGCCCAGCCGCCGGTCGCCGAGGTAACCAATGTTACGGGAACCGCCGCGCCGAAAGCCGGCGGCGGGCTGTTCTCCGACGTTACGGACGCTGCCGGCCTTCATTATCAGTGGCAGATCGCGGGCAAGCGCCCCTTGAACATCCTCCAGACCATCGGCAACGGCTGTGCCTTCCTGGATTATGATAACGACGGCTTCCTCGATATCCTACTGGTCGGGCCGAAACTGGCCCTCTACAAAGGCGACGGCAAAGGTCACTTCGCCGACGTGACGGCGGCTGTCGGGCTGGAGAAGTTCTCCGGTCACTTCCTGGGCTGCGCGGTGGGCGACTATGATAACGACGGCTATGATGACGTCTACATCACGGCCTACCGAGGCGGTTTGCTGCTGCATAACGAGCACGGCAAAGGCTTTCGGGATGTGAGCCAACAGGCCGGCATTCCGCCGCAGCGCTGGGGCACCTCCGCCAGCTTTGCCGATGTGGATGGCGATGGCAGGCTCGACCTCTACATCTGCAACTATGTTCAGTTTGGGCCTAAGACAGACCCGCAGCTGTGTAACTACAGCGGCCACATGAGCTCCTGCGGCCCGCGCTTCTACCAGCCCGAGAAAGGCGTTCTCTACCATAACGAGGGCGGAGGCCGGTTCCGGGACGTCACCCAGCTCGGGAACGCTGGCGGCAAGAACGTCTCCGGCAAGGGGTTGGGCGTTGCCATTGCCGACTTCGAGGGCAACGGGCGCCAGGGCATCGCCATCGCCAACGACGAGGTTGCCGGCGACTTGCTCCAGAACCTCGGCGGCAAGTTCAAGAACATCGGCGCGACCTCCGGCACGGCCTACGACAACGCGGGCAACGTCCACGGCGGCATGGGCATTGATTGGGGCGACTACAACAACGACGGCAAGCTCGATCTGGCCGTGGCCACCTTCCAGCACGAGCCCAAATGCATCTATCGCAACGAGGGCGGCGGCTTCTTTACCGAAAGCTCCGCCGAGCTGGCGCTGGCCGACCGCACCGGGCCGTATGTGGCCTTCGGCTGCAAGTTCCTGGACTATGATAACGACGGCTGGCTCGACCTGGCCATTGCCAACGGCCATGTGCAGGACAACATCGCCGACATTGACAAAAGCGCCGCCTATAAGCAGGCCGCGCAGCTTTTCCACAACGTGGGCGGCAAGAGTTATGAGGACGTGAGCGCCCAGGCAGGCTCCGGTTTCCAGAAGCCGATTGTGGGGCGGGGACTGGCTATCGGCGACTACGATAACGATGGCCGCGTGGATATCCTGTTGGTGGATAGCGAGGGCACGCCCATTCTGCTGCACAACGAGACGCCCAACGCCGGCCACTGGCTCTCCTGCAAGCTGGTCGGCACAAAGAGCAACCGCGACGGCATCGGCGCGCTCCTGACGGTGGAGGCTGGGGGTCAGAAGCTCTATCGCCGCTGTGCCACCGATGGCTCCTATATGTCCGCCTCCGACCGCCGCGTGCATCTGGGTCTGGGCAGCGCCACCTCCGCGACCATCACCGTGCGCTGGCCGAGCGGAACGACCACGACCTACAAAAACGTCCGCGCCGACCGCGTCATCACGCTTCAGGAGGGCGCTTCCGAACTCCGCTGATCGGACAAGGCAATCGCAAACTGATCTCATCCCAGGGATGCTCTTCTGCCTGGATGAGAAGGCAAAAGCGTTTCCTGCGATTGCCCTGCCTGGGAACCGATTCATGCGGACAGGCGATTCAGATGCCTTTGAAGATTGCCCAGCCCATCATAGGCCGCGTATTTATAGGAGTCGGCCAGGGTCGGATAGTTGTAGACGGCTTCGATGAAGGCGTCAATCGTGCCCCCGATAGCCATGACGTGTGCGCCGATGTGGATCAGTTCCGAGGCTAACTCGCCGATCATGTGCGCGCCCAACAGCTTCTTGTCCTCCGGCGAGAAGACCAGCTTGAGCATCCCGTTCAGGTCCCCGATGATCTGGCCGCGCGGGTTTCGCGCGTAATACGAGCGCCCGACGAGGTAGGGAATGTTCTGCTGGCGGCAAACATCCTCCGATTGCCCGACCATCGCGATCTCCGGAATCGCATACACCGTGAGAGGGAGGATCGGGGAGACGCGCTCCTTGTACTTGAGGTCGAAGGCGTGCACCATCGCCACGCGCGCCTGTTCCATAGAGGTAGATGCCAGCGCCGGAAAGCCGATCACGTCTCCGGCGGCGTAGATATTGGGCACGCTGGTCTGGTACTTCTCGTTGACCAGAATCAGCCCACGCTCTCCCAACCGCACGCCAATCTCTTCCAACCCCAATCCCTGCACAGCGCTCTGCCGCCCGGCGGCGATCAGGGCGATATCGGCCTCCAACCTTTCTCCGCTGCGCAGAGTTAACTCCACGCGCTCCGCGCCTGTCTTGACCTCCGCCGCCCGCTCGTTGAAAATAAAGCGCAGCCCCAGGCCCTCCAGGTGATCCTGCAATCGGACGGCGATCTCGCTATCTACAAAAGGCAAGACCCGGTCCCGGCTATCTACCAGGGTTACCTGAATATCCAGGGCTGTGAAGATGCTGGCATACTCGGTACCGATCACGCCCCCGCCCACAACCACCATCGTTTTCGGGATGAACTGCATGTGGAGGATGGAGTCGGAGTCGTAGATGCGAAAATTATCCAAGGGTATTTCCGGGGGATGATAGGGAGATGATCCGGTGGCGATGAGGATGATGTCGGTATGCAGATCGCACGTCGTGCCATCCGGCAGGCGCACCTGAACCGTGTGGGCGTCCTTCAGTGCCGCCTCGCCCTGGATAAGCTCGATTCCGTGCCGATCCAGATTGCGCTGGATGAGCGCCCATTCGTTCTCAATCACAATCTGCTTGCGATAGAGCAAGTCATGGACGGTCAGGCCCTCCCGGAGCGAGTAATCAATGCCGTAGAGGCCGCGCTGGCGCAGCCCGGAGAAGTAGAGCGCCGTCTCGCGCAGGGTCTTCGAGGGAACGGTGCCTGAGTTGATGCAGGCCCCTCCGAGGTAAGGGCAGCGTTCCACTAACGCTACCCTTTTGCCGAAATAGGCGGCCTGGGCCGCTCCCTTTTCCCCCGCCGGGCCTGATCCGATGACGATAAGATCGTGGTGCTCTTCCATGACGTGACCTCGGTTCGTGCCAGGGTTCTTTGCTGCCGCTGCGAGATACTGCCTTCTTCGACAGCCAAAACTGAGTTCCTGCGTGATGGAAGAGGTATTTCTTGCGGGCATGGAGGCTAGCGCCATGCCTGCCATGCCTGCCATTGCGCGGTGAGGATGGCCGCCCACTTCCGCATCACCTCGCGGTGCGTCAGCAGGTAGAATCCAACCACGAACAGCCCCACGCCAATCAGCAACGCCGCCAGCGTTCCGATCTCCTCCGGCAGATGTCCCTCGATTGTGGAGGCCGCGAACGCCGCCGTAAACGCCAGCCCCGCGTACACGAACGCTCGGATACGCTGCCCAATGCCCCAGAGTACCGCCGCCAGGCACTCCACCAGCAGCAATACCGTATGCCAGGGGACGTCGCCATACCGATAGGCCAGGAACGCCGGCGTCAGAATCACCAGCAGGCCCGTCCACCAGAACGACTGCGCCTGCTCCGAGGTCTGCCGGTGTCCCTCCCGGTGCCCGATCAGGATCAGATACAGGCCGACCGGCAGCAGGTAGAGGTCGAGCGTCTGCACGTCCGGGCCGAAATGGTCGTAGAGGATCAGCCCCCAGGCCGCCAGCAGGTTCCAGATTCCGGCGTGCAGCCAGCCCTCGTGGTTCTCCAGCAGCCATAGCCCGAAGCAGATCGCGCCCGCCCAGGCCAGCGTCAGGATCGACCAGCTTCCCTCGCCGGGCGTCCGCGCCGCCAGCACGCCGACGACCGCGCTGAAGAGGCCGAGCCATCCGCTGAGATTCAGGAGCGGCCCCGCCAGGTCGGAGCGCTGCCAGCGGCGGTGGACATGCCAGCCGACGAGGAACCAGAAGACCCCCGATTGCGCAGCCAGGAACGCAAAGCGCGGCCAGGAGAGCGGCGCCAGGTCGGGATGCGGGTACAACAGCGGCGTGCGCGTCAGCAGATGGTGCAGGTAGGCGCCGGTCAGCGTGAGGGCGCCGAGGGCAACCGTCTCCGGCGTGCGCCGGGCAACGGCGAGGGCCGCATACGCCGCGCCGTAGGCGGCCAGCGTCAGGGTGATCAGGCCGGGCATGGCGGCATGGGAAGGCGCCAGCAGGCCGTCTCCGTGTCCGGCGGACCAGAACAGCGCCAGCACCGACACCGCCAGGCCCGTCCGGCGCAGCGGCTCACCGAAGAGCGCGTCCTCCGCGCTGTCGAGCGCAAACCGCATTCCGGCGGCGTACAGAGCAATGAGCAGCGGCAGCAGCATGAGCGCGTGCCACTGCGCTGGCAGCGGCCAGGCCAGCTCCGCCGCGCGCAGGTAGCTGCCGATCAGCGTGAGCGCGCCGGCATAGGTGAACTCAGCCCGCCCGCTCCAGCGGGCCGTCTGTCCGTAGCACCAGGCCAGCGCCGTGCCCCCGACGACCCAGAGCGCATCGGCCAGCCCCGCATCGAGCGCGGACAGGCGCGGCGATCCCCGCCAGCCGAGGAACAGCGCATAGCCGCCCACGAGCGGCAGCCAGGAGAGTCGCGCGAACTCCGCCCGCTCCAGCCAGCGCGCGGCACCCAGATAGATCGCGGCTGCCGCCAGCGCGCAGAACGACCAGGCCGGGACGGCCAGCGGCGTAGATGGCGAGAGGATATATGCCTCCCAGAGAGCGCCTATTCCCCCCGCGATCTGCCCACAGACCACCGGCGGCACAGCCCACTCCGCCCAGGGCGAAGGAAGAGGCGCCTTGCCCTTCGCGGCGGCGGGCCGGGACGCAAACGCCAGCGCCGCCAGGAGGCACAGGGCCACGCCGTAGAGCAGCAGCGCCAGCGGGTAGGCGCCGGTCGGGGCGTGCGCCCAGGCCAGCCCACTCACCAGCGCCAGGCCCCAGGTCGCCAGCGCGCCATAGAGGTCATCCGGCTGGCGATCCCACCACGCAAAGAGGGCGTAGAAAGCGCCGCAAAGGGCCGCAAGCAGCGCGTTCTCGCCGAACGCCTGCCCGTGCTGGCCCCGGGCACCCAGAGTCCACAGATCGACGGCGCGGCCCCAGATAACGAGCGTCGCCGCCACCACGCTGAGCAGAGCCACCTGTCGGTAAGCCGCCGCCAGTTCCGCAGCGCTGGAGGAGGCCGCCGCGCGCTTGCCGTTGAACGCAGCCAGCCCTAGCGCCGCCGCGCTCAGCGCCAGCAGAAGCATACCGAAGCCGTCCCAGGCGTACTCCGTGTGCGCCGATATCCAGAGGACGCCGCTTCCCGTCAGGAACCCGCCGGAAACGTAGACCATGCGGCCCTCGCCCAGGCTCTGCGCCCCGGCGGCATAGATCAGGCCAGCCAGCAGCGCCACCAGGGCTAGCTCCTCCTGATGCCCCGCGCCCTGTAGCATCGCGTTCAGCGCGGAGAAGGCCACAGCTGTCGTCGCCACCAGGTGCGCCCAAAGCAGCCAGGCTGACGCCCACGGATTGCCCTCCGCCGCAGGCTTGGCTTGCTCGGCGCCGCGCGCCCGCCAGGCCGCACCCAGGCACAGCGCGGCGTACAGCAGGTAGGCCCCACCAAACAGCAGCAAAGGCTGCGGGCGGAAATCGTTCGGGGGCGCACTCCAGCGCAGGGCTTGCAGGGCGGCATAGAGGGTCGTCAGCGCGCCCACCTGAAACAGATGCAGGTAGGGCACCTCGCGCCAGCGCAGCAGCAGCGCGCCCGCCATCGCCGTCGCCGCAAGGCTGGATGCCAGCAGTACCTGCCGGGTCGGCAGCGCGAAGAGCCAGTACTTGTTGATGGCGATCAGGTCCAAGGCGACCAGCGCGGCGGCCACGCCGTGATAGACGAACGCGGCCCAGGGGTTTTCCCGGCGGGTCTTCTGCCCGAACAGCCAGAACAGAACGGCCAGCCCAAGCGGCACCACCGGGATCAGGCGCACCGCCAGGAGATCCATCCAGTCCCAGGCAAGCATGCTGCGCACCGCGACGAGCACCAGCACGGTCGCCAGGGCAAAGAGCGCCTTGAGGGCGTGCTCCTGGAAGAATTCGCCCAGGCCCGGGGAGAGCGGCGCGGCGGACGGTGGAGCGCTGCCTGCGCCGCTACCTCCGGCAGCGGCAGGGGCCGCGTGGAAGACAACGGCCTGCGGCGCGGCTCCGGCGCCCTCCGGTCGGGAAGCGGGCGCCGTCAACTCGGCGGCAAGCGCGGCTTGTCGGTCGGCATATTCGCGCTGAAGCTGCGCCGCCGCCGTTTCGGAGAGCAGGCTCCGCGATTGCCAGCCTGTCAACTGAGCCAGCAGATAGGCGATATGCCCTATCTCGGCCCGGAGGGCCGCTTGCGGGGCAGGCAGTAATTGCCCACAGTGGGTGCAATAGCGCGCCCAGTCCGCATTGGCATGGCCGCAAACCACGCACATTCGGACGGGAGCAGAGGTATTCGCGGAAGAGACCGAAGGCTGCGAAGCATCTTGCATGGCCGTTTCCCCTCTTTAAGACAACACGCGCACCCACGATGGTGCGTCCGCCAGACTTCTCTTTGCACCCCAGCCCTTCTTGACCTAACCCCCCGGCCCCTCCCTGCTTCGTTCGCTCCGCTCACAGGGAAGGGAGGGACCCGGCTTCTCTTCCCCCTTCTTGCAGGGAGAAGGGCCGGGGGTGAGGTCTGCTGGGTTGAGGGCTATATTCACCCCCATTATAACGAGAAGCCAATCCGCCCGCATGGGCCGAAAGTCTCAATTTTAGGGAGAAAGAAGTCCCAAAAACACGGACAGGGAATGCGCTTCAAGCGAGCGGCGGCGTCTGTTCCAGCAGGTGCGGGGGTGGCGGCTGAGTGAGCTTGGGGAACAGGTACATGAGGACAATCTGGATGGAGGCGGCCACCGGCACGGCCAGCAGCATTCCCAGCACGCCAAACAGCGTCGCGCCCGCCATCAGCGCGAAGATGCTGACTACCGGATGCAGCCCGACCGAGGCGCCCACCACGCGCGGGTAGACGATCTGATCAAAAAGGTTCTGCGCAACGATGGCGCAGAGCACGACGGCGAGCGTGTAGCCGATGGAGTTGGCCGGGATATGGACAAAGAGCAGGGCGGTGTGGCTGTCCATCGAGTAGGCGACCGCGCCGGAGACGAGGGCCGTGATCAACTGCCCGACGTAGGGCACGGCGTAGAACGCGCCGGCCATAATGCCCAGGAACAGCGCATATTTCAGGCCGAGCAGTTGGAAAATCACAAAGGCGGTCAGGGCGTAGAGCAGGCAGATTTTGGCTAACCCGCGTATATAGGCGCTGAACACGTCTACGATTTCGCGGCTCATCCGATCCACCTGCGTCTGGTACGCCTCCGGGAAGAGGGAGATGATGCGGGCGCGCAGCACCGGATAGTCCCGCATGAAGAAGAAGGCCGTCACCGGGATGATGATGAGCCAGAGGATTTTGGAGGCGGCGCCGGTCAGAAAGCCGGTGACGCCGCCCAGCAGGGTGTTGATGGTGTCCTTCAGCGGGCCGGAGCGCTGCTGGAAGAGGTCGCTGATCCGCTCCTGCTTGATGCCCAGCAGCCGCAGCATGCCGGCGTTGTGGTGCAGGAAGGCATCGGCGGTGCTCTGGATATTGGTAAAGTAGACGTTGAAGTTCTGGCTCAGCTCCTCGATCTGGTCGCGGGCCCTGGGAACGACAAACAGGAAGAAGAGCGCCACCAGGCACACGCCGAACACATAGAGGGTCAGGATCGCCCGGACACGCGAACGTCCATGCTGCTCCAGCATGCGGATCGTCGGGTCCAGCAGAGCCGCCAGAAAGAAGGCGATGAGAAAGGGCGGCAGGATGGATTGAACCTGCCACAGAAACAGGCAGGCCGCCGTGGCAGCAAGGCCCAGAGCGAGGAGGCGCTGCCAGTCCCGCCGGGAAAGCCCCAGCCACCGGTCGCCGCGCATCAGCGCAACCTCCGTGGCGCGAACGGTAACCTCGTCCGGCGTGGCGCGTTCGGCCTGGTCATCCGCTGCCGGGGAGACTGTAAGAAGCGAGACGGCAGGAGCCACCGGGTCGGGCGGCGTTTCCGTCGCAATCGCCGCCTCTACCGGCCCCTGCCGTTTCGGTTGAATTACGCTTTCAGACATCCGTTAGCTTGTTGCCTCTTCGCCCTCGGTGGGAACCTCACCAAGCTTCTGCGCCATTGTCGCGCGCGTGCGGTCAACGGCGCTGGAGACTTTCTGGCTTACCTGCCGGCCCAGTTCCGTAATCTTATCGCTCAGGTCGCTGACGGACTTGCTCAGGTCGTCGCGGGTCTCCTGGCCCGACTTGGGCGCCAGGAGCAGACCGGCCACGGCCCCCACCAGCACGCCAATTCCAATGCCTGCCAGCACACTTACCAACACATTGCGATCCTCATCGTTTGCCATCCGAACGTTCCTCCTGAAACTTAGGATAGGTTCTCTCGCTGTGTTTCTCGCGCCCGCAGGAAAGGACGCTCTGCAAGCTGAAACGGTTCCGGCAGGAGATCGGCAACGCGCCAGACGCCGGCGCCCTCCACTAGGACCGTCGCCTCCGGCGCCATCAACTCCGCCATCACCTGCCGACAGGCCCCGCAGGGCATCCGGCTTCCGGGCGGATCGTCCGGCCCGGAACGCACGCAGGCCAGGGCCAGCCGCTTCATCTCCTTTGCCCCGGCGGCAATCGCCGCAAACAGGGCCACACGCTCCGCGCAGATCGCCAGGCCGTAACTGGCGTTTTCGATATTGCACCCGGCGAAGATACCGGCCTCGGTCTCCACCGCCGCGCCGACGGGAAAGTTGGAGTAGGGGCAGTAGGCTCTCTGCGCTGCTTCCCGTGCGCGCTCTAGTAAGGCGCGCTCCTCCGCCGTAAACTCACGCATGGTTTCTTGCCCACTCCCCGCCCCCCTCCTTCTCAAGGAGAGGGGAGACCTCGCTGCTAGGTTATCGTCCGGCAGGCTAAACCCTGCCGCTGCGGGGCCCTGCTAGGGTCGGGCCTGCAATGGACTGCAAGGGTCGGCAGGGTTACGGCCCCTGCCTCCGCCCTGCGACAGCGCTCCGCCTAGCGAGGCCCGCTGCCCACCTACGTGGGCAGGGGCAGGGAGGAGAAGCCGGGTCACCCCCTTCCCTTGTAGGGTCGCAAGGTGTCGCTAGGCGGAGGGCTGTCGCAAGGTGGAGGCCCGAACCATTGTAGGGCCGACCCTTGCAGTGGTGCGAGCGTGCGCAGCACCGACCCTTGCAGTGGGGGCCGGGGGGTTAGGTCACAACGCACGCACAATCACCCCACCGCCGATGACGACCTGGCCCACCTCCTCGCCCTCGCCGCCATAGAAGACGGCAGACTGTCCGGGCGTGACGGCCCGCTGCGGAGTTTCAAACCGCGCTTCCACCGTGTCCGGCTCGCCGCCCGGCGCAATCCAGGTCGGGGCCGCGACGCCATTATAACGAATCTTGGCCGAAACCGCAAGGGGCCCGTCGGCGCTCTCCAGGTCGGCAATGGCGCTCCAGACGCAGGTATTGGCGATTAGGCCGGAGGCGTAGAGCTCCTCATCCCGGCCTACAACGACCGTGTTCGTCTCCGCGTCCAGCGCCACGACATAGAGCGGGCCGGCGTTGCTGGCCGGAAGCCGCTTGCGCTGCCCGATGGTATAGAAGGCGACGCCCGGATGCTCGCCGAGCACCGTGCCGCCGGTATCCACGATCTTGCCGGGGCGCATGGCGGTCGGGGCCTTCTCCTGTAGGAAGGCGATGTAGCCTTCCCTGGGCACGAAGCAGATCTCCTGCGAGTCGGGCTTGTTGGCCAGCGCCAGGCCCAGTTCGGCGGCGATCCGGCGCGTCTCGTGCTTGCCGGAAAGATGTCCGAGCGGCATCAGGGTCTTGCGCATCTGCTCTTGAGTCAGCGTATAGAGCGCGTAGGACTGATCCTTATCCGGATCGCGCGCCCGCAGCAGCTCATAGCGCCCGGTGGACTCGTTATAGCGAATACGGGCATAGTGGCCGGTCGCCAGGTAGTCCGCACCTAGATCCTGCGCGTGCCGCAGCAGCTCGTCGAACTTAACGCTGCGGTTGCACTCCACGCAGGGGTTGGGCGTCCGGCCCCGGCTATACTCGTCCACAAACTTATCTATGACCTTATTGGCGAAATAGTCGCGGAAGTTGAGGACATAGTGCGGGATGCCGATCCGGTTGGCGGCGCGACGGGCGTCCTCCACCGCGCCGAGCGAACAGCATCCGCCGTACTTGCCCTGCTCCGCGTGCTCCTGCCAGATTTGCAGCGTGATACCGATGACGTCATAGCCCTCCTGCTTCAGCAGCGCCGCCGTCACCGCGCTATCCACGCCGCCGCTCATCGCGGCCACGACCGTTCCCTTGCTCATTCTCACTCACCTATCTCAAAGCGGGCCAACAGGCCGCCTTCCCTATCCTGTTACGTTGGCTTCTCACCTTCCGTTTCGTCCTTATTATCCCATATCCCATCGGCAGATACAATGTGTACGCCGCAAAAGGAAGAGGAGCGGCCCCACTCCCAGCCCCTACTGCTAGGGTTGGCCCTGAAGCGGCAGGGTTTAGCCTGCCGGGATAGGCGAGATGATTCGGTATATATATCTCGTACCGTTGCGGCCAATTTTTCTGCGCCTGGCTCTTGAAATCGCGGCGGCATTTGGAGTACAATTCCAACAGAATTAGCGCTCTCAGTCTTTGAGTGCTAAATTGCCCTCTGGTTTGCCATTGCTGGCGGCGCGATGTAGCCCGTGTCCGCAGGGCGCAAGCTATCTATAGGAACTCAATCGAGGAGGTTCTGTCATGGCGAAACTGACTCCTATCAACGACCGTATTGTTGTCAGGCCGGTAACAGCAGAAGAAAGGACGGCAGGAGGCATTGTTCTGCCGGATACTGCCAAAGAGAAGCCAACCGAGGCGGAGGTTGTCGCCGTAGGGCCGGGCAAGACACTGGAGAACGGCAAAACGGTGGCGATGGAAGTAAAGCCGGGCGACCGGATCATCTATGCCAAATACGGCGGCACCGAGATTAAGCTCGGCAACGAGGAGTATGTTATCCTCCGGCAAGATGACGTTCTTGCTATCAAGGAGTAGCCTCGGAGCGTCCGGGTAGGCGGCACAGATCATCTCGAAAGGAAATCCAACCGAAAGGCAGCGCGCCGGCAAGCCATGCGGAAAGTGGGCCGGAAGGGAGGCAGAGGGCGCTAAGCGCGGCGCCTGGCTGCCGTTCGGCCAGGGGCATCGGCCCCGAACGGCGCGCTGTTGGCGAGGAGGTATATATGGCAGCGAAGGAGTTGCTCTTTGATGAAGAGGCGCGTCGCGCCCTGGAGCGCGGCGTCAATATTCTAGCCGATGCAGTCAAGGTGACGTTGGGGCCGCGCGGGCGCAACGTCGTGCTGGAGAAGAAGTTCGGCAGCCCCAGCATCATGAACGACGGGGTGACCATCGCCAAAGAGATCGAGGTCGAAAACCCGTTTGAGAACATGGGCGCGCAGTTGGTCAAGGAAGTCGCCAGCAAGACCGGCGACGTGGCCGGCGATGGCACCACCACCGCGACCGTGCTGGCCCAGGCTATGGTCAAGGAAGGCATGAAGGCGGTGGCGGCGGGCGCCAAGCCGCTGATGGTCAAGCGCGGCATTGACCGGACCGTTGAGGCGCTCGTGGAGGGCATCAAGGCGGAAGCAACCCCGGTGCAGGGCAAGGGGGCCATTCAGCAGGTGGCCACCATCTCCGCCAACGACCGCCAGATCGGCGAGCTGGTGGCCGAGGCGATGGAGCGGGTGACCGCTGATGGCGTCATTACAGTCGAGGAGAGCAAAGGCACCAGCACCCAGCTGGAGATCGTGGAGGGGATGCAGTTCGACAAGGGCTACATCTCTCCCTATTTTGTCACCGACCCTGAGCGCATGGAGGCGGTGCTGGACGAGCCGTATCTGCTGCTCTATGAGAAGAAGATCAGTGCCGTGGCCGACCTGGTGCCGATCATGGAGAAGGTAGCGCGCAGCGGTCGGCCCATCGTCCTTATCGCCGAGGACGTGGACGGCGAGGCGCTGGCGACCCTGGTAGTCAACAAGATCCGGGGCATCATCAACAGCGTGGCGGTCAAGGCTCCCGGCTTTGGCGACCGGCGCAAGGCCATGATGGAGGATATCGCCATCCTCACCGGCGGGCGCTTCCTCACCGAGGACTTGGGTATCAAGCTGGAGAACCTGCAATTGGAGTGGCTGGGCCGGGCCAAGCGCGTGGTCGTGACCAAGGACGATACCACCATCGTCGGTGGTGCGGGCGAGCCGCAGGCCATTCAGGGCCGCATCGCCCAGATTAAGCGCCAGATCGAGGAGACCGAGAGCGACTACGACCGCGAGAAGCTGCAAGAGCGGCTGGCCAAGCTCTCCGGTGGCGTGGCGGTCATCCAGGTCGGCGCGGCCACCGAGACCGAGCTGAAGGAGAAGAAGGCGCGCATCGAGGACGCCATTCATGCCACGCGCGCGGCGGTGGAGGAGGGCATCGTGCCGGGCGGCGGGGTGGCGCTGCTCAACGCGCTTCCGGCCTTAGAGAACCTGCGCCTGACCGGCGACGAGGAGATCGGCCTCAACATCGTGCGCCGCGCGGCGGAGGAGCCGGCCCGCCAGATAGCCGAGAACGCGGGCGCCGAGGGCAGCGTCGTCGTCAACGAGATCAAGCACCTGCCCAAGGGCCAGGGCTACAACGCCGCCACCGGCAAGTTCGAGGACCTGACGGCGGCGGGAGTGGTGGACCCGACGAAGGTGGTGCGCACGGCGCTACAGAACGCGGCCTCCATCGCCGGCATGATCCTGACGACCGAGTGCCTGGTCTCGGAGAAGAAGGAAGAGCCGAAGCCCGCGCCTGCCGGACCTCCCGGCGGCGGCATGTACTGATAAGCCCACGCTCTCAGAGCGAAAGGGAGAACAGAAGGCCGGAGCGAAAACTCCGGCCTTCTCTGTTTGGTTGGGCTGAATTGGGATATACTAAAGATGCGCCTGCATGCATAGCAAAGCGACCTGCCACCAGGAGGATCAACCGCGATGAGTGAACAGACAGCTTTCCTGAACGCGACCGCCTCGCCAACGCCTTCGGACATCGGGCAGAAGTTTACGGAACTCGCTGCTGTCTGGCGTAGGGAAACCGGGCCGCTTTCTTCCCTAACGGCAAAGGCGATGCATCCGGCCTATCAGCAGATCATCGGAATGGGGCAAGCGGTGATTCCGCTGCAACTGCGAGAACTGGAGCAGAGGCCGGATCATTGGTTCTGGGCGCTACAGTCCATCACCGGAGAAAACCCCGTGCCGCCTACTCAACGCGGTCGGGCCAAGGAGATGACGCAAGCCTGGTTACAGTGGGGAAAGGAACATGGCTACACGTGGTAACGAGGCCATTGAATCCACTTTTCCCAGCCTGGCGACCAGTGGGTACGACATCACCAGCCCGGCAGCAGAGGACTATAACTGCATTGCCTGGGCCGCAGGAGAGACAGATCGCTGGTGGTGGCCCGATCCGTTCTCTATTGGCTACTGGCCTGAGGGCGTGCCGCGTGCGGAAACCCTGGAAGCGTTTATAAGGCGTATCAGACATTAGGCTATCAGCCCGGCGCAGAGGAAGGATTAGAACCGGGCTTTGAAAAGATCGCTCTCTACGCGGATGCAGCAGGAACACCGACGCACGCAGCAAAACAGCTTCCTTCGGGCCAATGGACAAGCAAGCTAGGATCAGGGGAGGATATCACCCATGCTACACTGGAGGACCTGGCAGGCCCACTCTACGGCAAGACTGTCCAGATCATGAAGCGCCCGATTCGTAAAGAAGTGCCTAGAGCGTGGGATGCACTTGGGGCCTCTTGAGGAGATAGGCCAGCCGCTCATTAGAGGCTTGGTGCTCGCTTTTTAGCGAGCACCAAGCGGTCATCAGCCTCCAAGTCCTCTCTCGAAGCAGGCAAAAAAGGGCATAACACCCTCTAGCGGAGTAACGGAGCCAGTATTCCGGGTCGCGGAGGAGTATCCTATATATCAGGATGCCGCCAGCGGCTCGGTGGCGTAGGTATCGAAGGTGAGGCTGTCGGGGGGACGGTGCTGGAGGCGAAAATAGCCTGCGGCAGCGATCATGGCGGCGTTGTCGGTACAGAGGACCGGGGGCGGGATGACCAGGCGCAGCCCTTCCTCATCGGCCATAGCCTGCATGGCGGCTTTCAGGCCGCGATTGGCCGCGACTCCGCCGGCCACGCAGATCGTGCGAATGCCCGTCGCGCGCGCGGCCCGGCGCATCTTCTCCGTCAGCACCTCCACGATGGCGGCCTGGAAGCTGGCGGCCACGTCGGGCAGGGGCGTCTGCCCGGCGTCTCTGGCGGCGAAGTTGCGCACGGCGGTCTTGAGGCCGCTGAAGCTGAAATCCAGGCTGTCGCCGAGCCAGGCGCGGGGGAAGGGAACGCGCGTGGGGTCGCCCTGCACGGCGAGTCTATCCACGTTCGGCCCGCCGGGATAGGGCAATCCGAGCAGGCGCGCGCCCTTGTCGAAGGCTTCGCCCGCCGCGTCGTCGCGCGTGCGGCCCAGCAGCGTGTAGCGGCCATGCCCGTCCATCCGCACGATCTCGGTGTGCCCGCCGGAGACGATGAGAATAAGCAGCGGAAAGGCGTGGACGAAGTCGGGCGCGGCCAGGAAGTTGGAGTAGACGTGGCCCTCCAGGTGATGCACGCCCACAAGCGGGATATGGCGTGCGTAGGCCAGGGCCTTGGCCGCCGAGACGCCCACCAGCAGCGCGCCCAGCAGGCCGGGACGATTGGTGACGGCAATGGCCTCCAGGTCGCCGTAGGTCAGGCCCGCCGTATCCAGTGCCTCCTGCACCACCGGCAGCAGCCGCTCGACGTGCTTGCGCGAGGCGACCTCCGGCACGACGCCGCCGTAGCGGGCATGGAGGTCGGCCTGGCTGGCGATCACATTGGCCTTTATCTCCCGCCCATCCACGACAATCGCCGCCGAGGTCTCATCGCAACTGGTTTCAATGCCAAGAACGTTCATCGTTGGTATTATATCACGTCCTGGCGGCTCGAAGGAACTCTGTCTCTGCCCTTCTCCCGGCAGGCTGAACCCTGCCGCTGTGGGGCCTACGGCCCGCGGCCTGCCTACGCGGGCAGAGAGAAAGCTTCTGTTCTCCCTTCTCCCTTGGAGGGAGAAGGGCCGGGGATGAGGGTAGATAAAGCAAAACGGAAGAACCTGGGAGTAAGGCCCTCTCCCCTCTCCTTGAGAAGGAGAGGGGTTGGGGGTGAGGTAGGCGTCCGCAAGGACGCTTGGCCGTAGGCCACACAGACGGGTCACTTATGGCCCGGCACAGCGATTGCCTGGCTTGTCTATCAGGCGACCTGGCGGACCTTTTTGCGTGGGCGGGAAGCGCGGGCGGGCCGGGCGCTTTCGGTATCCGACTGCGCCAGGGCGTGCTCGGCCTCCAGGGACGTCAGCGTCGCGTTGAACGCATGCTCCAGGGCATGGCAGCCCGGATAGCCGGCCAGCACCTCGCGAAAGCGCCTATAGTCCAGCGCCGCTCCTCGGAACACGCCCAGCGCCTCTTCGCGCTCGCCCAGGAGGGCTTTCGTGCGCGCCGCCGCCAGCCGCTCGGCAATATCCTCATAGATGTCACCCAGTGTGAACTCCTCTTCCATTGTTGCGACTCCCTTTAACTTTAGGCAGGTTTTTCTGCCCTTTCTCTCGTAACTACACAGCAGGTTCTAAAACAGGAAAATGCCGGCAAGGGAATTTCCGGCAAATTTCTCACAAATCTCTCTCAGCAGCTTTCCGGTTTGCGCCGAGGGCGCAGAGTCGGGATAGCAAAAGTCAAGTATCCGTCAAGCCGCTTTCTCGCCGGAGATGAGGATGCAGGAACGTAGTGCGCCCACAACGCCAGATCGACCTCTTAGCCCGCTGCGGCCTCTCCAGACCGAGGGACGGTATCGGGAACCGCAGGTCGAAGCGCAGATCCAGTTCTTGCTGGCCTGCCCGCCCCAGGAATTCTGGCGGCGTGCGCGCCTCCAGGATCGTTCGGCGGCGGAGTGGGTACAGGACGAGGCCCTGGTCAGCATCCTGCGCCACCGGAACCGGCGTGGCGAGAGCGAGGCAGCCTGGCAGATCGCCGAATTGCTGATCGAGCGGAGCGCCCGCTTCATCTACCAGCATATCCGGTGCTGGAGGCAGCTCACGGCCCAGCAGGTGGAGGAGTGCATCCGGGATGTGCAGGTGCAGATGCTCCAGGACCTGTTCAGCGAGGAGCGCCGCTGCGAATTCTGGGAGGTACGCTTCTGGCTTTGCCTGAAACGCCGCCTCATTAACCTCGTCCAGAAGTACCGCGCGGCGGCGGAGGCGGAGATGGAGCCCAGCCCTATCGAGGATGACGAGGGCCGCGCCACCGATTTTTTCGACCGCGTCTCCGCTCCCGACACGCTCTCGGCCCAGCAGCGCGCCGAGATCGCCGAGGCGCTGGCCCTGCTGACCGACCAGGAGCGCACGGTCTTCGTCCTCTACCACTACGAGGACTGGCCGCAGCAGCAGATCGCTGCCCATCTAAACGTGACGGATCGCACGGTACGCAATTTGCTGTCTCGCGCCCAGAAACGGCTGGAACACTGGCGCACGGACAACCTACAGTGATTGGCAGGAACCTAAGATGACACACGCTGAAGAAAACGAGAGAGATGCGCTGTTTGCCGCATGGAGCGAGGACCGGCAGGGACGCGCCCCCAGGTCGCTGCAGGAGTGGATCGAGCTTCATCCCGCCTATGCCGCCGATCTGATCCGCTGGGCAGCAGAGGCGCCCCTTCTGGATTGCGCCCTCGACCTGCCGCCCGACGCCGCCGGCGAGGCGCGCGTCCTCGCCATCGGGCGCCAGGTACTCGCGGAGATGCGCGCGCGCTATCAGACCGCCGCCGTGACTCCCCTGCAGGGATTGCTGGAAGCTGCTCGCTCGCGGGGACTGACGCCCAAAGCGCTGGCGGGGCGGCTAAATGTCGGTCTTTCGACGGTCGCCAAGCTGCAGCAGCGCCACTTCCGGCTCGCGTCCATTCCGTCAGAGCTTATCGCCTGCCTGGCGGACGCCCTGCAGGTGAGCGCCGATCAGGTCCGCGACTATCTGCGTCGTCCCCCGACCTTGGCGCCCGCCGCCAGCTACAAGTCGGAGGAGGTGCCCCGCGCCGCCGCGCAGGAAGACTTCGCGCAGGCTATCCGCGCCTGCCGCGATATGACCGCAGAACAGAAGCGCTACTGGCTCGCCGCCGCTTCCGAAAACGAGCCGCGTTAAGGCTCTAAAGCCGGGCACTGAAAGTACCCGGCTTCAGGGCCTACGGCCAACCGTCCATACGGACGGAACCTCTGGCTAGAGTCAGCGTCCGGAGGACGCCTGGCGGCGTAGCCGCCCTACAGCCGGGTACTTTCAGTGCCCGGCTGGATGTGGGTCAGACGGATCATGGATAGCCCAGATAAGTCCTGGCACGTAACCTGAGTTAAGGATTTGCGCCCATGCCGGATTGGACGGCGCTGCGCCGCCGCGCCCGCGCCTATCATCAGCAAGTACGCTCCCAACTGCCGGCCCAGACGCCTCCGCTCGTGCCCGCCGAGGCGCTGCTGGCGGCTGCCGAGGCCGAGACGGGCCTGACGCGGCTGCCCCTGCCGCCAGGCGACTCGCTGCTGGCGGGCGCGCAGGCCGTCCTGGACCGAGACATGGGCTGCATCTGGTATGCCCAGGACGACGGACTTCCCGAAGCGCGCCAGCGGTTTGCGCAGGCCCATGAGTTCGCCCACCACTGGCTGCATCCCGGCCCGTGCCGCTGCCACGTCGAAGACGGCGAGGATGCCTTCCTTGCCGAGCCGCTCTCGCCCGGCGCTCAGGTCGCCTATGGTTACAGCCCCGCAGAACGCCGCGAAACGGAAGCCAACCTTTTTGCCGCCGAATTTCTCCTCCCGGCCCCGGCCCTGCGCCATGCCTTCCTCGTCCACGGCTGGAACGCCGCCCGCATCGCAGAGCACGTCGGGCTCTCCGAGTCCTGTGTTCTGGCGCAGTTGGCCGAGGCGCTGCTGCTGCCCCAGCAGGAAGAAAGAGAAACAGGAAGCCAGAAAAGGGCGAAGGGAAGCGGAGGCGCTTCTCCACGGCGGGGCCTCAATGCCAGCCAGCGTGCCGCCGCCGAGGTCGAGGCCGGGCCGGTGCTGGTGGATGCCGGGCCGGGCACGGGCAAGACGCACACGCTGGTGGCGCGCGCGCTCTATCTGCTGCAGGAGCGCGGAGTGGCGCCGGAAAATATCCTGGCGCTCACCTTCTCCAATAAGGCGGCGGAGGAGATGCGGACGCGCCTGGCCGCCGTCGTGCCTGACGCTGCCGACCGCCTCTGGATCGGAACGTTTCATGCGTTCGGGTTGGAGATGCTGCGCAAGGAGGGCAGCCGCATCGGGCTGCCGCTCCGACCGGGCCTGCTGGAGCTGGCCGATGCCATCGTCCTGCTCGAACGCCACCTCGACCGCCTGCCTTTGAGCGAGTTCGCCTACCTGCACGACCCGACCCTGCCCTTCGCCTCCATCCTCAACTGCATCTCCCGCGCCAAGGATGAGCTTAAGACGCCGGCGGACTATATGGCGGCGGCGTTGGCCCAGCATGACGCGGCGAAGGATGGCGAGACGAGACGCGCCGCGCTCAAATCCCTCGAGATCGCCCACATCTACCGGATCTATCAGGATCTCCTGGCTGAATACGGCCTGCTCGACTTCGGCGACCTGCTCATGCGTCCCGTGGAGCTGCTGGATCGGTGTCCCAACGTGCAGGAGCGTTGGCAAGCTCAGTATCCGCACATCCTGGCCGACGAGTATCAGGACATCAACCGGGCCAGTGCCCAGCTTGTGCGCCGCCTGGCCGGAGACGGGCGCGGCCTGTGGGCCGTGGGCGATCTGCGGCAGGCGATCTATCGTTTCCGTGGCGCCTCGCCCGCCAACGTGCGCCAGTTCGAGCAGGATTTTCCCGGCGGGCGCCGCCTGCAGCTCGACGTCAACTATCGCTCCCGCCCGTCGCTCGTCTCCCTGTTTAGCGCAGTAGCCGCGCAGATGCCCGCCGAGCCGTCCAATGCCGGGCGCACGCGGGCGCACCGGGCCTGGCAGGCCCACCGCGACGAGACGGGCTCGCCCGCCATCACGCTGGCCGTTGCCGCAGATGAGGAGGCGCACGCGGACGGTCTGGCGGCCCAGATTCGCGCCTGGGAAGCGGCCGGCGTGCCGCTGCGCGACCAAGCCATCCTCTGCCGCACCAACGCGCAGGCGACCGACCTCTCGGAGCGCCTGGAGGCGCGCGGCGTCCCGACCCTGCACCTGGGCGACCTGTTTGACCGCCCGGAGGTCAAGGACCTGCTCTCCCTGCTCGCGCTGGCGTGCGGCCCGACCGGGAGGGAACTGGCGCGCGTGGCGCAATTTGCCGACTACTCCATTCCCGCCGAGGACGTCTCCTGTCTGCTGCGGGCCGTGCAGGAGGCCGGCGTCGCCTTCCCCGGCGCGCTGGCGCTGGCCGCCGATCTTCCGAGCCTCTCGGAAGCGGGGCGGCGGGGCCTGCTGCGGTTGTGGGCGCATTTGCAGCCGCTTGTCTATCGCGGCGACGCCTGGCTGCTGCTGGCCCGCTACCTGTTCGATATCAGCGACTATCTGCGTCCCCTGCTGGCCGGGGAGACTATCGCGAGCCGTCAGAAGCTGCTGGCCCTCTATCAATTGCTCAGCTTCGCGCAGGACTACGGACGGAAACTGGCGCAAACGGGCGCTGAGTCGCCGCAGCGCGCCTTTCTAGAGCATATCCGCCGGCTGCGGGCCTGCAAGGAGGACAAGGTACGTCTGCCTGCCGCCGCCGAGGAGCTGGATGGCGTGCGCCTGATGACCATACACGCCTCCAAGGGCCTGGAGTTTCCCGTCGTCTACCTACCGCACCTGACGAAGGGCCAGTTTCCGCCGCGCGCGCAATCGTCCCTGGCCGAGCCGCCGCCGTCCCTGCTTTTGGAAGCCGAGCCTGAGTCCGCAGCCGATAGGGAAACGGCAGAGGAGGCCGAGGGCGAGTCCTGCCTGTTCTTTGTGGCGCTCTCGCGCGCCCGCGATCATCTGGCGCTGTGTCGCGCGGAGTCCGTGCGAGGGAAGTCTATCGCGCCCTCTCCCCTTCTGGCGGGCATCGAGGCGGCGCTAGAGCGTTCAGGAGCGCGTCTCGTGCGCTGGGAGCGCGCCGCGCCGGAGACAGAGGAGACGGAAGAGGCGGCAGAGTCCAACGTGGAGGGCGAGAGCCTTCCAGGCGACAGGCCGGAGCTTCCCATAAGTGCGCTGGAGCAGTACCAGCGGTGCCCGCGCCAGTTCTACTACCAGCGGATCGCCTGCCTGCCCGCTCAGGAAGCCGACCCGATCTACCTGGCTTTCTATCACTGTATGCAGGCGGTGGCGCGCTGGACGCAGGAGCAGCAGGCTGCGGGCCGAACGCCCACGCTGGCAGAGCGGAAGGCGCGGTGGGAAGCGCTCTGGGCGGAGCGCGTGCCTGACCCGGAGAGCGGGCAGGCGAAACTGCTGCACGCTCACGCGCAATCCCTTCTGGAAAACGTGCCGGACTATTCGCCGCCTTCCGACGCCGCCGAGCCGACGGGCCTGGAGTTAGTGGCGGACCTGCCCAACGGGCGTGTCCGACTCTCCTGCGACCACGCCGAGCAATTGCCGGACGGCACGCTCCGCCTGGGCCGTTACGTCCGAGGCCGGGCGAAGAAGGACGACCACACGGCCCCGCGCCTGGCCCTGATGCGCCATGCCGCCCGGCAGCAGGACCCCGCGCGCCCGGTCGAGATCGCCCTCTACTACCTCGCCGACGGCCAGCAGCGGGAAGTTCCCGAAAAGCCCCGCTACGAGCCTGCCCGCGTCGCAAAGTATGATGAGGCGCTGCGCGGCATCCGTGCCGGGCACTTCCCGCCCGAATCCGACGACCGCAAGTGCGCGCAGTGTCCCTACTTCTTCCTCTGTCCCGCTTAAAATCTACCTCAACACTCTCCAGAGCGCCTGCAAGTGCTGCTAAAACGAGCGGAACCGCAGTTGCTGCTACCGTTCCGTGGAGGCAGCAGTGAACGGTGGCGAGGTCACCACAAGCCGCACCGCGCCGCCCGTACCGGAAAAGGTTTGCTCTACTCTGGGGCGCAGACCCAGCAGCACGGAGGGACCCGCAGAATGCAGCAGGGAACGCAGTCGGGGTAACAGAAAGAGAGCTTGCTGCTGCTGGCCTGGCGTCAGGGAAGCAAAGGGCAAACGGCCTTCCGTCAACGCGGCGCGCGCAGAGGCATCCAACCCGGCATAAAAGCCAATCGTGCGATACTCCTGCAAAATACGGTCGGCATCCGCGCTAAAAGGATATATTTTTCCAGGGATATAGCCTTCCGGCCATTCGGGGGAGAACTGAACCGTCTGCTTTGCTGCCTGCTTCTGCCAGAGGGCCTCCATCAGAGAAGGCTCCGGGGAAAACCATCGCATACCGACGGTGATTTGCCAGCGTGTCAGCGTGGAGACCACCTCCGCCTCCCAATCCATCTGTTTGCGAATCTGCTCTGCCAGCATCTGCGGCGTTTTGGCTGGCGCGGGCTGCTTCTCCTGGCCTCCACGCCAGGCCAGGCGCGCGAGGAGCCATCGCCGCAGCAATGCGGAGGGAACTTCCAGGTAGTCATCTCGGTACCAGCGATTATTCCGGAAGAGGTAGATGTTATCCGGGCGCTTTTTCCAGCTTATGTCATGGAGGACCGCCTGGAAATCCAGTTCCTCTTTGAGGGAACCTTTGAGAGGCTGCTTTTGCTCCTGAAAGTTCATCGGCCTGCCTCCGCGCGCGTAGTAATCCGACACAAACTCCAGGCCCGCTTTATCGCTCAGCCATTGCAGAATAGCAGAGCGATTTATCGGGAGGAAATCGCGCCGGCTAGGGTCAGGCGGATCATTTTGCCAGAAGCGGCTCTGCTGGTAGGCGGCTAACTGTTTCCAGGTCTGCGGTGCGGCCTTGCCTAAACGCTGGACCATCATAGCCAGCATTCTCTGATCGGCAACCAGTGGCAGAGCCTCCGGGGCCGTGCCGATATGGAGACTAAACGCCGTGCCAGTCCACCTGCCATCCGGCAGGGCAATGCTTGCCATCAGTTCAAACCCGCCATTGGTGATGTTGACGAAGGTATCCTCCAGGAGGAAAGGCGATTCTCCGGGCCGCAGCAGCACCGAAGCGCGCTGGCGCACCCGCTCCTGGATTTGCGGGGGCAGATCGCTTAAAGCCGCGACGACCGGACCTTCCTCATCGTCGGTTCCAAAACTCAAGGAACCGATACTGTAGTAGGGAGAGTCGTTGATCTGCCCGGCAATCTTCTCCTGCAAGGCAGCGGGCAGCAGGCGAAAGAAGTCGTGCTCTGCTGCCACCCGCGCTTCAATGGCCGGGTCGCTATTTTCGGGGTTGGGATCGCCCGGCTTTCTGCGATAGGGTTGAGAGCGCATCGTCTGGAGAATATGGTCGCGCTGCGCCGCTAAAGCCCGTTCGCGTTCACCTAAGAATAGCTCCCACCACCGCTTGCGCCGGGAAATGGCGTTGATCTCCATCTCCAGACGGTAGCCCCTGTTATCGGGAAGCGGCTCCCAGGCTCCGGGCGTCAGCTCTGCCAGGGCCGCCATGAGCGCAGACAGAGGCCGCTGCTTGAGGTGTATCTGCAACTTGAGTTCCTGGCAATCTCGCGCGCACGTCAGCACCAGGCCGTCGTTGCTCAGCTTCCGCAGCAGTTCGTAGAGAGGAGTACCTATCTCGTCGAGACTGATAGTGCGCTTGAGCCTGACATCCTCCATCGGGTTTGCGGCAGGAGTTGGCGCAGGCGTCGGCGGCGAAGCCAGCGAAGCAGAGACGGGAACGAGCAGCAAGACAAGACAGGCAATAGAGGGCCAAACCTGAAAGAGAAATTTCGTCCAAGCCGAAGGAGTACGCATCGGGTTGCCTCCTGATTGGGTAAACTACCTGTTAAATCCCCGCTTGAACCAAGCTGCTTCCAAGCGGGGATTTATCTGAAGCGGACTTTATCCTGCTGATTGCTAGCAGAATGCTATGGAATCGTAACCCATTTTTCACCTGTAGAGGCATACCAGGTCGTCCAGGGCAGAGTAGATGTATCGGACCCACTGGCAATAGCATACAAATCGTAAGTCCCGGAAGGGAGATTATCCCATTGCACTGCCGGATCGTTTAGACCAGGATAACCAAAGGTTCCTGGTCCATAAAAGGGACCTAAATCGCGGCTGATCGTTCGAGTTTCAGTGCCGGGACCGTTGCAATGGAAATCTACATGCTTCCAAAAGGAGCTTGCTGAGGTTAGTGTGACGGAAATGGCCTCTCCGATGGAATGTCCGATGACGAAATCGCTGAGTGAGGCTGTAGCAGCTTGCGCTGGACGGCTCATTGCTGCCATCGAGAGGACAGCTAACAACGATAACAAACCAGGACGTACTACTTGCTTCATTGCAATTTCCTCCTTCTATGGAGTGGGATGTTCGCTCCCTTGAGCGCCTGGCTAATTAGCGTTGGGTGCATTATAATATAGCTACCCCCCCCCCATGTCAAGAGGAAATTCAAATTTTTCTGAAAAAATTGGAAGCTTAAATTGAAGATAAATAGAGCCAGCGCAATGAAAATGTTCGGCTTCCCTGCGCCCGGTGTTCGCTACCAGGATCGCCCTGTCGCCTATGCGGTGATAACAACCCCGGCAGGCACGGTCGCCGTCGTCAAGGGCAAACACGGCTATTTCCTGCCCGGTGGCGGCTCTCTTCCCAGCGAAACGCCCGAAGAGACCGTCTTGCGCGAAGTGCGCGAGGAGTTGGGCTGCGGCGTGCGGCTTATGGGCCAATTGGGAGAGGCGATCCAATACTTTACAGCAGAGGGACAGCACTACAAAATGCGGGCGATCTTTTTTACGGCGGAGTTTACGAAGGAACCTACAAGACAGGGGAAAGCGGAACTCTTTTGGTTGCCCATAACGGAAGCGGAGGCCGCTTGCTTTCACCAGTGCCATGCCTGGGCCGCGCGCCTGGCCTGAGCGGCAAGTCGGCCTTCTTCCGTTGCCATGAGAGAAGATGCCTTACGTGCCATCGCCCGGAGGCAGGGCAGGGAGAGAAGAGGCGGCGCATGAGACTCAAACGATGCTTTCTGGCGGGGCTTGCGGCGCTCGCCATCTCCGGCTATGCGGGCATCGCCATGCCGCAGGAACGCATGGAGCATTTTGATAAGGAACCGGCTTGGGAGGAACGCAACAATCGCGCGTCCGATTGTCAGCCGCGCACGATCCGGCAGGATTTCGGCTACAGCCGTACCCATCATGCGGGCGGGGCCGTCGGGGAGATAGGCGGCTTCATCACCGCCGCCGCCGAACCCGCCTACTATGCGCGCAAGATTCCCACGCGCACCCTTCAGGATACCCTGACCGCTTCCGGCTCGCTAGCGGTTACGGGCCGGGCCTTTCACGTCCTGCTCGGCTTCTTCCATACCAGCTCGCTCAAGGAGTGGCGCACACCCAACACGCTGGCGCTGCGTCTTCTGGGGCGCGGCGATGTCTTTTACGCCTATGTCGAGTATGCGACGAGCCAATGGCGGGCCGGTGGAGATAGCCCGCGCCCCTTCCCGATGGTGCGCGATCCGGAGATGGGCCGGGACCAACCGCGCGGCTTTGCCGCGAACGGGACCGTACATCACTGGTCGCTGCGCTACGATCCGCAAGGCAACCACGGCGGCGGCAGCCTCATTGCAACCCTGGACGGTCAGGTCGCGATCTGTAATCTGGAGCCTGGACATAAGGCCGATGGCGCCCGGTTCAACCGCTTCGGACTGCTCACGGTGATGAAGAGCGCCGACGATGGCGGCGAGGTCTGGCTGGATGACGTTACGGTAAACGGCGTGAAGGAGGATTTTACGCGCGACCCCGGTTGGGAAGGCTTTCATAACCGCCGCGTCTATGCCACGCGGGACATCCGCCCCTGTTTTGATTTCGGGTACAGTCCCACCCGCTATGCCGGAGGAAAGGGAAAAGGCGAGCTCGGCGGCCTTGTCTTTCGCGGCGATTGCCGTGACCCGCGCAAAATGGCCTCCTATGCCGATAGGCTCTCTGTTCTAACTTTGGAGAGACCCTTGAAGGCGTCAGGGAAGGTGAGCCTACGGCGGGGAGTAAGCGATAGCACGACGCTGATCGGTTTCTTTCACTCTCGCGACAGCATGACCGTGAACGACTCGCAATCTTTCCTGATCCCGCGCAGTTTCCTGGGGATCGCCCTCGAAGGGCCGAGCCGCGAAGGCTTTTTCTTTGCTCCAGCCTATCACACCCGCGAAGACGCACAAGGATACGCCAGTGACAGCGATAATCCGCCCCGCATCTTACCCGACGGTTCCTCCCATACCTGGAGCCTGGAGTATGTGCCGGGCAGTGCGGAGGGAGAGGGATATCTTCTGGTGGCGCTGGACAGGCACCCGGTCAAAATACGCGTGAACGTGGATTTCAGGAAAACCGGCACGCAGTTCGACCGCTTCGGAATAATTACGACATGGATTGACGGCAACGGCCAGCGTGTCTATTTCGATGACCTGCAGTACACGAGCGCGCAGGAGAGACAGGCCCGCTAAAACCCACGCACAGCCGCTTCGTAGATTTCCAATATCGGAGGGCTACGAAGCGGCTGTGAGGATCTGTTTAGATTCGTCGCTTCCCTTGCAAGGCTCGCCGTTTTACGGGGCTTCCGGCTTGGTCCACTGGCGCGATTCGACGGATTGATCCACCGCCGCCAGCACCGCCTGGTTGCGGTAGCCGTCCAGGAAGTCGGGCGTGAAATGCTCGCCTTTGGCCAGGGCATCGAAGAACGCCTTGACCATGTTGATGAACGTATGCTCATAGCCGATAATGTGGGCCACCGGCCAGTAGGCGCTCATATAGGGCATCCAGCTTTCGGTCGCCTGGACGATATGGAAGCCCGGCATGGCCTCCGGATCGTCCACAAAGTAGACCTCCAGCTCGTTCATGCGCTCCAGGTTGAAGGCGATGGAGCCCTTTTCGCCGTTGATCTCCCAGCGATTGTAATTCTTGCGGCCCGGCGCCAGGCGCGTCGCCTCAAAGGTGCCGGTCGCACCGTTCTCAAAGCGCGCCAGGAACGCCGTCACGTCGTCCACCGTGACCCGCCCCTTCTCCTCCGAGGCGGTAAAGCCGGCTAGCCCGCCCTCGGTGTCGGCCAGCAGAGGCCGCTCCTTGATGAACGTCTCGGCCAGACCGGTCACTTCCGCAAACTCCGTGCCCATGACGAAGCGGGCCGTGTCAATGAGGTGGGCGTTCAGGTCACCGTGCGAGCCGCTGCCCGCGATGGACTTATCCAGACGCCAGACCAGCGGCACGTTCGGGTCCACAATCCAGTCCTGCAAATAGGTGCCCCGGAAGTGGCGGATCTGGCCCAACCGCCCCTCCTGCACGATCTGCTTGGCCAGGGCGACGGCGGGAGCAAAACGGTAGTTATGGCAGATACCGTTGGTTAAATTTGTAGATTTGGCCGTCTGATAGGACTTCCGGGCATCTTCGAGGGTAATCGCAAGCGGCTTCTCGCAGAGCACGTGCTTGCCGGCCTTGAGCGCGGCGATGGAGATCAAAGAGTGCGTATTGTTGGGCGTGCTAACGTCCACCATGTCAATATCGTTGCGGGCGATGACATCTTCCCAGTTCGTGGCGTACTCCTGCCAGCCGAACTGCTCCGCCGCCGCCTTCACCTTGTGTTCCGTGCGTCCGCAAAGCACCTTCATCACCGGCTCGACGTCTAGATCGAAGAACCGCCCCACCTGCCGGTACGCATTGCTGTGCGCCTTCCCCATAAACTGGTAGCCAATCATCGCTATGTTGATTTGCCTCTTTGCCATGGGTAACCTCCTGCTGGAAATTGTCGCGTACGGAATCGCCGTCTGTCTTTCCTCCATCGGCCCGCGCGTGCCGGCTTACAAATTCTACACTCTCTCGGCAACTCCTTCCTTCACAGGGCGCAAATCCCGATTCCTGACATCTCCAAGAATGCCGCCTTTTTCAAGTCGGCAGTGATTCACAGCGCCGCCTTGCCGCAGCCATGACAATCGCCTCGCGGGTGAGCACCCGGCCCTCATACGCCGCCAGCGCTTCCAGCAATTCGTACTCCCGATGGCTCAGTCCAATCTGCCTGCCGGCGCGGGCCACACGGCGCTGAGCGGTATCAATCTCCAGGTCGCCCACGCGAATAATGCGCGTGCGATGGATCTTGTCGCGCCGTAACAAGGCCCGGATACGCACCAGAAGTTCCCGGAAGTCGAAGGGCTTAGGGAGATAGTCGTCGGCCCCCGTGTCCAGCCCGCGCACGCGGTCGTCCACCGTATCTCGGGCCGTCAGCATCAGCACGGGAATGCGGCTGCGCTGCGAGCGCAGTTCTTCACAGAAGCGCCAGCCGTCCATTTTCGGCAGCATCACGTCTAAAACGATCAGGCCGTAGCTATTCTCCAGCGCCATCTTCAGGCCGGTCGCTCCATCGGCGGCCAGGTCTATCCGGTAGTTCGCTTCCTCCAGGCCCTGCCGAACCATGTTGGCGATACCGACGTCATCCTCGATCACCAGTACTTTCATCCTGTTGCACTCCACGCCCTCGGATAGCCGGTCGGCGATTGACATGAAAATCGCCCTCACCCCCAACCCCTCTCCTTGCGAAGGAGAGGGGAGAGACGTTTTCATGCGAGAGGATACGCCCCGCGCAGGGGGGCTGTCCTGAATTGGGCGGCGTGACAAAAGCCCGTTCCCATGTAGGGAGGCGGGCTTTTGTCAGGTCAATCTTCGCTAGGTCTTCCTCTCTCAGGAAGCCAACAGCAGTGCCTTACTGGGTTGTTGCGCCGCCTCCCGGCGCTCCCGGACCACCTGGCCCCCCAGGTCCGCCGGGCATCGGCAAGGCTTTCTGATTGGCCACCGACAGGTCGCTGGCTTTAAGCTGCCAGAGCATGTTGCCCCGCAGGACATACACATAGTCGCCACTGGCCGCGACAGACGCAGGCCCTCCACCACGCATAAACGGCGGTGGCCCCGGCGGGGGGACATTGTCCTGGGCGTGGGCAGGCGCGGTATGCGTCCAGCCCATAAAGCCAATACCGAGCAGCCCGGCGAGAGCGAGCCCATACAGGAGGCCCTTCTCTTTTCGCATTGGATTCTCTCCTTCTGTGAGGATGTCTCCTCGGTCGTGCCTTCCGCAGGAAGCGAGAGGCGGTCTAGGTTGCAAGCTGGCGTCTCCTCCCATTCCAATTCCGGGGACGCCTTTATCGGTCGTTGCAGATTGGCTGTTGTGGATCGCGCCCGCCTTACGGGGTATAGCAGCACTCCGGGCGATTAAGTTCTACGTCTGGATGCCGGGTTGGTTCCTGCCGTCACCCATTTGCTTTCTATTATGGGGAAATTATGAAAATGAAATGAAGAACGGAAAGAGCAGAAAATATTTCTGCCAGGCGAGCGCATTAACGAGCCGCCTCCTTTTTCCATTCTCGCGCTTCCGTCCCATAATCAGCCATTTCGTGGATGCTTTGCTCCCGCGCGCCTTCTATAATAGAGACGGCCCTTGATGCCGGGTAGACACTCCCAGCCGTGTGGATCAATCTCACGCAGCCTGCTGCTGAGGAGATACGTCCACACCGTTGGGAGGGATTACCAAGAGTTATATGGCGCAAACCATATTCCAGTTCCAGACTCGATATGAACACAGGGAATAAGCGAAGGTATGTCGAAATGCTAGCCAGATTTTCGTTGTGTGGAGAGTTATCCCATCGCCCCCCCTAGCGCAGGAGAATATGCCCTTGAAACTGGCCGCTTTCCCTAAATGCTTCATGGACGAGCTATGCGTCCACCGCACCATGAGCGTCTTTGACTGGATCGCCCTGGCGGAAAAGGAGTTGAAGCCGCTCGGAGTGACCGGCCTGGAGATGTATACCGGCTTCCTGACCAGTTACGAGCCGGACTACCTGGCCCAAGTCAAGGCCGCGCTGGAGGCTGCGGGGTTTGCCATGCCCATGTTCTGCGCTTCGCCGGATTTCACCTCGCCCGATCCGGCGCATCGGCGGGCAGAGGTGGAGAAAGAACGGCAGATGATGGCAGTCTCGGCAGCGCTGGGCGGAGCGACCTGCCGGGTTCTGAGCGGGCAGCGCCGCCCCGAAGTGAGCCGGGAACAGGGCGTGCGGTGGGTGGTGGAGTGCATCTCCGAGTTGCTGCCTTACGCTGCCCAGCGCGGCGTTATCCTGACGATGGAAAACCACTTTAAGGACAACTACTGGCAATACCCGGAGTTTGCCCAGCGCATGGATATCTTTGTCGAGATAGTCAATAAGATCGACAGCCCCTGGTTCGGGGTCAACTTTGACCCCTCTAATACCCTGTTGGCAAACGAGAACCCGCTCGAATTGCTCGAGCGGGTGAAACATCGCGTCGTCACCATGCACGCCTCTGACCGCCGCCCCCGTCCCGGCGTGGAGATCGGGCCGGAAGGCATCACCGACTATACCCAACTCATTCACGGTGAGGTCGGCACTGGCATGAACGACTACGACGCGATTTTCCGTATCCTGCGCTCGGTCGGCTTCGATGGCTGGGTTTCCATCGAGGATGGAGTCAACGGCATCGAGGAGCTGAAGCGTTCCGCGCAATTCCTGGCCGCCAAGATGGGACTGTGAGGCAGAAAACTCCGACCGAAGCAGCCCCCGACGAAACCCGGTTTAAGCAGGAAGGCAGCCACGCTTGAGGGCAGGGCTACTCCGAATGGCTCCGGCAGCTAGAGCAGCGCCGTCAGCGCCGCGCAAAACCGCTGGATCTCCTCCTCGCTGTTATAGTAGTGGACGGAGGCGCGCACGACGCTTTGCAGCCCTCGCGCCTCCATATCCAGGCGCGTAGAGCTGAGCGGCGAAACCCAGACGTGGATGCGGCGCGCGGCGAGCCTGCGGCGCACCTCTTCCAACTCCCGCCCCTCCACCGTAAACGTCACGATCCCGCACCGCGCTGCGCCCTTATCCCGCACGACGACGCCCGGCAGCGCGCTCAGTTCCGTCCGCAGGCGCTCCGCCAGTGCCGTCACGCGGGCCTGTATCGCCTCCAGCCCCCACTGCAGGGCATAGTCGGCGGCGACGCCCAGCCCGATCTTGCCCGCCACGTTCGCCTCCCAGGACTCAAAGCGGCGCGCGTCCAGGCGCATCCTGTAGCGGTCGCGCTCCACCCACTCCGCCGCGCGCATATCCAGAAAGGGCGGCTCCAGCCGCTTCAGAACCGCCCGCCGCACGTAGAGAAAGCCCGTGCCGCGCGGCCCGCGCAGGTACTTGCGGCCCGTCGCCGAGAGCAGATCGCAGTCGATCTCGCCAACGTCAACGGGCATCTGTCCCACGCTCTGGCAGGCATCCAGCAGATAGAGCGCGCCGGCCTCCCGCGCCAGTCTGCCCACCTCAGAGGCTGGATTGACCAGGCCGCCGTTGGTGGGCACGTGCGTCAGGGCGATCAGCTTCACGCGCTCATCCAGGGCGGCGCGCAGGGCCGTAAGCGAGATCTGGCCGTGCTCGTCGTCCGGGATCACTTCGATGCGCGCGCCGACGCGCTGCGCCACCTGAAGCAGGGCAATGTAGTTGCTGGCGTACTCGGCCATCCCGGTCAAAATACGGTCGCCGCGCCGCAGCGGAAGGGCGTAGAAGGCCATATCCCAGGCGCGCGTCGCGTTCTCCACAACGGCGACCTCGTCACGCCCACAGCCAAGCAGCGCGGCCAGGGCGTCGTACGTATGCTCTACGGCCTCCTGCGCTCCCTCAGCCGCCTCATAGCCGCCCATCTGCGCCTCCAGCCGCAGGTGCGCCAGTTGCGCCTCCAGCACCGGCGCGGGCATCAGGGCCGCGCCCGCGTTGTTAAAGTGCAGCACGCGCGCACAGCCGGGCGTCTCCCGCCGCGCCCGCTCCAGATCGATCAACATGCCTTCTGCTCACTCCTTTCGCGCCGGGCCGCGTTCCGCCCAAACCGGAAACCGGCGGAGCCTGGCCGGAATAGAAGGTCTCTAAGTGAAACGGAATCGCTTGCCTGCGCGTATGACTAGTAATCAACGCTATACGGCGTCCGTTTACCGGCACGCCGCGCTTTGTGCCAGGCCGCACGACATTCTTTCGCGATGAGGAACCGTCTTGACAGCGCCCATTGAAACCCGGCTTCAATTCCTGGAGGTGCCGGCCAGCCATCCCTCGGCTTCGTTTTCTCAGGCTGTCGCCGAAGGGCTATCCGGCCCGCACAAATGGCTTCCCTGCCGTTTTTTCTACGATTCGATCGGCTCGCGCCTGTTCGAGCGCATCTGCCAGCTTCCCGAATACTATCTGACGCGCACCGAGCAGGCCATCCTGGAGCAGTACGCGCCGGAAATGCTGGAGGCGGCGGGCCAGGATCTGACTCTGGTGGAGTTGGGCAGCGGCAGTTCCTGCAAGACGCGGCTGCTCCTCAACGCCGGGCTGGCCCGGCAGCGCAGCCTGCGCTACATCCCCATTGACATCTCTTCCGAATTTCTCCGTCTCTCCGCCCTGACCCTGCTCGGCGAGTATGACCGCCTTTCCATAACGGCCATCGCCGCCGAATACAACGACGGACTCGCGGCGCTGCCCGCTCCCGATGGCCCGCGCCTGTTGCTCTTTCTGGGCAGCAACATCGGCAATTTTACCCATGAGGAGGCGGTCGGCTTCCTGGCTCGCATCCGGGAACGGATGGAACTCCCGGACCGGCTGCTCGTCGGCGTGGACCTTCTCAAATCGCGCCGCCTCCTGGAAGCCGCCTATAACGACGCGGAGGGCGTTACCGCCCAGTTTAACAAGAACCTGCTGGCGCGCATCAACCAGGAGTTGGGCGCCAGCTTTGACCTGGATGCCTTCGACCATGCCGCCCCCTTTATCGAGGCCCGGGCACGCATTGAGATGCGGCTGGTGAGCCGCCGCCCGCAAACCGTGCCCATCGCCGCCCTGCAGCGAAGCTATCTCTTCGAGGAGGGAGAGGCGATCCATACGGAGAATAGTCATAAATACTCCCTCCATAGCTTCGCGGCCCTGTGCCATCTGGCGGGCCTGGAGGTGCAGACACGCTGGCTGGATGAGCGGGAGTGGTTCGCCGTCCTCCTGCTGAAGTCACGCGCCTTATGAAGCAGATCGCCCCCGGCTAACATCCCATGACATTCCTAGCCGTCGTATTTGGCCTGCTGCTGCTTCTTATCATTCTATGGGACACGTTTGAGACCATCGTGCTGCCGCGTACCGTCACGCGCAGGATTCGGTTCGCGCGTCTGTATTATCGGGCGGTCTGGCGCGGATGGGCGAGCGTGGCGCGGCAGTTGCCGGACAACGAGTGGCGCTCCGGCTTCCTGGGCGCCTTCGGCCCGCTCTCGCTGTTGGTGCTGATGGGACTATGGGCGGCCTGCCTGGTTGTCAGCTTCGGGCTAATACAGTGGGGATTAGGCACCCGCCTGATAGCGGCTGAGCCGCATCCCGGCCTGGCTAGCGATATCTATATGAGTGGGGTCACCCTGTTTACGCTGGGCTACGGCGATGTCGTGCCCCGCACGCCGCTGGGCCGCACGCTTACTGTGATCGAGGCGGGAGTGGGCATCGGGTTCCTAGCCCTGGTGATCGGCTACCTGCCCGTGATCTATCAGGCGTTTTCCCGCCGGGAAATCGGCATTTCGCTGCTGGACGCGCGCGCCGGCTCCCCACCGACCGCCGTGGAGCTGCTGCGGCGGCACGCGCTGGCCCGGACCATGTCCGCGCTGCAGCCGTTCCTGCAGGAATGGGAGCACTGGTGCGCCGATGTATTGGAGAGCCACCTCTCCTATCCGGTGCTGGCCTATTACCGCTCGCAGCATGATCGGCAGTCCTGGCTGGCCTCGCTGACGACCTTGCTGGATACCTGCGCGCTGCTCAGCCTGCGCTTCCGGGAGGAGGCGGAGTGGCAGCAGGCGCTGCGCTGGCAGGCGCAGCTTACCTATGCGATGGGCCGCCATATGATTGTGGACCTGGCGCTGATCTTTGATGCGCCGCCCATCTCGCCCGCAGCCGACCGACTGCCCCCGGAAGAGTGGGCGCGGCTGCGGGCCGCGCTGGAGTCGGCGGGCCTTCCGCTGCTCGATTCGGAGCAGATGCAACAGAGATTGGCCGCCGTGCGCCGCCAGTACGAGCCTTACGTGTATGCCCTTGCCGAGCGGCTGCTGCTGACGTTGCCTCCCTTCGTCCTGGAGATACAGACGGCGGACGACTGGCAGCGCAGCGCCTGGGAGAGCCTGCGCCATTTTTAGAGCCCGGCCCTAAAGGGATGGGCTGCCAACCGACCTCACCCCGGCCCCACTCCTTGAGAAGGAGAGGGGGAGGAGAAGTATGATCAACCAATCCGCGCGCAAAGCCCAGCTTCATACCGCCTTGCGGCGCGTCCGGGCAAAGACGCTGTGGCTGATGGATCACGTGCCGGAGGCGCACCTCAAGGCGCGCGTCCATGACTTCTACAGCCCGGTCGGCTGGCATTTCGGGCACATCGGCATGACCGAGGAGTACTGGGTCTGGTCGCGGGCGCTGGGCAGGCCATGCCTGGATTCCCACCTTAGCTTCCTGTTTGCCAATATTGACGACAACCCCAAAGATAATCGCGTCCATCTGCCCTCCCGGGAGGAGATCAAGGGCTACCTGGAGGCCACGCGCCGGAGGACGCTGCAAGCGCTGGAAGCGGCGAACCTGGAGGCCGACGACCCACTGCTTGCCGACGGCTACGCCTGGGAATTCGCCCTACAGCATGAGTGCCAGCATCAAGAATCCATTACTGAGCTCCTCCAGTTGATCCAGAAGGAGCGCGCACCCGAACCGCCCTCCGGGGCCGAAGCGGAGATCGTCCTCGCCCCGGCGTCCGTCACGGAGATGATCGCAATTCCGGGCGGCGCGTTTCGCATGGGCTCCAACGACCGGCACGGCTACGACAACGAAAAGGTCGAACACCAGGTAGAGGTTGCGCCCTTCCAGTTGGAGAGAACGCCAGTCAGCGCGGCGCAGTGGGTAGAATTTATCCAGGAGGGCGGCTATCGGCGCAAGGAGCTATGGACGGAAGAGGGCTGGGCCTGGCGGCAGCATGAAGGCGCAGAGCACCCGGAATACTGGCGGCCCCATGGGAAAGGCTACCTCTATTACAGCGCCGTCGGCCTGCGCAGCCTCTCCCCTGGAGAGCCTGTCAGCAGCATTAGCTGGTACGAGGCCGACGCCTACGCGCGCTGGCAGGGCAAGCGCCTGCCAACGGAAGCCGAATGGGAATATGCCGCCGCCTGGGACCCGGCTACGGGCCGAACGCGCCGCTACCCCTGGGGCGACGATCCGGAGCCGGGAGACCGCGCGGATTACGGCCTTCAGCGCTGGGCTCCCCTGCCGGTCGGAGGGAAGACAACGGCCAATGCGCTCGGTCTGTGCAACATGGCGGGCGGCGTGTGGGAGTGGACCGCCAAGCCCTTCCTGCCCTATCCCGGTTTCCGCGCGTTTCCCTATGACGGCTACTCCAAAGACCACATGGACGGCAAGCATTACGTCTGTCGGGGCGGGTCGTGGGCGACGGCGGCGCCGATCCTGCGCTGCAGCTTCCGCAACTGGTATGTGCCCACCTACCGGCAGGGCTTCCTGGGAGTAAGGTGCGCCCGATGATCACCTTTCACGGCGTCAGCAAGCAATACGGCCCGCTCACCGCGCTCTATCCGACCGACCTGTGCATCGAGGGCGGGCGAACCACCGCGCTCATCGGGCCGAGCGGGTGCGGCAAATCCACCATCCTGCGCCTCATCATCGGCCTGATCACGCCGACTACGGGCGTCATCGAGGTCGAAGGCCATGCCATCCAACCGGCCAGGGTGCGCGAATTGCGCCTGCGCATGGGCTACGTCATTCAGGACGGCGGCCTGTTTCCGCACCTGACGGCAGCGCAGAACGTGACATTGATGGCCCGGCACCTGCGCCGCCCGGAGGCCAGGATTGAGCAGCGGCTGCGGGAGTTGGCCGAGTTGACGCGCTTCCCGGCGGATGGGCTGAGCCGCTACCCGGTGGAACTCTCCGGCGGCCAGCGGCAGCGCGTGAGCCTGATGCGCGCCCTGATGCTCGATCCGGACGTGCTGCTGCTGGACGAGCCGCTTGGCGCGCTCGACCCCCTGGTGCGCGCCGAACTCCAGACCGAGTTGAAAGAGATCTTCCGCCGTCTGGAGAAGACGGTCGTGCTGGTAACGCACGACATGGCCGAGGCGGGCTTTCTTGCCGACCGCATCGTGCTGCTCGCCGACGGGCGCATTGTCCAGCAGGGGACGCTGGCCGACCTGCGCGACCATCCCGCCAGCGCCTTCGTAACCGAATTTATGAACGCGCAGCGGAGCCTGGTGCAGCTATGAGACGCCTCCTCCTTTCGCTCTTGATCCTGCTGGCCCTGTGCGGCGCGCTCACCGCCTGCCGCCGCTCCCGCCAGGTCATCATCATCGGCTCCAAGAAGTTTACCGAATCCTACGTCCTGGGCGAGATCGCCAAAAAGCTGATGCAGGACGCGGGGTTCACCGTGGAGCACCGGCAGGGCATGGGAGCGACCGGGATCGTCTGGGGCGCGCTAAAGGCCGGCGGCATCACCATGTACCCGGAATATACGGGCACCATCAGCGAGGAGATACTCAAGCTCAAGGGCCGCCCCACGGAGGAGGCGCTGCGCGCCGCTCTGAGCAAGGAGGGAATCGGCATGACGGGCGAGCTAGGCTTTAACAACACCTACGCGCTCGTCATGCGGCGGGATAAGGCGGAGCAGCTTGGCATCCGCAAGATCAGCGACCTGCGGGACCATCCCGACCTGATCGTCCGCCCTTCGCCCGAGTTCCTCAAGCGCAAGGACGGCTGGGAGCCGCTGAGCGCCCGCTATGGCCTGGCCATGCGCGACGTCGGCGGCATGGAGCATGAACTGGGCTACGCCGCCCTTGCCGGCGGCAAGATTGATGTCATGGACGCCTACTCCACCGACGCCAAGATCGCCGAGTTCAATCTGGTGGTACTGGAGGACGATCTGGGCTTCTTCCCGCAGTACAAGGCCGTCTTTCTCTACCGGCTGGACGCGCCGCCGAAGGCCGTCGCGGCCCTCGGCAAGCTGGTGGGAACCATCTCCGGCGAGAGGATGACTCGCCTGAACGCCGAGGCGGAGCGCACCAAGAACTACGCCCAGGCGGCGGCGCTCTATTTTACGGGCGCGGCACGGCGACAGGTGGCGGAGGGCGAGTCGTTTCCGGCCAGGCTGGCCCGCTGGACGGGGCGGCACCTGGAACTGGTCGGCATTTCCCTCTTCGGCGCCATCCTGCTCGGCATCCCATTGGGCATCCTGGCCAGCCGTCCCGGCCTCGTCAGCCAGCTTATCCTGGGCGTCACCGGCGTCATCCAGACCATTCCCTCTATCGCCCTGCTGACCATGCTCATCGCCGTGCCGTTCCTGGGCATCGGCGTCGCCACGGCCATCGTCGCGCTGTTTCTCTACAGCCTGCTGCCCATCGTGCGCAACACGGCGGCAGGGCTGCAAGATATTCCCCCGCCCGTGCGCGAATCTGCCGCCGCGCTGGGCCTGGAGCCCCCCGCGCAGCTGCGCAAGGTCTATCTGCCGATGGCCTCGCGCACCATCCTGGCCGGCATCAAGACCAGCGCGATCATCAACGTGGGTACGGCGACGCTGGCGGCTTTCATCGGCGCGGGCGGGCTGGGAGAGCCTATCGTCAGCGGCCTGGCCCTCAACGATACCAATACCGTGCTCCAGGGCGCCATTCCCGCCGCTATCCTGGCGCTGATCGTCCAGTTTGCCTTTGACCTGCTGGATCGCCTGCTCATCCCGAAGGGCCTGCGCCTGCCCGCCGTGCGGAGTTAAGCCATGCCCTCCCGCGCGCCCTCGCCCGCAGAGCCTGTCAGCGCGCTGCGCTATGTGCCCATCGTGGAATGTAGCGAGGAGCTGGTAAACTTCCTGGCCCTGTGCCCGGACCTGCTGCTGGACAGGCCGCGCTTCCGCTACCGCCGTGAAACCCTCCTGCGCCGGACGGTGGCCGAGCGGCTCTGTGAAGCCAACCGCCGCCTGCCAGGTGGCTACCGGCTGGCGGTCATCGAAGGCTGGCGACCGCCGCATATCCAGCGGCGCATGTATCAGGCGATTTGGAACCGGTTCCAATCCGAGCACCCGGATTGGTCGGCGACCAAGTTAAAACGGGTCGTCAACCGGTTCAGCGCGCCCCTGGATCCGCGCGTTCCGCCCCCGTACACGACCGGCGGCGCGGTAGACGTCATGCTGGCCGATGCCTCGGGACGGCTGCTGGATCACGGCTCGCCCTACGAGCCCTACGACTCGCGCAGCTTTCCCTTCGATGCGCCCGGCCTCTCCGAGACGGCCCGCCGCACCCGCGCCCTCCTTGCCGCAGCCCTCCTGTCCACCGGCCTGACCAACTATCCCAGCGAATACTGGCACTGGAGCTACGGCGATCAGGGCTGGGCCTACCGGAGCGGCTACGACCACGCCCTCTACGGCGCCATCGCGCCTCCGGGCTGGCAGCCCGCCCCTGAAGACCTCGCCGATGCGCCTCTGGAGTGGATTGGCTAACTTAGGGTGTAGGGTTTAGGGTGTAGGGGATAGGGTCGCCCTCATCCCCTGCCCCCTCTCCCGGCGCTGCGGGAGAGGGGAAACGGGGAAGCCGGGTCCCCCCCTTCCCTGCCGCGTTAGCGGCGGATTAGGGAAGGGGGACGGGGAGTTAGGTCAAACCGAAATCAGCTCGCGCTAATTGGCGGTGGCCTTCTGCTTAGGCTCCCGCTCGGGCGGCGGAAGGCGCAGCAGACTGTCGGCCAACTGCTGGGCGACCTGTTGGGTTGCCTCCTGCCAGTCTACCAGCAGCGTTCGGGTGGTACGCTGACGAGTGCGCGGATGTTCGGCCATCTGCTCATCCGTCCAGGCGATGACGCCGTCGCGCGTGATGAGAAACGCCTGCACGCGCGGCGAGACGACGTGCGCGTGGATGCGCTCCAGCCCCCAGTTGAGCGGGTTGGGGTCCCAGGCTTCGTGGTGGAATTGCATTCCCTCGCCGATGCTGGCGGGCTCGCGCATGGTGCCGACAAAGACGGCATCCACCTTCAGGCGCTTCGCTAGCAGGACGATCCGCTTGAGGTCAGGCGCGGGCCACTGCCGCCCCTGCGCTATCCCCTTGTTGGCGAAGAGGTCGCAGGGGGTCCACCGCAGCGCTTTCAGGGCGCGATCGGTCAGATCGAGCGGCGCTACCCGGAAGCGTCCCTGCTCAGAGAGCAACACCGGCAGCGTCGTCCGCATCACCTGCGTGAGACTTTGCAGAGTTGATTGGTACGGGTGATCCTTTCCATCTGCCAGCTTCGGGGGCGGCGTCTCCGTGCAGAAGAACGGCGGCACCACAGCGATCCGCCGCACCTTCTGCAGCGCCTCCCACCGGTAGACGGTATCCGCTGCGCGTGCCATCCCGGAAAGGGCTAACACGCCGCCCGCCACAATTACGACCATCCCTCGCTTCCGGGCCGAAATGGGCCGCATTATTCCTTCCCTCCTTTTGCCAGCAGGGCCGCCCCGTAAGCCGCATCGCTTTTGGGGACCGCGATAGGAAAGCGCGCATCCAGCCAGGTCTCTGCCGGCTCAACCGGACTCTCGGGGCTGCGCCAGCGCGGCAAGGCGAACTCCTCGCGCAGGAAGGCGCCGATCTGCCAGAGCCCGCCCAGCGGATAGATCGGCGTATCCAGCGGCAGCCGTAACTTGTGCCGCACCGCCCACACGGAATGGCGCAACTGCCGGGCCATCTCCGCCACATGCGCCCGCGCCGCCGCATCCCCCGCCTCCGCCAGCGCCCCGACCACAGGAGCCAGCCCGGCTACGCGCGCCGGACTGAAATCCCGGTAGAGCCAGCGGAGGATCTCGTTGCGGGACCGAGCGCCGGTGAACTCCTGCACCGCCTGCGTCAGCGCGTCCGTCCGGCCCTGCTCGATCTGCTCCAGCGTATAGCCCAGCACGCGCAGGCCCAGGTGGAACCCGCTGCCCCGATCGCCCAGCAGATAGCCCAGGCCGTCCTCCCGGTGCGTTTGGCCCTCCGCATTGCGCCCATAGGCCACCGCGCCCGTCCCGGCAATAACCACGATGCCCGGCTCGCCGTGCGTGGCTCCCCAGTAGGCGATCACGTAATCCGGCTCGACCCGATACCGCGCGGTAGGATTCTCTGCTTCCACAGGGACATTGGCCCGCAGGAGGAACTCGAAGGCGGCTCGGCGGTCTTCCACCGAGTAGCCCGCCACACCCGCGCACACGCCGGCAAAGCGCGTCGCGTCCGCCGACAGACCGGCCTCCGCGCAGGCTTCCCGCACCGCCGTCCGCAGCGATTGGGCCAGCGTCGCATCGTCGCTCTGCGCCACGTTGCCCGGCCCGCCGCGTCCGCGCCCGCGCTCCGCTCCCGCCGCGTCCATGATTAGCGCGGCGGTCTTGGTTCCCCCGCAATCCAATCCCAGATAGAGGCTCATTCTCGCGCCTTCGCCTGCCCGCCACCGGGTCGCAAAGATAAAGAAACGTCTGCGGAACAATTCCGTGACCGGAACGCATTATCCTGCCCGGCTAGTCTCTCCGGCAGGCGATAGAGCGTTTGAGCAGGGTATAATAACCCCGATAGCGCTACGCCGATAATAGGCTGAACTGTTTTCGGCAGATGTTCCCCTGTGCGCTCGCTATCCAGCCCTTGTCCGGGAGTCTTCCAGCCCATGAACTCGCCCGATGCCCTCCGTCCTCACGACCGTCAGCGCGAACAGGAACGTCTCTACGCCATTGCTGCCGCTGCCAACGCCGCGCGCGACCTGGATGAGATCCTGCTTCTGATCCGCAACGCCATTATTGAAGTTAGCGGCTTTGACAGGGTAGGCATCTGGCTAATGGAGAACGAAGTTTTGATCGGGGCCTGGGGCACCGATGAGACCGGCAAATTGCGGGATGAGCACAACATTCAGATTCAGCGCAGCGACTTCGTGCCGCCGCTGGAACGGGTATTGACAGGCAACTCACCCTACGCGATCAGCCCGGCGCAGATGGCGAACGTGCCGGCGTTGGGCCCGACCCTGAGCGCCTTCCAGCCCGGTTTCGGCGTTATCGGCCTGCGCGCCCACGGACAGTTGATGGGGGTTATCTTCCTGGACAACCTGCTTTCGGGCCGTCCGCTCACCGCCGCCGATCTGGAAGCGCTGCTGCCCTTTTGCGAGCAGGTCGCCGTCGCCATTGCCAACGCGCGGCTGTTGGCCGAGCAGCAGCGCCTGGTAGCGCGTCAGCGCCGCCTCTCCCGCCTGGCCGCCGCCATCTCCTCCCGCACCGCGCTCCATGAGATATTGCGCATGGTGCATGATGCCATTATCGAGGCGGGCGGCTTCGACCGGACGGCGGTCTTCCTCTACGACCGCGAACACAACCTCCTGCGGGGCACCTGGGGCACCGACCGCAGTGGCGAGCCTGTGGATATTTCCGAAGTAGAGTTGCCCATTCTGCCCGGAGATACGCGCGCGATGGCGCGGCTGGCGCGTGGTGAGATGGACTACTACCTCTCCGCGAACTATACCGCCGAAGTCTCTATACCGCCCGATCACCCGATGTATGGAGTTCATGCGCATGCGATTGTGCCGCTGCGCGTCGGCACCCAGATCGTCGGGATGGTCGCCGTGGACAATCTGCTGCGTGACGCGCCCATCACCGCAGAAGACATGGATGGCCTACTTCCCTTTGCCGACCAGGCGGCGGTCGCCATCCAGAACGCGCAGCTATTCCAGGCGCTCCAGCAGGCGCAGACGGCGCTGCTGCGCTCGGAGAAGCTGCGGGCGGTGGGCGAGCTGGCAAGCGGCGTCGCCCATAACGTCAACAACGTCCTGGCGGCGGTGCTGGGCTATGCCGAGCTGATCCAGATGACAGAGGGCGCCCCAGCCGAGATCAAGCACTACGCCCGCACCATCGAGCGTGCCGCCCTGGACGGCGCCGCGATTGTCCAGCGGCTGCAGCAGTTTGCGCGCAAGGAGACCGAGGCCAACGAAGAGCGTTTCGATCTCTCGGTACTGGCCCGCGAAGCCATAGAACTGACGCGCCCCGCCTGGCACAACCAGGCCGCCGGACGCGGCGCCCGGATCGAGGTCCAGGCGGAGCTACAGCCGGAGTTGTGGGTCGCCGGCGTTGCTTCGGAGCTAAGGGAGGTCTTCATCAACCTGATCTGCAACGCTGCCGACGCCATGCCGGAGGGCGGCACGCTGACCGTGCGCAGCTTTGTCGAGCACGGGCTGGCGGTCGTGGCGGTCCAGGATACCGGCGTCGGCATGGATGAGTCCACGCTGCGGCGCGTGTTCGAACCGTTCTTTACCACCAAGCCTCCCGGAAGGGGAACCGGATTGGGCCTGTCCGTGGCCTGGGGCATCGTGGACCGGCATCGGGGACGGATCGAGGTCGAGAGCCAATCAGGGCAGGGAGCGGTCTTTCGCGTCTATCTGCCGCTGACACGGCAGGCCGCTCCCGACTCTGCCGCCGCAGACGACTCGGCTACTCTCTTAAAAGTCCGTATCCTGCTGGTAGAGGATGAAGAGTTGGTCCTGGACGGGCTGGCCCGCGCACTGGCGGCGCAGGGCGCTACCCTCGGGCTGGCCTCCGACGCCAGTGAAGCCCTAGAGTGGTTGAAGGCCAATGGCGATACCTGTGACCTGATCCTGAGCGATCACGGCATGGCGGGTCTCACCGGCATGGAGCTGCTAGTCCGGGTCCGGGAGCGCTGGCCGCATATCCGCCGCGTGCTGCTTTCCGGCTGGGGCGCCCATCTGCCCGGCAAGATGGACACCTCCGCTGCCGAGCTGATACTCACCAAGCCCATCCGTCAGAAGGAGATGACGGCAGCGCTGGCGCAGCTGCTCGCCTCATCCCCTGACGCCTGACCTAACCCCCCGCCCCCCTTCCCTGCTTCGCCGCTAACGCGGCAGGGAAGGGGGGGACCCGGCTTCCCCGTTTCCCCTCTCCTTGAGAAGGAGAGGGGCCGGGGGTGAGGTCTCTCCCCTCCCCTGTCCTTGGGGATAGCCAGGCGGAGGCGCGAACCGTTGAGCGCCGGCCCTAGCAGTGGGTTAGGGGTGGGGGCTATAGGGCCGGGGGTGAGGTCAGGCGCTCACCAGTGAATCCGGCGGCTCTGAACGGGATAGGGCCAGACAGCGAGCGGCGCGACGCTCTGCCGCCATGCCTGACGGCGGTAGGTGGGATAGTCCTCCCCTTCCGGGGATAGGTCAATGACGGCGTTGCCCTTCCAGGTAACCGTGTAGGGAACGTCTGCGACCGTCTCTTTACGGGTAACGATGGGCGTCGGGAAGGTCATCTCCACCTCCGCGCCCGCCTGCAATCCCTCCAGTACGAAATAAGACCCTTCGGCCTGTGCGGGAACGGCCTGTCCGTCCACCTTCAAGCCAACCTCGGCGGCGTCCATCCCTTCCGGGCATCGCAGCTTGAGACGCCCCGCCCTTTTGAGCCGCACCTGCACACGGCCCGCGTAGGGCAGAGCGCTCCAGACCAGCGCCTCCTCCGTATCTACCCCAAACAGCATCCGTACCGCGATGGCGCCGTCCGGCTCCAGCCCGACACAGTTGTTGAGCACATGGAAGATGGCCCGCACGCCGCCGCCTGTGCAGCAGCCCTCCAGATCCGGGCCACTCAGCAGATCGTTGGGTCGCGCCCAGCTTGCAAACGATCCCTTCACGATTCGCTCCAGCCCCGGCTCCGGGCTGCGCCCGCGCAGTGCCAGGTCCGGGTCACGGAACTGGTTCTCCAGAAGCTGGTTGCGGGCAATGCGCTCCACCTCATACCAGAAATCGCCCTGCCCCAGGCGGCTGAGGCGAACGGCCAGATGGATCACGTCGCCGATGGCACAGGTCTCGCAGGTCGGCCAGCCAATGCCGTCGGGCACCCAGCCGAACGCGCTGCAATGAGCCAGGGTGAAGCGCAAAAAACGCTCGCACCGCGCCAGCCGCTCTTTATCTCCGGTCGCCTCAGCGAGCATAGCGGCTCCCACCATTGTCGGCACGATGCCCTGGCTGTGGAGGTGGCCGGAGAAGCGGCCCTCCGCATCTACCACGCGCGCAGCGTCCAGGAAGTAGCGCAGGTACCGGCGCACAAAGGGCAGGACGGCCTCATCCCCGGTCAGTCGGAAGTACTGCATCAGGCCCTCCAACTGCGTGCCGCCGTAGCCCGGCTTGACTGTCCACAGGTCTTTGGGCGCATAGAACAGCCCGCCTTCGAGCCACTGCCCCTCCCGGTACAGGTTACGCGGATAGAGCACGTAATCTTCCCGCCGCTCGGCGATGCGCATCAGGCCGTGCACTAGATGGCGCAGCGCCTCCTCAACCTGTGCGTCCCCCGTCTCCATCAGCCAGGAGCACAGGCCGATGAGCACCCGACTCTGGCAGAACATATCCGCCACATACTCCGAATTTTCGCCGGCCTGGTTATAGAACAGCCCATCTGCCGGGTTTTGCAGACGCAGCAGGAAGCGCCGCAGCCCGGCCTCTTCCTCCTCGGCGGAAAGCCCGGTCAACTGGCGGATGAGGAGGAAGGCATCCACATACCGCCCGGACATATCGCAATAGTCCCACGAATCGTGGATGGCCCGCGCCGGCGGCCCCAGATCCACCTTGAAATAGGGCTGATAGTCCCGTTCCCGGTCCAGCCGGGCCACGATGCTGTGTAATGCCAGGACGCACGCCTCCTGAAGCGAGGCCGTCTGTGGTGCCAACTCCGTCACGCTTCTCTCCTGAGAATGGGATACGCCATCATAGCATGCCGAGCGTCCTCCTGTCCAGCAAGCCCTCACTCCCTGCGGCGGCAGTCCATGAGGCAGGATAGCCGTAGCGCGATAGCGAAATAAGAATGAGTTACCCATCTGGTTTTCGCGCGCACTTTGCGTCAAGGAGATAACACAATGAGCGTGACCACGCTGGATACGCTGCCAAAGACAATGCGTGCGGTGCGCTGCCACGCGCCGGAAGACTATCGGCTCGAAGAGATTCCTACTCCCACGCCCGGCCCCGGTGAGGTCGTCATTAAGCTGGACGCCTGCGGCGTCTGCGCCTCCGATGTCAAGTGCTTCATAGGCGCGCCGCTCTTCTGGGGAGACGAGCACCGCAAGGGCTATGTCCAGGCCCCCGTCACCGCCGGACATGAGCTGATCGGCACCGTCGTGGCCCTGGGCGAAGGCGCGCGGGAGAAATACGGCCTGGAGTTGGGCAACCGCGCCATCTCCGAGCAGATCGTCCCCTGCGGCGCCTGCCGCTACTGCGCCACCGGCAAATACTGGCTCTGCGCCGTCCATGACATCTACGGGTTCCATACCTATACGCAGGGCGGCATGGCCGACTACATGCTATTTCCTGCGCGCGCCCTCAACTACAAAGTCCCCGCCGACCTGCCCATCGAGAAGGCGGCGCTCATTGAGCCGCTCGCCTGCTCCATGCACGCTGTCGAGCGCGCGCAGATCGAATTCGGCGATGTGGCTGTGATCGCTGGCTGCGGCACGCTCGGCCTGGGCATGGTCGCCTGTGCCCGCCTGAAAAACCCCGGCGTGCTCGTGGCTGTGGACATGAACGACAGGCGCCTGGAATTGGCCCGTCGGCTCGGCGCGGACGCGACCCTCAATCCCGGCAAAAGTGACGTGGTGCAGGCCATCCGCGACATGACCGAAGGCTATGGCTGCGACGTCTATATCGAAGCGACAGGCCATCCTGCCGCCGTCAACCAGGGCCTCCATGCCATCCGCAAGGGCGGCAACTTCGTGGAGTTCTCGGTCATGAAGGAGCCGACCACCAGCGACTGGACGATTATCGGCGATACGAAGGAGTTGAACATCTACGGCGCGCACCTCGGCCCCGGCTGCTACCCGAAGGTGATTGATTACCTGCATCGTGGCCTGCTCAACGTGGATGGCATCGTTACTCACCAGCTCCCGCTGGAGCGGTACCTGGATGGCATCAAGATGGTCTACTCCGGCCTCGATTCCATCAAGGTGCTGCTGCGCCCCTGAATCCCCTAATCCCCGGTCCCAATAGAAGAGAGAAAAGGAGAATAGCGTAGATGCGTGTTTGTGGCAAACTCTGTGAAACGGGCGAGGTGGTGACGCTTACCCTCGCCGAGGGCCGGATCGCCGGCATGCGCGCGGGAGCGGAGGGCGCGGACCTCGGCGGGCCGGATGTGTGGCTCTCGCCCGGCTTTTTGGACCTCCAGGTCAATGGCTACGGCGGCTACGATTTCAATATCGGCGCCTGGACCGATCCTTCGGTGATCACCGATAACCTGACGCCGATGTTTGAGAAGATCGCCCGCTCTGGGACGGCGCTTGTGTGCCCGACCATCTGCACCGATAGCCGGGAATCTATCCTCGCCGGGCTTTCCGGGCTGGCGCGCGCCCTCGATAGGGAGCGGCGGCTGGCCCGGAGGGTGCCTGCCATCCATCTGGAAGGCCCCTATATCTCCTCCGAAGAGGGGCCGGTCGGAGCGCACCCGCCGCAGCACGTTCGCCCGCCGGATTGGGACGAGTTCCAGCGGTTTCAAGAGGCTGCCGGGGGACTTATTAAAATCTGTACGCTCGCCCCGGAGTTGCCGGGCGCGCTGGAGTTCATCGAGAAGCTGGCTGCCTCCGGCGTGGTTGCCGCCCTTGGGCATACCGGTGCGTCCCCGGAAACCATTCGCGAGGCTGTACTGGCAGGAGCGCGGCTGTCCACCCACCTGGGCAACGGCGCGCACGCTCAGATCCGCCGCCACCCCAACTACATCTGGGAGCAACTGGCCCATGATGACCTCTATGCCAGTATCATCGCCGACGGACATCACCTGCCGGCCTCGGTGGTCAAATCCTTCGCGCGCGTCAAGGGGCCGGAGAAACTAGCCCTGGTGAGTGATGCTGTCTCCCTGGGCGGATTGGCGCCGGGTCTCTATAGCAACGATCGCTTTGAGGTCCTGCCCTCCGGTAAGGTGGTGCTGGCCGGCACCCCCTACCTGGCCGGGGCCGGTCACCTGCTGGATACCTGCATCGCGAACGCCCTGCGGTTCACCGATCTTTCCCTGGCGCAGGTCACGCGCAGCGCCAGCGCGATCCCGGCGCGCATTCTGGGGCTGGAAGCGCGCAAGGGCCATCTCCAGGTCGGCTATGATGCGGACATCACGCTCTTCCGCGTGCCGGAGGCGGGGCCGCTGGAGATCGGGGCGACCCTGTGCGCAGGGGAGACGATCTTCGCGGCCTAGGACGCTCTCTCAAAGGAAACAGGAGGCGCGCATGAGTGAGGAGCTACGCGTTGGATTGCTGGGCTGCGGCCTGATCGGGCAGACGCACCTGAAGGTCTGGGCGCAGACCCCCGGAGCCCGCGTCGTCTCGGTCTACGATAGAAACCCGGCACGAGCCTGCCAGGTGGCAGAGCAGACGGGCGCACATGGCTATGCCAGCCTGGAGGCCCTGCTCGACGCCGGGGGCCTGGACGCCGTGGACATCTGCACGCCCTCCGGTCTGCACGCCGATCAGGGCCTGGCAGCGGCGCGGCGCGGCCTGCACGTCCTCTGCGAGAAGCCGCTGGATCTCAATCTGGAGAAGGCGGACCAGCTCATCGCCGAGTGCGAGGCGCGCGGCCTGACGCTAGCCTGTATCTTCCAGCAGCGGGTCTATCGGGGCGCGCAGCAGGTAGCCCGCCTGATCGCGGAAGAGCGCATGGGCCGCCTCCTCTCGGCCAGCGCCTATGTCAAATGGTGGCGGTCGCAGGACTACTACAGTAAAAGCGGCTGGCATGGCACCTGGGCGCTGGATGGCGGCGTGCTGGCGAACCAGGCCATCCACTCTATTGACTTCCTCTGCTGGCTGGCCGGGCCGGTCGAAGAGGTCGAATACGCCCACCTGGAAACTGCGGCCCACATGATGGAGGCTGAGGACTACGCCCTTGCCGTCCTCCGCTTTGCCAACGGCGCGCGCGGCGTGATCGAGGCGACGACCTGCTGCTCGCCCGACCTGTGCTCCCGCGTCGAGATTTTCGGAACGCGCGGCTCGGTCGCCTTTGACGATGCCAGCGTCGTTCAGTTCGGGCTGGACGGGCAGGACCGGCAGGCCTCCATCGAGCAAGATGGCGAGGACCTGGGAGGCCGCTCCGACCCAAAAGCGATCAGCCTGTACGGCCATGAGGTGCTGCTGGCCGATTTCGTCGAGGCTGTGCGCACGGGCCGCAAACCGCTGGTGAGCGGGCAGGAGGCGCGCGTCTCGGTCGAGGCCATCCACAAAATCTACCACAAAGCGTTTCCCAACCGGAGGTTGGGCGTCTGAAGGAGCCAGGGCCATCACAGACAGCGCTTTTCCTTCCCTTGAATCAAGCGATCCTACCTGCGAGGGGAGGAAGAAGCGAGGGCCCTGCGGAAGGAGCGTAACGATGCGGCTTGCCATAATTACCGACGAGATCAGCCAGGAATTCGAGCACGCGCTGGATGTGATGGACGAATATGGCGTGAAGGGAGCCGAACTGCGCGGGTTATGGGGCACCAACATCGCCGACCTATCCGACGAGCAGGCGGCGCGCGCCCAGCAAGCCCTGAGCGACCGCCAGATGCAGGTCGTTGGCCTGGCCACGCCCTTCTATAAGTGCCCACTGGAGGCCGGTGCGGTCAACCCGGGAGAAGCCGCAGGAGACATGCATCTAGCCAAGCCGCGCGGGCTGGAAGAACAGATGGAGATACTCAGGCGCTGCATCGCGCTGGCCCATCGGCTCGATACGAAGCTGCTGCGCGTCTTTGCGTTCTGGCGGCAGGGAGAGCTAACCCCGGAGATAGCCGCACGCATCGCCGCAGCCTTTGCCGAGCCGGTTGCGCTTGCGGCCAGGGAGGGCGTGACGCTGGTGCTGGAAAACGAGCCCTCCTGCTGCGTCGGCACGGGCCGGGAGGCCGCCGAGATCGCCCAACGGATCGATTCCCCGCATTTCAGAATCTGCTGGGACCCCGGCAATGCCTTCTATGCCGGCGAGCGGCCCTATCCCGAAGGGTATGCCGCCGTCGCTCCCTGGCTGGGCCATGTCCATCTCAAGGATGTGCAGCGGGTAGATACGCCCTCTAAAGGGCTGGAACCGCAGTGCTGCCTCTTCGGCACCGGAGAAATTGACTATCACGGCCAGTTGGCGGCCCTGAAACGAGACGGCTATGCGGGCTTTCTCTCCCTTGAGCCGCAATACGTTCCTGAAACCGACGGCGGCACGCCAGAGGAGGGTTCCCGGCAGTGCCTTGCCGCCGTTCAAAGGTTTCTTGCCGATTAGCCATCTCACGATAGAAAGAGAACGCCCGGAGATGCCTCCGAGAGGTATAATTAGGTATCCGGACACCGAACATGCCCGGCATAGCTGGTAAATGCTCCACCGTAATTTACTGCAAACGCCCTTACCGGGCAGAGCGGCCAGGGTGGATTGGAGGAGTTTGGGTGGCCAAACGACGCTACGATTGGGCGATTCACCTCGTTCTTATAACACTTTCGGCGGTGTTCGTGTTTCCGCTGCTATGGATGATCTCCACGTCGCTCAAGCCGATCTCGGAGACGATGCGCCTGCCGCCGGTCTGGATTCCCTCTCATATCCAGTGGCACAACTACAAAGACGCTTTCATGTATGAAAGCAAGCAGTTGGGCTATATTCCGTTTCTGGTCTACGGGCGCAACACGCTGATCCTGTGCATTCTGACGGTGGCGGGGGCGGTCTTCTCGAACGCGCTGGTGGCCTATGCGTTTGCGCGCCTGCGCTGGCCGGGGCGCGACCTGGTATTTGCCATCACGCTGGCGACCATGATGGTGCCCTTCCCGGTGATCATGGTGCCGATCTACGCCTTATTCCGCAGCCTGGGCTGGATCGGCACGTTCCGGCCTCTCTGGATTCCGGCGTGGTTTGGCAGCGCGTTCTTCATCTTTCTGCTGCGCCAGTTCTTCCGCACCATTCCCTTTGAGCTCTCGGATGCGGCCCGCGTGGACGGCTGCTCGGAGTGGGGCATCTTCCGGCAGGTCATCTTGCCGCTCTCCAAGCCGGCGCTGGCGGTGGTGGCGCTGTTCACCTTCATGGGCACCTGGAACGACTTCCTCGGCCCGTTGATCTACCTGATGGATCAGCGCACGTTCACGCTGTCGCTGGGCTTGCAGTTCTACCAGAGCCAGCACGGCGGCACGCAGTGGAACTTGCTCATGGCCGCCTCGACCATTGTGGTGGCCCCGGTGCTGATCCTCTTCTTCTTCACGCAGAAGCAGTTCATCCAGGGCATCGCGGTCTCCGGCTTGAAGGGGTAGCGCGTTCGCGTCAAGAGAGTCTGCTATAGGATATTTATCCCGGATCGGTGGCGGCCTTGACGGGCAGTTCCATCCGTTCGCGCTTGATCCGGGCCAAAATTTGGGAGTAGAGTAACCCCGATCTATCGCTCGGAAAGGCAGGTTATGACCGAACAACTCTGGGCGCCCTGGCGGCTCAAATATATCGAATCGGCGCACAAGGCAGAGGGCTGCATCTTCTGCGACTATCCGGCGCAGGGCGAGGAGCAGGACGCGGAAAGCCTTCTGGTCTACCGCGGGCCGCACGCCTTTATCATGCTCAATGCCTATCCCTACAGCAACGGCCACCTGATGGTCGTGCCCTACCGGCATACCTCCCGTTTCACTGACTACACAGATGCGGAGATGCTGGACGTGATGCACCAGATCCGCCTGGGCATCGCCCTGCTGACGACGGCGTTCCATCCGGATGGGTTTAACCTGGGCGTCAACATGGGGCGCGTGGCCGGGGCCGGCATCGCGGATCACCTGCACTGGCATATCGTCCCGCGTTGGAATGGGGACACGAACTTCATGCCGGTGCTGGCCGATGTGCGCGTTATCCCCGAGAGCCTGAAGAGTACCTTCGAGCGGCTGCGCGCGGTGCTGCCCGCCGCGCTGGAACAGACCTGTCCCGAGAACGGCAGCCACTCATCGGCAGGGGGGCTGGAACAAACCGGAGCCGCAAACAGTAAAAGAGGCTGAGTCGGCAGGAATGCGAATGCATGGGCGCACGCAGGCCATTTCCCGGGTGTTGCGCCTTCATTCTATTCGGGCCCCCACGCGCTGGAGGAAGGGGAAGACTCTGTCGAAACCGCCAAGTTGCGCCTTCATTCTATTCGGGCCCCCACCCCGGCCTGCGGCCACCCACTGCAAGGGTCGGCGCTCAATGGACTGCAAGGGTCGGGCCTGCAATGGTTCGGCCCTCCGCCTTGCGACACCCCTCCGCCTCGCGATCCCCAACAACAGGAGAGGGGAGAGCAGAAGCCGGGTCACCCCCTTCCCTCGTAGGGTCGCTAGGCGGAGGAACGAGCGTGCGCAGTTCCGATCCTAGCAGTGGGGGACGGGGGGTTAGGTTTAAGAAGGGTCAGCAGGAACGCAATCGAAGGAGAGCGAGGGTGGCCAGGAAGAAAGATGCAGAGAAAGCGGCGGACGGCGCGACCATGACGCCCGACAAGGAAGAGGCCGAAAAGGAGAAGCGCGAGACGCACGCGCCCGAGGTGCAGGACCAAGCCGAGGCGGAGACGCGCGCCGAGTGGGCGGCGGAGGGCCTCTCCAAGTCCGAGCGGATCGCGGCGCTGGCGGAACGGGCTTCCCTCTGCGTGGCCTGCGGCCTGGCCAAGACCCGCACCCACGTCGTCTTTGGCGAGGGCAACCCGGAGGCGCCCCTGATGCTTATCGGCGAGGGACCGGGCCAGAACGAAGACGCCACCGGACGGCCCTTCGTCGGGCGATCCGGCGTGCTGCTGGATCAGTGTTTACGCGAGAACGGCATTACCCGCAAGCATATCTACCTCACCAACGTCGTGCGCTGCCGGGCCTGCGTTTTGGAGGCGGGACGGCTGCAAAACCGCCCGCCGACGCCCGATGAGGCCCGCGCCTGTTCGCCCTGGCTGGAGCAGACCATTGAGATCATCGAGCCGCTCGTCATTCTCTGTCTGGGCGGGCCGTCGGCCAGCGCCATCATTCACAAGAACTTTAAGATCACCTCGGAGCGCGGCCAGTGGTTTGAGTCCAAGTACGCCCGCTATGCCATGGCGACGCTGCACCCGGCCTATATCCTGCGGCTGCAGGGCGAAGCCTATGAGGCGGCCCGTCGCGCCCTGGTCGCCGACATCGCCGCCGCCCGCCAGAAGGTCATCGAGGCCAAGCGCGAACCCAAGCTCACCCTGTTCTAAACCTCTGCTCTCCCCCCCGACCCTGCTTAGCCTAATCCCCGTTACCCAAACAAAAACACCCCTCTCCCGCAGCGCGGGAGAGGGGAGAGGAGAAGCCTTGTTCTCCCCTCCTCCCCGGTCCTTCTCCCTGCTAGGGAGAAGGGGGAAGAGAAGCCGGATTCTCTCCTTCCCCATTGTCCTCCTCAATTCTAAAAGAGGGGAAAGCCGGGTCACCCCCTTCCCTTGTAGGGAAGGGGGACGGGGGGCTAGGTCAAGAAAGGCCGGGGTGAGGGCTTACTGACCGTTGCCCTGCTTTTGGTTTATGGCTGCCTCCACCCGTTTGAGCAGCGCCTCCGCCTGCTCCTTATCCTCATTGGAGACGCCCGGCAGGTCAATCGTGGCCTTGAGTTCCGGGACGGCCTCTTCGAGTTTGTTCTGCGATAGGTAGCAGACGGCAATGCTCATATGCGCATAGGCGATATCGCTGGGCTTTTTGCCCGTCGTGGCGGCCTTGCGGAAGAGCGGGATAGCCTTATCGAAATCCCGATTCTCCTGATAGTAGTCGCCGAGCGCGTTGTAGGCTTTAGTCAGGTAGTCGTTGCTGTTGTCCGAGTCGGTCTTTTCGGCCTGGGCGATGAGCTCAGAGGCCCGTTCGGCCTTGCCGCGCCCCGCATAGATCGCCGCCAGCTTTCCGGCAGCCTCCGCGTCCTGCGGGTTCTTCTTCAGGCGCTCTTCCAGCAGCGGAGCCTCTTTGTGCCCCTGCGCGATGGATTTAAGCTGTTCGGAGAAGCCGGCGGGCGGCATATAGCCCCCGATCTTGCCTTCCACTTCGCCCGCGTCGTTGATGAACAGGATAGTCGGGAAGCCATCAACCTTGTACTTTTTGGCGACGGCTACGCCCTCTTTTTCGGCGTTGATTTTGACCGGAACAAACTGTTCCGTCAACTGGATCACCTGCGCGTTCGTGTAGGTGTCTTTATCCAGTTTCTTGCACCAGCCTCACCAATCGGTGTAGAAGTCGGCCATAACCAGCTTGTGGCTCAGTTTGGCCTGCGCCATTGCCGTGGAAAAAGACTTCGCCCAGGCGATTTTACTGCCTGCCGCCTGAGCTGCGCTTACGCTCCACAGCAGGCAAAAGCCTACGGCAACGGCACGCCATGCATTGGCTCGCATCGGCTTGCTCTCCTTTCTGCGGGAAGGAAATCAGCGGCCCCCATGCTTGCGCAGCTTGAGCTGCTGCTGCACCTGAAGCAATGTCTGCCGGGCCTGCTGCTTGAACTCCTCGGAGACGCCCGGAATTTTGAGGGTCGCCTGCAAGTCAGGCACCGCCGCGGCAAGCCGGTTCTGCATCAGGTTGCAGATCGCGGCGCTCAGACGGGCCTGGGCGACCTCATTGGGTTGTTTGCCGTTTACGGCGGCCCTTCGGAAGAAGGGAACCGCCCGGATCAGTTGATGCTGCTGGGCCAGGGTAGCGCCGGCCTGCATATAGGCGATATGCAATTGCTCCCGCTTGCTCTTCGGGGCATACTTTTCCGCCTGGGCCAGCGTTGTCGCCGCGCTGGCGGCATTGCCCCGCTGGGAATAGATGGATGCCAGGCGCATTGCCAGGGAAATATCGCTGGGATGGGCCTTATAGCGGGCCTGTAGGCGCGGGAAATCGCGATGTGCCTGCATGATCTCTGTCAACCGCTGCGAGAACGCCTCCGGCGGCAGGTATCCCCCGATACGCCCCTCCACTTCTCCCGAAGTGTTGAGAAATAGGATCGCCGGCAGGCCACCAATCTGATATTTCCGAGCAGCAGCCATGCCCTCACGCTCGGCATTGAGTTTCACCGGGACAAACTGCCCCGCCAACTGGATGACGCGCGGGTTCGTATAGGTTTCGCGCTCCAGCCGCTTGCAGAAGCCTCACCAATCGGCGTAAAAGTCGAGCATAATCAGCTTGTGGGACTGTTTCGCCTGGGTCATGGCCGCCGACAATGAGTTCGTCCAGGGTATCCCAGCGGCCTGGGCCGCGCCGGCTGCCCAGAGCAGGCCCAGGCCGGCCACGACGCCGCGCAGAGCGTTGACTCGCATCCGTCAATTTCCTTTCTCGGTTCTCTCCAGGCGGCAAGCCGTTGTGCCTGGACTTGCCGCGCCCTGTCTCTTTCAACAGGCGATAAAAAGAGCTAATTGCACTATAGCACATTCAAGCCGAACATGCAATGGCGAGTTTCCCTCTGGACCTCTCAATGCGTTCCCTCCGGCGCTTTCGACGGCCCGCACACCAGAAAAATCCGGCCCTTGTCGCCATTATGAGCGTCGAATCCCCTTGACGCCTCCGGGCCGCTATGGTAATATCTCTCCTGGTAAATGTAACAGACGTTACATCCTTTGCTGGATTGCCGGGTTACTGCTCATGGCCGATCTGCCCAACGACTGGACGCTGCTCGTCTACAAAATTCCAGCGCATCCCACGCGCCTGCGCCTGCAAATCTGGCGCAAACTCCAGCGCATGGGCGCGCTCTACCTTCAGAACGCGGTCTGTCTGCTGCCCGCGCGGCCTGATCTCGTCGAGAACATGCACTATATGGCGGCGGCTATCGAGGAGATGGGCGGGACCTGCCATCTCTTTGCGGCGTCGGCGCTGCTGCCGGGAGAGGCCCAACGGCTGGCGCAGGAGTTCCGCGCCCTGGCCGACAGCAATCTGGAAGAGATTATCGGGCGATTGGAGAAGATAGGGGCCGAGTTGGAGGCGGCGGCAAGCCCGGCGGCGCTGGAGCGTGCGGAAGAGGAACTGAAGCGGGAACGCATTGCCTATCTGCGGGCGCGGCGGCTGGCCTATTTCGGCAGCACGCGGGAAGCTGAGGTGGATGCGCGGCTGGAAGCCCTCAAGCGCGCCCTGGACGAACACTATCGCACCGAGAAATAGATTTCCATTCGCGGGATCTCTTCTCGTTCTCGCGCTGCCATGAGCTAGCCGGAGGATAACAGTTTCACCGGACTTGACATAAATATGCGCTACTGCACGCGAAAGAACGTACACGTGGACCGCTGCGCGTCGGCGTGGCTCATCAAGCGGTTCATAGACCCGCAAGCCGAGTTCGTTTTTGTTGAGGGGCAGACGCCCGCGCCGGACGCCATTCCTTTCGATATGCACGGCGTAGTCTGGGGCCACCATGAGGGCCAGTGTACCTTTGAGGTCATCGCCGCGCTCCATCAGATTACAGACCCGGCCATCCAGCAGATCGGACGTATCATTCACGGCGCCGACATCACTGCCGACGCCGACGAGACGCTGGAAAGTCCGGGCATGGACCTGCTGTTTCGCGGCCTGCGCCTGATCTCGGAGAGCGACGCGCAAACCCTGGAACGCGGCTATGTTGTGATGGACGCGCTCTACGCTGCGCTCAAGGACGCAGGGACACTGTCAAAATGAGCGCGCCGGGGCGGGCGTTGGTCACAGCCTGCGTCTGCTTGATCCTAAACGGCTCTACTGCTTTGCGTGTGGTGGCATCTAAAGGTGGACATTGCATCGGGAGGTTAGAAGCGTTGCCATGAAACGACGCCTTGCTTTCTCTCTGGCCGTGCTTGCCGTGTGTCTTCTCTCCACGGCAGCCTGGTGCGCCCCGCCGCCGCTCCGCCTGGTGCAGCGGATACCGCTGCCCGGCGTGGAGGGACGGATCGATCACATGGCGGCAGATGCGGCCCGGCAGCGGCTTTTTGTCGCCGCCCTGGGAAACGATACGCTGGAGGTGATTGACCTGCGCGCGGGCAGACGCCTCCGTACTCTCGCCGGGCTGAAGGAGCCGCAGGGCATCGCCTTCGTCCCGGAGACCAATCGGCTTTTTGTCGCCAATGGCAGGGACGGCACGTGCGCGATTTTTCATGGCGACACCTTCGACTTGCTGCATACGGCAAAGTTCTCCAGCGACGCCGACAACGTCCGCTATGATGCCGCTGCCAGGCGCATCTATGTCGGCTATGGGGAAGGCGCGCTCGGCATCCTGGATGCCGTGAACGGCAGGCATCTCGGCGATATTCGGCTGGGGGGCCATCCGGAGTCGTTTCGATTGGAAACCTCCGGGCCGCGCATTTTCGTCAATGTCCCCACGACGGGCCGGGTCGCCGTGGTGAATCGAGCCACCGGCGCTGCGGTCGCCTTCTGGAGCCTGGCGGGCGCGCGCTCTAACTTCCCGATGGCCCTGGATGAGGCCAATCACCGCCTGTTTGTCGGCTGCCGGAACCCCGCGAAAGTGCTTGTCTACAATACACAGACGGGGCAGGTGGTCGCCACGCTGGACATCGGCGGCGACACCGATGACCTCTTTTATGACGCCGTCCGCAAACGCCTCTATGTCTCTTGCGGCGCAGGCTTTCTGGATGTGTTCGCGCAGCGCAGCGCCAACCAGTATGAATCGCTGGCCATCATTCGCACGGCGATAGGCGCGCGCACCTCGCTGTTTGTGCCGGAGCTGGGGCGGCTCTATCTGGCCGTGCCGCATCGGGGCCGATTGCAGCAGGCGGAGATACGTGTCTATGCCGCGCAGCCGTGAAGCGCACGGCTTATGATATTGCGGATAGGAGAGGAAGGGATATGGAACGCAGAAGTCTGGTTGTCTCTGTAGCGGTGTGGGTCACACTGATACTGACAGGTCTGGTTGCGCCCGTGCAGGCGCAGGAGAACATGCCGGGTGAGTACCAGGCAGTGCTCAGCTATCTGGATAAGAAGGGCGATTACAGAGCCAACGTTCTCAAGGTCAACATTCCCCGCAACGATTTGAAGGTCACGGTAGATGGCGTGGAGACGCCGACCCCGTTCGGCTTTGGCGGCTGGGTGGCGATGACGCACGGCAGCGGCGGCAACGATGTCATGATGGGGGATCTGGTGCTGCTGCAAGACGAGGTCAACCCGGTGATGTCGGCGCTGCTGGACAACGGCCTGGAAGTCACGGCGCTGCATAACCACTTCTTCTGGGAGGAGCCGCGCCTCTTCTATATGCACGTTCATGGCATGGGCAGGCCGGAAGACCTGGCGCGCAAAGTCAAGCCCGCGCTCGATCTGATCGGCCATGTGCCGTCGCGTTCGGCGATGTGGAGTGACAGGAACCGGACAATCGCGGTAACGGCTCCTGGAGGCGTCCGTGCGGCTCAAGGCCAACTTAATACCGCCCTGCTGGCCCAGATCATCGGGCATGAGGGCGAGCAGACCGGCTCCGTCTACAAGATCACCATTGGCCGGGACGACCTCAAGCTTCGGGAGATGGGCGCGACGATCAACGCGCGCATGGGGCTCAATACCTGGGCGGCCTTCGTCGGCACGAATGAGAACGCCGCCATCGCGGGCGACATAGCGATGCTGGGCCATGAGGTGCAGCCGGTCTTGCGGGCTTTGCGCGCCAACGGCCTGGAAGTGGTCGCCATCCATCAGCACATGATAGATACCCGGCCCACGATCTACTTCCTGCACTACTGGGGCAAGGGTCCGGCGGAGAGGCTGGCGACCGGCTTCAAAACGGCCCTCGACCAGTTGGGCAAAGGCGGCAAGATGAGCCTGCACAGGGGGCATTGAGGCTGTTTGTCTCCTGCGAGGTGCTGCCCCGCGCTGGAGGCATATTAGCGCGTTCCGACGCGCTGCCAGCCGCGACCGGGATACGGCAGCGGAACGGCCTCGTAGCGGGCGCGGCGTCGGGCGAACTCCTCGTAGGTGTGGACCGACTCCGGATGCGCTCTGCTGCGCACGATGAAATCGCCCTCCGGCGGGTAGCAGGCGATCTCCGTCTCCGGGGCTTCCGGGTTGAATTCCTCCGGCTCCTGGAAGGCGTTGGTCGGCACGTCCCGGCCCTGATACCTGAGGTCAATGCTCCAGCGGATCACGTCGGTTGTGTTGGGCGTGGAGCAATGCGGGGTCAGGTTGGTCATCAGCAGCGCACCGCCCAGGGGAACCGGCACGGTCACGGCTTTGTCGGGCGGCAAGGGCAGGTCGTCGTCCTCGATGACCAGGTAGCCGGCGTGCCCGCCCGTGTGGTGCCGATAGACGCCCTCACGATGGACGCGCGGCAGCACTTGCAGGCAGCCATTCTCCGGCGTGGCCTCCACCAGCGGCAGCCAGACGGTGACGATCAGGTTCCGGTCGCAGTGCGCCGCGAAGTAGCCCGAATCCTGATGCCAGGGGACAATGCCGCGCGTATATCCGGGGACTTTGGGGCGGATACGGTAGACGCTGGAGCCGACGATCTCCGGCCCGATCAGGCTCTCCATGGCGTCGAGCAGGCGGGGATGGGTGATGGCGCGGAACATCTCAATGCCCGCGTGCCCGCCGCCCGCCCGGCCCTCGATGGCGCGGATGTACTCGTCGGTCAATTCCGGGTGGTCGTCCATCAGGCGAGTCAGGCGCGTCTCGAACCCTTCCTCCGCATGGAGATCCGTAATTTTGCCCTCCGCCGCCAGCCGCCGCGCGGTCGCGTCTATGATGCCGGCGATCTCCTGCCGCAGCGGCTCCAGCTCGCCTGGCGCGAACAGGCCCGACACCATCACATACCCTTCTTCAAAGAACTGCCCCACCTGGGCTTGCGTCAATCCCGTTTCCATCGGCCTGTCAATCCTCTCCCCTTCCGTTCTGGAATTTGCTGTGCGGCGCGCTCCTAAGCGGGCGGACGGTTAGGCGGAATAGGCTGCAAAATCCTTCTCCGCTCCGGCGTCAACCGTTCCAGCAGCGCCTGCGAATACTCGTAGCCATAGCGCGTCGCGGCCCAGCTCACCCCGTAACGGTAGATGGTGATGCGCCGCTCGCCGGGATTCGTGCGGCTGCTCCCGCCGTGCATCAGCCCATCCACAAACAAGAGCGCGTCGCCTTTCTTCATGTAGACCGGAACCGCGCCGATCAGATCGTCCATGCGGTCGCCGCGCGCGTAGTCGCCCGCCAGCGGGTGCGGGAAGTTGGATTTATGGCTGCCCGGAATGACCATTGTTGGGCCGTCCCCAGGGCCAATATCTGTGAGCGCGAGAATGATATTGCACTGCCCGCAGCGAAACACGCCATGCTTGTAGTTGTAAGCGCCGCGCAGCGCTCCCTGGAAGCCGCCAGAATGGACCGGATGGTGGCCGCCCGATTCCCGGATGGAGGCGATGCACTCGTCAATGAACAGCCCCTCCACATAGGATCGCTCTTCACCGCAGTAGTGGCGGACGTAGTTGATCCAGCCGGGGTGGTCAATCAGCCGCTCGAACGGCTCGCCGGCCTCCACGCAGTTGTGCAGCTCGAACCCCGTGTCGCTGGTGTAGTCGCGCCGCTGCGCGTTGCCCCACCACTCGCCCGGCTTCAGCGGCGGGAAGTTATCGAAAGCCTGATTGAGGTCGTCCAACAGTTCCGGCTCGACGGCGTTCTCCAGAATCAAGTAGCCGCGTAGGTCAAAGAGAAAGTCGTCCAGCGGCGTCGGTTTTCTCGGCTCCATCGCTTCTCCTCAAAAATCCAGATTACTCGCTTCTGTCTGCACCCGTGCATCAGCCTTAAGACTTCTGCCCTTCGGTGTTTTTGCCCCCTCACCGGGGCCAATCTTCGACTTCGACGGCGACTTTGCCGTTTCCTGCTCCGGCGCCGGCAGAGGGCGATGCAGACGAAATCTGCGTGACCACTTCACCGGTGCGAGAGGTATCATACCCACCGAGCACTTCCAACTGGCAACGCACCCAGCGGTGATGCAGCGTGCCGAAAAGTTGCCGGATGGGTTCGTGCCGCAGGGAGGCTTCCAGCAACGCCAAATCGTAGCGCACCCGACGTAGCGGCACGAAGGATAGTCCGTAAACAGCCGCAAGGGCAGCCGTGCTCACGCCGACGTCGGCCCAGCCTGCGCTCACCGCACAGGCGATCTCCTGGTGGCTGCCGACCACACGATCATAGCCCTGGACTGCGGTGACGGGAACTCCCTCCTCGCTTAGCAGGGTGTCCAATAGCAGACGAGACCCCGCGCCCTCCTCCCGATTTACCAGAACCACATCCGCCCGTGTGAGATCGGCCCCATGCCGGATTCCCTTCGGGTTGCCGGGCGCGACGACGAAGCCCTCCTCCCAGACACCCAGATTGACCAGGATGACCGTGCGGCCTGGAAGCGCCTGTCGCACGAAGGGCGTATTGTACTCCCCGGTCGCCGGGTCATAAAGATGACAACCTGCCGCATGGACTTCGCCCCGCGCCAGACTGTCGAGCGCCGCCATACTGTTGGCGTGAGTCCAATGGACGCGCAGCCCTGGATACCAGCGTTCGGCGGAGCGCGCCCACAGGGAGAGGGCAGGCGTGCATCCAGCGATGACGACCGTCCGCAGCAAGTTCTCCGGGTCGTCCAGCAGTTTGACCGCAACCTGCTCCCCACCTGGTTTCGGGTCACCGAGACCATCGGCGGGAACCATCTCCGTCCGAAACGCGCTTAAGCCAATGAGGGGATGCGCCACCCACTGCCCATTCACCTGCGCCAACGTCACGCGCGTGCGTGTCCCCGCTGGAATCGTTCCCGCAGACCGGGCTTCGATGGTCGGCAAATCCTCCTCCAACCAGAACAGGTCTTCCACGCGACACCCCAACGCTTTTGCCAGCCGAAGCGCGACCGCCGCCGAAGGCGCATACTGTCCGGCTTCAATCCCGCCGATGGTTTGCCGGGTGATGCCCGCCGCGTCCGCCAGTTGTTGCTGGCTCAACCCAAGTCGGTTGCGCGTAGATTTCAGGTTATTCGAGAGGCCGCTTTCCATTCTCGTATTTATCCTCTGGCCCAAGATGAGATAAGCCCCTGGTCGGCAAGTATTTTATACCACTTGACAAAAATACTTGCCAGAGAGTATTCTTTTCAGACACCCAATCTGAAGAGGAAACGCCACCATGCGAAAGCGCGCCTTCACTCTGATTGAATTGCTCGTGGTCATTGCCATTATCGCGATTCTGGCTGCCATCCTGTTTCCTGTCTTCGCTCAGGCCCGCGAGAAAGCACGGACAACCACCTGCATCAGCAATCAGCACCAGATCGGGTTGGCGCTGGCGATGTACCGCAATGACTACGACGAAGTCAACTGCCGGTATCGTTTCTGCGATCCCTCTTACGCCAACGATCCGCTGTGTCTGAACCTTGCCAAACCCACCACCTACACCGGGCCATTAGAAACCTGGTGGGCGCCCTATGACGGCAGCCTTCCCGGCGGGCCGGAGCCGACCGTACCCCTACCCACGAATTATACCGGCCTCAAGGCAGGATTCTTACAACCCTACGTCAAGAACCAGCAGATCTTCCGCTGTCCCTCCTACGCTAAAGGGCAAGTCGGCTATGCCATGAGTTATATCGTCAATGGGCCGATGGGCCAGCCGGACGCCTTCGTGGTCAACCCGACCGTCTACTTTGTCTGGGATCATGCCAGAACGCCCGGCTGCGCCAACACAGGAAGAACAGAGGGAACGCCCGACGACCCCGATCACTACTCGCCCGCTATCCCCGGCAATCGCGGCCCCTTTCCGCTCGACCAGGAGACGGCAGAGCACACCCACTATCCCGCGCGGCATGTGGATGGTTTTGTGGGCCTGCGTTATGATGGCAGTTCCAAGTTCCGCCAATACAGCAGCCTGAAAACGGTTCTCCACAGCCCCGACTTTGCCGCCGACTGGAAGCCGTAACTTATCCCCAACCTTAAAGGATGGGGCTTTGATAATTACACAGCCAGAGGCTAAATGCCGTGAAAGATAGCAGCATGAAACAGGTATATCTTCGCGCCTGTCTGGTGGCCGTCCTGACCATCCTACCCGTATATAGCCGGGCGGATGAAATTCTCGTCTCGGCAGCAGCCTCTCTGACCGATGCCTTTAACGAGATCGGCATGGCCTACACAAAGGCGAACCCTAAGACGACCGTACGGTTCAACTTCGGCGCGTCCGGCGCGCTCCAACAGCAGATTATGCAGGGCGCCCCTGTAGATGTATTTGCCTCGGCTTCGCCCAAAGAAATGGACGCCCTGCAACAGGCGCGACGTATAGAGGCTGCCACACGCGCCGACTTCGCGGGCAATCGCCTGGTTCTCATTGCGCCGGTGCGGAGCGGAATCAAGCGCTGGGAAGACCTGCGCTTGCCTGCCGTGCGCCGCGTGGCTCTTTCCAACCCCGATTCGGTTCCTTCCGGCAGATACGCACAGGAGACGCTGACCAAACGCGGCTTGTGGAGCGTCGTGCAGCCGAAGGCCATCCTGGGTGAGAACGTGCGCCAGACGCTCACTTACGTCGCCAGCGGCGACGTGGACGCCGGGATCGTGTTCGCCACGGACGCACAAATCGAAAAGCAGCGGGTGCGCGTGGTACAGGACGCCATTCCAGGCCGAGATCACCAACCCATTGTTTACCCGGCTGCCGTGATTGTCGGCGCGCCCAACGGCCCCGCCGCACGTCGGTTTGTGGCGTTTCTACACAGCCGCACGGCACAAGCTATCCTCGCCCGATACGGCTTCACGCCGGCACACCCGATGCCCACCCGCAAACGAAAGAAAGCGCCAATGACCAGAATCCGTAGAAACCGTCTTGATGTGAAACATCCGTGATGGACACACCCCCGCTTGATTGGTCTCCGCTGTGGCTTTCCCTGCAAGTCGCAGGCGTCGCCACCCTGTTGGTGCTGCCTATCGGAATTCTGGCGGCCTGGTGGCTGGCGCATGGTCGGCGCTTCCCCGGTAAGGGGCTGATCGAGACGTTTTTGACACTGCCTCTGGTGTTGCCGCCCACGGTGGTCGGCTACTATCTGCTGCTCGTCTTCGGGCGCGGCACGTCGGTTGGGCAGTGGGTGAACGATGTCGTTGGATTGCGGCTGCTATTTACCTGGGAAGGAGCCGCAGTCGCGGCCTCCGTGATGGCATTACCCCTGTTTGTGCGCACGGCCTCCGCCGCCTTCGCTTCCGTGGAGCGGGAACTGCTGGACGCGGGGCGGACGCTGGGCGCGACGGAACGCGCCCTGTTGTTCTGGGTGATTATCCCCATGTCCTATCGCGGGCTGTTAGCGGGCCTGGCGTTGGCGTTCGCACGGGCGCTCGGCGAGTTCGGCGCGACACTGATGGTAGCCGGCTCGATTCCGGGGCGCACGCAGACGCTTCCGCTGGCCCTCTACGCGGCAGTGCAGGCGGGCAAAGGCCGGGAGGCGTTAGGGTATACGGTGCTACTCTCCGTGGTAGCTTTCGTGGTGCTGGCGAGCGTAGGCGCATACCAAAAATCGGGTTGCCGTTCTCCGTGGGGAGCGCTAGTGGAAAAACGGAAGTCTGCCGAATCAGGCCACCGCGCAGGTTACAGTGACAACGGAACGGCCCTGCCCTATCCACTCCAAAGGCTATAGATTGGGATGTTGAAGATCAGGCCCAACAGCGTCCAGATGCCGCCGATGAGAAAATCGCCCAGGATCACCCCGAAGAAGAACGGCAGTCCGGCCCGATAGCCGCGCAGGCCGCTATAGCGGAGGATGAACGTCTTGAGTACCCAGGCCACGAACAGGCTCAGCCACGCCCACCACATAGACCAGCCGCCGGAGATGGCAAAGCCCAGAGCATGGAACGGCCAGCCGTAGACGTTCATCTTGATGAGAATGAGCGCCGAGGCGATCAGGAAGCCGATGACCATCGCCATGCTCGCCGGAGTATCCGGGTTGGTGGGCGAGGAGAGCCAGCTTGAGAGCCGGTTGTACGCCTCCGTGCCGAAGCCCAGCGACGACCAGCCGTGAATGCGCGCCGCCGCGCCAAGGCGATAGGAGACGTGCAGCGTCGTCCAGAAGGTCGCTACAATCCCCACAAACGCCGCCAGCAGCATCGCGGCCAGCCAGCCCCGCAGAGAGGTTCGGCTGATCTGCGCCATTTTGAAGCCCTCCAATTCGTGAGGCATCGGATGGCAGCGGTAGGCCCGATTGAACCAGTAGTAGATGGTGAAGACGGCCAGTGCCGACGGCCCCAGGTTCTTGGAGCCGAACAGCGTGTAGAGCGATTGATAGGGGCCGATGAAGTGCAGATCGTGGGTCGGTGGGCCAAGCTCGGCGCGCATCCGCGTGACGGAGATGGCGATGGCAAAGTAGATCAGGAAGAAGAGTACGCCCAGCCAGATCGGCAGACCCGCGTAGTACGAGAACGCCAATAGAAAGACGATGCCCGCCAGCGCGCCGAAGACGGCGGTACGGAAGCGCATCGGCTCGCCTTCATCCGAGACGGGCGCGGCCTTGCCGATGGCCCGCAGCCAGACGTTCCGCAGGTGAGGCCGCGCCGTCCAGAGCGCGAAGACGCAGATCGCCATGTACCCGCCGAACATCTGCTCGTCCACGTAGGGGAAAGTCGGGTGCTCGGCCATGTAGCCCATCGCGCTGGCCGCGACTTTCTCCAGCTTCCAGAAGAGGAAGAAGAACCAGCAGCTAAACAGCAAGTCTATGGGCAGCAGGTAGCCCAGGCCGACGATGAAGGGGAAGATCGCCAGCGGCGTCCAGCCAATCGCGTTCCAGGGCCGCGAGGGAAACCATTGCAGCGCGTCATAGCCGTTGAAGGTCAGCGCGGGAATGCTGGGGAAGAGAAAGTGCATCCCATTGATGAAGTTCAGCCCGCCCGCAAACGCAAAGCCCATCCAGAAGAGGCGGTTGCGAAAGAGGCTGCCGTTCTCGGCGGTCATCGCCACCGGAAGCTGCACGATGGGATAGGTCAGGCGCTCCTTCTCCGTCCACTGCGCCCGCAGCATCGTATTGAAGCAGGCCATCACCCACAGCAGCGCCATGATGAACAGCGTCCACCAGCCTATCGGCGGCAGCCAGGCGCGCAGGGCCTCCCAGCGGTACAGGCTGGAGTTGCCCAGATAGTAGCCTTTGAGCGCCTCCTTATCGCTGACCAGCAGCCAGCTCGGTAGATACTGCCAGAAGCTCTGCCAGTTGTTCTCCGGGGTGGCGAACCAGTAGCCGTGGGGCATCATGCTGATGAGCGGCGAGAGGAAGTCTACGGCAGGCATCACCGTGGCAATGGAGATCATGCTGAAGACGACCAGCAGTTCCCCCTGCCGCAACGCATAGCGCGGCGCGAGGCGGTATACCAGCCGATTCGCTGCCGTTACCAGCAGGAGAAAAAAGACGGCGGTGAAGAATAGGGAGATGGTGCTGCTGAAGGCGCGGCCATCCACTCTCTCCATCAGCACCACCCAGATAATATCGGGCGGGATCAGCGCCAGGCCGATCAGGACGGAACGCAGAGAGAGGGCACGCGGCGCGGCCCGCTGCGCGGCGGCGGCGACCGCCTGCTGCCTATCCGACGGGGCAATGTGCGGGGAAACCGTCATCCACATACTCCGGGCCATCCGGCCAATCGCGAGAAGCTGCTGCCTGCTGCAAACGATTTGGGGTTAATTCGTTGGGCCGGCTGCGTTCTCCTGCACAAACCCTGCCTCCAAAAGCAGCAAACCGCTTCCCCAGGGCAAGCAATACGGCACGCAAAAAATCAAGTTGACAGCCAAAGCGACCGTTGTTATAATGCTCCCATCGTACCAAAATTCGTCTCTCGCGCCAATCTTGTTCTAATTGCATCCATTCCAACGAAGGAAGGGGGTGAAGTGGTGAAGAAAGAGATCAATCCCCGTGTGATGATCGGCGTTCTCGTGTGCGTCGTGGTGATTGCCGTTTTTTTCCTCTACCGAGCGGCCACGGAGAAGCCGATGTATCCCGGCTATAACGTTTGGCCGGGAGGCAAGCCCATGACGGCGGAGAGCGTCCGTAAGATGGGAGCGAGCGGGGCTGGGCCCGGTCAGGCCAATCCCTATGCTCAGTCCAATACCGGTACGAACACGAACGCAGGGCGTTAATCTCCGCGCCGTTACGACGCGGAAACGATGAGAACAAGGAGAGCTATCATGCGTAAGCGTGGGTTTACTCTGATTGAACTGCTCGTCGTCATCGCCATTATCGCGATATTGGCAGCCATTCTCTTCCCCGTCTTTGCCCAGGCGCGCGAACAGGCGCGCAAGACAAGCTGCCTTTCCAACCTCAAACAGCAGGGGCTGGGACTGCTGATGTATGCTCAGGACTATGATGAGCAATCGGTGCCCTGGGCCGACCCGAACTACAACAAAGACTCGGATGGCTTTGTGTTGGCCTTCGACCGGCTGATTCAGCCCTACCTGAAAAACAACATGATTACCGGCTGCCCCAGTGATCTTTCGCCGGGAACGGGCCAGTTCCCCAAGGGCGGCCCGGTGGTCATTCGCTCCTATTCCATGCCCGGAAGCATGGGCGGAGGCTGGTGTCCCACCACGCCCGCGCGCCGCATGGCTGCCGTTCCCAAGCCTGCGCAGACTATCTACCTGACCGAGCGCGATAACTGCGCCGCCAGCCCGGCCACCTGGGGCGACGACCCCCGGCCCGCCTGGAACTGGTGCGGCGTCAACGACCTGGAAAGCGAGATGGCCTGGCGGCATAATCGCACCGCGAACTTCCTTTACGTGGACGGGCACGCCAAAGCCGCTCCTTACGTCCAGGGGAAGAACCATCCGGCCAACACAGGAGAGGTCGGCTGGGCCCAAAAGTACTCCGGCCTCTATAAGTTCCCCGGCTACGACTGGAGTAAGACGGACGGCTCCCTGTGGGGCGCTTACCTTCCCATCCCTGGCGGCGGACCGGCTCTTCAGTCCTTTGACGACCATGTCTGCCCCAACAAGGTGCCCGTAGACGAAGAGGTTCCCGATTAAATCCGCCTCAAGCACGCTCTCTGCCGCCACCGACAGAGAACCCGATTGATGACCGCGCCCCCCTCTCTGATAGAGATAGAGAAGGGGGCGCCAATTCTGTGCAGGAAGGGGACGCCGCTTCTCTAGAAGGAGGCTATCATGGCTGCCGGTTCCACACTTGCCAGGAAGCGCGTCTGGCTTATTCTCGTCTTCGCTTTTATCGCTTCGATAGGCATTTATGGAGCGCTGGTCTGCCTTCTACAGCAGCAGCGACCGGCGCCTCCCTCTCCGGCGGTACTTTCCACGCTGCGTCCCGTTCTCTATCTGCTGGCTATCGCGTGTCTGCTGGCGTCCGTAGGCTGGATGCATGGGAACACGCGGAACCTGCCCGGCGGCGCTTTCTCCCCGGCTGCACCTCCACCATTGCCTGCACCGGAGCGCTTCCAGACTATCACCGTGATCGCGCTGGCGCTGGCAGAGGCTTGCGCGATTATGGGCCTTGTGCTGTTCTTCCTGGGCGCGTCCGCCGTGGAATTTGCCCGCTTCGCCCTGGGCACGGTGATTGTGGATGCGCTCTCTATTCTGCCCAGGGGCATCCGCTATTGGGCCGCCTGGGAACGGCAATCCTCCTTGACATCGTAACATAACAATCGCCCCAGCCTTCTTCTCCCTGGCAAGGAAGGAACGGAACCGGGCTACCGCCGGTATTCTATAGAAGCCAAGCTAGCTTCACGTCCAGGGAAGGGAGGATGCCCTTGAATGCCTTGCTCTCGCAACTGGTCTGGTTCTTCTTTCTGTTTATGGCGCTGGCCCCGGTCGTCCGTCAACGCTTCCTGATTGCGGCGCGCAGGCGGATGATCCAGGAAATCGAGCGGGTGCGCGGTAGCCGCGTTATCGTGCTCATTCATCGGCAGGAGTCGCTCTCGTTCTTGGGAATTCCGCTGTTCCGCTATATTACAATGGAGGACGCGGAGGATATACTGCGGGCCATTCGCCTGACGCCCGACACGATGCCGATAGACCTGGTGCTGCACACGCCGGGCGGCCTGGTGCTCGCCAGCCAGCAGATCGCCAATGCCCTCTGCGACCATGCGGCCAAAGTGACCGCCTTTGTTCCCCACTATGCCATGTCGGGCGGGACGCTCCTGGCCCTGGCTGCCGATGAGATCGTCATGGACCCACACGCGGTGCTGGGGTCCGTTGACCCTCAGATCGGCCAGTACCCGGCAGCTTCCATACTCAAAGTGGTGGAGGCGAAGGAGCCCAAAGATATTGACGACCAGACGATCATCCTGGCGGATGTCTCCCGCAAGGCGCTCCGGCAGGTCTACGATCTGGTTCGCTCGGTGCTGGTTTCTAACGGCATGGAGGAAGGGAAGGCGGAGGAGTTATCCGGCCAGCTCACGCAGGGCGTCTGGACGCACGACTATCCCATTGGGGCCAAGCAGGCGCGCGAGCTTGGCCTGCCGATCAGCACGGAACTGCCGGTGGCGATACACGAACTCATGAGCCTGTACCCGCAGCCGAGCCAGAGAACCTCCAGCGTGGACTATGTGCCGGTTCCGTATGCGCCCGTGCCAGCGCCACCGACCCCGACGGCACCGCCTGCGGAGCGCCGCACGGAAAAATAGGGGTCGGGACTCCGCTGGACAGAGTTAAGCGGCGCGGGCGCCAATGGCCTGGCGAACGAACGCCTCAATGGCTGCCGCAGGGCGCGCGCCTGCGGTGCGGGTCACCTCTCTGCCGCCAACAAATACGGCCATGGTCGGGATGGAGCGGATCTGAAAACGTTGGGCTAGCGCGGGTAGAGCCTCCGTATTGACCTTTGCAACAACAAATCGGCCCGCGTTGGCGGAAGCGACTTTAGCCAGTTCCGGCGCCACCATACGGCACGGCCCGCACCAGGGCGCCCAGAAATCCACCACCACCGGCAGGGAAGAGGCGCCGATGAGCCTGTCAAAATAGGCGGCCTGATCCACTTCCATCGGCTCGGCGGGCGGGGGGATGGGCGCCTTGCAGCGGCCGCAACTTCCGGTCTCTCCCAGGCGCTCAAACGGCGTGCGATTCTTCTGCCCGCAGGCAGAACAGGGGATGATCACCCCTTTCTCATCCAGCGTGATCGTGCTCATGGGCGTGCCTCCTCAGGATAGGACCTTTGCCCCTCTCATCGGGTCCTTTCGGGGCCAGGAAGCTATCCCGACAGAGAAGCAAAGGGCTTTTAATGAGGAACTGACGGCCACGATGCGCTATCGGTTCCCGGTCACGCCTTCACGCCGAATTCTGCCGCTCTGCCAGGCGCGGGAAGAGGCGATGGGCATTGCCGGTTGTGATGGCTGCAACCTCTTCCAGGGGCCTGCCGCGCACTTCGGCCAATTTTGCGGCGACAAGACGGACATAGGCAGGTTCATTGCGCTTGCCGCGATGGGGCACGGGGGCCAGGTAAGGCGCATCTGTCTCTACCAGCAGTGCCTCCAGAGGGACGGACGCCGCGACGGCGCGCACCTCCTCCGCGTTCTTGAAGGTCAGCGTGCCGCCAAACCCCAGCGCCATCCCCAGGCCAACAGCCCGTTCCGCGTCCGGCAGCGTTCCGGCCCAGCAATGCATCACGCCGCCCACCTCCCCGATGCCCTCTTCCGCCAGCACGTCCAGCGTCTCCGGGTAGGCTTCCCGGCAGTGGATAATGACCGGCAGGCCGACCTCGCGCGCCAGGCGCATCTGGGCGCGAAACGCCTCGTATTGGGCCGGGCGCGGCGCAAAATCGTAATGGAAATCCAGCCCGATCTCGCCGATAGCGACGACGCGCGGGTTTTGGGCCAGCGCGCGCAGGCGCGCCGCTGCCTCCTGGCTCCAGGTCCTGGCATCGTGGGGGTGGACGGCGACGGCGGCGAACAGCACGCCGGGATACGCCTCCGCCAGTGCGACCGCCTGCTCACTGCTCGCCAGGTCGTAGCCGACCACGATCATCTGCCGCACGTCCGCCTGCTGCGCCCGTTCCAGGCACGCCGGCACGTCTCCGGCAAAGCGTTCGTGGTTCAAATGGCAGTGGGTATCTATGAGCATCCTGGTTGGGAGGGATTACGGGATGTCGTGGTGCATCCAGTAGATCTTTGCGGCAGGCTAAACCCTGCCGCTGTGGGGCTTACAGCCCGCCGCCCACCTACGTGGGCGGGAAAAGGCACCTCTACGAAAGGGCAGTCAAGGAGCCGAAGGCGCCATTTAGGGCCCTCGTTTTTAATCTGTGGTAATCTGCCTAATCTGTGGATTCTCTCACTCGCGGCCTACGAGTTGGCGGCGGACTTCGCGTTCCCGGTCGCGCTCAGCGATGCTTTCGCGCTTGTCATAGAGCTTCTTGCCGCGCGCCAGGCCGATCTCTAGCTTGGCAAAACCGCGCTGGAAGAACAACACCAGCGGCACGATGGTCAGCCCTTTTTGCTCGATCTGGGCGCGCAAGCGCTCGATCTCCCAGCGGTGCAGCAGCAGCTTGCGCTTGCGCAGCGGCTCCACGTTCCAGCGGTTGCCCTGCTCATAGGGCGCAATGTACATGTTATAGATCCAAGCTTCGCCGTTTTCGATCCGAACGAAGGCATCCTGGAAGTTGAGCTTGCCGGCGCGCAGCGATTTGACCTCCGTGCCCACCAGCGCCAGGCCCGCCTCGTAGGTCTCCAGGATCTCATACTCGTGGCGCGCGCGCCGGTTGATAGAGACGATCTTCTTGGCGTTCGGGTCCCGCTCGGCGCCCGCAGGCGCCTTGCCAGCCGCTTTATCCCTTCTCATCGCCGTTTGCGCTCCTGCGCCTGCGGATAGAGGGCTTCCTGCGTGGCGGCGGGCCGTTCCTCCGCCGGAGCGGGATCGCCTTCCGGCGGCGCGACCTTCTTCCGCAGCACCATCGCCACAGCGTTTAGCAGGTCCGTCTGGTTAATCGGCTTGGCAAGCACGGCATCCGGCAGCACCTCGGCGACATGAGTTTGCAGCAGGTTCTCGCCCCAGCCGGTCAGCAGCACGACCGGCAGCTCCGACCAGCGGTGCTTGATCTCCTCGACTAACTGCAGCCCGGTCATGCCCGGCATCCCATGATCGGTGAGCACCATATGGTACTCCCCGGCTTTCTCCTCCAGCACCGCCAGGGCCTCCTCCGCGCTATGGACGACGGTAACGCGATGGCCGTGCCGACTCAGGATGCTGGTAAGCACGCTGGCGACAAAGGGCTCATCGTCCACAACCAGCAGCCGGGCCTCCATCGGCAGGGGCAGCATCGCGGGCACCTGGGAGGCAACGGGTCCCCGACCTTCCTCTGCGGTGACAGGCAGGCGGATGAAAAAGTGGGTTCCCTGGCCCGGCGCGCTCTGCACGTCAATCGTGCCGCCGTGCCGCTGGATGATCGTCCAGGAAACGGCCAGCCCCAGCCCGGTGCCCTCCACACCGCGCGTGGTAAAGAACGGATCGAAGATGCGCGCCACCACCTCCGGGGCCATGCCGACCCCTGTGTCGCCGATCTCGATTTCGACCTGGTTATCGCCGTAGGGTCGGGTGCGCAGGCTGAGCGTGCCGCCGTTGGGCATGGCGTGCAGCGCATTGTGAATCATATTGACCAGCACTTCGCGCAGGCCGCTCGGCTCCGCGAGGATGAGAGGAACGGGCTGCAAGTCTACGTCAATGCGATAGGTGCGGCCCTCCTTCTGGGCGGTATCCTTCCACCGGGGCCGCGTCATCTCCACCACGTCTTGGACGATGATGTTGACGTCGGTGGGCTCGCCGTTCGTGGTCACGCGCTGGCGGGCGAAGCGCTGCAAGCGCTGGACGGTGCTGGAGGCATCCTCTGCGGCTTTGCGAATAATGGCCAGGTGCGTGGCGAGCGCCTGCGAGTCATCCAGGCTGCCCTCGGCCAGCTCTGTATAGCCCAGGATCGCCATGAGCGCGTTGTTGAAGTCGTGGGCCACGCCGCTAGCCAGTTCACCGATGGCGCGCATCTTCTCCATCTGCACCATCTGCGCGTGGGCAGCCCGCGCCTGGTTCAAGGCCGCCTCGGCGGCGTTGCGCGCCGCATCGGCTTCCTGGCGTGCCTTGACCAATTCCGTGACCTCAAAGCCCAGCAGCATCACGCCGGCCACCTGCCCATTCTCGTTGGGCACCGGCAGCAGCGAGATATCGCAGACGATCTCCTCGCGGTCGGGCCGATCCGAGTGCAGGATGGAGTGGCTGGCGTGGAACGGCGTGCCGGCGCGCACTTTTTCGAGCAGCCCCGGCGGCATGTCCCGCAGGAAATCGGCGTAGGACTTGCCGGCAGCTCCCTCCAACGGTAGGCCGAAGATGCTGGAAGCGGCGGCGTTGATGGCGGCCACGCGCAGGTCACTATTAAAGTAGATGATTCCGACGGGTGCGTTATCAAAAATAGACTGAAGCTGGCGGCGCTGCTCGGCTATCTGCTCGTGCAGGTCGGCTTTGTGCAGAGCCACCGCCGTCTGGTCGGCAAAGGCGGTCAGGAGGCTGCGCGCGTCGTCGGGCAGATCGCGCGGCTGGGCAAAGTAGACCTCCACAACGCCATAGGTGCGCTCATCGTGACAGATGGGGCTGGAGAGGATCGTCATCGGCGGAGCGCCGCCTTCCAGGAGCGGGACCTGGATATTATGCGCGCCGACATTGGCAAGATGGAGGGTCTTGCGCTGCGCCACCGCGCGCCCGGCCAGCGTCCGAGCGCGGTCGAGAAGGAGAGCGCCCTTCTTCCCGTCCCGCTGCAATCCGATGCTGTATCCGACCTCAAAGCGCTGACCGTCCGGCGTAAGCAGGAGGACGGCCGCGTGGGGCGTATCCAGAAACGCCGCCGCTTCGTGCGTCACGGCGCGCAGCATCTCCGGGGTGGTCTCCGAGGCGTTGACCATCTGGGCCAGTCGGCTGAGCGCCTCGGCGCGCTTGCGCGCGCGCTCGGCTTTGCGCGCCTCGCTTGCCAGCAGTCGCTCGTTCATGACGATTTCGCTGACGTTGTGAACGCTCAGCATGAGGTAGTGCGGAGGCAGGAGCGCATCGGCAGGCTGCACCGACCATTCCCAGTGGGTAATGTTGCGGGTGCCCTGGTGGACGAAGCGCACACGCTGCGGCGGGGAAGCCTTGCCGCAATGCGGGCCGCACAAGACGCCGGCGACCGTGTCGCGCCAGAGTCCTTTATCCAGGCCGGGCAGGTACTCGGTCGGCAAGAGTCCATCCACCTTACCCAGGCCAGATGCCGCCTCCAGCAGCGACTCCAGCGCCGCGTTGGTCCAGAGCGTGGTTTGCGTGGCCGCATCGAGAACGGCGATACCCAGAGGCAGCCGCTCGAACATCTGGCGCCAAAGGGGGTTGGTTTCTGAGCTGGAGGTCCTCATTCTCTCAGAAGCCAGGGACGACTGCGCGTCCATCGTATGGGTTGCGGGCCGCATATGTGTATCCGGTTGATCAGGCATCGTGGCTTTCTTGTCAGAACAGGTCTGGGCTCAGTTCGTCCGCTCCGTGAGGCGACGCCATCAGGGGATAGCCCAGGTATTTACCAGACCGTTCTATTGTCACATGAAATTAGAAAACGACCATCGGTATTCCTACGTGATTTGCGTTTTATTTCGCTCTGCGATTTTTTTTTTCGGCAAGCCGGAAGGGGACCAGGAACGTCGGTCACTCCGAATCAGCTAACGAAAAACGGCGTACAATTGACCCGCCGCCATAATTCTGTTATACTTTGCGCGGAGGTACCGCGTTATGGTCAAAGTCCAACGCTCTCGCGGCTCGGTGCCTGAGGCCGCCAGCCGCCCCACGCAGGACATCTGCGGCCTGCTGCTCTTCTTCTGCGGCGCCGCCGGCCTGCTCTGCTTGACCTGGCCTCAACCCGGCCTGCTGCCGGCCCTGGCGGATCATTGCCTGCGCCTGCTGGCCGGGACGGGAGCCTACGTCATCCCCGTACTATTCATGATTATCGGCACGTATTTCCTGATTGGATACGACCGATTTTCTTTTTCTCATTCTTCGTTTGGGCTACTATTACTTTTTCTCGTATTTGTTACCTGGAGGCACCTGGCATTAGTTCCCGATCCCTCTCACTGGCAGAGCGCGCAGGTCCTGCTGGCGGGAGGCTGGATCGGCGCGCTCTTCGGCTCCGCGCTGCATACGCTGTTTGGTATAACCATCAGCTACCTATTCTTACTGACGCTGACGACGGTGGCGGTTGTTCTGATGCGGGATCAGCCGTTCATTGAGCTGGCGCGGCAGGTCTGGATGCAGAGCCGAAGGGGAGCGCAGGCGGCAGGGCGCGGCCTGGAGCGGGGTGTGCAGGCGGGAGCCGCACTGCTTCCGGCGCGCAAAGAGAGCAAGCCCGTGCCGGAAAAGAGGCCGGCGCCGGCCCTGCCCGGCGGCGAGGGCCGAAGGGAGCGTGCCGCCCGTGTGGTGGAGCGCGCCCTGGTTCCGGCGCGTGCTGCCCAAAGCGCAGAGGAAGATCCGGAGCCGCCGGAGGGAAAGGGTTTCAATCTCTTCAGCCTGACGCGCGCCTGGCGCGGCAAAGAGGACGATGCTGACCTGCCTGTCGAGGCGACCCCGCCTGCGCCTCCCGTGAAGGCGGAGCGCAACGGCGGCAGGGAGAGCGCTGCGAAGAGCGAAGCCGCCGCTCCGAAAGCGAAAAACACTCCGCCCGACGCGACAGCCCCCGCACCTGCCGCTTCTCCCGTCACCCCCATCGTCTTCGTGCTGCCGCCGCTGACGCTGCTCAAGGAGTCGCCGCCCGCCCCGGTCCGGCGCTCACAGGCCGAGCTAACCGACAAAGTTCACATCATCGAGCAAACGCTGGAGCAGTTCAACATCGGCGCGAACGTCGTCGAGGTAGCCAGCGGCCCCAGCGTCACCCGCTATGAGATCCAGCTTGCGCCGGGCATCAAGGTCAGCAAGATCGTCAGCCTCGCCGACAACCTCGCCATGAGCCTGGCGGCTATTGACGTGCGGGTGGAGGCTCCCATTCCCGGCAAGTCAGCTATCGGCGTGGAGGTGCCCAACACGACGCCGATAGTGGTGAGCCTGCGCGAATGCCTGGATACGGACGAGTTCCGCGACGCGCCCTCCAAGCTCACCTTCGCGCTCGGCAAGGACGTGGCAGGCCAGTACAAGTACGCCGACCTGGCCAAGATGCCCCACCTGCTCATCGGCGGCTCGACAAACTCCGGCAAGTCGGTCTGCCTGAATTCCATCATCGCCAGCCTGGTCTACCGGGCCACCCCGCGCGAGGTCCAGTTGTTGATGCTCGACCCCAAGCGAGTGGAGTTGAGCCTGTGGGACGGCATCCCGAACCTGATGCACCCGGTCGTCAAGGACGTGCGGCAGGCGGCGGGCATCTTCCGCGCCGCGCTCAAGGAGATGGATCGCCGCTACGACCTCTTCTCGGCGCTGGGGACGCGCAACATTGACGGGTACAACCAGCGCGTGCCCGAATCCGAGCGCCTGCCCTATATTGTGCTGATCGTGGACGAACTGGCCGACCTGATGATGCAGCAGGGACCGGAGATCGAGACGAGCATCTGCCGGCTGGCCCAGTTGGCCCGCGCTACCGGCATCCACTTGGTCATCGCCACGCAGCGGCCCTCCGTGGACGTCATCACCGGAACCATCAAGGCTAATATCTCCTCCCGTATCGCGTTTGCGGTCGCTTCCCAGGTCGACTCGCGCACCATCCTGGATATGAACGGCGCGGAGCGGCTGATCGGGCGCGGCGATATGCTCTTCATGCCAATTGACGCCGCCAAACCCGTCCGCATCCAGGGCTGCTACCTGAGCGAGAGCGAGACGAACGCGCTGGTGGAGTACCTTAAAGAGCAGGAGCAGCCGAACTACACCTTCTCGGTGGCGGAGGTCGGAGGCGGGGACAGCAAGGGCGGAGCGGCTCCCGAAGATGAGGTGGACGACGCCTTCTTCGAGCAGGCGGTGCGGCTGGTGGTCAACAACGGTCAGGCATCCACGTCCATGCTGCAGCGGCGATTCCGCATCGGCTACACGCGGGCGGCGCGCATCGTGGAGCTAATGGAGGAGAAGGGCATCGTCGGGCCGCTCAACGGAGCCAAGCCGCGCGAGATCCTGGTCAGTAAGGACGAGGTCGAGCGCATGTTCAATCCCGCCCACATCCCCGGCGTAGACGATTACCAGGACGAGGGCTAGCCGCCTGGAGCGTGCCGGAAGCGAGGAGCGCAGAACCGTAAAAATACGGGCAAAATCCTCCCAATCGGGCGAAAATAATCGTTGACAAATGGTATGGGATTGGTTTATACTGGCATAAAATCGGTCTATTGCGTCTGCTACCCATGGGCAACCATCTCTCCAAAAAGAATAGCCGCCTGCCGGCTTATCTGCGCATCGCGCAACTGCTGCGCGACCGCATTACGCACGGCATCTATCGGCCAGAGGAGTTTCTGCCCCCGGAGCGCGATCTGGCCGAAGAACTGGGCGCCAGCCGACAGACCATTCGCCTGGCCATTGATACCTTGCGCCAGCAGGGGCTGGTCGTGCCGGAGCAGGGGCGCGGTACCCGCATCCTGCGTCTCCATCCATCCCCTCTCGCGCAGGAGCCGTCAGATCGCTTCCATCTGGCCGCGCTGGTCATCTACGGCATGTCGCGCGAAGGCTCTGCCGCTATCTTCCAGGGCTGCCAGGCGGCCATGCGCCAGGAGGACTTCCATCTGATCGTCTGCGAGACGGCCCGCGATACCCGCGCCCGCGCTGCCGACGAGGCTGCCCATCTGCGTGCGCTGCTGGACAAGGGCATCCAGGGCATTATTATCTATGCCGAGCCGACCGACCAGAACCGTGCTTTGCTGCAAACGGCCCTGGAACGGGGCGTGCAGGTCGTGCAGATCGACCGGTACCTGCCCGGCCTGGAGTGCGATTATGTGGGCGTGGATAACGTGACGGCAGCGCGGGAGATGGTCGAGCACCTGTGGCAGGCGGGACACCGGCGCATCGCGTTTCTCTCCATTGAGCCGGAACCTTCCAGCTGCCAGGAGCGCCTGCAAGGCTACAAAGCCGGCCTGCGCGCGCATGGCATAGAGGCCGAACCGAACTGGATCGCCCACTGGGACGGGCAGCAGAGCGGCCCGAATGATCTGGCGCACATCCTCGCCCGCTGGATGGCGCTGCCAGAACGGACTACCGCCGTTTTTGCCGTCAACGACTCCCTGGCCCTGATGATCATGCAGGCGCTTCGGAAGCAGGGAGTGCATATTCCGGAGGATATGGCCGTCGTCGGCTTCGACAACCAACATCTGGCCGCGTTTGTGTCGCCGCCACTGACGACGGTGCAGCAGCCGTTCGTGGAACTCGGCGAGACGGCGGCGCGGCTGCTTCTCGATCGCATGGCCGGTCGCTATAGCGGGGTTGCCCGGCGCGTGCTGCTCTCCACGCGCCTGATCCTCCGGCAGTCCTGCGGGGCCGGCCAGTCAGCAGAATTCGTTGCCCGGGTGCCTGCCTGATCGACCCATGGGATAGCACTCTTGGTGACAACCGGGCCAGGGCAACGGTTGTCCTCACTACCAACTCAGGACAGGCAACAAGGGTGCAGCCCTGCGCCGCACCGAAGGAGGTGAAACAGGTGAAAAAAGAACTCAATCCCGTCGTTGTCTGGGTGATTCTGGGAGTAGCCGCGCTTGTCGTGATCGTCATCGGGTATCGCGTTCTGGCCCCCAAGCCGTTTGTTCCGGATCGAACCGGGAGCGAGCAAGCCATGCAAAAAGTTAAGACCACTGGCAAGTTTTATTCGCCGCCCGCTGGCGCTCCATTTGCGGGAGGAGGAGGAGCCACAACCCCAGGAGGCGCAACACCCACAACAGGGAGCAAGTGATCTGCATTCAATACGAGGGAGGAGAACATGAATCGGCCAAGATCCGCTTTTACCCTGATTGAACTGCTCGTCGTCATCGCCATTATCGCGATTCTTGCAGCCATCCTGTTCCCGGTCTTCGCCCAGGCCCGGGAAAAAGCCCGTGAGGCAAGCTGCAGCAGCAACCTCAAACAGATCTCGCTAGCGCTGCGGATGTATTCGCAGGACTACGACGAGACCTATATGGCTACGGGCGATCTGCCGCGCAAAAACTCCGATGGAACGGTATGTGACGGCAATCCACGGAAGCCTGATGGACAGGATATTGTCCGCATGATGGGCGGAGGAACCGCGTATCTGCTCAATCCCTACATCAAAAACCGGCAGATCTTCCGGTGCCCGAGCGATACCGGGGAGAACTATTGGGGCCGCAGCAGCACCGGCTGGCCCTGGTCGAACTGCGAGTGGTTTAACACACCCTCTTCCTATCACTTCCGCCATGTCTTTGAGTGTGGCGGCAATCCCGGCTGGACGACTGCCCATAACACAGGTGAGGTCTGGCCGGGAACGCACGAGGCGGCGCTTGGTCAGCCGGCTTCCCAGATCGTCTTTTACGAGACAGCGGCCTTCCACCATGAGAAGCTACCCCTCTTCGGCGGCGTGCATCCATGTGGACCGACTGCCGAGGATTGCCCCGGTCAGGTGCCGCCGCGAATCCGCACTTTTCAGGCAGCCTTCGCGGATGGCCATGTCACGCTCTATCATTTGAACTACAAGGATCCCGCCTGGGACCCCAACTTCGACATGAACTGGCTCCTGCATGGCGTCTGTGACCCCAACCAGGGAGATGGCTCCTGTGGCGGCGATTTAGGCCAAGGTGTAGACTACAAGCAGTAGTCTAGCCAGTTTCACCGACACAAAACCCCTCTTACCAGTTTCAGGTAGGAGGGGTTATTTTTTAGCTGGACGACTATAATAACGGCATTTTCATAAAAAATTACCAAAAAGGTTTCAAGTAATTATATAATTGGTACAATTCTTGCAGAGCAATAGACTGTGTGCCTGGATGCATACCAACTTCATTAAGGGAGGAAGCAATGATGCAACGACGTGTACCGATCCATCTGTGTAGTGTCCTGTTGCTCTTTCTTGGCGCAATCTGCCAGGCCCTTGCACAGACGGCAGGCGGTCCATGGCCGCCTACACCCATTAATGGAGATCCCAACGATCCCCAGGTCTTTTACTCGAATGGCGTAGGTTACCGGATTACTTACGTGTGGACAAGCAATACCGCAGGCCAAAATAATCCGGTGTACGTAAATGTTGGCGGCACATTAAACAGTGGCTTCATGTCTGCTTCCGTCAATGGACGACAATTGAATTTCAATTTTGGAAGCAATACATTCCTGGTGGCTTTAGATCACCCTGAGGTTCCCGGCTACGTATCTACCAATGAAGGCGTAGGTGGTCTGGACCGTGGCATGATCTTAAGCGGTGGCGGAACTTCAGCTACTTTAACATTCAAATGAGTTCCAGCCCCGGCCCCTGGATACGGTATAAGGTTCAAGTCATTTCCGGTACGCCCCCTTCCAGCGTTCAGGAAAGAATAGAACATGGCAGCTATGCGCGAGTAACTGCAACCTACATGACGGCTGAATGTGACGCTACTGCGTGGGGCGGGCCATTGGGGGCATATAGTCTCATACTCACTGCACCTGGGCCGCCACAAACTCTGGGGCGATCTAGTCATGCGCGATGATGGTACCAGCGACACCTACCAGTGTAATCTGACGAACGGCGTAGGTTACATTGATGTGCCCCTTCCAACGGCTTATGTAAACGCCTTGACAAAACTAGGGACGAACAACTCGGCATCCGGGCATAGCAGAAAAGACATCGTTCCGATACAGGTTGTCGGTCCTTAACGCGCAGTTTTACCCTCACCCCCTTCCCCTCTCCCACGCTGCGGGAGAGGGGAGCGGAGAAGCCGGGTCACCCCCTTCCCTAGCGAGGGACGAGCGAGTAGGGTCGCAAGGCGGAGGCGCGAACCATTGCAGCGCCGACCCTTGCAGTGGGGGCCGGGGGGGTTAGGTTGGTGGTGAGGGCCTCAGCGTGTGGGGAAGTGCGAAGCAGCAGAGACCGTGCTTCTGGTTTGAGGCGGCTCGTCAACGCGGAGGATGCGGTTGATGGGCGGCCCTTTGATTATTGTCTCCTGGCCGCTGGGCCAGCGGATCTTGACCTGGTCTACCTGCGTGCGCTGCCCCAACCCGAACAGCGGCCTGGGATCGCTGGAAGAGGCATAACTGTAGTTCATTTTCACGTCGCGCCGCTGTGTCACGCCGCCTGCCGTCAGCCAGACTTTGGTCCCAATCGCCTGTGGATTGCCCCAGGAGGCGTGCAGGTCTAGCTCCAGCCAATTGGCGTTGGGAGCGCACTCGTTGCGTAGCACCAGCGGGTGGCTCCGCAGCACGTTGACCACGATATCCGTGCAGCCCCGGTTGAATAGGTCGCCGAAGGCCGCGCCACGCGAGACGCGCTTGCCGTCCGCGATTCCGGTAACCTGCGAGACCTCTTCAAACGTTTTATCGCCCCGGTTGCGGAAGAGCTGGTTGGACTGCGCCCAGGTGACCGAATCGGAATACTTATCAATGTCGTCGAGCACGTGCCCGTTGGCAAAGAACATATCCAGCAGGCCGTCGCGGTCATAGTCCAGGAACGCGGTGCCGAACCCCAGGTATCGGAGGGTCGCCGGTCCCATGCCGCTTGGGAAGGAGATGTCCCGGAACCGCCCGCCCTCGTTATGGTAGAGCGCGTTGCTCTCCTCGCTGAAGTTGGTCACCAGAATATCCAGGCGGCCATCGTTATCAACGTCGGCGGCATCCACGCCCATGCCCGCCTGCGTATTCCCCTGCTCGCCATAGGCTACGCCCAATTCCTCCGCCATCTCGGTAAAGGTGCCGTTGCCGTTGTTGCGCCAGAGGAAATTCGGGGATTGGTCGTTGGCGACGAAGATATCCGGCTTGCCGTCGTCGTTATAATCTAGCCAGACCACGCCCAAGCCGTTGCCCGCCTTCTTATGAATCCCCGCCTTCTCGGAAACGTCCGTGAAGGTGCCATCGCCGTTGTTATGGTAGAGGGTGTGAAGCTCTGGCTCGTAGAGGTTGGGGCCGCAGTAGCTCTTGTGTCCCTGGAACTTGCTGCAGAAGAGGTCTTGATCCAGGCGGTATTTGACGTAGTTGCAGACGTAGAGGTCGAGGTAGCCGTCGCCGTCAAAATCGCCCCAAGCAGCGCTGCTGCTCAGCCGCTTGCCGCCCCCGACGCCCGCCCTGGCGGTGACATCGGTAAACGTGCCGTCATGGTTGTTATGATAGAGCACGTTGCCGCCGAAGCAGCAGATATACATATCCAGGTAGCCGTCGTTGTCATAATCGGCGACGGCCACGCCGATAGCATAGCGCCCGCAGCCGACGCCCGCCTTCTCGGTGACGTCGGTGAACGTGCCGTCATGGTTATTGTGGTAAAGGCGGTTGCTCGGCTTCGGCCCTTTGTAGCCCGGCAGCGGCGCGCCCGAGCAGAAGTAGAGATCGGGCCAGCCGTCGTTATCATAGTCGAAGATCGCCACGCCGCTGCCCATCTGCTCCACGAAGAACTTACGCCCGCTGCTGCCGTCGGTGTGTTGGAAGGTGATACCGCTCTGCGCCGCAATATCCACAAACCGCCCGCTTGCCGCGGATGCCACCTCCGCCTTTGCCGGTCGGACGGTGTGCTTCTCCGGCGAGCCGCTGCAGCCAGCCAGCAAGAGCGCGAGGGCCATGAGGAGCCAGGGGACAAGGCGTTCTGCCTGGGTTCCCCGCTTCCCGGCCCGACTCATGGCGTGCCCTCTTTGAGATTAGGACTCTGGCCCAGGCGCTTCTGCGCCTCCAGCATTCCCTGCCGCGCCTCCGCGAGCATTCGGTTGCGCTCCAGCGCCAACTGAAACTCGCGCGCCGCCAGCGCGTAGTTCTGCTTCGCCATCGCCGCGCGGCCCAGTTTGAGATGCGTCTCCGCCGTATCGCGGTAGGCAGCCGCCTGGGACAGCGCGCGGATCTGGTTGCGGCCCTTCTTGTTGAGCGCCGCAAAGCGGGCCTGGTGGGGCCTGGCCTCCTGGGGCCGGCCCAGCCGCAGATAGACCTGAGCGATCTGGTAGTGGGCGTTGATGTCGTCCGGGTTGAGCTTGAGCAGGCGATTGAAGAGTGGGACCGCTTCCCGCAAGTCCTCAGGACGACCCCGGCGCGAGAGCGCCATGCCGTAGGAGTAGAGCGCCTTGTCGTTGTTGGGGTTGAGGCGGAGCGCCTGGCGATAGAGCCGGACCGCCTGGTCGAAACCGTTCGGCTCGGTTTTATCCAGCAGGTAGGAGTCGCCCAGCGCCCAGTAGTAGTAGGACTCCATTGGCTCCAGGGAGATAGCCCGCTGCAGCGGCTCGCGCGCCTCCTTGTAGTGGGTGAGATTGACCAGGTAGAGGCCGAGCCGCCCCCACGCCTCCGACAGGTTGGGGTCGAGCCGCACCGCCTCGCGCATCTCCCGGATGGCTGCCTCCAGGTGCAGGTTGCGCCCGTACGCCTCGCCCAGCAGGGCATGGCGGTCCGCCACCGTCGGATCTCTGCGCACCGCCGGCTCCAGCACGGCGATGGCTTTGGCCGGCTTGTTGATCACCAGGTAGAGGTTGCCCAGCGCCGCGCGCAGGTTCGCGTTGCCCGGATAGCGCTTTAGCCCAGCTGCCAGTACCCGCTCCGCATCCTTAAACTTCTGCTGCGCCACATAGAGTTGTCCCTGGCCGCGCATGATCAGGGCGTTGTTGGGGTCCATTTTGCGCGCCCGATCATAGGCTTGCTGCGCCAGAGCAAAGCGGCCCGCAAGCGTGGCCGCATCGCCGAGGCCAATCCAGGGTATCACGCGCGTCGTCAGATGGGTTGCGGCCTGCAGGTGCGGAATGGCGGCGGCATGGTCCCCGGCGTTCATGTAGAACGCGGCGGCCATCATGCGCAGCGAGTAGTTTTTCGGCTGCGCCCGTAGAGTCGTCTCGACCTGCGCTTTGGCCTCCGGATAACTCATCTCAGGTGAGCCGGGCTGGCTTGGCGACAGGGCGGATTGCCCAGCGACGAGCGAGGGAATCTGGGGCGCGCCGGAAGGAGCGCCCAGGGCGAATTCCCGATCAATTCCCACGCCCCCTTTGTGTTTGGGCGCGGGCGGCGGCGCGGAAGAGAAGGGAAGCGGCGCTTCCTTTGCTTCCTTTCCAGGCGGCAGGGCGCGCGTCTCCGCCGTGCCGCTCCCCGCCGATGCGTTGCTACCCGGTGAGTCGCGGTCAGGCAGGGATGCGACCTCCGCCGCGCGCTCCGGGGCTTTCGGCAGGTCAGCGGCGGAAAGCCCGGACGAGGTGGGCGTGGATGCGGAATGATTGCGCAGCGCCAGGACGCCGACCGCCGCTAGAATCAGAAGGGCTCCGATAAGAAGAAGGCGTTTCATCTTGGTTCCTGTATCGTCACGTACTTATCCAGCGCGCTCGGCTTGAGCGTTTGCGCGGTCCCGCTGGGCCAGCGAATGCGCAGGGCAAGCTGCCCGGCGTCGGATACATCGGGCACGTTGAACAGCACGCGCAGATCGGACTGGCCGATGTAGCTGCCGCCGCTGCGTACCTCGCGCACCTGAAGGCCGCCCGGCCCCTGCAATTCCACGCGCGCGCCGATGGCGCTGCGGTTGCTTTTCGTGCCAACGAGCTTCAGGCCGACCCAATGGCCGCGCATGGGGGTCTGGTTTTCCAGCAGGCGCACGGGCCGTCCCAGGCTGTTGATCAGAATATCCGCCTTGCCGTCGTTGTTGAAATCGCCGACGGCCACGGCGCGCGTGACGGAGCGGATATTGGGGAAGGCGCCTGTTGCGGGCAGGACCTCCTTGAACCGCCCCCCGCCAAGATTGAGATAGATCTGATCGACCTGCTCGAAGGTATCTATGTCGTTGAACTTTTCGACGTTATCGTGGACGTGGCCGTTGCCCTGGTAGAGATCGGGCTTGCCGTCGCCGTTCAAGTCCACAAAGGCGACGCCGAACTTGAGACGGGACAGCGAGGGCGTCCCGACGCCGGAAGGATAGGAAACCTCGGTAAAGCTGAGCTTGCCCTGGTTGCGAAAGATCGAGGTCGGCTCGTTCGAGAAGTTGGTGATCACCAGGTCGAACCGCCCATCGCCGTTTATATCGGCGGCGTCGGTGCCCATGCCGGCGCGCATGATACCGTCTTCGCCGTAGGCGACGCCCGCCGCCTGCGCGATATTGCGGAAGCGGCCATGCTCGTTATGCAACAGAGTGTTGGGCGTGCCGTCGTTGGCGATAAAGATATCCGGCCAGCCGTCGTTATCAAAGTCGCAGGTCAGCACGCCGAGGCTGGCGCCGGAGGGGTCGTCGGCGCCCAGCGCGACTGCCTTTTCGACAAACTTGCCGTGGCCCTGGTTGATGTAGAGCTCGTTGGGCTGGGTGGAATATTGATTAGGAGTGCAGCCGTGCTGAACATCCCCCGTGCGGCAGTAGGGGATCTTGGGGTCGTACCGGATATAGTTGCCGACGTAGAGGTCGAGAAGGCCGTCGCGATTGACATCTATGAAGGCGCAGCCGATGCCCCATGCGCCGGGCCGCCGCTGAATGCCGGCCCGCTGGGTGACGTCCTCGAACGTGCCGTTGCCCTTGTTGTGGAACAGCCAGTTACGCCCGAAGCCGGTGACAAACAGGTCGTCGTGGCCATCGTTATCGTAATCGCCGATGCAGCAGCCGCAGGCGTAGCCGTCTATGACGATACCGGATTTATCGGTAACATCCTCGAACGTGCCATCACCCCGGTTATGGAATAGCTTGCTGCCGGGCGTCTGATGGGGTTTCTGGAAGTCCTGCCCGGAGTTGACCAGGAAGATATCCGGCCAGCCGTCGCCGTCGTAGTCGAAGAAGGCGCAGCCACCGCCCATCGTCTCCACAATCGTGACCGGGGAGCGGGAGCCGTAGGTATGGCGGAAGTTGAGCCCACGCGCGGCGGCGACCTCCACCAACTTAAACGGCGGATCGCCGGCCTGGCCTGCCTTCGCTCCGGCCGGCTCCGAGGCCGCGGCCAGAGCGGCGGACTCATGCGAGACGGCAGCGGCCCTGGGGCCGCAGCCGAACGTCACATACAGCGCCAGAGACACGAGCGCCAGGCAGAAGGAGCCTCGTGCTAGGAGGCGGGGAAGGGATATGGCCATGCTCAGCGCCCTCCCCTCTGCAGGAGTGCCGCCGGAACCGGCGGCGCGGCGGGCGGGTTGATCTCCTGCAGCAGCTTGGGCAGCATGGGATGATCTGGAGCGCCCTCTTTAAGCTGGCGGCAGATCAGCATGGCCAGGCCCCGCTTGCCCGATTGCAGATAGAGCGCGGCGAGGCGTGCTTTGGCATCCCAATCCTGCGGAGAGCGGGAAGTGACCTCTTCCAGGTGGGTCTCCTCGCGCTCCCGCAGGGACGCCTCCCGGAAGATCTTGCCCGCGCGGTCAGCCTCCTGCGTGCGTCCCACCGCCCGAAGCGCCCGATCCAACTGGTTCCAGGCCGCCAGGTACTGCGGCGATAACTTCAGGGCGCGCGTGAGCATCTCCACCGCTTCGGGGGCATGTCCTCTCTGCAGAGCGATCCGCCCCTGCTCATACCAGGCGCTCGCATCCTCCGGGGCGATCTGGCAGACGCGCGCAAAGATCTGTTGCGCCGCCTGCAGGTCGGCGTCGGAAAGGGCCTGCGCCTTGCGTAAACGCCCCAGGGCCAGCAGCGCCGAGGTGTCCTCGGGCGCCAGCTTCAGCGCCGCGTTAAGCTCCTTATCCGCCTCTTCATACCGGGCCATGCTGAAGTGCGTCCGGCCCAGGCCTACGAGGGCGGGCACAGAGCGGGGGTCGAGACGCAGGGCGCGGCGGTAGGCGTTCTCCGCGGACTTATAGTTGAGCGTCCGCTGATACGCCTCGCCCAGATCGCACAACGTCTCGGGACGGCTCGGATCGAGCTCCACGGCTTTAGCCAGCTCGCGCGCAGCGGTAAAGGGCATCTTGGTCGCCAGGTGCAGCCGCCCGAGGTTGGCGTAGGCCGTGGCATAGTTGGGCCGGGCCGTCAGCGCCCCCTGCAGGGCCACCAGCGATTCATAATAGCGGTCCTGCAGTAGGTAGACGACGCCGAGATCGTTGAGCACGTCGGGCCGGACGGGCTGTCTGTCCAGCACTGCCAGGAACTCGCGCGCCGCCTCCGGCAGCCGGTTGGCCCGGGCATAGGCCAGCCCGAGCTGATACCGGGCCTCCACGTTGCCGGGCTGGCTTTTGACCAGGGCCTGCAGCTGCGGCAGCGGCATGTGGCGCAGTTTCCAGTCCTGATAGGCCGCAAAGCCGCGCGGTAGATAGAGGGCCAGGGCCAGCGCCGCCAGCCCAGCCAGGATCAGGCTTAATTGGCGGAGCCTAGTGCGGGGGGCGGAGGGGGCCGCCGCGCTGCTTTGCGTTGGGGCCGCTGGGTTTAGCCTGTTGGGCGGGGTGACCACCGCGGATCTCTGTGATTTTCCAGCCATTGTCACTCATTTCCAGCCGATACACGAGCGGCTTATTCCTGCTGTCGGGCATCGTCACCTCAGCGGCGCCTTTGCCCATGGTGATGAACTCGGTGTTAATGGGCTTGGGCTCTCCCGGAGGAACCAGATCGGCCATTGGAAGATCCATTCTTCCAGCTTGGGTAATAATGTAGTAGCCCGCCCACTTGCCGTTTTGCATCAGCGGCTTGTACGAAGTCTCCCGGATGAGGCAGCTATCCGCCTGCTTCTGGTCGCCGTTCTTGCCGGCTTGCAAGAACTCGGCCACGGTGCGCGCCGGCGCGCCCCTATCCCACATATGCAGGCCAAAGAAGGCGCTGAGCTGCTCCTGGTACAACGCGGCGACAACGACAATGCCAATGAGGATGAGAACGACAAGGTACTCGATGATACGTGACCGTCTTTTCTTCTGGACGGTTGGAACAGAATCAGCCATGACACACTCTCCCAACGACGCAAAGGGTGAAATAGGTGCGCGGGATTCCCGTGGCCTCTCAAGCCGCAGGCAGATTGGACTCCCACGTGCGGCGCTGTTTCACTGCCACAACGGGTTAATTCACCAGAGCGGCGCAGATGTCCTGCTTCCTGCCGAATCTGGCAAATCGGGTACACTACTTACCGGAGGCGCCCCTTCTGGATGCTAAGGTTCATCGCTCAGGGCATTCAACCTCCAAAGGAGCGGAAAATTTAGCAGTCCACCTTGGGGTCAATTAAGAAGAGACAAGGAGTAGGAATGAACAAACCGCCGACCGAGTTCACCCGGATTGATCCTGATGCGCTGCGCGATTTTGTACGAACCGTGTTTGAGCGTGTGGGCGTTCCGACCGAGCAGGCGGCCTTCCTGGCCGGTCTGCTCGTGACCAACGACCTGCGGGGCGTCTTCAGCCACGGCACGCAGCAGGTCGCCCATTATGTCGAGCACTTCCAGGAGGGCCGGCTGAACCCCGCGCCCGCGCCCCGGCTTGTCCAGGAGACGCCGACGACTCTGATCGTAGATGGCGACGGCGGCCTGGGCTATTTCCCCGCCTACCAAGCCGCGACGCTGCTGGGGCTTAAGGCGCAGGAGATGGGCCTTGCCGCCGCCGCCACACGCAATCACGGCCACATCGGCGCCGCCGGCATCTATGCCCGCATTCCCCTGGAGCGTGACCTGTTCTGCTACGTCACCTCCGGCCACCAGCTGCACCTCCAGCCCGGGCACAACGTCCTCTACGCCGCCGGCGGCTCCCCGATGGCCTTTGCCCTGCCCGCCGGCCAGGAGCCGCCGCTGGTACTGGACTTTGGTGCCATGCACGACCTCTATCCGAACTCTCCCAATGTCAATCAGGTTCTCGCCCTGGCGCCCGGCACCGTGTTTCGCAGCTTCGGGCTGGGCTGCGTCTGCCAGGCCCTCGGAGGGTTTCTGTGCGGGGTGCCGGCGAACCCGGAAAGGGCGCAGCGGCGGTGGCCGGGCGCCAATCAGGGCAGCTTTATGATCGCAGTGGATCTGAGTCGATTCTGCCCGCTAGATCAGTTTAAGCAGGAGATGGACGAATACGCACGGCAGGTGCGGCAGATGCAGCCGGCGCCCGGCTCTGAGAAGGCGGTATTGCCAGGCGGGCTAGAGTGGGAGCGCGAGCAGCAATACAGGGCGGAGGGCATTCCGGTCGGTCCCCGACACCGGCAGCGGCTGCAAAAGCTGGCTCAGGAGTTCGACCTTCCGCTTCCTTTACCAAAAGAGAACCGCTAAGCCTCCGGCAGCAGGCCCCACCAGCGAGCGTAGACGGCGGCAATCTTTTCCAGTTCCGCGATCTCGACCCACTCCTCCGCGCCGTGCGCCTGTGAGATGGAACCCGGTCCGATGACCACATATTCCTGCGCTATGCCCCGATACGAGGGAGCGTTGGTGCAGAAGGGTACGATGGCAGGCTCCCGGCCCGACCACGCCGCAAGCTGCCGCATCCAGGGCGTATTCGGCGACTGGAAGAAAGGGTCCTTATATCGGACCGAGCCTATGGTGAAGGGCAGCGGGCAATGATGCCTAGCTAGTTCTAACAGGCCCGCCTGAATCTCGTCTGCCTTTTCGCCCGGCACCACGCGCCGGTCAAAGGCCAGAGTGCAGGAGTCGGGCACGACGTTGAGGCCGCGCCCGCCCTGGATCCGCGCGACGGTCAGGGTCGGATTGCCGAGCGGCGACTGCGGAGAGAGCGATTGGAGATGCTCGCCCTCCGCCTCCAATGCCAGAGCCAGACGGGCCGCCGCTGTGATGGCGTTCTTGCCAAGGTGCGGTTGGGAAGAGTGGGTAGACAGACCCTCGATGCGGAATTCCAGGCGAAAGATGCCCTTATGGCCGTAAACCGGGCTGCAGAGCGTCGGTTCGGCGATGACGAGCTGGTCAATGGGAAGCTGGCGCTGGCGTATCCAGGCGGCGGAGGCGGGCGCGCCGCGCGCATTCACCTCTTCATCCACGGTGGCGGCGATCAGGAGGTTGGCGGCGGGAGTGCGCCCGGTTTGGCGCAAGCTCTCCAACAAAGCCAGCACAACGGCCAGCGTCGGCTTGGTATCCACCGCGCCGCGCCCGTAGACCCGTCCCGCCCGGATCTCTCCGGAGAAGGGGTCGCCCTCCATCTGCTCGACACCCACCGTATCCAGGTGGACATCCACCGCCATCCACCGATCCGAGCGCCCGCGCCAGATGCCGTAGACGTTGGGCCGTCCGGGGTAGACCTCTTCGCCGTCCACCTCGCCGCCAAACTCCTGAAACCACTCCCGGACCGCTGCCGCTAACGCCGCTTCGCCAGGGACGCCGGCCTTCGGCCCCGCCTGCGCAGGATTGACGCTGGGTATCCGCACCAGCCGACTCAGCCATTCCGCCAACCGCTCGCCCGTGATCACAGCTTACCTCCCGCAGAGGAACAACGGGAAAGAGATACGGAATTCGTTTCTCGCTTCCTCATTTCTCGCTGGTTCCTTCCTATTCTGCTTCCCCAGTATTGCCGTGGCTTGCGCGCAGCAGATCCTGCGCATCGGCTTCTGATACGACAGCCTGGGCGGGCCGCAACAGTGTATCGGGGGGCGCCTCCGGCTGCGAGGCGGCGCGCAGCAGCATGTTCCCTGCCCGCCCCTCCAGCGTGCGATCCACCAGATAGGGCAGGCAGGCCTGCGCCGCCTCTTTGATCTGTTTCTCCTGGTGTGTCCGGGCTTCCTGCTCGGCCAGCTTGCTGACCAGGGGCAGCGCGCGCTGATCCCCGATTTGCTCCAACGCCTTGAGGATCGCCAGGGAAAGCTCCAGCGCGCGCTGCCCCAGAGCACGATAGAGACAATCCCGCTGTTCTGGGGCCAGATAGGCGGCGTCGCTGGCGCGCATCTGCGGCAGCCGTTGAATCAGCGCCTTCTCCGCCGTGGCTGCGATAGAGGGGTCGCCTAACTCCAGCGCCTGGGCCAGCGGCCCCACGACGCGCATATCCTCAATACGTGCCAGCGTCTCGCTCGCCAGCCGATGCAGCCGGGTCGGCTTGCGCAGCGGATAGATCAGCATCAATCCGAACAGCATATAGATGTTGAGCCCAAAACTGATAGACTGCAATTCCGGCACTACAAACTGCGCGCCTGCCAGGCCGATTGCGGAAAGCGCGCAGCCTCCCACCGCCATCAGTCGTTTCTCCTGCTTATTCACTTCCCGCCTTACCAGTTGCAGCAAAGGCGCCACGGCCTTGGGCCCCATGCGCTGGAGGGCGCGGTTTGCCACCATGCGCTCATGCGCCTTCCGGCTCGCGGTCTGCTCAATGATCCGGACAAAGTCGGGGCCGGGGTCTTCCCAGAACTCCCCCTCCGCCGGCCTGGGCGTTCTGGCAGGCGCGTTGCGCTGCGCCTCCTGCTCCAGGGCTGCGGTATAGGCGCGCAGGGCGGCCAAATAGGCCGTCTCCTGCTGGTCTACTTCTATCTGGGCCGCTTCTACTACCTTCTGCTTTTCGGAGAGCCGGACTTTCGCCGCCTCGTAGTCGGTCTGAGCGCTGCGCGCCGCCTGACGAAGCTCCTCCAGTCGTTCCACAGCCAGCCCCTTTCTTTCCGTGGTTGCACTCCCTGATCTACTCCACACATTTAGACGTGACGCCCTTGTTTTAAGGATGAAGCCGGAAGGATGAAAATAATCCGGCTTGTCTTCCTTCCTCGTCTTATCCCTTCCCAACAAAGAGGAAGGCGGCAGGAGGGAAGGAACAAGGTTTTCTTCATCCTCCATCCTTCATCCTTTCGCTTTTCAGGGTGCGGATAGCTCCCGATAGAGCAGGCTGTTACGCCCTGATGGGAGGAGATACTGCGGCGCGTCGGTCAGCGTAAGGCGCAGGCCGCTGGCATCGGCGGTCGCGTCCGACGGCTCACCCAGATAGTTATAGATACGGAATTTGCCGGCGCCGGTCGGAAGAACGACCTCGTGCGGATTGGGGGCGGTGGTCCAGACGGCCAGGCGCAGCGCCCTGCCTTTCGAAAAGATCAGGCAGTAGTCGTCGGGCGAGCTCAGTTCCAGCCGCCTTTGAAAGCGGAAGCCATCCAGCGTCCGGGTCAGGGTTTGCGCGGCCTTATAGGTCGGTTTAGGGCGGTAATCGTTGTAGACCGTGCCGAAGTGGTGCTCTGTCTCCTTCGGGTCTGTGCCGTCGTCGTGCCAGTCGTACCAGATGGATACGATCAGGCCGCTGGCAAGGTTGGAGAGAAACTCGCGGGCGATGTACTTGCTCTGCCTTTCCAGGTTCAGGCCCGGATAGAGCTCAGAGTAGCCCCACTCGCTGCTTAAGATCGGCACGGATTTGCCCTGCGGGGCATACCGGGCGATGATCTCCCGCAGTCGCCGGAAATCGGACGCGGCGGTCTCCGGAGGTGTGTTGCGGTAGGGATGGAAGGAGACGGCGTCCCAGTATTGCAGCAGCCCGGCCTGGAAGCACTTCTCCATGAAGGCAAAATCCATGCCCGATACGCCCGGCCCGATATACCACTCCTCCGGCGCGACCGCGCGGATCGTCCTGCCGACCTCCAGGGCCAGCGCGATATACTCCTCCACGTTGGGCTTCGGCTGCCAGAATCCGATATTCGGCTCGTTCCACATCTCCCAGAGGATGCCCTGGTTCTTGAAGTGGGTCACGGCAGCGGCGGCGAAGCGGGCGAAGGCGGCGCGGGCCTCCGGCGTGCGCGGCGAACCTTGCTGGTACAGGTCATTGCCGTAGTCCAGGATGAAGAGGGGGCGTATCTTGTGGGGCCGGAGCGCGGCCACCAGGCGGTCATAAGCGGAAAAGTCGTAACGCCCTTTCTCCCGCTCGATGCCGGCCCAGGCGAAATCCATCCGTATCCAGCGGAAGCCTGCTGCGGCCAACTGCTCTATCTCGCCGGGCTTTGGATCGGTGAAGTGGATATTGACGCCCAGCGAGTCGGGAACGGAAGGGACCGGCAGGGGATGGCGGCGGCGATTCTGCGCCGAACCTGGCGCAGGCGCAAGCAGGGCCAGCGCCATCAGCAACGGGACCAACCGTGCGCTCATAGATCGCTTTCTCCTTTACTTTTGTTCCTCCCTGCCCCTCCTCGGCACGGAAAGGGGCCTTCCGTTGTGGCCCTCACCCCAACCCCTCTCCCACGCTGCGGGAGAGGGGAGACTTGGCTTCTGCTCGTCCCTTCTCCCTCCAAGGGAGAAGGGACGAGGATGAGGGTAGAACCTGGCTTCTCCTCTCCCCTCTCCTAAAATTGGGAGAGGGGGACAGGGATGAGGGCCTGTGCGGGTGGGGCTTAGCTTTCGGCGCGGTGGTAGTCGCCGCTCTTGCCGCCGGATTTGTGCTCCAGGCGAATATCCGTGATGACCGCGCCCTTGTCTACCGCTTTGACCATGTCGTAGAGTGTCAGAGCCGCAATGGAGACGGCGGTAAGCGCCTCCATCTCCACGCCGGTCTTGCCGGTGACGGCAACCTCAGCCTCAATCTCCACGCCCGCATCCGTGATCGTCAGGTCTATCCCGACGTGGGTAATGGACAGGGGATGACACAGGGGGATCAGGTCGCTCGTGCGCTTGGCCGCCAGGATGCCCGCCACGCGCGCCACGGCCAGCGCGTCGCCTTTGGGAACGGCGTTCTCGCGCAGCAGGCGCACCGTCTCCGCCGACAGACAGATGCGCCCGCGCGCTACGGCACGCCGCGCCGTCTCGGCCTTACCGGAAACATCTACCATCCGCGCTTTGCCCTGCGCGTCCAGGTGAGTTAGTTGATCCATGACGTTATTCGATCCGAGGGCGCAGCGCGGCCTGTCTCCGAAACTCGGCCAGCTCCTGAGGCGTGTTCACGTTGGCAAAGCAGAGCAGATCGGGGTCTATCCGGCGCAGGACACCTTCGCCGACACGCTTGACACGCAGACTGTCCAGGGCTTCGCGCGCCGAACGTCCGCCGCTTTCCAGGAAACGCAGCAGCCGAGGCGCCGCCGCATGCCGGTAGACCGCGCAGAGCGGCTCCATCTGCCCGCCCACTTCCGGCACGACCGCGTCCCAATCGGGAGTGCAGGCTCTGAGCAGCAGCCGCAGGACGCCCGCCTCCAGCCCCGGCATATCACAGGCGACCACGATATGATTGCCTTCGCCCAGCGCCGTCAGCCCCGTCACGATGCCGCCAACCGGCCCGACTCCCGGATAGGTATCGCCCAGCACGCGCCCGCAGGACAGGCGATACTTATCCGGCACGTCCGTAACCACCACGACCTCTTTCACGACCGGTTGCAGTGAGGCGGCAACATGCTCCAGCAGCGTCGTGCCGTTATAGGGCAGCAGCGCTTTGTCCTGCCCCATGCGCGAACTTTTGCCCCCCGCCAGTATGATCGCCCCCTGTGCGTCCATCGCCATCTTCCGGTATCCGTCCCCCTGCTCTCTTGCTCCGAGTCATAGTGATTATGGCTGTCTACCGCCAAAATTGCAATGCCTCGCACGCCGCTAGAAACAGCAAAGGATGAAGGCGGAAGGATGAAAAGAGCCAGGTCTTTTCTTCCTTCCTCATCCCTTCCCGGTAAGGAGGAAGGCCAGAGGAGGAAAGGAGCGAAGGCTTTTCTTCATCCTTCATCCCTCATCCTTCCGCCTTATCGGAGGCAGAGGCGAAAGGCAGACGGTCGGCCTCAGGCGCGGACAGGTTTGCCGGGCGGGGTGCGGCGGGGCTTGGGCTTGACGCCGCCCTCGTGCCGATGCTCCTGGTACATCTTGCTGATCTCGGCCCCGATGAGCAGCACAATGCCGGAGTAGTAGGCCCACATCACCAGCGCCACGAGGCCCCCGAACGTGCCGTAGAGCTTATTGTAGTTGCCGAAGTGGGTCAGGTAGACGGCAAACCCTTTCTTGAAGATCTCAAAAAGGACGCCGGTAATCGTCCCGCCGCACAGCGCCGCGCCCCAGCTGACCGGCGCATTGGGCAGGAATTTATAGATCAAGGTGAACATGGCGACGTAATGGC
>Ga0209810_1000336_pt1 | contig 113652 bp, 103 predicted proteins | sample Coa_R1_7_FD_187159 | JGI IMG/M metagenome (GOLD analysis project Ga0209810, IMG submission 187159) | Surface soil microbial communities from Centralia Pennsylvania, which are recovering from an underground coalmine fire - Coalmine... | ecosystem: Environmental > Terrestrial > Soil >...
CGGCGCCAGCCGCGCCCATTCGGCATCGGTCAACTCGTGCCGTCGTGGCATACCCCACCTCCGGGAGCACACGATCTGTCAACACAATTATCGTCAATCGAACTTCTCCATTGAAGACAGGCCCTAGTGCTCCGCGCGTCGGGTATCGACCTGGGGCTCGAGATGCTGCTCGATCACGTACAGGCAGTGGGGGTCGTCCTGCATCAGCGTCTTCGGCTGGGTGAGCGTCAGCCGCGGGTTGAGCGCGGCGATACAGCCCCGATCCCAGAGCGTGGGAATGCGGCAGATGTACGAGGGCGAGCCCAGCGCGCGGTACGCCGCGACGTACGGACAGCTTCGCACCATGATGGTGAAGCGGTCGGGCGTGTCCTCCACCACTGTGTGGTCGGTGATACCGGTCAGGTCGAGCAGCTTCTCCGTGAGCCGCCCCCACTCCTGCGCGCCCGGCTGCTCGGAGGTCACCCGCTGCTCACGCATGTACGCCCCGGTGCGCAGCCCGAGCTCGAAGAAGGCGTCGCTGATCACCGCTTCGCCCTCCGCACCCCAGCGCTTGATCACCGCGGTGGCCAGCGCGACCATCCCGATGTAAGGGTTGGTCCAGGTGGGCGCCTGGGCCAGCGGCGTCGGCGCTCCCTGGTGCTGCTCGTCCCTCTCGTCCGTCATGGTGTCTCCCGGCTCTCTCTCGCTCGGAGGAGAGCGCTCCTGCCTACATCCGGCCTGCTTCCACGAAGCTCGGCCCGAAGTGATACGGGTGCAGCTCCTCCAAGCTCCGTTCGGTGATCTCGCTGCGCAGATTGCTCATCAGCACCCGCATCCGGGGGTTGAACTCCCCGAGAAACGGGCGGCCAGCGCCGCAGGGGGAGCAGAATGGCTTCGGCGTCGGCGACGATGGCGCCCGCGATGAAGTCTCGATGCCCTTCGGAGATCGCCCGGCAGATGGCAGAGCGCTCGGCGCAGATGGTGGAGCCGCTCGCGGCGTTCTCCACGCTGGCCCCCTCGATCACCGCACCCCTGCCGGTCAGCAGCGCGGCGCCGACCGGGAAGTGGGAGTTGCGCGCGTAGGCGTTCGCGCGCACCCGGGCGGCGCACGCCACCAGCTCGGCGTCGGCTACGGGCAGTTGGTGGTCGGTCATAGCGACTCCTGGGCTTGCTCGCTGAGCGCCAGCTCGTCCACCGGCAGCTCCCCGCCGCGGTGCCGCGCCGCCGAGGTCAGGAACAGCGCCACCAGCGTGAGCACATAGGGGAACATCAGGACGAACTCGGCCGGGATCGGGACCTGGAGGAGTTGGAGCCGCACCCCGAGCGCGTCCGCCATACCGAGCAGCAGGCTGGCGGCGAACACCAGGCCCGGCTGAGCGGCGCCGAAGATCACCGCGGTGAACGCCAGGTAGCCCCGGCCCGCCGTCATGTTCTCGGTGAACGTCCCGGTCAGGTAGCCGTTGGCGAGCTGCGCTCCGGCCAGGCCGCACAACGCTCCGCTGGCGGCGACCGCCAGGTAGCGTACCGTCCGCACGTTGATGCCGGCCGTCGTCGCCGCGGCTGGAAACTCGCCCACCGCCCGCAGCGTCAAGCCCCAGGGAGTGCGGTAGAGGAACCAGGCGATCGCCGCCACCAGCACCCAGGAGACGTAGATCAGGATGCTGAGGTTGTTCAGGAAGAAGGTGTCTGGCAAAAGCGGGAGGTACACCGTCGGCAGCCCGCTGATCTGGTCCGAGGTGAACGAGCCGTCGACGCCAAACCACACCTTGAGCAGGAAGGTCGTCAACCCGAGCGCCAGGATGTTGATCGCCAGGCCGGCGATGATGACGTCCGCGCGCAGCCGCTGGATGAAGAAGGCGAAGACGAGCGCGGTCGCCACCCCCACGGCCATCGCTCCGAGCAGCCCGAGCCAGACACTCCCGCTGAAATAGGCGCCCGCGATCACCGCGAAGGCGCCCATCAGCATTAGCCCTTCCAGGGCGATGTTGAACACCCCGGCCCGGGCGCACAGGAGCCCACCCAGCGCCGCCAACAGGATCGGCGCGGTGGTGCGGATGGTCGCCGCGATCAGCTCACCCATCGGCTTAGCTCACCTCCACCGCCGGCCGTGGCTCGGGGCCGGCCGCGCCCGGCTGGCCCGCTGCCCGCCGCTGCCGCCGCAGTGACAGCCGAAGGATCTGCGCGGTCACCGCGATCGTGACCAGACCCTGCAGCACCGTGACCATCGCTCGCGGCACCTCGGTCAGCAGCCGCATCTGCTGCGCGGCGTTCTGCAGTCCGCCGAAGAACAGCCCGGACAGCAGGACGCCCCACGGGTTGTTGAACCCCATGAGCGAGACGACTACCCCGTTGAACCCGAGGTCCTCGTGCAGTCCGCCGATGAAGCGGCCGATCGGCCCGAACATCTCGGTCGCCCCGGCCAGGCCGGCGATGAAGCCGCTCAGCAGGAAGGTGGTCACGATCGCGGCGCGGACGTTCACCCCGCCGTTCTCGGCGAAGTAGGGGTTCGCCCCGAGCACCTTCCCCTCGTAGCCGCTAGTGGTGCGGGTGGTGTAGACCGCGGCCAGGGCGGCCATGCCGAGCGCGACGAACACCGCCAGGGTCAGCTCGCTGCCGGGCTCGAGCGTCATCAGCCGTAACGGGTCGGGCAGCGTCGCAGTGGCCAGCACCTGGCCGGTCGCGCCGCCCTCGTTGTAGGGGACGCGCACCAGGTAGTTGGTGAACTGGAGCGCGATGAAGTTCATCATCAGCGTTGAGATCACTTCGTTGGTGCCGTAATAGGCGCGCAGCAGACCGGGCAGCAGCGCCCAGGCGAGGCCCGCCAGCCCGGCGGCGAGGAAGCCGAACGGTACCACCAGCCAGGGCGGACCATCCTTCAGCCCGAGCCCGACAATGATCGCGGCGAACGCGCCGACGTAGAACTGGCCCTGTGCCCCGATGTTGAACAGGCCGGCCCGGAACGACAGCGCCACCGAGAGCCCGACCAGGATGAGCGGTGTCGCCCAGCGCAGCGTGTTGGCCAGCCCGATGCTCGTCCCGAACGCCGCCGTCGCCATAATCTGGTACGTCTCGATCGGCGCGTAGCCGGAGATCTGGAGAATGGCCAGCCCGACCACCAGGGCGATGGCGATGACGAGCAGTTGGCGCCCAAGCTGCCAACCGATCCGGCGCAGCGAGGCGGCGAGCATTAGACTGGCTCCCTGGGGCGCGCCGCCGCGCCGTCCGTGCTGTCGGCCACCGGCCCGCCTGCCCCGGTGTGGCCGGCCATCGCCAGGCCCAGCTCCTCCTCGCGCACGTGCTCCCCGGCCATCTCGGCGACGATCGTCCCCTCGTACATCACCAGGATGCGATCGCTCAGCGAGCGGATCTCGTCCAGCTCGGCGGAGATCAGCAGGATCGCCTTGCCGCGTCCCCGCAGCTCCAGGAGCTGGCTGTGGATGTACTCGATCGCTCCCACATCGACGCCGCGCGTCGGCTGCGCCGCCAGCAGGCACTCGGGCTGCTCACCCAGCTCGCGCGCGATCACCAGCTTCTGCATGTTGCCGCCCGAGAGCGCCCCGGTGGGCTGGGCCGGGCTCTTGGCCCGCACGTCGAAACGCTGCATCAGGGTCCGGACCCGGGCGGAGATCGCGCTGAAGTTCAGGAACCGCCCGCGGGAGTACGGCGGGCGGTAGTAGAAGCGCATCATCAGGTTTTCCTGGATGGTGCAGGAGGTGCTGACTCCGCGCTTCAGCCGGTCTTCGGGGATGTGTGCCAGGCCGGCGGCGTAGCGCTGCCGGGGCGGCAGGCGCGTCAGCTCGCGCCCATAGAGCTTCACCGATCCCTGCCGAATCGGCCGCAGCCCGGCCAGCGCCTCCACCAGCTCGCTCTGGCCGTTGCCCTCCACCCCGGCGATGCCGACGATCTCGCTGCCATGGACCTGGAAGCTCACCCCTTTGACCGCCGGCAGGCCGCGAGCCCCGTCCACGTGCAGATCGGCGACCTCGAGCGCCACCGGGCCGGGAGCCAGCGGCGGCTTGGTGACGGTCAGTAGCACGTCGCGGCCGACCATCAGTCGCGCCAGCCCCTTGGCGTCCAGCTCACCGCGCGCCGCCTCGCCCACCACCCGGCCGCCGCGCATCACTGTGGTGCGATCCGCGACCTTGAGCACCTCCCGCAGCTTGTGGCTGATGAAGATGATGCTCTTGCCCTCTGCCGCGAGCGTGCGCAACGCCTCCATCAGCTCATCCACCTCTTGCGGCGTCAGCACTGCCGTCGGCTCGTCCAGGATGAGCACCCGCGCCCCCCGCAGCAGCGCCTTAATGATCTCCACCCGCTGCATCTGGCCGACCGACAGGTCCTGGATGCGGACCGAGGGATCAACCTTCAGGCCGTAGCGGCCGGCCAGCTCCAGAACGTCGGCGCGGGCGCGGGCGACATCGTACTGGAGCCCGCGCCGCGGCACCCGGCCGAGGGCAACGTTGTCGGCCACGGTGAGCGAAGGCACCAGCATGAAGTGCTGGTGCACCATCCCGATCCCGAGCTGGATGGCGTCGCGCGGGTGGCGGATCGTGCGCGGGACGCCGTCAACCAGGATCGTCCCCTCGTCCGGCTCGTATATGCCGTACAGGAGCCGCATCAGTGTGGTTTTGCCGGCGCCATTCTCGCCGATGATCGCGTGCACCACACCGAGCGCGACGGCGAGCGAAACCCGGTCGACTGCGCGGACGTCCCCGAACGACTTGGAGACGGCGCGCGTTTCGACAACGGGGCTTATCGGACCATCACTCCGCTGCACGGCATCCCATCCGGGCGCAGCGCTACCCAGTCGGGGCCTGGGTATTGAAGTTGACGATGATCTTGCCGGCGATGATGTCGCTCTTCACCTGGTCGATCTTCTGCTTCACCTGGGGAATCTTGTCGGCGTACTCCTTCGGGCCGTTCTTCTGGAATGAGTCGAACGAGCCCACCGCGACGATGTTGTCCTGGAGCCCGGACTTCAAGTGTCCGCCCTTGAAGGTGCCGTCCACCAGTGCCTTGATCTGGTCGTAGCAGGACTGACCGAAGTACAGCAGGGTGGCGGTGATGTAGTTCTGCGGGGCGATGGTGCTGGTGTCTGCGCTGTCGCCGATGTAGAACTTCCCCTTCGCCTTGGCCGCCTCGATAATCCCGAGCGTCGTCTTCGCTGCGTCGGTGATGATGATGTCGATCCCCTCGTCGTACATCGCCAGCGCGATCTCCTTGCCACCGGCCGGATCCTCGAAGCCCTTGGCGAAGGCCATCTTCGCGGTCGCCTGCTGGTTGACCGACTTGATCCCGTCGACGTAGGAGTTGTAGTCCGCCACCAGCGGCGGGATGTTCGCTCCACCGATGTAGCCGAGCTTGTTGCTCTTGGTCAGCATCCCGGCGACGATGCCGTTCAGGTAGGTCCCTTTGAAGAACTCGTACTCCACGGTCCGCAGGTTGTCCACGCCCGGGGCCGGGTTGGCGAAGATGTTGACAAAGGCGGTCTTCGGGAACTCGGGCGCGACCTTCTTCAGCGGCTCGCCGACCTCCAGGAAGGTGGCGATGACCATGTTGTAGCCGGCCTGGGCCAGCCCGCGGATGTCGCTCTCGTAGCGCGCCGCGTCGCTGGACTCGACGAGCTTGATCTCGACCCCGAAATCCTTCTGCGCCCGCTGGAAGCCATCCTTCATATCGTCCATCGGGCCCTTGTCGCCGAACTTCTGCGTGGCGACCAGCGCCACCTTCAGCCCGGACTTCTTCGCGGCCGCGGGCGCCGGTGTCGCGGCGGCGGCCGCCGGGGCGCTCGTCGGCGCGGCCGCCGCCGGAGCTGTAGTGGGCGCGACCGCGGCCGGGGCGCTGGTGGGGCTGGCGCCCGGCGAGCTGGCCGGCGCCTGGCCGCCCCCGCCGCCGCACGCCGCCAGCAGGCCGCCTACCACCACACCCAGCGCACCCAGGCCGGTGGTGCGCAGCAATCGTCGACGGGTAACCCGCCGACCGGGTTCACTCTGGGTCAACGCCTCGCGGTCCATGCTCCTCCCTCGCAGCTTGGGGCCGTCGCCACAGCCAGCATCCCTCGGGCTTCGGTCGCTGGATCGGCCAGGGCCGACCCGATCTCACGCTCCAGCGCTGCCAGGCGCGCTCCTTGTCCCTCGGGCAGATCACCGCGCCGGAGCCGTCGAGCACTCGCCTGTTTCAGCCGCCAACGCACGCGTCGGCGCGCGACGATGGCGGCAAGGGTAGCGCCCGTGCCGCGGCCTGTCAACAGCGCGCACAGCGCACCGGGGGTCTCCGGGCGGCTCGGCGCGGCGGGTCAGCCGCCGTACTCCTCCGCCAGCAGCAGGGCGGCGATCTTCTCACCGACCACCACCGCCGGGATGTTCGTATTCGCGCGCGGGACTACCGGCATGATCGAGGCGTCCGCGACGTACAGCCCCTCCAACCCGTGCACGCGCCCGCGCGCATCGACCACCGCCAGCGGGTCCGAGGCCGGGCCCATCTTGCAGGTGCCAACCGGGTGGTAGTCGTGCGTGCTGTGGCTACGCACGTAGTCCGCCAGTTCGCCGCGGTCCGTCAGGTGCGGCCCGGGCGCCACCTCCCGCGCGATCCGGCCCGCGAGCGGCGGCTGGGCGGCGATGCTCCGCGCCAGCTCGATCCCGTCCAGCAGGATGTTCACATCGCGGTCGTCTTCGTCGGTCAGGTAGGCATGGTCGATCACCGGCGGAGCGTCCGGGTGCGGGGAGCTCAGCCGGAGGAAGCCGCGCGAGCGCGGAGTCATGTTGGAGGCGGGAATGCCGAAGATCCACTGGCCGGCGGCGCTCAGGTGCCGATCAGCGGACCACGACCCCGGAGCGCGGCTGTCTAGCGGATAGAGCTGCAGGTCGTGAGCGGTGGTGCAGAAGGAGCTGCGCGCCTTGGCGATCGTCCCCTCCTCGCGCATCAGCCCGCCGGCCGCTTCCCAGGCCTCCATCTCGCGGATCAGCTCCTCGGTCCCGGTGAAGATGACCTGGATGATCGGGTGGTCGTGCAGGTTCTCGCCCACCCCGGGCAGCGCGTGTCGCGGCGTAACCCCGGCGGCGCGCAGCCGCTCCGGGTCGCCGATGCCGGAGCGCAGCAGCAGCAGCGGCGAGCCATAGGTGCCGCCGGCGACCACCACTTGGCCGGCCTCGATGCGGGCCGGGCCATCCGGGCCGATAACCTCCAGCCCGACCGCGCGGCTGCCCTGCAGGAGCAGCCGATCAACCAGGATGTTGCCACGGATCGCCAGCGTGGACTTGTGGCGGACCGGGTCCAGGTAGGCGAAGGCGGCGTTCCAGCGGATCCCCTGCCAGATGTTCGCTGGCCCGATCGCGATCCCGAGCTCCAGCTCCAGGGTGTTCAGCTCCGGCACGACCGGTATCCCGGCCCCAGGCGCTGCGTCCAGACTCGCCTGGTGAAAGGGGGTGACCTCGTGCCGGGCCGGCGTGGACACGCGCATCCGCTCATTGGCAGCGCGGAACAGCGGGAGCAGGCTCTCCGTCCCCCAGCCGGGATTGCCCAGCCGCTCCCAGCCATCGTAATCGGCGCGGTGTCCCCAAACGGCGGCGCAGCCGTTGTGCGACGAGCAGCCTCCGATCACTCGCGCCCGCTCCAGCGCCAGGTCCTTCACCCCATACCTGGCGGCGCTGACGTAGCCCCAGTCGTGCAAACTCACCGGCATGACGCGCGCATCCAGCAGCGCCCAGGGCCAGCCTCCCCCTTCGTAGGGACCATAGTCCGGCCCGGCCTCCAGCAGCAGCACCGAGCGATCCGATCGCTCGGCCAGCCGCCCCGCGATCACCGCGCCGGCCGACCCACCGCCGACGATCACTGTATCCGCCGCGCGGGGGAGCGCCTGCTCCTGCTGCTGTTCCATAGCTCATCCTCCTTCTGGCGGGCCCTGCTGCCGCGGGCCGACCGGAGCAGGAGCGTAGCACGCCGGCGCCCCCGGCAGAAGACTTGCTGGCTGGGCAGATGAGGACAAGTTAGGAGGCAGCGGGGCAGCCGCGGCTGGCTAGCCGGGGGCGCTACTGGGCGGGGCTGGGCACCGCGGCGAGGATGCCGATGAACAGGAGGAAGAACAGGATGGCCAGGATGAGCCAGCCGAAGCGGGCGACGCGCGGATTGTCCGATCCGAGGATAGGGATCCGGCCGCGCACCCCGGCGACGTTCCCAATGAGAAGCGCCAGGACCAAGCCCTCCAGGCCAAGCACGAGCAGCGGCAGGTCGAGCCCGCCAATGCCCAGCACCAGCGCGCCGACGATGGCGACGTAGCCGACGATCGCCACCGCCTGCTTCCAGAGCGAGCCGGAGCGGAAGCCCGGGACCTGGCGTCGCTGGAGCCAGTCGGCGACCGGGTCGCGTGGGGGCGCCGGCCGCGCCCTGTCAGAGCCCGTAGACATGGTGTCTCCTCGCAGCACCCGCGCAGCCACTTCGTCAGCAGCCTACCGCGCCCGCCGGCCAGCGTCAAGCGCCAGTGCCGGCCGTGGCTGAGAGACAGGCGGCTGAGTCCGTGCTACGATCCAGCCAGCAGGCGCCGCGTGCGAGCGTCCCGGTGGCCACTGCCCGCCTCGCGGTCGACCAGAGGCTGTGCGAGGGGAAGGGAAGCCATGCGCAAGGTCGGGGTAATCGTTGGCCGCGAGTGGTCCTGGCCGCCGGCGTTCATCGAGGAGGTGAACCGGCGCGAGGCGGGCGTGGTGGCGGAGTACGCCAGGCTGGGCGGGACGCGGATGAACGAACCCTGCCCCTACGCGGTGATCGTCGACCGCATCTCCCATGAGGTCCCCTACTACCGCTCCTACCTGAAGAACGCCGTCTTGCAGGGCACCTACGTTGTCAATAACCCCTTCATGTGGAGCGCCGACGACAAGTTCTTCGGTGCTTCGCTCGCCACCGCGCTCGGGCTGGCCAGCCCGAAGACGGTCGTCCTGCCAAACAAGTCCTACGTGGAGGGGATCGTCCCGGAGAGTTTGCGCAACCTGGTATACCCGCTGCCCTGGCAGGAGCTGCTCGACTACGTGGGGCTGCCGGCCATTCTCAAGGATGCGCACGGCGGCGGCTGGAAGCGGGTGTACCGCGTCGACTCGCTGGAGGAGCTCTGGGCCCGCTATGACGAGAGCGGGCTGCTGACGATGATCCTGCAGGAGTTCATCCAGTGGGACGACTACATCCGCTGCATGTGCCTGGGCCAGGACGACATCCTGGTGATGAAGTACGACCCGATCCAACGCCGCTACCTGCACCACGATCTCGCCCCGGACCTGTATGAGCGGATCGTCCACGACTCACGTCGACTGATGCAGGCGCTCGGCTACGACATGAACACCATCGAGTGGGCGATCCGCGATGGGGTCCCCTACGCGATCGACTTCATGAATCCGGCCCCGGACATGGACGTCAACTCGCTCGGCCCGGAGTTCTTCCGCTGGTGCGTGGAGCACATGGCGGACCTGTGCCTCCGCCTGGCCCAGGAGCCGGGGCGGCAGGAGCGGACGATGCGTTGGGATCGGCTGCTGGCCGGGCGCCTGCCCGCGGAACGGCAGGAGGTAGTATGACCGACCTGCGTGCAGCGATCGAGACGTACCACGCGCTGCTCGATGACGACCTGGCGGCCGAGAGCCAGGAGCTGCTGGCCGAGCAGCTTCGTCGGCGCGGACTGTTCTTCGGGGAGCGGCCGCTCTGTGTCGTGCTCCGGCCGCGCTTCCTCACCCCGGCGCACTACGCCTTCCTGCGCCAGGCGATGCGCGCCATCTTACGCGTCTTCGATAAAGCTTTCCAGGCCGCGCTCGCGGACCCCTCCATTCGGGCGCAATTCCACCTCGCCGATTGGGAGGAGCAGCTTATCCAGGTCGAGCCTGGCTTCCGCTCCCCCAGCCCGACCTCGCGGATGGATACCTTCTTTGTTCCCGCGGACGGGACGCTGAAGCTGGTCGAGTACAACGCCGAGACCCCGGCCGGGGTGGCCTACAACGACGCGCTCACCGAGGTGTTCTCCACGCTGCCGATCATGCAGCGCTTCGAGGGGCGCTACGAGGTGCGGCCGCTGCCGGTACGCCACCAGGTGCTCCACGTCTTGCTGGACGCCTACCGCCAGTGGGGCGGGCGCGAGCGGCCGACGATTGCGATTCTCGATTGGCGCGAGGTGCCTACTTACAGCGAGTTCGTTCTGTTCCGCGACTTCTTCCAGACGCACGGCTACCCCGCGCAGATCGTGGACCCGCGCGGGGTAGAGTACCGCGGCGGCGCCCTCTGGAGCGCCGACGGCGCCCGCCTGACGCTGGTCTACAAGCGGGTGCTGCTGAGCGAGCTGGTCCAGCGCGGCGGGGTGGACCATCCGGTGATCCAGGCGGCGCGTGACGGCGCGATCTGCCTGGTGAACTCCTTCCGCTCGAAGCTCCTGCACAAGAAGGCCAGCTTCGCGGTGCTCAGTGACGAGGCGAACGCGGCGCTGTTCGACGCCGCCGACCGCCAGGCGATCGAGGCCTACATCCCCTGGACCCGTCTCCTGGCAGACCGGCGCACGCAGGTGGATGGCCGCGAGGTAGACCTGCTGACCTACGCGCAGGACCACAAGGACGACCTGGTGCTGAAGCCGAACGACGAGTATGGCGGCAAGGGGGTAGTGCTGGGCTGGGAGGTGAGCGCAGAGGCGTGGCAGGCGGCGCTGCGGGCCGGGCTGGCCGAGCCGACCGTAATTCAGCGGCGAGTCCAGCAGCCAGGCGAGCCCTATCCGGTGCTTGCCGATGGCCGACTGCGGCTCTCTGAGAGCCTGTTCGACACCGACCCGTTCCTCTGGAACAGCGCATACGCCTCGGGCTGCCTGACGCGCATCTCCACCGCTGCGCTCCTGAACGTCACCGCGGGCGGTGGGTCCACCGTCCCAACCTGCGTCGTGGAGGAACGGTAGCGGCGCCACCGAAGGAGGTCGGCCATGCCCATGCAGCCGTCGCTGACGATCGGGATCGAAGAGGAGTACCAGATCATCGACCCGCAGACGCGGGAACTGCGCTCGTACATCACCGAGCTGCTCGAGGCCGGCCGGCTCATCCTGAAGGAGCAGGTGAAGCCGGAGCTGCACCAGTCGATCGTCGAGGTGGGGACGCAGGTGTGCCGCACCCCGGCGGAGGCGCGGGCGGAGCTGGTGCGGCTGCGCGGCGCGATCATGGACCTGGCGGCGCGCAGCGGGCTGAAGATCGCCGCCGCCGGAACACACCCGTTCTCCTCCTGGCTCACCCAGGAGATCACCCCGCTGGAGCGCTACGTGGGCGTTCAGAAGGATATGCAGCAGCTTGCTAACCAGCTCCTGATCTTCGGAATGCACGTCCACATCGGAATCGAGGACCCGGAGTTCCGCATCGATGTGATGAACGTCGTCCGCTACCTGCTGCCGCACATCCTCTGCCTGTCCACCAGCTCCCCCTTCTGGATGGGCCGCGAGACCGGGCTCAAGTCCTACCGCAGCATCGTCTTCCGCAACTTCCCCCGCACCGGCATCCCGCCTGAGTTCCGCTCGAACGCCGAGTACGAGCAGATGCTGCGCACCCTGGTGGAGACGAACAGTATTCCCGATGGCTCGAAGATCTGGTGGGACGTGCGCCCCCACTTCAAGTACCCGACGCTGGAATTCCGGGTTGCCGATATCTGCACCCGCGTGGACGAGGCGATCTGTGTCGCGGCGATCATCCAGGCGATCGTGCTGAAGCTGTGGAAGCTGCGGCGGGACAACCTGACCTTTCGTGTCTACCCCACTCTGCTGATCGAAGAGAACAAGTGGCGAGCCGTACGCTACGGGCTGGACGGCAAGCTGATCGACTTTGGGAAGGTGGTGGAGCTGCCGGCGCGGGAGCTGATCCGCGAGCTGATCGAGTGGTTCCTGGCCGACGTGATCGACGAACTGGGGAGCCGCGCCGAGATCGAGTACGCCTACCGCATTCTAGCCGAGGGCACCAGCGCCGATCGCCAGCTTGCCACCTATCACCGCACCGGCGACCTGAAGGCGGTGGTGGACCAGCTTATCGTGGAGACCGCCGAGGGCGTCCGCTCCTGACCGGCGTCCTGTCTCCCCCGTGGCTTGTGGAGGCCGAGCGCCAGGCGGGCAGCTCGATCCGGAAGGTCGCCCCGCCACCGGGGGTGTCCTCCAGCACTACCTGGCCACCGTGCCCCTCCACCAGCGCCCGTACCACAGAGAGGCCGATTCCACTACCGCGGATGCCCAGGTTCTTCGCCGCGCCGCGGTAGAACTTCTCCCAGACGCGCGGCTTGTCGGCGTCGGGAATCCCCGGGCCGTGGTCGGTGACACTGATCTCCACCACGCCCTGGCGCAGGCGGGCCACCAGCTCGATCGGCCCGGCGCTCGTGTACTTCAGGGCGTTGGATAGCAGGTTGCCGATTATCTGGCGCAAGCGCGCTTCGTCCGCCTCCACGACAAGCGCCTCGTCGCCAGCCACAAGCTGGAGCCGCTCGCCGCCCGGCTGCCCCTGGAACGCCCGTAGCTCCCGCTCCAGCAATGCGCGCACCTGCACCGGCCGCCGATCCAGCACCAGCCGTCCCTGCTCCAGGCGGGCGTACTCCAGCAGGTCGTCCACCAGGCGGCTCATTGTCTGGGCGCCGCTGTGCACGTGTCGCGCCATCTCGACCATCTCGTCGCGAGAGTAGCGCTGGCTGAAGACCGGGTCGGACATCAGCTCGGAGAAGCCGTAGATCAGGCTCAGCGGAGTCCGCAGCTCGTGGCTCACGGTATCGAGCAACTCCGACTTGAGGCGATCGAGCTCTTGCAGTGTCTGGACCTGGGCCGCGGCGTGCACCAGCGCGGCGTTGTCGAAGGCCGCGGCGAGCCGATCCGCCAGCAGACCCAGTGTCTGGACGTGGCTCTCGTCCAGGCGCGGGCCGCCGGGAGGCGTCCACAGATACAGCACTCCCAGCAGTCGGGAGGCGCTGTGGATCGGCGCCCCGAGGCAGCTTTCAACGGGCGGCTCCTGCGCGCTGCCCGCGGGCGTGAGACCAGCGCTCAGCAACAGCGCCGGGGAGCCGCTGTCGACCAGGTGGCGGGCGGCCCCGCGGTCGATCTGGCCGGGGGCACTGCCGAGTGCCTGCGTGAGCTGCTCCAGCGCTCCGCCGGCCGCGAGGTGCAGCGCTACCAGGCGCAGCTCCGGCCCACTCCCAAGGAAGCACGCCACGCAGGTATTCAGGGTTACGCCAACCAACGCGCAGATATCTGGCAGGGCCTGGGCCGGATCGCTGGTTGCCTGGAGGCGCGCTCCCGCCTCGGCGAGCAGGGCCGCCTCATGCTCCCGGCGGCGCGCCTCGGCGTAAAGGCGGGCGTGCTCAACGGCGAGCACCGCCTGGGCGGCGAGCGTCGACAGCAGCCGCTCCTCGCGGGCGCCGAACGGCTCCGGCCGGCTCCGCACGACGGAGATGACCCCGAGCGGGCCAGCGCTGCCGAGCAGCGGGACGGCGAGGAGTGTGCGCGGGGTAGGCACGATCGTGGCCGCGGGAGCGTGCCCGCCCTGAAGGTCGGTCCTGAGGTCATCGCCGCGCACCGGCCGCCCCATCTGGAAGGCCGCGCCCGAGATGCCGTTGTCCGCCGGAATGATGTGCCCGAGCAGCGCAGCGCTGCTCGGGCCGCGCACTGCGCGGAATTCCAGCTCCCGGCCGCCCGGGCGGGCGAGCAGGATGGAGGAGCCATCGGCCTGGGTGAGGTCGAACGCCGCATCGGCAATCGCTTCCAGTGTCTGGTCCAGGTCCAGCGAGGCCGCTACCAGCCGCCCCGTTCGCTCCAGGAGCTCCGCCTCGTGCCGACGCGCGCGCTGCTGCTCGAAGACGCGGGTGGCCCGTACAACCAGGCTAACCTGCTCGGCGAGACCGGCCAGCATCGCCAGGTTGGTCGCGTCGAAAGCTCGGGGCGCGCGGCTCGCCACGTTGAGCGTTCCAATGGCGGCGTCATCGGCCAGGAGCGGCAGGGCGACGTAGCTGCGGAAGCCGGCGGCGAACAGCCGCTCGTCGAGAGGGGTTGGTCGCTCCAGTGCCAGATCGTGGGCGATGCCGGGTTGGCGAGTCTCGATCACCGTGCTCGAGGCGGAGGAGCCAACCGGGAGATACTCGCCCGGCTGGAGCCCGTCGCCCTGTTGCCCTTCCGCTGCGATGCGATAGAGCCGTTCCTCTTCGTGCAGCGTGATACTCACCCAATCAGCCTGCGGCACCAGCCGGCGTGCCTGGCGGGCGATTCCGGCGAAGCTGCGGGAAAGCTCCGGCTCGCTGCCCACCAGCCGGCTCAGCTCGGCCGCCACGTCCAGCTTGAGCGCGCTGGCCATCGCGTCGCGCTCGAGCCGGGCATTGCGGGCGGCAACCGCCAGCAGCGCCGCCACCGCTCGCGCGGTCTGCTGTACCTCCTCGCACCGCGCGCGCTCGTCGGAGAACGTGAGCGCGAGCGTGCCGACCAGCTCGTCCTGGGCAACCAGTGGCAGGTAGAAGGCCGAGACGATGCCCTCGCGCTGTACCGTCTCTTGAGCCGGCGGGGGCAGGCTGCTCATCACGCCCGGGTGGATCAGCACCTCGATGCGCTCGCGGGCCACGCTCGCGAGCTGTGTCGGTCCGTCGAACGGGACGCGCTGGAACAAACGCAGGGTCTGCTCCGTCGCCCCCACCGCGGAGATCAGCTCGAGCTCCCGACCCGCCTCGTCGGCCAGGTGCGCGATCGCGCCGCTGGCGCCGAGCGCCGCGACGACCGTCCGCACCCCCCGCTCGAACACGCCCCGTAGATCGAGTGGACCGGCGAGGGCGAGCGCCACCTCAGCAATAGCAGCCGCGCGCAGGCCGGCGTCGGTCACGAACGGCTGCGCGGGCGCGGGAATGGCGTACGGGGTGTCCCCCGGCTCGGCGGCAGCGCGGGGCAGCACGGCAGCAGTGGAAGCGGCATCGGCCGCGGGCGAATGGCTCTGCCGAGCATCGCGGGGGACGAGGGCGCGGCTAGGGTCCACGGAACGTCTCCCAGAAGCGATCCACTGGGGCGCGGTCACCCGTCACCCGCACCCGCCCCTCGCGCTCGAGCTCATTGAGCCGTGCCCGTCCATAGATGAGCAGCGCCAGCGAGGCGGCGTCGGCCGCGATGACCGCCGGCGCGGTGACGCCGGGTTGCACCGTCATCCGCTCCGGGCCGGCCTCCAGCCTCCAGGCAAGGTCCGGCGCCCCCTCGACGGCGAGCCCGAAGGCGCCCACCGGGTTCGGCGCCAGGGCGTACAGCACCGGGAGGTTGCTCTCCACCAGCATCGGCAGCAGCCAGCGCGCCGTGTCCTCGTCGAACTCGCGGCCCAGCCCGAGCGACACCCGCAGGTCCCAGAGATGGAACGCCAACTCCGCCAGGCGCTGCTGGACGAACCAGGTGACGTCGCGCGGACCATACACGTGCATCCCCTGCGTCTCAATTCGGTCGGGCAGCAAGCCTTCCACCACCTGCTCGAGCTGGCGCTGGGCTTCGTCCAGGTACTCCATGATCTGCCCCTGGGGCTGCGCCGCGATCTCCTGCTGCCGCCGGGCGCGCTGCTCGGGCGTCAACGCCGGCTCCATGATCCCACGACTCCCTCGCTCCAGCGCCTGCGTGTACGCCTCGGCGCTGCGCGCGACGTGGGCCGCCAGGGTCTGCACGTCCCAGGGCGGGCAGTTGGTCAGTCGGCGCCAGCTTGGAGCATCCAGCCGCCGCAGCTCTGCGATGAAACGGTCGACATACTCTCGGGTGTGCGCGAGGCCCTCCCGCACGTACCCAACCTCGCTCACTGGCACTGGCCCTCCTTCGCGTGGCGCTCGGTAGCTCCGTCTCTCTCCGGGCGGTCCTGGTGCATGCTACACCAGAGGGGCCAGCGTGCGGACCATCCAATGGTCCGAGCATTGGGAGAACCACATGGACAGCGGCGCTACGCCGCGGGGAGGGCGACGATGGCAGCGAGCGACCTGCACGTAGCGGCCGACGAGATCCGCCGCGCGGCAGCGCGGATTGGGTCCTATCTGCGGCGGACGCCGACTCTGGAGCTGGTGGGGACGCGCCAGCGGCTGCCCTGGCGAGTCGCCTTGAAGCTGGAGCTGCTCCAGGTCACCGGCAGCTTCAAGCCACGCGGGGCGCTAAATCGGATGCTGGAGCTGGCCCCGGCAGAGCGGGCGCGGGGGGTTGTGGCTGCGTCGGGCGGCAACCACGGCCTGGGCGTGGCCTACGCCGCGCATGTGCTGGGCGTCCCAGCGTTTGTCTACGTGCCGGAGACCGCCTCACCGGTGAAGGTCGAGAAGATTCGCGCCTGGGGCGCCCAGGTGTTCCAGGTGGGGCAGTTCTACCATCAGGCGTACCAGGCAGCCCAGGAGCGCGCTGAGCGCGAGGGGCTGGCGTACGTCCACGCCTATGCCGACCGCGCTGTGGTCACTGGACAGGGCACGGTCGGGCTGGAGTTTCTGGACGATTGCCCGGACCTGGAGGCACTGCTGGTGGCGGTTGGGGGCGGCGGACTCATCAGCGGCATCGCCGCCTACGCCGGGCAGAGCCCCGGCCGGCCGCGCGTCATCGGGGTGGAGCCGAAAGGTATCCCCACGCTGTACGAAGCGCTCCGAGCCGGCCGGCCTGTCACCCTGGAGCGGATCGAATCCATCGCTGCCGACTCCCTCGGGGCGCAAAGTGTCGCCCCGATCAACTACGAGCTGGCCAGGCGGTACGTCGAGCGGGTGGTGCTGGTGAGCGATGAGGACATTGTCGCGGCGCAGCGCTTCCTCTGGGAGGAGGTTCGGCTGGTGGCGGAGCCCGGCGGCGCCGCGGCGCTGGCGGCGCTGCTGGCTGGCACCAGCGGCCTGCCCGAGGGCGCGCGCGTTGGAGTGGTCGTCTGCGGCTCCAACGCCGCGGTCCGCTTCGAGTAGCCCGAGGGGGGAGCGCGACGCCCGCGGCGCGGGCGGTAGCTGCCCGTCGGGCGGCTCTTGCGCCGTGCCGAGCCGGACGCTACCGTGAAACCTGGCGTCGCAGGCCGCCATCCAGCCAAGACCGACAGCACGAGGATGATCGCCCATGTCCGCGGAACCCACGCGCCCTACGGTTATCTACGCCAGCCACCTGTTCGACGGCGTCAGCGGGGATCTGAAGCCCAACGTCGCGGTGGAGTTCGTGGCCGGCCGCGTTGCCCGCATCGGCGCCAGCCTGGAGCCTCCGCCCGGCGCACGGGTGGTGCGGGCGCCGAACGCGACGCTGCTGCCCGGGCTGATCGACTGCCACGTTCACCTGACGCTGAGCGCCAGCGGCAACTGGCTGGGCGAGATGGGCGATCCCGTTCCGACCCTGACACTCCGCGCCGCCACCTTCGCCCGGCGAACGCTGCTCGGCGGCATCACCACGGTGCGCACTCTCGGTGGCGGCCACGGGATCGAGGTGGACCTGAAGCGTGCCATTGACGCCGGGCTGGTCGAGGGGCCGCGCATCGTCAGCGCCGGGAAGATCATCTGCATCACCGGCGGGCACGGAAGCTGGGTGGGGCGTGAGGCCGACGGCCCGGAGGACGTGCGCAAGGCGGTGCGGGAGCAGATCAAAGCCGGGGCAGAGGTGATCAAGTTCACCGCCACCGGCGGGGTGATGACACCTGGTATCGGCGCCTTCGGCGCTTCGTTCACCCTGGACGAGCTCACCGCCGGGGTGGAGGAGGCGCACCGGCACGGCCGGCGGGCGACGGCGCACGCGCTCGGCGCGGCCGGCATTCGCAACGCGGTGCTGGCCGGCTGCGACAGCGTGGAGCACGGCTCGCAGATCGACGAAGACCTGGCCCGGCTGATGCGTGAGCGCGGGACGGTGCTCGTCCCAACGATCTCCGCCATTCACCATTTCCTGACCCGCGGTGAAGCGGCCGGGGCGCCGGCCTGGGCGATGGAGAAGATCCGCCAGACGGCGCCGGTAGCGGCGAAGAGCTTCCAGTGCGCAGTGCAGATGGGGGTGACGATCGCGATGGGCACCGATGCCGGCACGCCGATGAACGCGCATGGGGCGAACGCGCAAGAGGTGGCGCTGATGGCCGACCGCGGACTGTCGGGGCGTGACGCACTGCTCGCCGCCACGCGCAACGCTGCACGCCTGCTCGGACTGGAGCGGGAGATAGGGACGCTGGAAGAGGGAAAGCGCGGCGACGCGGTACTGGTGCGCGGGAACCCACTGGAGCGGCCCGGACTGTTCTGGGACCCGGCCAACCTCCTGGCGGTGTTCAAGGACGGCGTGCCCTACCGGCTGGAGCCGGAGCTCGACGTCCGCCTGACCTAGCCTCGCGGTGGTGACGGGGAGGGCAGCGCTGAGCGCTGCCTGCTCGATCGCGCCGCTGGCAGCGCCCACTGGCGTGGGACGCTGGCGGCTACGAGGGCTGAAGCAGCAGCCCGGCTGCGGCGATGAACACCATCGTAATCAGCGTGGTGATCACGAACACGACGATGACGCGCGGATCGGATAGCTTCGGCTGGTGGGGCGTCTCAGGTACCACGGGCGTATTGTACGCCGCGCGTATGCTCGCCAGGTGGTATAGCTGCCAACCACAGGCTGGCAGCACGCTCGCCCACCTGCCCCTTCCCGCACCCACTAGAGACGGTCATGGCCTTTTCATCAGTGGACGCGCAGCACGTCAGGGGACAGAATCGGGGCTGACCTGCCGTAGGAGCGCCCAGCAACCGCTGGGCGCTCCTGCCTGCGCCGCAGCCGGGCTATGGCCCGGTGGGGGCGCCGATGAAGCCGTACTTGGCCAAAATGGCCTGGCCGTCGCTGGACAGGACTAGGTTCATGAACAGCGCGCCCTGGTCCTTGTGCTGGCCATCCCGCAGCAACACTATGGGATAGGTAGCGATTACGTTGTACTGGTCCGGAATGTCCAGCGTCACCACACGGTCCTGGGCGGTCTGCGCGTCGGTGACGTAGACGATCCCGGCGTCTGCCTCGCCCAGCGACAGCTTGGCTAGTACGGCGCGCACGTTCTCCTCGCGCGAGACGAGGTTCGCCTCCACCCGGGCGCGGAAGTCGCTGCCGAAGGCCGGATCGGCGCTCATCGCGTCCAGCGCCTGCGCGGCGTATTTGGCGATCGGCACGTCTGGGTTGGCGGTCACGTACTTCACCCCCGGAGTGGCCAGGTCCTGGAGCTGGGTAATCCCGGCCGGATTGTCCCTGGGCATGGCGACCACCAGGCGGTTGCGGGCGAACACGCGCGGCTCGCCCTCGTTCAGTCCTTCCTGCACCAGCATGGTCATCTGGGTGGTGTCCGCCGAGGCGAAGAGGTCGGCGATACCACCCTGCTCGATCTGGGTGCGCAGCGTCGAGGAGGCCCCAAAGTTGAAGTCCACATTCCAGCCGGTGCGCTGGGTATAGAGCGTTCCGATCTCCTTAAAGGCGTCGCTGAGCGACGCGGCGGCGTAGATCGTCAGGTTAGATGTGCTGGGCTGGGTGGCGGGCTGGGCCAGCACGGGCGCCCACAGGACCAGCAGCGCCAGCAGCACGCTGAGCCATGGAACCAGGCGACGGTACATCCGTTTCCTCCCCTCGACGAGAAACAGTTGCCGATTTGGACCGCCAGGAGCTACGCGACGGAGGCGCTACGAGGCGGTCTGGACGTCCAGCCGGATCAGGTGATTGACGTGACGGCCGCCCCGCTTGTCTCCCGGCACGACCAAGCGCGCCATTCCCTGCTCGGCCGGGAGGTCCTGTCCGTTCTCCGCATAGGCCACCAGAATGGGCTGGCCGCCGAAATCCGGGTCGATCTCGCCCCAGGCGATGACCGCCTGATAGCCATCCGAGCCGGTCGCCACCACGTACAAGCGCAGCCTGTCGTTCTTGCGGTTCGGATCCAGCGCTGGCCCACCGGCCGCCTGGATTACCTCAAGCAGCGTCGGGCCGCTGAAGGTGGCACTCTCGATGCCCTGCCCACTGCCATACGTGACCGGGAGTGTGAGCGCGGGTAGCCCAGCGAGGTCGGCGTGGCTGAAGCTCCGCGGCTGCACCACCTTGCCGGTAACTTCCAGGACGTCCGAGGAGTCTACCCCGGCGGCAGGCGCGGGCTGTGCGCGGGCTGCCGGGCCGAGCAAGGCCAGAATCAGGGCGAAGCAGAGCGGCGCAACGATCCGGATGCGTGACATCACCGCGAACCTCCCTGTAGTGGTCATGGCGCGTTCCATCCACATCGCTTGTCTACCCGAACCCAGCCGCCGGACCGGTCGCGAGCGGCTCGCGACCATTGGCGTGGGACCAGCAGCATGACGCGGCAACAACGCAGCCATGCCTGCCATTGTCTAGGAAAATCGACTATATGACAAGTAAACTAGACAACCGGGCGTAATCTTTCGTCAGGACCCTTTCCGGCGAGGACGAGGGCCAGATGACGGCCCTCGCTGCGTCCAGTCGCCGCGCCCCGCCAGCTCCCGCTCTAGCCAGGTGGGTCCCAGCCGCGCTGGTTTGGCTGCGCCCTGCCCAATGGCCACAGTGGTACCGTACTTTCGTACCGTGCCCACGCATTGACGAGGCGCGGGCTGCCGTCTACACTGGCAGTACCTTAGATCAGCGAGGTGCGAGATGACCCAGAGCATGCTGGCCCGCCAGCTTCCTTACGCGAACGGCGTGATGCCGCTCGTTGCTGCTCGGACTCGTCGCCTCGCTGGAGGACCCGCGTAGCGGGTGTTCTCCCGCAGCTCCAGGGGCCCCGAGTCCGCCATGGACTCGGGGCCCTTTGTTGTCTTGAGCGCCATGGCGGAAGGAGGTGATACGCGTGTCGACCGAGCACAGTCCCCCGATCACCCGAGCCTGACGTCACTGAAGGAGCATGGCCGTGTTGAACCTGAGGTACTTCGACGATCGTTTCGCGCTGCAACGCCAGGCGGAGCTGTTACGGCGCGCCGAGCAGAAGCGGCTGATCCAGGCGCTGCGCCAGCAGACGCCGGCAGCGAAGGCCCGGCCGGCTTCCGGGCAGCGGCGGGGCTGGTCCCTGTGGATTCCACGGTCCGAGCTGCCGCGCGTGTGGTAGGCGTGCCTGTGATGGAGATGCTGGCAATGACGCCACCATTCGACAACGGAGATCGCCGGGCCCGGCCGAGGCCGGGGCCCGCCGCCTCCCAGGGCGGGCGGCTTCGAACCCCGCTCAGCAGGGTGAGGTGCCTGAACCCGCAAACGCCTTCACGGACTGTGCGTCGGGGCTTCGTCGGGTCCCTGTGTGCCGCGCCGGTGGCGGGCCGCCCGGCCCTTGCGGTGGGCAGCCGGACTGGCCGCTGCCGAGTGTCGAGACGTCAATGCCGAGGTCGAGCGTGGCGGCGTAGCCGTCGCCGCTTTGGGTGACCGTGATGGTGACCGTGGGCAGCAGCAGGTCGTTGTTAGGTGGTGTCGTTGTCATTCAACGTGTTGCGCTTGCCCCTGGTGGCATACGGCGGCAGGGTGAATACCTGGTCCGAGAGCGCGTCATCGAAGAACAGGTGCGACGCGAACACCTTGGTTGCGTCTGGATGCACCTTGAAGTGGATGTGGACGGCTCGGCCCGCATACCAGCGGGATAGATGGTGGTGAATTGGCCCCGCCCGCTGGCGTCGGTGACCTGTACCCCGCGCAGCCAGTTCTGGCCCACCGTGTTGAAGCCGGGGTCGAACACACCCGAGTACTGCCCGAATGAGAAGTGTACCGCGCTACGCATTGATAGCACGGCGGAGGCCTCCGCCGTGCCCCTCCTTCTCCCCGACGAGCATCTCGACCATGCACAGCGCGACGACCAGGCCCGAGGCGGCGGTGAGCGCGGCGACGGCGAGGATGGCGCTGGGAATGCCCAGGCGGTCGGCGAGTACGCCGGCCAGCAGCGCGCCGATGACGTAGCCGCCGTCGCGCCAGAGGCGGTACACTCCGACGGCCGAGGCGCGCCACGTGGGCTCGGCCGTGTCGGCCACCGCTGCGAGCAGCGTTGGGTAGACCAGCGCCGTCCCCAGGCCGAGCAGCGCCAGCGCGCCCACCCAGAGCCAGAGCCCACGCAACGCGACGACGAGGGCGAGCGCGGCGCCCTGGATGAGCATCCCGCCGACGATGAGCCACTTGCGCCCGAGCCGATCCGACAGGGCGCCGGTGCCAAGCTGGGCCACGCTCCAGACCGCGGGGTAGATGGCAGCCAGGAACCCCACCTGCTGCAAGTCTAGCCCGGCAGCAGTGAAGTAGAGCGGGAACAGCCCCCAGGCGACGCCATCGTTCAGGTTATTGACCAGCCCGGCCTGGCTGGCGGAGAACAGCGAGCGGTCGCGCCAACTCGCCAGCGCGAAGACCTGCCAGAAGGGTGGGCTGGGTGCGGGCAGCCCCGCCAGCCGCGCCTTCTGGCGGGTGTGGCCGTGCGTCTCGCGCACCAGCAGCGCTGACAGCGCCAGCCCGGCCAGCGCGAACGCCTCGGCCAGCAGGAATGGCTGGGGCCGCAGCGCCGTCACGGCGGCGACGTAACCGGCGGCGAGCGCCGCAAGCGAGACGGCGAGGTAGCCGGCGAACTCGTTCAGGCCCATCGCCAGCCCGCGCTGGCGCGGCCCGGCGAGGTCGATCTTCATCACGACCGTGGTCGACCAGCACAGGCCCTGGTTCGTGCCAAGCAGCAGGTTGGCCGCCACCACCCAGCCCCAGCTCGGCGCCCAGGCCACCAGCAGCGGTGCCGGCAGGCCGACTAGCCAACCCAGCACGAGCAGCGGCTTGCGTCCGACGCGGTCCGAGAGTCGCCCGGCGGCGAGGTTGGCCAGCGCCTTGACCAGCCCGAAGCTGACCAGGAAGGACAACGCCGCCACCTGGGAGGTGAGCTGGAAGTCTCGCTCGGCGACCAGCGGCAGCACCCCGCGCTCGACGCCCACCGTCGCGCCGACGAAGGCGTTGACCAGCACCAGCAGCGCGAACTGGCGCCAGTTCGCGCGCAGGCCGACGACGACTGGCCCGGCCTGGCTCATCCGCTGAGCGCCGCGGCATCTGCCTCCCGCTCCAGCCGCCCACCCGCCGCCTGCCAGCCGTTCACCCCGCCGTCCAGGTGGTACAGCGGTCCGAGGCCCACCCGTTCCAGCAGCGAGACCGCGATGGTGGAACGAAAGCGGTGGGCGCAGTGGACCGCCAGCGGCTGTCCGTGGGGCAACGCGTGCGCCCGAGCCGGGAGATCGGGCAGTGCCAGGTGCCATGCGCCGGACAGGTGGCCGGCCTGCCACTCGTCGTCCCAGCGCACGTCGAGCACCGCCAGCTCTGGATGCTCGGTCCGTAAGCGCTCCAGCTCCTGTATCGGCACGACCATGGTTGCTGCTACGGGGAGGCCCGCGGCACGCCAGGCCTCGACTCCGCCCTCCAGATGTCCCCGCAGATCGTCGTAGCCGATCCGTATCAGCTCGCGGGCCACCTGCTCCCGCGCTCGTTCGGACTCGAGCACGAACACCAGCGGCCGCTCCGGCGGCACGAGCCAGCCGATCCACTGTGAGAAGGGCGGCTCCAGCGGGATGGCGAGGCTGCCGGGGACGTGTCCGCTCACGAAGGCAACGTGCGAGCGGGTGTCGATGAGCTCCGCACCCCGCTCGAGCAAGGCCCGCACGGCCTGGGCGGCCAGTGGCGGTAGCTCCGGGAGCTGGTCGAGCAGCGGCGCGCCCCGCTGGTTGAGCGAGCGCATGCGGGCAAAGTAGGCCGGGTAGCGTGGCAGCCCTTCGAGCGCTGCCCGGACAAACACCTCGGGCTCGACCAGTGCCGCGAAGCGGTTGCGCTGCTTCTCTGCGCCAATCGTCGTCTCGGGCGCGTCCCCCGCGCCGCTGGCGCAGAAGGAGCCGCCGCCGTGAGTTGGCAGGACACGGGTCGCCTCGGGCAGGCGCAACAGCCGCTGCTGGAGCGTCGCCCAGGCCTGGCGCGCTAGCCCCGGCGCGTGCTCCTGGCCGAGCAGGTCGGTCCGCGCGATCGTCCCGACCAGCAGCGCCCCGCCACTGAAGAGCGTCGCTGGCCCCTCGTCGCCTTCGAGCAGATAGGACACGTGCTCCGGCGTGTGGCCCGGGGTTGCCAGGACGCGGAAGCGCAATCGGTCACCCACCCGCACCACATCACCGTCGTGGACGCCGAGGTGCGGGAACATCAGGCCCGCGTCGGCGCTCGCCACCAGCGCCGCGCCGTGACGCTCGGCGAGCTGGCGGCCACCCGAGATGAAGTCGTTGTGGACGTGCGTCTCGAAGGCGTGGGTGATGCGGGCGCCGAGCCTCGCCGCCGTGTGCAGGTACTGGTCGATGTCGCGCTGCGGGTCGACGACCGCCGCCGACCCGCTCGCCTCGTCCACCACCAGGTAGGAGGAGTTGCCAAGACCGGGGTAGTGGAAGGCCTGGATCATGGCTGTTAGATCGCGGCTGCGCCGCCTTCTCCCCCGCACTCACTTGGGCTTGAAGGCCCGGATGTGGATGCCGCGGGAGCCGAACGCCGCCGCCGACGAACTGGCCGGGGCGCCGGAGAAGACGTCGATGCCCGGCCGCGCGTACACCCCGAGAAAGCCGGCCTGCTCGATCAGCGCCTTCGTTTCTGCTTCCAGCAGAGCGCCGGCGATTCAACCGGTCCAGAGGTCGACGTTGGCCTTCGCGTCCTCCGGGACCGGCTGCTCGACCACGATGTCGGCGATCTGTACCCGCCCGCCGGGCTTGAGCACGCGGAAGATCTCGCGCCAGACCACGCCCTTGTCCGGGCAGAGGTTGATCACCCCGTTGGAGATGACGACGTCGGCCCAGCCGTCCTCGACCGGCAGCGACTCGGCCAGCCCCTCGCGGAACTCAACCCAGGGCATGGTGGTCGCGGCCGCGCCGCGGCGCGCCTTGGCGAGCATCGCCGGGGTCATGTCTACCCCGATGACCCGCCCCGTGGACCCGACCATCTGGCCGGCGATCAAGCTGTCGAAGCCCGCCCCGCTGCCGACGTCGACGACCCGCTCGCCCGGCCGCAGCGCGCCGAAGACGAACGGGCGGCCGACTCCGGCGAAGGAGGCGAGGTTCTCGGCCGGCACACACGCGATCAGCTCGGCCGGGTAGCCGAGCATCTCGGCCAACGGGCGGCCGGTATGGAAGTGGAAGCCCTGCTCAGGCGTCTCGGCGACCGCGCGGTACTCTGCCTGGATGGCGGCGCGCAGGCGCTGGACATTGAGGGCAACGGGCGCAGCGCTCATCGCTACACTCCGCTCGGGTTCTGTGTCCAGCCTACCGCCCACCTGCCCTGCTGTCTAATACATGTTTCGCAGGATTGAGATCGATGCTAGTCTATGCGTGAGCGGGAGGCGCGGGTGAATGAGCTGAACTTTCACTGGCTCGAGCTCTTTCGCGAGGTGGCGCGTGCCGGCGGGGTGAGCGCGGCGGCGGCGCGGCTGGCGATCAGCCAGCCCTCGGTCTCGGCCCAGGTGCGCGCCTTTGAACGCTCTCTTGGGCTCCCCTTGCTGGAGCGGCGTGGGCGTGGGGTGCGGCTGACCGACCAGGGCCGACGGGTGCTGGCCTACGCCGACCGCATCTTCACCCTGGCGGAGGACCTGCAGCGCGAAGCGGCCGACCTGCGTGCCGGTACCGCCGGGCGTCTGGTCGTCGGAGCGAGCACCACCGTGGGGGAGTATGTGCTCCCGGCGGTGCTGGGCCAGTTCCACCAGGAGTGGCCGGCAGTGGAGATCCTGGCGCAGGTGGCCAACAGCGCCACCGTCGAGGCCCGGCTGCTGGCCGGCGAGTGGGACCTGGGGCTGGTGGGAGAGCCACTCGAGCATCCGCATCTGGTCGCCACCCGCTTCGCCACCGACAGCATCGTCCTGCTCGCCGCGCCCGAGCATCGCCTGGCCGGACGCCGAATCGAGCCGCGTGACCTGCGGGGCGAGGCGTTCGTCAGCCGCGAGCCGGGCTCGGCGACCCGCAAGGCGGCCGAGCGCGCGCTGGAGGCGGCCGGGGTGGCGCCGCGGGTGGTGATGGAGCTCGGCAGCAACGACGCGGTCAAGCGCGCCGTGGCGGCCGGGCTGGGGCTGGCGGCGCTCTCCAGCCGCGCCGTGGTGCCCGAAGTCCAGGCCGGCTGGTTGGTACTGCTGGACGCGCCCTGGTTCCGCTGCGCGCGCCCGTTGGTGCTGCTGCGCCACCGTGATCGGCTGCTCAGCCGCGTCGAGCAGGCCTTCATTGCGCTGCTCGGGCGCGTGTGACCGGGAGCACGCGCGTCCGAGAGCGGCGCACTCCCGCGCCTCTCGCTTCCCTGCGTGAGCCATCCAGCCCGCAGCGTTGCCACTGTCCCGCGGCGCGCCCGAGGGCGATCAACGAGCGACCGCAGTCCAGCCCAGCGCGACGCTCGCGCGAGATCGTTCATCGGCGTTCTCGTCCTGCATCCTGGCTGGCGTCTGCCGCTGGAGCGCGAGCGTCTCACTGCCAGCCGGCCTCGCCCGCGCGCGGGCGCGCCAGCGTCCCGCCCACGCCCTCCGCCCGGGCTGGCTCGGGCTGGTCCGCCGTCTCCGCCGGGCCAGCGGCTCGGCCCGCTCGGTGCTCCTGGGCAGATTCGAGAGCAGTGGCCAGCCAGGTCGTCGCCAGCACCACCAGCACGATCGCCAGCGCGGGCGGTGCCACCCACCAGAGCCAGACACCGCGGCCGAACAGGAGCGGGTCATTGAACGCCCAGCCGAGCATGGTGCCCCAGCTCTTGGCGGCCGGGTCGCCCAGTCCGAGGAACGCCAGCGTCGCCTCCGCGAACAGCGCGTAGCGCACGGTGAGTACGAGCTTGGCGGGCAGCAGCCCGAGCGTGCTGGGCAGGACGTGGACCCGGGCGACGTGGAGCGTGGAGGCGCCCAGCGCCCGCGCCGCCTCCACGTAGGGCTGGCCCCGCAGCGCGATCACCTGGGCGCGCACGATGCGGGCGAACGCCGGCCAGGAGAGCAGCCCGAGCGTCAGCACCACGTTCTGCTGGCTGGCGCCAGCCAGCGCGACCACCAGCAGGTAGAGCGGCACGCTGGGGAGTGCGAGCAGCAGGTCCGTGAGCGCCATGAGTGGCCCTTCCAGCGAGCGCCCCAGGCCAGCCGCGAGGCCCACTGTCCAGGAGAGGAGGGTTGACAGCAGCGCGACCGCGACCGCGACGTACAGCGAGGAGCGCGCCCCCCAGAGCCACTCGCTCAGGATATCCTGCCCGACGTCATTGGTCCCCAGCGGGTGGGCCGGGTTTGGCGGCAGCAGTGGCGGGCCGCTGGGCAGCCGCGGATCGTGCGGCGCAAGCGCTGGGGCGAACACGGCAGCGGCCAGAGCGAGCGCCAGGATCGCCCCGCCCAGGAGCGCGCCACGGCCCACACCACTGGCCTCAGGCTCCATGTCGCGGCTCCAGGCGGCGGTAGATGATCTCGAGCGCCAGGTTGGCCAGCAGCACGCCCAGGCTGCCGAGCAGGAAGACCGCCTGCAGCACCGGGTAGTCCCGGGCGCGGATCGCCTCGAAGGTGAACAGTCCCAGCCCCGGTACCGAGAAGACGCGCTCGACCACGATGGCGCCGCCGAGCACCTGGCCGACCCGTACCCCGAACAGGGTCAGGACCGGCAGCAGCGCGTTGGGAGCCGCGTGGCGTAGCGCCACCCATCGTTCCGGCAGACCTTTGGCCCGGGCCGTGGTGAGGTAAGGCTCGGCCAGCACTGCCCGCACCGCCCCGCGCGCCAACAGCACGAACGCCGTGGTTGTGGCCAGGACGAGTGTCAGCGCCGGTAGCGCCAGGTGCCAGGTGACGTCCGCCAGCGCCCTGAGCACCCCGAAAGGGCCTTCCGCTGTGGGCGCGAACACAGTCCGCCCACCCTGCAGCGGGAACCAGCCCAGCCCGACCGACAGCGTCAGCAGCAGCGCCATCGCCATCAGGAACTCGGGGATTGCGGCCAGCGAGCTGGCGAGCGTGACCACTGCCTGGTCGACGCGCCCGCCGCGCCAGGCCCCCAGCAGCCCGAGCAACGCTCCGCCGCTGCCAGCCACCAGGAGCGAGGTCAGCAGCAGGGCCAGCGTCCAGGGCAGACGCTCGCCGATCAACTGGCTCACCGGGGCGGACTTGCTGATCGACCAGCCCAGGTCACCCCGCGCCAGGTCCTCCAGGTAGAGCAGGAACTGTCCTGCCAGCGGCCGATCGAGGTGATAGTAGGCGCGAAGCTGCGCGCGCGCTTCGGCGGTGAGCGTCGAGGCCGCGGCGTTCAGCCCCTGGGGCGCGTCGGCGTCGAGCGGATCGCCGGGCAGCAGCCGGGGCAGGGTGAAGTTCAGGACGACGATGGCCGCGGCCAGGAGCGCGTAGCGCAGGGTGAGCCGGGCCATGTGCCGCTACCGCCGCAGGAAGATCAGCTTGTTCTGGACCAGCGGGATGCCGTTCATGAGCCCGCCCCAGGTGTTCATCGGCGTGACCCGGGTCCGATCGTAGACCCAGTACACGCGCCGGTGGTACAGCACGATCGTCGGCAGCTCGGTCGCCAGAATCTGCTGCATCTGGACAACCAGCTCCTTGCGCTTCGCCGGGTCCAGCATTGCCGCCTGCTCCCGGCCGAGTTGGTCGTAGCGCGAATCGTGGAAGACCGAGCCCTGGGCGAAATCGTTCGCCTCCTCCCCGGCGTACCAGCGGCGAAGGTAGTCCGGATCGCCCCCAACCCCGATGTGCTGCACCAGGCCGAGCTGAAAGTTCTTCTCCCGCAGGAGCTGCGTGCGGGTCTTGCTGTCCACCCGCTTGGTGGCCAGGGTGATGCCAACGGCCTGGAGCATCGGCTGCATCAGCTCCGGCTCGCGATTCGTGGGATCCGCCAGCAGCTCCAGGGTGTAGCGCTGGCCGCCGAGCAGCGCGCGCGCCCGGTCCGGGTCGTACGGGTAGCTGGGAAGGCCGGGGGCGAACCAGGGCGTTTCCGGTGGCACCACCCCGGCGCTGCCGACGATCGGCGGCCCTTTGGTGACGACCTGGGCGATCTGCGCCCGATCCAGCGCGTAGGCGAGCGCCTGGCGCGCCTCGCGCCGATCCAGCGGCGGCCGCTCGGTGTTGATCGCCAGGCGGACGATGGACAGCGGCGGGGTCTCGAACACGCTCAGGTTCGGGTGATCCTTGAGCACGTCCCGCACCGAGGCGTCGGTGTTGAAGACGAGGTCCACCTGGCCCTGCTGGGCCGCTTGCAGGCGCGTCTCGGGCGGGACGTTGAGCTGCTGAAACTCGCGGACGGTGACCGGGCCCTTGAAATAGGCCGCGTTGGCGACCAGCCGGTAGGCGCCCTCGGCCGACCGGTACTCCGCCAGCTTGAAGGGGCCGCTGCCGATGCTCGCGTCCGGCCCGTCGTAGCTGTTCGGGTCGGCCACCTTGGCCCAGACGTGCTGCGGGATGATCGGGACCACTCCCGCCACGTCCTCCAGGAACGGCGCGTAGGCCTGTTTCAGGTGCACCCGCACCTGGTCTGCGGAGACGACGCTCGCGCTGTCGACTATCGCGGTGTTCATCCAGCGGTAGGGGTGCTGCGCGTAGTACTGGAACGAGAACGCCACGTCCTCGGCGGTGAGCGGCTGCCCATCCTGCCAGGTGACGCCGGGCGCAAGTGTGAAGGTGTAGTCTCGGCCGTCCGGTGAAACCTCCCACCTGGTCGCCAGCCAGGGGATGATGCCCCGCTCGTCCTTCCAGGTGAGCGTGTCGTAAATCAGCGTGAGCAGGACCGCGCCGCCCGGCCCCGCGGTCGACACCCGAAAGGGCGTTGGGACGCCGACATCGGCCCAGGCGAGCCGCACCAGGTCGACCATCGGCGCGCTGGCCTGGCCCGTGGGCGTCGGCCCAGCCGAGGGCGCGGGCGGGACGCAGGCGCCCGAGAGCGCCAGCAGCGCCAGCAGTGCGGATATCTTCCTCACAGTCTCCTCTGTTCTCCCGAGCACCAGAGCAGAACTGGCCAGACGTCAGCGGGCGGCGCTCCCCACGGGCTGTCGTGCGCCGGCCAGCACCCAGCGGAGCAGGGTACGTAGCCAGGGGCGCGGAATCTCGCTGCCATACCCCGCGTGGCAATCCGGGTCGAGCGTCCCTGCCAGGACCCGGCCCGGCGCGTAGGTCTGCTCGTCCAAATAGAGGACCGCGCCGCCCTCTGGCTCCCGGATCAGCGTTGCCGCTCCGGGTGGCGGCGCAAACGCGCCGTGCGCGTGCCAGGGCGCTTGATCGAGCCGCAACCCATCGAGCAACGGGTGCTGGGCGAACGCGAGGGTGTGGACGTCGATCTTGCGGTGCTGCCAGTCGCCCCCGCGCAGCCAGGGTTGATTCACCTCGTCAAAGGTCACCAGTGTCCCGCCCTGTGCCAGATACGCCTCCAGGCGCTCGCGGTGACGCATCAGCGCCGCCTGGTTGCTCTCCCGCGGCACCCATACCGCTGCGAACGGGCTCAGGTCGATTCCCGCCAGCTCCTCGACCGGGACGATCGCGAAGTACGGGCAGAACTCCGCGTCCTCGTAGAAGCCGCGCTGGAAGTGGACGCCCGAGAACAGGCCGGCAATCTTCGGCGTCGCCCGCGCCCGGCGCTCCGGCGCCCGCGCCGCTTCCTCGTCCGCCCAGGCCAGGAGGCGCTGCAGGAGCTGCCGCGCCAGCTCCCGGCCGTGGAAGGTGTGGGTGTCCAGGTCCAGGTTCGTCGCGGCGAGGATCACCCCGTTGGTGGTACTGCGGTCGACGTAGAGCCAGGCGTCGCCGCGCCGGTTGGCCACCAGGACCTCGGCGCCGGGCGGCGGCACCAGGTGTCCGTGATTGCACCAGCGCGGCCCCTCGGCATGCCAGTGGATCGCCTCGGGAGCGATACCCCGCAGCAGCGGGCTGGCAGTGACAACCGGCGGGAGCAGGTCCTCCGGGTACTCCGGCTCCCAGCGGCAGCCCGGGAACCAGTTGCTCCAGGCCTCGCCGAACACCACCAGCACTCCGCCGCGGTCCAGGAAGCGCGCAATCTGATGGCGCCGCGCCCAGAGCGCTTCGTTGTCCACCGAGCGCAACACCAGGACCAAGTCGTACCGCGCCAGATCGGTCTGCTGTAGCGCGTGGACGTCGAGCGGCTCGAAATCGGCCAGTGGCTCACCCGGCTGGGTGAGCGCCAGGTGGTACGAGACGCCCGCGGTGATAACCGCCCTGTGCATCGCACACCCCTCAGACTGTCTGGTTGGCGATCGCCAGGTGGTAGTGGGTGTAGCGCTCGAGATTGGCGCGCTCGCGCTCGCTGAGCACTTCGCAGGCCCAGCCCCAGTGCAGCGAGACCCAGTCGCCCGGCTGCGCGTCGTCCACGAAGCCGCGGCCGCCAACCTGGCGAAGCACGCGCTCCATTCGGGCCTCGCCGAGCGCGAGCTTCCCGTCACGCAGCAGCAAGGGCTGCCGCTCAACGACCAGCTCACCGCCCTCCTGCCGCGTGACCCGGCCCCAGCTCACCCGGCAGTTGTCCAGCGTCGCGAGCGAGTGCTCGAGCTCTCCAACCCGGCTGTGGACGTCCAGCACATGGAAGCTGTGATGGGGCCGGGCGCCCGCCGGCGCCTTACCCAGCACCAGCTCGCGGGTGCGCCCCTGGAGCTGCTTGCCAAACCGCTCCAGCAGCGCGTCGTAGAGCTGCCGCACCTCCACGGTCTCCAGCAGCTCGTTGCCCAGCCAGTAGGCCTCGACGACGCGCGCGTCGAAGGGGTCCGGGATCCGGTTTGCCCGGGCGATGAGCTGCAGGTACGGCAGGGCGCCGGTGAAGCGGCGCAGCAGCAGGGGCAGGCCGCCATCCACAACCCCTTCGAGTCCATAGCCAAAGAGCGTGCTGTTGTCGTCGCTGCCACAGTAGCGTAGGCGGTTGGGCATGAAGCCGTAGCGGATGAAGCGCAGCGGTCCGGCCAGTGGCCGGGGGGCCGGCTCGATCAGCGACGGCAATGGCTCAGGCATGGCGTCCCTCGTCGAGCCAGGCCGCCAACGGGTCGGGGCCTGCTGGGGTGAGCGCCAGGCCGCCCCCACCCTCCGCCTCCAGTAGCTGGCCGATCTCGTCGTACAGCGCTAGGATCGCCTCCGCCTCGGCGCTCTCGATGACTTTCAGCGCCAGGCCGCGGTCGACCAGCACGTACTGGCCGACAGCGACCGCCGGGCATAGTGTCAGCCCCGCCCGCGCCCGCATCCCGCCGGGCAGCTCGACCTCAACCTCATCGGCGTGTACAGCGACGACGCGCGCGGGCAGGACAAGACACATCTGGCCATCCTCCTAGCTATCCCGCGGCTCGGACTCCTGTTGCGCGTGCGCCGCCGGGTGGTTGGCTGGAAGCTCCACCGGCGCGGCTCCCGCGCCGTCCACCCCGGGCCGCCAGCGCCAGCCGCTGTCCAGCTCGACCCCGTCCACCAGCACCTCGTCGCCGGACACCACCTCCAGCTCCGCCGCGCCGCAGTGGCGACAGGCGAGCGCTGGCGCGAGCCCATCTTCCACCCCGCAGTGTCGGCAGCGCAGGAGCGCGGGCACCTCAGCCAGCTCCAGCGTCGCCTGGGCCGCTGGCGTCTCCTCCGCCGCGAGCTGGAAGCAGAGCTGGAGGCTGTCCGGCACGACGCGCTGGAGCGCCCCGACGCGCACTCGGACTCGCCGGACCGAGCGCCCCTCCGCGACGTCCAGCGCTACCGCGAGGATGCCCTCCGCAAGCGCCATCTCGTGCATCGTGTCCCCTGCCTGTCAGCGCCTGCGTTACATCGACTCCATCCGCAGGTAGCGCTTCATTTCGGGCAGTGAGCGCAGCGCGACGCCCACCACTGTCACCAGGCCGAGCACGACCATCACCGCTGTCACCGTCCCGATGAGCTTCATCTGGCCTCCCTCCAGGTGTGTGCTGGGTTCCGGCGGTCGGGCAGAGCGTCTCGCACTCCTACCCAACCGGGCGAGTGGTCCTAGGCAAGCATGCGCGTGACCAGGGACTCGACGAGTTCGACCGCGCCATCGACCGCCGCCTGGACCGGGGCGCTGAGCCCGATCTGCCCCTCCTCGTCCAGCGCGACGCTGGCGGGCTCGCAGCCGACCACCAGGACCCGCCGTGGCCGGCCGCCCATCGACCTGACCAGGTGGAGCACGTTCAGCGGATTCATCGTGTGGGTCTCCATCTGGTCCGCCGCCGGCTCGTCCAGATCATCCAGTGCTGGCTCGAGTACGTAGAGCGTTCCCGGATCGCCACCCCGGGGCAGCGCGTCGACGAGGATCACTGCGGCGTAGTCCTCCAGCAGCGCGTAGGCCAGGTCGAACCCGCGGATGCCGAAATCGGCCACGCACACCGCCTCTGGCAGGGTCCGCCGGGCCAGGCGCTGCGCCACCTCGACCCCGAAGCCGTCGTCGCCCAGGAAGATGTTCCCGATGCCGGCGACGAGGATGCCCGACGCGGTCACCGCTCACCCCCCTCCGGCGCAATGGGCTCGATCTCCTCCGGTGCGAAGAAGAAGCGATGGCCGGCCCAGCGCTCCTCGCCCAGGTCGCGGCCCGGATCCTCCTCCAGGGTGACCGCGAGGTGGATGCGGTCTTCATAGTCCTGCTCGATCGCCTCGACGAAGGCCACCTTGCCGGCCAGCGCGATGTCCATGATGTCGGCGCCAGGGCGAGGGTGAAGCCGCACCTTGCTCCCCTTGCTGATCTCGGTCCCGTTTACCACGATGCTGCGTGGCGGCGGCCGATCCAGCGTCTCGAACAAGGCCGGCACCTCACCCTCACCGCGCAGCATCCGGAACTCACGGATCGCGCCATGCAGCTTCATGAAATCCTGCGCGGTGAGCGCCTCGCTCCGCTCCAGGATCGCCCGCGTCCGCGGGTCCGAGGCCCGCATCTCGTCCTTCTCCTCATCGGTGAGGCTGAGGATGTTCAGGATCAGCAATTGGTCGATCTCGGTCCCATCGAACAGGTCCCCCGGGCTTTCGGGCGCAATGCGCGGATAGTCGTACAGGATGATCGGTGAGGAGAGGAGGGTGTGCCGATCACCCTCCTCCCCCGCCAGCACCGGCCACGTCTTGACGTTCTTGCACCGCGCCGCGGCGTCCTTCAGCTCGTCGGGCGGGTCCAGCAGCGAGACGAACTCGCCCTCGTCCACGCTGAGGATCGTGTGGGTCGAGACGAAGGTCTGCCTGAGCGCGCTGTCGCGGCCCCGGCCGTCCCAGGCCGCGGTGTTGGCGATCCGCACGGTGAGGCGGAACAGCTCGGCGCCCAGGCGCTCGGCTTGGACCTCTACCTCCCCTTCCAGCGCGCGCCAGCTTCGCACCAGCGCCCCAACGACCGCTCCATCGGGTGCCCGCAGCGGCTCCTCCGCGCTGCCTGCCGGGACGCGGATCTCCGCCCGTCTCGGGGCCGCCAGCTCCGCGAGCGGCAGGTCCGCGATCACGACCTGCCGCTCGGTCGCCTCCTCCCAGGCGAGGTAGCGCTCGCCTCCGACCCGCAGCTCGTCGACGAACGCGAGCGTTCCGTCCTGCGCCCGGCGGCCGATACGCCGCTCCACCACCTGGAGGAATCGCACCCGCGCCCGCACCGTCGGCGCCGCCCCGACCACCAGGCATTGCGTCTGCATCCACCAGGGGTCGGAGTCCCCACTGGCCTCGCTGAAGGCGCGCGGGTAGACCCCGCCGAGCGTCCAGCGCTTCTGATTCTTGGTCGCCGAGCGCCGGTAGGGCCAGAGTACGTAACCCTCGTACAGGATGGCCGTAGCGACCTGCTCAACGGAGTCCGTCACTGCGCACCCCCTCGCTCAGCGGCCAGCAGCAGCCGCTCCAGCGCCGCCTCCCAGGTGGGTAGCCCCTCGCGGATGCGGTAGCGATAGAGGCGGTCGAAGATATCCCGGTGGACGCGGACCCAGGCGCTATTCGGGAAGTAGCGGTCCATCATCCGCTTCCAGAGCTCGATCGGGAGCCGGCACTGCGCCTCCTTCGTCCAGGGGATTTGTGCCGCCTGCAGCCCCGCGCTGCCAGCGTAGAAGACGGTGCCGCTGAACAGGAGCTCCAGCGGCGCCTCCCCGCCCTCCAGCGCGTGGAAATACTTTGCGCTCACCACTTCGAAGTCGTAGGTGCAGGGGACCGGCATCTCGACCACCGTGCTCCCATTGAACGGCGGCACCAGCGTGGTGATGTGCGTCCAGAGCAGGCTCTTCAGGGTGTCACCCCAGCGGGCAGTCTCGCCGAACAGCTCGACCAGGCGCTCCTGCTCCCGAGCCGAGTAGGCGCGCTGCGCCGGCACGATCCGAATCTGCGTGGTGAGCGCGATCGAGCGGATCGGCTCCGCCGCCAGGTTCCGAATGCCCAGCTTGAACAGCAGGGTTGGGGTGGCGGCGAATTCGAGAACGTCGGCGCTCTCTACGCGAAAGTCAAGCTCGGGCACCACTCCGCCCCGGTGCGAACGGCGTGCAATGATCACGCCGGCGGCAGATTCGGCATCCGCGGGTCGATCGGATTCCTCGACTCGGGGTTGATGCCAGTGGAGCGGGCGGCCGTCGCCCGGCCATCGGGGAGGTGGCCGGCCTGGCGCTCGTAGCTACCGAGCTCGTTGCCCTCCCGCACCCCGGGCTCATGCGCCGGTGTCGACGGTGTCGTCTGCGGCTTGCCGACACGGATGTTGCTGATCGTCCTCACCTCTCGTCTCCTCCCGTAGCAGCCTGCTGTCCTGCTCAGACGTTCGGAACCGGTTTGGAGCGCTCGCGCAGCGCCGCGAAGAACCGCCCGATCTCCCGCCAGACCTCCTGCCCGCCGCCGAGACCGCGCCAGTGCATCCGGATCAGCCCGACCAGGCGGTAGCAGTCGTCGATCGGGACCAGGAAGTGCTCTCGCGCTCCCCGCGCCCGGTTCACCAGGAGCGCCTCGATGTCCGGCTGCATGCTGGCGAGCACCGGGTTGCGCTGCTCCAGCTCCGACCAGGTGTGTAGCTCCAGGAGCGACTCGGTGGCGCCCATCGGGCCGGGGTACAACGCCACGACCCGGTGCGCCGGCGTGCTGTGGAAGAAGAACGCCATCCCCACGGGGATCCGCAGGCGCTCCCATTCCGACTCGCTCATCTGGAAGTCCCGCAGTTCCAGGCGGCGATCGGGAATGAGCCGGTACTTGCCCTCGCTCGCCGCCTCGCGGTTGAAGAGGATCGAGCAGGCCCGGCAGACGCAGGCGATCTCCCGCCTGGACGTATCCAGCAGGTGCCGGTGCTCCGGCGGGATCGGCTCGCTGCACAGCTCGCAGCGCTCCAGCGCCGCCTCCGCCGCTTCGGCCGCCCTGCGGGCGAACCGTTGCAGCGTCGCGAAAGGCCGCGCAGCCTCTTGCTCAGCCATACCCTCCCTCAGCTCGCCCCGGCCAGGGCGACCCGGACCGTGCCTCCCGCCTCCACGAGCAGCGGGACTGGCTCCAGGTGCAGCTCCTGCGCGTCCAGGCACCGCCCGGCGCGGCGAACGTCGTAGCGGTGCCCGCATTCGGGACAGGTCAGCTCGGCCCCGTGCAGGCCGCCCCGTTCGAGCGACTCCCCGCAGCCAGGACACGGCGGCCGGTAGGCGTAGAGATCTCCGTCCAGCTTCATGAACAGCACCGGCTGGCCCGCGACCTGCTTGAGCAGCAGCCCGTCGCCGGCGAGCTGCGGTAGCCCGCCCACCGTGGCCCAGGCGGAGCGCTCCGCCTGCTGCAGGCTGGACAGGGCGACGAAGCTCCCCGCTGGCCGCGGCCGCGGCTCGACCATGCCCTCGGCCTCGACGCGGTCCACGTCCGGGGCGGCCTGCTGGATCGCCTCCTCGATCGCCAGCTTCAGCGTTGCGGTGGACGAGGGACAGCCGCTGCAGCTCCCCTGGAGCCGCAGGCGGGCCACTCCGTCCGCCACCCCCAGCAGCTCGACGTTCCCGCCGTGGGACTCCAGGTAGGGGCGCACCTCCTCCAGGGCCCGCCGCACCCGGGTCTCTACGTCCGCCGGGTGCAGCCCGTGCAGCAGCAGCAGGTGCGACACCAGCTCGTCCGCGGCGAACGCCTCCAACAGCTCCTCCCGGCCGAGCCGCGCGACACTGTCCAGCATGCGCGCCAGCCCCTCGCCGTACAGCTCCAGGAGCGCCTGCACCGTCTCCGCAATGATCGACCTAGCGCCCGGATCCGCCAGCGCCTCGATCTGCTCCAGCAGCGAGTCCACCCGGGCAACGCGCCGACGGACCTCGTCGTCCCGCAGCATGCCTCCTCCCTGGGAGCACGGGAGGAGGCCGTCAGGCGGGCCTCCTCCCCGGCTGCGCTAGCCGCGGAGCCCGAGCATCGGGGAGTGCCGCTGCTCCAGCACCCGACCGTTCCCCAGGTACATATGCACCCCACAGGGGAGGCAGGGGTCGAAGCTGCGCACCGCGCGCATGATGTCGATCCCCTTGAAGTTGTCCGGGCCGTTCTCTTCGAAGATCGGCGTGCCCTGCACGGAATCCTCGTAGGGGCCCGGGGTGCCGTAGATGTCGCGCGGGCTGGCGTTCCACGGCGTGGGCGGGTAGGGATGGTAGTTGGCGATCTTGCGGTCGCGAATCACCAGGTGGTGGGAGAGCACGCCGCGCACTGCCTCGTGGAAGCCACAGCCGATCGCCTCCTCGGGGACCTCGAAGTCCTGGAAGACCTTCAGCTCCCCCTTGCGCACGTGCTCCATCGCCCGCTCCAGGAAGTAGAACGCCACCGCCGCGGAGTAGATCACGAAATAGGCCCGCGCTCGGTCTCGCTCGATGGCGTTGGACCACGGCGGGATCTTCCACTCGAACTGCATCTCGGGAAACCGGGCCGACCTGGGTAGGTTGATCTGGACGCTATGGCCGGTCGCCTTGACGTAGCCGACGTCGACCAGGCCGGCCAGGGCAGTCACCCAGAGGCGGGCGATCGCGCCGCCGCCTGTGTCCAGTGCCAGGTGGTCGCCCGTCCGCTTGTCCAGCCAGCGCGGACTCATTACCCAGCTATAGTTCCCACCCTCCAGGTTCCGCTTCTGCGGCTTGGGGATCGTGGTCTGGTTCCACGGGTGCCGCTTGTCCACCGGGTTGCCCAGCGGGTCGCGGGTGATGAACGTCTCCTCGTTCTCCCAGTCCTCGTAATACGAGCTACCGAGGAGGATGCGGATACCCAGGTTGATATCCACCAGGTCGGTCGTCACCAACTGGCCGTCGACCACGATCCCGGGCGTGACGTACATCGCCCGACCCCAGCGGGTCATCGTCTGGTAACGGTAGTCGCAGACGTCGGGGTTCTGGAAGGAGCCCCAGCAGCCCAGCAGGATGCGCCGGCGCCCTACCTCCTCGTAGCCGGGCAGCGCCTGGTAGAAGAAGTCGAAGACGTCGTCGTTCATCGGAACGAGCCGCTTGGCGAAGTCCAGGAACCGCACCAGCCGCACCAGGTAGTCGCTGAACAGTTGCGGGGTTGGGACAGTGCCCACACCGCCCGGGTAGAGCGTGGAAGGGTGCACGTGCCGCCCTTCCATCAGGCAGAACATCTCGCGGGTCAGCCGGCTCATCTGCAGCGCTTCGCGGTACGTCTCCCCGGTGAACGGGTTGTACGAGCGCATGATGTCGGCGATAGTGCGGAAGCCGTGGATGTTGGCGTGCGGGGCCTCGGTTCGCTCTGCCTTCTCGAGCAGGCTGGGGTTGGTCTCCTTCACCATCTGCTCGCAGAAGTCCACGAACACCAGGTTGTCCTGGAAGATGGAGTGGTCGAACATGTACTCGGCCGCTTCGCCCAGGTTGACGATCCATTCGGCCAGATGCGGGCTGCTGATGCCGTAGGCCATGTTCTGGGCGTAGACGGAGCAGGTGGCGTGGTTATCGCCGCAGATGCCGCAGATGCGGCTGGTGATGAAGTGTGCGTCGCGGGGGTCCTTGCCGCGCATGAACACGCTGTAGCCGCGGAAGATGGAGGAAGTGCTCTTGCACTCCACGACTTCCCGGTTGTCGAAGTCGATCTTGGTATAGATGCCCAGGTTCCCGACGATCCGGGTCATCGGGTCCCAGGACATGCTGACGAGATTTCTGGATTCGGGCTTGACCGCCTCTCGAACCGCCACCTCTATCTCCCTCCCATCACCGTGGCCAGCGCGGGTTGTAGCCGCTGGTCAGCTCCGGCCGGTTGTGCCGCCACTTCGGCTCCTTGTTGACCGTGGCGTTGGTGATGCCGCGCAGCTTGCGGATCATGGTGCCGTAGCCCGTAGTCAGCGCTGACGAGAGCGTCCCACCGGGCGGCTCGTCCATGAACGGCATGAACTTGTCGGGGAAGCCTGGCATGGTGCAGCCGATGCAGATGCCGCCCACGTTCGGGCAGCCACCGATCCCAGCCATCCAGCCGCGTTTGGGCACGTTGCAGTTGACGACCGGTCCCCAGCAGCCGACCTTGACCTGGCACTTGGGCGAGTTGTAATCGAGGGCGAAATCGCCCTGCTCGTAGTAGCCGGCGCGGTCGCAGCCCTCGTGCACCGTCTTGCCGAACAGCCAGGTGGGCCGGAGCTTGTCGTCCAGCGGGATCATCGGCGATAGACCGGCCGCCTGGTACAGCAGCCAGAGCAGGGTCTCCATGAAGTTATCCGGCTGGACCGGGCAGCCGGGTACGTTGACAATCGGGATGCCGGCCTTCGAGCGGAAGTCCCAGCCCAGGTAGTCGGCGAGCCCCATGCAGCCGGTGGGGTTGCCTGCCATCGCATGGATCCCGCCGTAGGTCGCGCAGGTGCCGGCCGCCACCACCGCCCAGGCCCGCGGCGCCAGGCGGTCGATCCACTCGTTCAGCGTGATCGGCTCACCGGTGGCCGGGTCGTTCCCCATCGATGTCCAGTAGCCATCGCCGTTGATCTTCTCGTTGGGAATCGACCCTTCCACCACCAGGACGAACGGGTCCAGTTCGCCGCGCGCGGCTTGGAAGAAGGGCTTCAGGAAGTCCTCTCCGCCTAGCGAGTAGGCCAGCACCTTGTTGTGCAGGTGCACCTTGGGTAGGCCGGGGATCAGCCCGAGCACCACGTCCTCCAGGCTGGGCTGCATCGCGGCGGTGACGGAGACCGAATCCCCATCGCAACTCATCCCTTCCGAGGTCCACAGGATGTGGACCTCATCCACCCCTTGTGTCGGTCTCTGCCCCCGCGGCTCGCTGGTTGCCATCCCGCGCGACATGTCAGCAGTGCTGTCGCTCATCGGCGCTCCCTCCTTGTCGTCGCCGCGACTGCTCGTTCGTCCAACCTGCGGTCGGGTTGAAGACAGCTAGCCCCCTTGGAGCTCGGCTGCATCGCGGTTCGGGAGGGTCGTGTGGCCCTCCCAACGGGAATGTGGTAGCCCGCCACGCTCGGTAGAGCGGTGGGGCAGTGCCAGGTCATGGCGGGTGGATTGCCAGCTCGGTAGGGAAACAGGGACGTGGTGCCCGTCAGACTGATCGCCAGTGGTTGGGGGCAACGGGGCCAGCAGGAACCATTCGGTCGGCCGCTCCTGCAAGCACGGCGCTGGGCCGAATCGGCGGTGCGTACGCGCAGTGACAAGTGTGCCACGACGCACTCCGAAGGAGAACACGCGCCCACGCCGCGACCCTGGCACGACGCCGGGTCGGGGCGGCTGCGCCAGCCGCCTGTCATACGATGGTACATCCAGCATATCGCCAACTCGCGGCCGCGTCAATGGCTTGAACGTGGGCACAGCGTAGGTGGCTGCGTGGAGTGGACTCTGAAGCTGTTCTGAGCGACGAGAACAGAGAGCGATTCGCCAAGCACCGGCGACGGCGTGAGCCTGGCGTGAGAGCGCTGGCGCGATCACGGCGATGCTACCATCTCGCCACGGGCACGGGCGCAGTGAGAAACGTCGCCGTGAGCGACGTGGCGTGCGGGGGTACAGGGTGGACGTGGAAGCCTCGGGCGCCGCCGGCCAGGGCGCTTGGCCGGGGCGGCTGCTCGGGTACGTCCTGGCCCTGGCCGCGACCGGGTTGGCGGTGCTGGCGACCGGCGCGCTTGAGCCGTTGATCGGGCCGCGCTTCGCGGTGTTTTTCGTCGCGGTGATGCTGGCGGCCTGGCGCGGCGGGCTGGGGCCGGGCCTGCTCGCCACGCTCCTCAGCGTCGCGGCGTTCGACTATTTCTTCCTCCCGCCCGTTGGCGTGCTGAACCTGGAGGACCCGACCGACCTGGTTCTGCTGGCCGTGTACGGCGGCGCGGCGACGCTCATCAGCTTCCTGAGCGGCCGGGCGGTCGCCGAGGCCCGCCGGGCGCGGGTCGCGGCGGAGGAGGCGAGCCGCGCGCGCGAGCAGCTCCAGGCGATCCTCGACGGTGTCGCCGACGGGATCATCGCCCTGGACCCGGCCGAGCGGCTTGTCTTCGCAAACGAGGCGGCGGCGCGGGCGCCCGGCTTCCCATCGGCCGCGGCGCTGCTGGGGGCCTCGCGCGAGGAGGTGCTCGGGCGTTTCGAGATCATGGACGCGGCGGGCCAGCCGCTCCCACCAGAGCGCCTGCCCAGCCGGCGGGCGCTGCGCGGCGAGCCGGATCCGGTCGAGGTGGTGCGCTTCCGGGTCCGGGCGACTGGCGAGGAGCGCTGGGCGCAGGTAAGCGCCCGGCCGCTCCGGGACTCGGCCGGGCGGGTGCGGCTGGCGATTGCGATCTTCGTCGACATCAGCGAGCGGATGCGGGCCGAGGCGGCGCTGCGCGAGGCGAACGACACGCTACGGGCGATCATCGAGGCGTCGCCGCTGGCGATCATGGCGCTGGACCCGGAGGGCCGGGTCCGCCTCTGGAACCCGGCCGCCCAGCGCATCCTCGGCTGGGCGGCCGACGAGGTGCTCGGCCGCCCGCTGCCCGCCATTCCAGACGACAGGCAGGAGGAGTTCCGGGCCAACCTGCGTCGGACCATGGAGGAGGGGACCATCGTTGGGATGGAGACGCGGCGGCAGCGCAAGGATGGCGAGCTGATCGAGGTCGCGCTCTGGGCCGCGCCGCTCCGCGACGCCGAGGGCCGGCCGATCGGGGTGCTCTCGCTCGTCGCCGATATCGGAGAGCGCAAGCGGGAGGAGCGGGCGCAGCGACTGCTGGCCGCGGCGGGCGAGGCGCTCGCTGCGTCGCTGGATATCGACGCGATGCTCGAGCGGCTCGTCCGACTGCTGGTCTCGTCCCTGGCCGACTACTGCCTGCTGTACCTGCTCGACGAGCAGGGCGCGCTCGTCGCCGGCCCGGCCGCGCACCGCCATCCGGAGCGGGAAGCGCTGCTGCGCCGTGCCGCCCCGTTGTACCGCCCGGATCCCGCCAACCCGGCGAGCATCGTCGCACAGGTGCTCGCGACCGGCCGCTCGGTGCTCGTGCCCGAGGTCCCACCGGACACGCTCGCTCAGCTCGTCGCCGATCCGGCGCTGCGCCGCGAGTTCTCGGCGCTCGAACCGCGCTCCTGTATCGTCGTCCCGCTCGTGGCGCGCGGAAGCGTGCTCGGGGCGCTCGCCCTGGTCGCCTCGGACACGGCGCGGCGTTTCGACGAGCGGGACCTGGCCCTCGCGGAGGAGCTGGCGCGGCGGGCGGCGCTGGCGCTCGACAATGCGCGGCTGCACCACCGGGTGCTCGCCTCCGAGGCCGAGGCCCGGGCGCTGTACCGGGCCGCACTGGCCATCGGCGCGGAGCCGGACCTGAGTGCGCGGCTGGAACGGGTGCTGGAGGCCGCGCTGGAGCTGACCGGGGGGCGGCACGCGGTTATCGGGCTGGTCAACCAGGCGGCTGGGGCGGTCGAGTACGTCGCGGCGCGGGGAGAACCGATCTACACGGTCGGGATGCGCCAGCCACTCGGAACCGGGCTGGTTGGCCAGGTGATTGCCGAGGGGCGGCCACTGCGCGTGCCCGACCTGCTCGCCGAGCCTCGGGCGTACGACGTGGCGCTCGTCCGCCAGGCGGGCGTGTGCGGCTGGCTCGGTGTCCCGCTCGCTGACAGCGCGGGCGTGCTTGGCGTTCTGGCGGTGCTGAGCCAGGAGAGGAGCGCCTTTGGCGAGGAGGACGAGCGGCGGCTGCTGTCGCTGGCGGCGCTGGCTGGGGCAGCGATCCGCGAGGCGCGGCTGCGCGAGCAGGCGCTGGAGGCGGTCCGGGCTCGGGATGACTTCCTCACATCGGTCAGCCACGACCTGCGCAACCCGCTCGCCTCGATCAAGGCCCACGCCGACCTGCTGCACCGGCGGGCGACCCGCTCCTCGGTGCCCGAGGCCCAGGCGATGGCCCCAAGCCTGGCGCAGATCAGCGCGAGGGTGAGCCGCATGGCCGCGCAGCTCCAGCAACTGCTCGACCTGGCCCGGCTGGAGATCGGCCAGCCGCTGGATCTCCAGCGCGAGCTTACCGACCTGGCCGCCCTGGCGCGGCGGGTTGTGGAGGAGGCGCTGCAGACGGCCGGGCGCCACGCCGTTCGGGTGGAGGCCGCCGGCCCTCTGGTGGGGAACTGGGACCCGGCGCGGCTGGAGCGGGTGCTGACTAACCTGCTCGACAACGCGATCAAGTATAGCCCTGCGGGAGGCGAGGTGGTTGTCTCGGTGGAGAGCGAGGGCAGCGGCCCGGAGGCCTGGGCGGTGCTGCGCGTCCGCGACCGGGGCATCGGCATCCCGGCGGACGACCTGCCGCGGGTGTTCGAGCGCTTCCACCGGGGCGCCAACGTCGCCGGGCGCATCCCTGGGACCGGGCTGGGGCTGGCCGGGGCCAAGCAGATCGTTGAGCAGCACGGGGGCAGCATCGCCGTCGAGAGCCAGGAGGGGCAGGGGACGACCGTCACCGTGCGGCTGCCCCTCGGCGTGGCGACCGGGGCGAGTCCGGGCCGTCCTGAGCCCCAGGGCCCGCGCCACGGATGATGCTCCCGGCGCGCGATGCTGGCTCCCACCTGCCCTGGGAACCGCCTCAGCGGCCCAGGCGGAGCAGGCTGCCCGACGGAGCAGGCGCGTCGCATCCCAAGAGCGTTTCCCGGACGATCACTCTCCATGGCCCGATCCGAATACCGCGAACGAGGTACGGAGATGGGTCGATCGCCGGCTTCCCTGCGCTCCAGGGGTAGCGCCCTGCGTGCGGCTGGCGGCCGCGCTTGCGTGCCGCCGACCCGCGGACGTGAAGGGGGATGACGTTATGAGTGCACAGGACCTTTCGCATGCGTCGCCGCTCCTGCCGGCAGGCGGGATGGCGGCCGGCCGTGAGCAAACCGCCGCCTCGCGCGCGGCTGCGTCCGGGCTTGTGGCGGCCTATCCGCTGCGTACCCGTGTGGCCTGGGCCGTTGCCGTGGTCTTGATCGGGGTGTTCATCGCCGGCTTCTGGAACTATCAGACCGTCGACGGGTTTGGCCGCGGAGTCGTCGCCGGCAACACCATCGGGGATACCGCGACGCTGGCAGGCACGTATGCCAGCAACGGCGCTGCGTTCGGGCTGATCTTCGCCGCAGTAGCCGGGCTCGCGGGCGACCTTCACCGCCTGCAACTGCATCGTGTTCGCGATGCTGCCTGGCCTGGCCTGCGCGACCGACAAGGCCTCCTCACGCACCAGCGCCATCCGCGCGCTGGGCGTCTTCGCCGTCGGGGTGATCCTCGTCGGCGGCTGTACGGTCTGTACGTCGGCTCCCTGGGCACCGAGGGCGCCCAGTCCTTCAACGAGCGCGGGGCGCGCATCGCGCAGGCGGAGACGGTCTCCACCAGTCTCGGCGCGCTGATGCTGCTCTGGGCAGCGCTCTCATTCGGCTTCCTCGACCGCTTCATCAGGAGCATCCCGGCCGAGATCCGCGCGTTCTTCTCCGCCCCGCTGACCCGAGCGGGGATCATGGGCCTGATGGTTGGCACCTTCGCCGTGGGCCGGCCTTACCTGGTGTTCCGCGACCTGCTCGCCTACGCCGCGACCTCGCAGAGTCCACTGTATGGTGCGCTCATCATGAGCATCCAGGGGCTGGGCCAGGTCGCCGTCATGGTGCTGCTGTTCCTGGCCCTGGTGTACCTGCTGCGTGACCGGCTGACGCGCTGGGTTACCGAACAGCCGCAGCAGTCCGCCTTCGTCACCGGGGTCGCCCTGTTCATTGGCGGGGCCTCCTTCGTCTACTACTGGGGCCTGGCCTTCTGGCTCGGCATCGCTGCCCGCGGATCGCCCCCGATCCGGCCGGATGCGCGCCGGCCGTTACGCCGTGCGGATCGTAGCGGTGGGATGTTCCCGGGAAAAGGGGGCAAAAGGAGTATGTGTCTACGTCGTTCGCGCTATTCCGAGCGCGGATCTCGCGGCCGGGTCGCGAAAGCGGCGTCCAGCCGCGGCGCTCTCGCCACCTTCTGGCAGGTGGGCTCATGCAGGTCCCCTGCTGGGCTGGTAGACACTCGCCACCCCCTGGAGCCACGGACGTGCTTCGGGCCGCGACCGAGGAGCCTACCTAGCCCCGACGTCACCGGGTGTTCGCTCCGCCAGCGGCGAGATTGCGCCCATCCATGCCGTTGGCATCCAGCCCAAGGAGCACGCAGATGGTAGGAGCCCAGTCGGCGAGATGGGGCGGGCGAGCCTGGATCGCCGCGGCGATGGCGGGCACGGCGGGATGGCCGCCGCCGACGACCGCCACGGTGCGGGTCGTCGCCGGGCCGCCGTGGAAGCCGCCGCGCGGCAGCCGCTGGCTGGCGAAGAGGTGGCCGGGCTGCGCCTCGGCGATCAGTAGCGCCGGGCCAGCCTGGTGCCAGCCGGCGACGCCGGGCAGGGCGAGCAGGCGGGCGCCAACCAGCGCCGGGTCGGCGCCGGGGCGCAGGTGAAGCAGTCCGCAGCCGCCGTCGCTGTAGGCGCTGTCCACGAAATCGCGCAGGATCGGGTCGGCCAGGAGGTCGATCGGTGGGGTAGCGGTGCGCGGCTCCATGTCATGGTCAGAGACGACGATCACCACGCTGCGCTCCCAGTCTGGAGCGAGGGCGTCGAGCAGCTCCCCGATGATCCGGTCTGTCTCGGCATAGCAAGCGTGGCTCTGGGGGGCGTCGGGGCCGTAGTCGTGCCCCCAGGAGTCGGCTTCGTTCAGGTGGCCCCAGAGGAACGTCAGGGAGGAATCTGCCGCCGCGGCCAGCAGGTGGGGGCGGACTGCCTGGTTGGCGGGGTAGCCGTGTGGCTCCAGCGGAATGCCGGGCGGGAGCGTGGTCCGGCCCTCGGGCCAGACGCGCTCGACGCGCTCGGTGGCGAGGATTGCGTGCAGCTTGTGATCGCCCTGAATGGCGGCGCAGGGCACCCCGGCGTCCAGGCAGCGGTCGAGCAGCGTGGGCGCCTGCACCCGGATCTCGCCGGCCCAGCCGGGAACGATGGAGGGCAGCGGACCGGGGGTGTGGGTGGTGAGCACCCGGTGGCGCGCCGGCAGGCAGCCGCTCAGCAGCGTGGCGAAGCCGGGGTAGGTAGAGGAGGGCAGGGCGCTGCGGCCGCCGTCAGGCGCCATCCCACCCTGCTGGCCGAGCGCCCACAGGTGCGGGGTCAGCTCCGGGCTGATCTTGCGATGCGGGAAGCCATCTAGACCGAGCAGGACGACGCGCGTGTCAGTCACGGTATTCTCCTCCGGGAGCGTGGCGGCAGGCAGCAAGCGGCGCGTCATTTCTCCAAAGGGAACACGCGCACGGTGGCTGGATCGACCCGGATCCAGACGTCACTCCCCGTCTCCAGGGAGAGCGCCTGGCGGCTGGGCAGGTCGGTATAGAGCCGCGCGGTCCGACCGTCGGCCTCGGTCGTCAGGTGTAGCCGGGTCACCGAGCCGTGGAACGTCTTGGCCTCCACGCGGGCGGGGTGCCCCCCCGGCTCCAGGCGGAGCTCCACGTCTTCAGGGCGGAAGAACGCCAGCACCGCGCGGCTGCCGGCCGGGGCGGCGACGCTGAAGGCGCTCCCCAGCCGCACCTGGCCGTCCTGGACCGGCAGCTCCAGCGCGTTGCGGCTACCCACGAACGCGGCACTGAAGCGGGTAGACGGGGCCTCGTAGATCTCGATCGGCGGGGCGAGCTGCTCGACCCGGCCCTGATTCATCACCGCCACCCGGTCCGCGATCGCCATCGCCTCCGCCTGGTCGTGGGTAACGTAGATGGCCGTTGTCTTCACCGCCTGCTGGATGCGGCGAATCTCGTCCCGTAGCCGGGCACGCACCAGCGCGTCCAGCGCGGACAGGGGCTCGTCCAGCAGCAGCACCTCGGGGTCCGGGGCGAGCGCCCGCGCCAGCGCGGCGCGCTGCTGCTGCCCGCCGGAGATCTGGTGCGGGTAGCGGTCCGCCTGCTCGTGCAGATGCACGAGCTCGATCAGCTCTGCGACGCGGCGCTCGATCTGGGCCCGGGGCCGCTTGCGCACCATGAGCGGGAAGGCGATGTTCTCGCGCACCGTCATGTTCGGGAACAGCGCATAGCTCTGAAAGACCATCCCGATCGGCCGCTCGCGCGTCGGCGCCAGGGTGACGTCCCGGTCGCCGACCAGGATCTGTCCTTGCTCGGGGCGCTCCAGCCCGGCAACCGAGCGGAGCAGCGTGGTCTTGCCGCAGCCCGACGGGCCGAGCAAGGCGACCAGCTCGCCCGGGGCGACCTCGAGCGAGACACCGTCCAGCGCCTGCACTGCGCCGAACCGCTTGCTGACGTTGCGCAGCACTACTCCGCTCATCGCGCTACTTCCCTTCCATGGCCCGTGCCCCTGGCAGCAGGCGAATCGTCTGCGCCCGATTCCAGTACACCGCGGCGGCCGAGATGACGAACAGCACGACGAAGGTGACGAAGGTGATCACGGCCAGCTCGTTGAACTTGCCCTGGGTGGCGCCGAGGGCGTCCACGCTCCAGAGCGGCACCGTTTCGAAGCGAGCGCCAACGAGGATCTGGGCCAGAGCGAACTCGCCGAAGCTGGTGGCGAACACCAGGATGCCGCCGGTGGCGATCCCGCTGGTGATATTCGGGAGCACCACGTGGCGGATGATCGCCAGCGGCGCGGCGCCACAGGTCTCGGCCGCCTCGCTCAGCCGGGCGATGTCCGCTGCCGCCATTGCGCCATCCACCGCCCAGTACAGAAATGGGAAGGCGATCGCGGCGTGGCCGAACAGCAGCAGCCAGGGCGTCCCCAGCAGGTGCGGGGCGACCTTGCCGACGAGCTGAAGGATGGCGAAGGCGATGACGATGAACGGGAGCGCGAACGGGATCGCCGCCGCCAGCTCCGTCAGCATCCGGATGCGCGGGTTGCGCACCCGCGCCCAGTACGCCGCGGGGACGACGAACGCGATGTCCACGATCACCACCGCCAGCCCGAGCCCGACCGAGCGCAGGAACGCCGCGACCAGCCGGGGATCGTCCAGCCCGTTGGTCCAGTGTTTCAGGGTATAGCCGTCGGGCAGGATGTGGGCGCGCCACACGGTCGCCAGCGAGTACAGCAGCACCGCCAGCACTGGCAGCAGCAGATAGATCGCCAGCGCGCCGAACAGGATGAGCTGGCCGAGCGGGGGCAGCAGCAGTCGGCGGCTCGCCGAAGCCCGGTGCGCGCTCACCGGGGCCTCCTCAGTCGGGGTTCGGAATCGGGGATTCGGAGTTCGGGGCTGGGGGCTCCGAACTCCGAATCCCGAACTCCAAACGGAGGATGTGCGGTAGTAGCCATCGCGCCCCTAGCGGAACCAGCGCAGCGCTCGGCGCAGCAGGACGCGGTAGATCAGCAGCGAGACGGTCGCCAGGACCATCAACACCACTGCCAGCACCGCTGCTCGCTCCTGGCCGAACGCGGAGGATTGCAGCGTTAAGCCGATCTGCAGCGTGATGAGCCGCACCTGGGTCGCTCCGCCGGTGCCGGCCAGGGCGAAGGCGAGCCCGTACAGTCCGATAGACCAGGTGAAGATCAGCAGCCAGCCGGCGGCGATGAACGGGCTGAGCACCGGGATCCCGACGTAGCGCCAGAACTGCAGCCGCGTCGCGGCTGCCGTCTGCGCCGCCTCCCACCAGTCGTTCCGCAGCACGCCCATGGCCGGGATGGTCAGCAGCACGAACAGAGGGACGTTGGTGTACAGGTAGCCGATCGCCAGCCCGGTGAACGAGGCCGGGCTGGGCGGATCGAACGGAATGCCGATGGCCTTGAGCATCAGCGTCACCATTCCGACGTTGCCGAGCGTGGCCAGGTAGGCGAAGCCGAGCCCGATGCCGCCGAAGTTCGCCGCCACGTTCAGCAGCGCCAGCCAGATCGCCCGCCGCGCCGGGAACATATGGCTGATGAACCAGGCCGCCGGCGTCCCGATCAGCATCGCCAGGGTGGCGGAGAGCGCCGCCAGCTCCAAGCTGGTCACGATCGCCCGCTGGTCGTTCCGGTTGCTCAGCACCTTGCCCCAGTTGGCCAGCGACAGGCCGGCCTCCGTGCTGAAGCTCTGGACGATCAGCAGCATGGCCGGGATGACCAGCAGCAGCGCGGCGAGCAGCAGCAGCGGCAGCGCCGGCAGCCAGGCGGCCAGCGCATCGCGCAGCGCGCGCGCCATAGACCGGGCGGGGGCGGAGCGCTGGGTCGCCGTCTGGCCCAGCGCTCCAGCCGAGGGCGCGGAGCCCATCGTCAGCCGCCCAGCACCCGCTCGTCCCAGACGGCGGCGACCTGCGCGGGCGATACCAGGTTCCAATCCTTGACCGTCTTCACGTTCGCGTAGGCGGAATCAGGCAGCCACTTGGCCTTGGCGCTGTCCGGGAGCTGCAGATCGCCCAGCACGTACCGCACCGGGCGGGCGCCAAACTCAGCGAAGATGAGCTGGGCGTCGTCGCTCAGCACCCACTCCAGGAACATCTTGGCCAGGTCCATCTTCGCCACGTTGTACTTGTTCACCATCAGCGCCGACGGAGCGTAGATGGAGATGCCAGGGATGATGACCTGCGTGTTGACGCCCTTCTCCTTCATCTTCGCCTGGGCGGCCAGCAGGTTGAAGTCGTACTTGATCTGAATCGGGATCTCTCCCTTCTCCAGCGACTCCTGGTTCCCCTCGGCCACGCCCTCGATGTTCGGGAGTAACTGCTTGGCGTACTCCACTCCGGGCACCAGGTTGAACTCATCCCCGCCGTGGGCAAACGACCAGGCGATGAAGCTCGTCGCGGCGGTGCCGCTCTTGCGCGGATCGCCCATCCCAATCTTGCCCTTGTAGTCCGGCTTCAGCAGGTCGTCCCAGGTCTGCGGAACGTTCGGGATGACGTCCGTATTGACGATGAACCCGGGGACGCCCGTAAAGGTCGCCACCCAGCCGCCGGTCTTCGCCTTCCAGCCCTCCGGGAGCTTCTCCGCGGACGGCGGTAGGTACGAGGGGACCACACCCTTCTGCTCGGCCACCGGGCCGTACAGCAGCCCTATGTCCGCCATCACCGCGATCGGGTTGTCCTTTTCCGCGTCGAACTTGGTGATCTCCTCGTTCGAGGACATGTCGGTGTCGGTACGATGGCAAGCGGACCAGCCGTTCTTGGCGCAGAACGCCTGGATGGATTTGCCGTAGTTGGCCCAGTCGTCTGGCATCCCGTAGGTCTGGAAGTCCGCCGCCTGCTCCTGGGCCTTGGACGGATCGGGCGGAGCGTTCCAGTCGCCCGCCGCCTGCAGCAGTGGCGCCGCCTGGCGCAGCGGGGCCGGCGCCGCCAGCGCTGGGGCCGCCAGCGCCGCGCTCAGCACCCCCAGCGCGGCGCCGCCAACGACGGCGCGGAGAAAGGCGCGCCGCTCCAGGCGCGCGCCGAAGAGATGGCCAGTGACCAACGGATCGAGCTCAGGACGGGGTTGCATCATGCCTCCTCCTTGAATGCCGAAATCGGGTCACGGATAACAGGCTGCGGACAGGCTGAGGGCGCTGGAGCGCCGGGAATGGGCGCGCGAGCCGAGCCGACCGGGAGCCTGAGCGCGGGGCGAGCGCGCTCCTTGCCACCTCATGGGCGAGTTCGCGCGGAGTCTAACACCGCGCCGACCGGCTGCATAGCCCCCGCTTTCGTCCGTCCCCCACACCCGCTTAACACCCCAACTTGTCCAGACAAGTCACCAGTATAGTTGTGGATGGCTCGGCTGTATAGCCCCTCGTTCCATCGCGGGGTGTGGCGAGAGGATAGCGGGGACCGATCAGATGGTCCTTAGCGCCGGGTGAACGGATGCTAAAGATCGGCTGTGGATTGGTTAAACCGAAGCTAGGCTGGCGGGTGGCGCGTTTGCATGATCAGGTGAATGACGGGCTGCGAGCGGCGGGGCGCTAGGCGGTCTGCTCCCCACCGTGGCCTCCGTCAGCCGCGTCGTGATGGGGGCGGGGCTCAGGGGAGCATCAGTCGCCCGGCCGTGGCACAGGAATCGCGGAGAACGTGGCTGGCGGATAGGGCAACTGCCTCCCCTGCCGAGTCATGGTACCCTGCTCTTCTGCTCGACCTGCGCGCGCTGCTCCTCCACGACCGCCTCGAGCACCTGTTTCGGGTTGCCGCCGCGCAGCTCGACCCAGGTAGCGGTGATGACCGCCTGGATCATCCCGGCCACCGGGGCGGCGAATAGCGCCCCCCAGATGCCAAACAGCTCCGTCCCGGCCACCAGCGCGATCAGGCCCGTGGCGGGATGGATCCCAACCGCCTTGCCCATGATTCGCGGCCCGACCACGTCGCCCTCGATGATATGTACGATCACGAAGTAGACGAGCACGATCAGCGGGTGGACCAGGTCATGAAAATGAAGCATGGCGATCAGGAGTGCAGCCGCACCTGAGATGAACACGCCCAGAACCGGGATGAACTCCATGAAGAATGCCAGCACGCCCAGCAGCACCGCGTACGGCACCCCGAGCGCCGCCATGCCCACCCCGACCAGTGTCCCGATCAGTACTGCCAGAGTGAGGACGCCGCGGACATAGCCGCCGACCACCCGATTGACCACGGCAACCAGCAGGTGGGCGCGGTAGCGCTGGCTAGCCGGCGTCTCCCGCTGCAGCCATTCGGCGATAGCGGTCCCGTTGACGGCGATATAGACGCTGAGGATCAGGATCAGGATGAGGTCGGTGACGACCCCGAACGCCTCGGTGAGCCAGCCCAGCGCACCGCTGGCGATGGTCGTGCCGGCCGCTTGTAGCTGCGCCAGCACCTGCTGCTGGAGGTCGCCCACAGCGCTCACCGGGACGCCGAAGCGGCCAAGGACCTCCTGCGCCTGGAGCTGGAGCGCCTGCACCTGCTGGGCGTAGGACGGCGCGGCGGCAACCAAGCTGGCGACCTGTGCTGCGGCGGTGAGGATGATCAGGACGCCCACTCCCAGGATCACGCCGACGCCGATCACGTAGGCCAGCCCAATGGCCAGCGGCCGCGGCAGCCAGCGCTCCAGGGCGTTGGCGAGGGGCGCCACCGCGAAGGCGATGACAATGCTGAACACGACCAACAGGATGGTCCGGGTGAAATGGGAAAGCACCCAGCCGACGATCAGCAGCACCACCAGCCAGGCCAGGATGATGAGTGGCAGGTACAGCGCCCGCTGCCAGGAGGCGGACAGCGCCGGAGCCGGGCGCACGACCGGCGGCTCGGAGGCAGGGGCTTCGGCGGACTCCACGATGACCGGCGGAGGCTCGCTCGACCGGATGTCCTTCCCGCGCGCGCTTGTTCGTTCTCGGGCCATAGCTTCTTCCCCCCACCCCGCCGCCTGCCGATCTGCGTTCCCGTCGCGCCGCGGATGCCAGCGAGCAGCTATCGTGAGGATGGAACTGCACCCGCCGTGCCGCTGTCCAGCACTGCCTCTCGCCCATCCGAGCGGGTATCCTTGCACTGCGCCGCACCATATCCGGCGTGCACAGCGAGCGCAAGCGGCCGATACTATGCTGAGGCCGGGGAGGAGCGGGTGGCTGACCGAGACCCACGAGCGCTGGCCGCTGAGCTGTTCGACGCGCTGGTCGTCGGCGGCGGGGCGATTGGGGCCGGCATCGCCCGCGACCTGGCGCTGCGTGGACTGCGGGTGGTGCTGGTGGAGCGGCGTGACTGGGCCTCGGGCACCTCCTCGCGTCCCACCCGCCTGATCCACGGTGGGCTGCGCTACCTGGAGCTGTTCGACTTCGGGCTGGTGCGGGCGGACATGCGCGAGCGGGAGATCCTGCTCCACATCGCCCCGCACCTGGTCCATCCGCTGCCGTTCCTGCTACCCATCTATCGCCGCTCGCCGCTCTACCGAGCCAAGCTCTGGACGGGGATGCGGCTGTACGACCTGCTCTCCTACGACAAGTCACTCCCGCCGCGCGCCTGGCTGCGCCGCCCCCGGCTCCTGGCGGAGGAGCCCGGGCTGAACGCCGAGGGGCTGCGCGGCGCCTGGCGCTTCTACGACGCCCAGGTACCCCTGGTTGAGCGCCTGGTGGTGGAGAACGTGGTGGACGCCGTCGCCAACGGGGCGCTGGCGGTGAACTACGCCACCGTCGAGCGCTTCCTGCGCGAGGGGAACCGAGTAGTCGGGGCGCAGGTGCTCCTGGAGGAGGGCCAGCGCTGCGCAGTGCGCGCTCGGATCACAGTCAACGCGACCGGTCCCTGGCTGGACCGCACCGTCGGCGAACTGCGTCGCGAGCCGCGGCCCTTGCTGCGGCTGACCAAGGGGGTCCACTTGGTTACGCCCAGCGGGACGCGCCACGCCCACGTGCTGTTCGCTGAGTCCGACGGCCGCCTCTTCTTCGTCGTCCCCTGGCTCGGCTACTCGCTGATCGGGACGACCGATACCGACTACAGCGGCGATCCCGGCGCGGTCGCCGCGACGCCGGATGACGTCGAGTACCTGCTGCGTGCCGCCAGCCGCGCCTTCCCCTATGCGCCGTTCCACCAAGTGTACTACACCTGGGCCGGGGTGCGCGCGCTGGTCCGGGTGGAGGGTGTGCGAGAGGGCGAGGTCTCTCGCAAGCACGCGATTCACGATCACCTGGCCCAGGATGGGATCGAGGGGGTCGTCTCGGTCGTGGGCGGCAAGCTGACTGCCTACCGCGGGATCGCGGAAGAGGTTGGCGATCTCGTGGCGCAGCGGCTGGGCGTCGAGCGGCGCAGTCCCACCGCCACCCGCCTGCTGCCCGGGGCGACCGCGGATCACTCCGCGCTCAAGCGCGAGGTCGCGGCGCTGGCGGCGGACGCGGGACTCGACAGCCAGGCGGCGAGCCATCTCGTGACCCTCTACGGCGCCCGGGCGCTGGAGGTGTTGGAGCTAGTCCGGCGCTCGCCGGAGCTGCGTCTCCCGCTGGCGCCCCATGCCCCGGACCTGCTCGCCCAGGTGGTCCACGCCGCCGAGCGGGAGCAGGCGCGCCACCTGGCCGACCTGCTGCTCCGCCGGGGGACCACCGGGTTCCTGCCGGACCAGGGGCTCGGGGAGCTGGAAACCATCGCGGAGCGGGTGGGCGCGGTGCTCGGCTGGAGCCCCGAGCGGCGTCGGGAGGAGGCGGAGCGCTACCGGGCCGAGATCCAGCCGATGCGGCTGGCCCGTCCCCCCTCCCGCCTGCCGGGTCTCGTGGCAGCGCGGGAGCGCGCCCAACGTGGCTTCTTCCGACTCTGGCACGGCGGCTGGCGGCTGCGCGCCCGCGGCTGGCGCTTCCGCCGGCCGGGCTCGGCGCTCTCGCCCCGGGATCCGGGTCGCGGGCCGCGGGGCTGACGGTGCGCATCCTCGCGCTGGACCAGGGGACCACGGGCTCGGCGGCGCTGGTGTTCGACGAGCAGGCGCGGCTGGTTGCCGCGGCTGACGGTGAGCTGCGGCAGCACTATCCGAGTGAGGGGCATGTCGAGCACGACCCGGAGGAGATCTGGGAGACGACGCTGGCGATGGCGCGCCAGGCGCTGGAGCGCGCCGGCGGGGCGGAGTGCCTGGGGGCGATCGGGATCACCAACCAGCGGGAGACGACGCTCGTCTGGGAGCGGGCTACGGGCCGGCCGCTGCACCGGGCGGTGGTGTGGCAGAGCCGGATCACCGCGCCGCTGTGCGAGGCGCTCAAAGCGCGAGGGCTGGAGCCGCTGATCCAGCAGAAGACGGGGCTGCTGCTGGATGCCTACTTCTCCGCCACCAAGCTGCGCTGGCTGCTCGACCGGATCCCGCATGGCCAGCGGCGTGCCGAGGCCGGGGAGCTGGCGTTCGGCACGGTGGAGAGCTGGCTGATCTGGAAGCTCACCGAGGGGCAGGCGCACGTCAGCGATGCCGCGAACGCCTCGCGGACGATGCTGTTCAATCTGCACACGCGAGCCTGGGATCCGGAGCTGCTGGCGCTACTGGAGATCCCGCCCACTGTCCTGCCACGGGTGGTCGGCAACGCCGAGGTGGTCGGCGAGTGCCGGCTATTCGGTCGGCCGGTCCCGGTGGCGGGCAGCGCCGGGGACCAGCAGGCGGCGCTGTTCGGGCAGCGCTGCCTGGCGCCCGGCGAGGCGAAGAATACCTACGGCACCGGCTGCTTCCTGCTGGCCACTACCGGCCAGACCCCGCAGCGCTCGGGCGAAGGGCTGCTCGCCACGCTCGCCTGGGTGCTGGACGGCAGCGCCACCTACGCTCTGGAGGGCAGCGCGTTCATCGCCGGCGCGGCGGTGCAGTGGCTGCGCGATGGACTGGGGATCATCCGCGACGCGGCGGAGACAGAGGCGCTGGCCGAGAGCGTGCCGGACAACGGCGGAGTGTACCTGGTGCCGGCGTTCGTCGGGCTGGGAGCGCCGCATTGGGACATGTACGCTCGGGGCACGCTCGTCGGGCTGACCCGCGCCACCAGCCGCGCCCACCTGGCCCGGGCGGCCCTGGAAGCGATCGCCTACCAGGTGCGCGACCTAGCCGAGGCGATGGCCCGGGCCGGCCAGCCGCTGCGTGAGCTGCGGGCGGACGGCGGCGGGACCGCCAACCGCTTTTTGATGCAGCTCCAGGCCGATATCCTGGGTATTCCGGTGCGGGTCGCAGCGCAGCCGGAGACCACCGCGCTCGGCGCGGCGCTCCTGGCCGGCCTGGGGGCGGGACTCTGGCGCTCGCCCGCACAGCTTCCGGATACCACCAGCGGTGGGCGACTGTATGAGCCGCGGATGTCCGCTGACCAGCGAGACGCGTTGTATCGCCAGTGGCTGCGGGCGGTCGAGCGCGCCCGCGGCTGGCTGGAGCCGGCGCCCGGTGGTTGAGGCCAGGGACAGGCCAGGTCTGCCTATGCCTCGGACTCGTCGCGCGGCTCGGAGCCGGGCTCGATCATTCCCTTGACGGGACGCAGCAGCCACAGGGCGAGCAGGCCGGCGACGGTGGTGAACACCGCCAGCGGCTCCATGCCCGCCCCGATGAGCAGCCCGATCGCAGCGACAAGCCAGATGCTGGCCGCGGTGGTCAGGCCGCGGATCGTGTCGGCGGTCTTCCAGATCGTCCCGGCGCCAAGAAAGCCGACCCCGCTGACGATCTGCGCCGCGATGCGGGCCGGGTCGCGCGCGGTGCCCAGCCCCACGTAGCCGTAGCCAGAGGCGATGGCGAAGCAGGTGGCGCCTGCGCACACCAGCATGTGGGTGCGCAGCCCCGCCGGCCGGTGGCGCCACTCGCGTTCCCAGCCGATTGCCGCCCCGAGCAGAAGCGCGAGCAGGACCTCACCCATCTCCCGCAGGCTCTGCGCGCTCACCAGATCCGCCAGGTTGACCGCGTTCATCTCCCCCACCTTTGGTCTGCCGCTACGGCTTGCCCGCGGACGCTGTTGCACGGCGAATGCCTGCCCCGGGCTCTGGTGGCCGGATGGTATGCTCCGGCTCGTGCGGACCGAGCTGGCGCCGGACGAGGCTGAGCTGCTGGAGGCGGCGCGCGCTGTCGCGCCCCGTGCCTGGGTGCCCTTCTCGCGCTTCCGGGTCGGCGCGGCGCTGGTCGGCGCCGACGGCGTGGTGTACCGAGGGGCGAACGTCGAGAACGCCAGCTACGGGCTAACCATGTGCGCCGAGCGGGTTGCCCTGTTCCAGGCGGTCATCGCCGGCGCTCGGCCGATTCGCATCTGCGCGGTCGCCTGTATCGACGCGCCGCCGGAGCTGGGCAGCGCCGGCCGGACGCCCTGCGGCGCCTGCCGCCAGCTCCTGGCCGAGCACATGCTACCGGACGGCCGGGTGGTGGTAGACGGCGCGGGTGTCTACACCATCGCCGAGCTGCTGCCCGAGGCGTTCCACCTGTAGCTCGGGAGCGGCCGCTGGCCGGGCCGGTTAGCGGATCTCGGCCACCCGCACCGGCCGATGCTCGGCCCGGGAGCGGTCGGCGGCGATGGCGATCCGCAGCGCCTCCAGCGCGTCACGGCCGGTGCAGGGGTTCTGCGCTCGGCCGCGGGCCAGCTCCAGGAAGTGGGCCAGCTCCGCGCGGTAGGCGTGGCCGAAGCGCACCGTGAAGTCCCGGTAGCCCGGCTCGCTGGGCGGGGGCACACCTGGCTCGACCGAACGGAGCGGGGTGTGGGCGTCCAGCCCAACGGCGATGCTCTCGCGCGAGCCGAACAGCTCCATCCGAATGTCGTAGCCGCGTGGGTCGTGGCGGCCGCCCGTCATCGCCACCAGCACCCCGTCGGCCATTTGCAGCACCGCCGCCGAGGTATCTACATCGCCGTAGCGGGCGAACTGCTCGAAGGCGCGGACGGTCCCGAGCGCGTAGATCTCCTCCACCTCGCCGCCGGTGACCCAGCGCAGGATGTCGAAGTCGTGGATGTGCAGGTCGCGGAAGATGCCGCCGGAGGCGGGGATGTACTCCTCGTGGGGCGGCGCCGGGTCGTGGCCGGCGATGCGGACGGAGTACAGAGTGCCCAGCTCGCCCTGCTCACGCATCCGCTTTGCCTCGGCGTAGCCCGGGTCGAAGCGGCGCTGGAAGCCGATCTGCAGCACTCCGCTCTGCTGCTCCACCCGGTCCACGATCGCCAGGCTGTCCTCCCAGGTCAGGGCGATCGGCTTCTCGCAGAAGGTGGGCAGGCCGGCGTCCAGGCAGGCGGTGATCAGGCTGGCGTGGGCGCTGGTGGCCGCGGCGATCACTACCGCGTCGGGCCTGGAACCGATCGCGGCGTCGATCGACATCGCCTGTCCGCCAACCTGCTGCGCCACGGCTGCCGCCCGCGCTTCGTCGACGTCTGCCACGATGAGCGTCTCCACGTCGGGATGCGCGGTGAGTGTGGTAGCGTGAAACGTCCCGATGCGTCCCGCGCCCAGCAGCGCGACTTTCATGCCCGTCTTCCCCCTTGGTCTGGGTGTGGGTGAGCCTGGACCCCGCCGCGCCTCTGCTCCCCTGGGCGGCAGGCGCAGCCGTGTCGGCCACAGCCGTGGCGGGATTGTACCGGCCGGCGTGGACCACGGGGCAGGCCGCTGCGCGGCCGGGGCCACATCCGACGGACGGCTGCCGCCGGGCGGTACACTCCACTGCGCTCGCGTGGGCTGTGGCCCACGCCTGGAGATTGCCGTGCTGCCAACCACACGCTCCAGCCTGATCGAGTCGCTCCTGTCCAATGCCTGGGCCGCGCTGCTCCAGGAGCGCGAGCCAGTGGCCTGCGCCGATAGCGACGTGGTCCACGCCGGGGAGCCAGGCGACGCGTGCAAGATAGCCGCGCGGGGCACCGCGGCGGTGATCAAGCTGCTCGGCGGCGAGGTCGCTGCCCCGCCGGGCGCTCAGGGCTCGCCACGGGCTATGGACCTGTTCCTGTCGTTGGCGCGCCGGGGCGCGCGCCTCCGCTAGTGCGCGTCTCCGGCGTCGCCCCCCGCGCCCCACTCTCCGCCCCCGGCCGGCGCGCCGTTTCGGGAGCCCGCGCCGCGCTGCCGACGTTCCTCGCGCTCCGGGGCGGCCTGGGGGTGGCGCTGGCCCTGCTCGCGCTGCCGCTCCTACTCACCTGGCCGCTCGCGCTGCACCTGGGGAGCCAGCTCCCAGGCGACCGGCCCGCCGACGCCCTGATTCACACCCACCAGCTCTGGTGGGTGGCGCGGGCGCTCAGCTCCCTCTCGAACCCTTACCAGAGTCCGATCATCCTCTATCCGGATGGGGCTCGGCTGTACTTCGAGACGCTGGTGCCGCTGGATGGGCTGCTGGCCTGGGCGCCGCTGCGGCTGTTCGGCCCGCTCGTCGCCTACAACCTGGTGCTGCTGCTGATGCTCGCGGCGAACGGGCTGGCCGCCTGGGCGCTGGCGACGCGCGTGGCCGGGAGCCGGTCCGCCGGCGCGGTCGGCGCGCTGGTGTATGCCGCCAGCCCCTACCTGCTAAACCACGTCCGCACCGGCCACCTGGGCGTGGTGTCGGCGTGCTGGGCGCCGCTGGCGCTGCTCGGGCTGCTGAACGCGCTCCGCACCCGCCGGCCGGGCTGGATCATCCTGGCCGGCGGGGCGCTCGCCGCCGCCGCCTACACCGACCTCCAGGCCGGCCTGGCGCTGGCGCTGCTGGCCGCGCTGCTGCTGGTCCGGGAGGTCCTCATCCGACCGCGACAGCTTGCTGGCAGCATCGCGGTGCTTGGGGCGAGCGGGGCGCTGGCGCTCGCGCTGGCTGCCCCACTGCTCGCCGGGGCGCTCGACGAAGCCCGCCAGGGCGCCGGGGTCATCCCTCCCGAGCGCTACGCGGTGCGCAACTCAGCCGATCTGCTCGCCTTCATCAGCCCTTCACCGCTGCACCCGCTCTGGGGTGGGGCGATGCGGGCCTGGTACCACCAGCGGCAGCTCGATCTGGAAGACGAGGCGGTAGTGTACCCCGGGCTGGCGGCGCTGGCGCTGGCTGCGCTCGGGCTCCGCTCCCGCGCCACCCGCCGGCCGTTCTGGGCGGTTGCCGCGCTGCTGCTGGCGGCGCTGTCGCTCGGCCCGCTGCTGCACCTGGGCGGCCCCGACGGCCTGCTGGCGCTGCCCGGCGGCATCCCAACGCCCTATGCGCTGCTGCAAGTGCTGCCCTACGTCGCCATTGGGCGCACCCCGGCGCGCTTCATGGGGATGGCGATGCTCTGCCTGGCCCTGCTCGCCGCGCAGGGCGTTGTCACCCTGCGCGAGTGGCTGCGCTGGCCAGCGCTGGCTGCCCCGCTGGCCGCGCTGCTGGTCGGCTTCGAGTTCCTGTCGCTGCCGTTTCCCCTCTCCACCCCACACGTCCCGGGCGGCTACCAGTACCTGGTCCAGCAGGGCTGCCGCGGCCCGATCCTGGAGCTGCCGGTGGATGCTGGTGGAGCTGACCAGAAAGCCCGACTGTTCTTCCAGACGCTGCACGGCTGCCCGATCTCGGGCGGCTATCGGGCCCGGGGAGGCGACCAGACGAGTCTGGGGGCGCTCTGGCGGCGGGTGGCCCGGCAGGGCGAGACCACTTCCCCGCTGGCGCTGCGGCTCGGGGAGCGGGTCCGGAGGCTCGGTTTCCAGTATGTCGTGCTCTGGAAGCCGGCCTACGAGTCAGCCGAGGAGCGGCGGCGGGACGACGCGCTCGTCGCCGCGCTGTTCCCTGGTCCGCCGGTGTTCGAAGACGCCGAGACCGCGGTGTACCAGGTGGGCGACTGAGGCGCGGCGGCCGAGCTGGCGCCCGTGCTACCCTGGCACTGGAGACGAAGCGGAATGCCTGACGATCGGCCGCGAGCGCGGGTGCGGCGGGCGAAGATCATCGCCACGCTCGGCCCGGCCACGGACGGGCTCGAGCGCGACCTGGTAGCCGCCGGGCTGGACGTGGCCCGACTCAACTTCTCCCATGGCGAGCCGGAGGAGCACGCCCGCCGCTGCCGGGCAGTGCGCGCGGCGGCGCAGGAGCTCGGACGCAGTGTCGCGGTGCTCCAGGACCTCCAGGGGCCGAAGATCCGCGTTGGGCGGCTGGCCGGCGGCGGCCCGGTGATGCTCACTCCCGGCCAGCAGCTCTCCATCACGACCCAGGACGTGCTCGGCACCGCCGACCGGATCTCCACCACCTACCAGGGACTGCCCCGCGACGTGAAGCCCGGCGACACCCTGCTGCTCGACGACGGCCGGCTGCGGCTCGTCGCCACCGCCGTCGGCGACGACGAGGTGCAGGCGCGGGTGGAGGAGGGCGGACTGCTGGGCGAGCACAAGGGGATCAACCTGCCGGGCGTGGCCATCTCCGCGCCAGCACTCACCGACAAGGATCGCGCCGACCTGCGCTTCGGGCTCGACGAGCTGGAGGTGGACTACGTCGCCCTCTCCTTCATCCGCTCGGGTGACGAGGTGCGGGAGGCGCGCGAGCTGGTGCGCCACCTCGGCCACGACACCCCGCTGGTGGCGAAGCTGGAGAAGCGCGAGGCGATCGAGCATCTAGAAGACATCCTCGCCGCCGCCGACGCGGTGATGGTCGCCCGCGGCGACCTTGGCGTCGAGCTGTCGCCCGAGCAGGTGCCGCTACTGCAGAAGACTATGATCCAGCGCGCCAACGCCCGTGGGCTGCCGGTCATCACGGCGACCCAGATGCTGGAAAGCATGCGCGAGTCCGATACGCCAACGCGCGCCGAGGCGACGGACGTGGCGAACGCCATCTGGGATGGCACCGACGCAGTGATGCTCTCCGCCGAGACCGCGACCGGGCGCCACCCGCTACTGGTATTGCGAATGATGGACCGTATCGTCCGCGCCGCGGAGACGGCGGAGCTGCCGGAGCGCCCCTGGGCACGCCAGCGGCGCGCCGAGGACCGCCGGGCGCTGGGCCAGGCGGCAGCGGTGACCCATGCCGCCCGGGTCCTGGCTGAGGACCTGCGGGCGTGCGCCATCGTCGGTATCACTCGCACTGGCCGAACGGCTGAGCTGCTCTCGCGCGGGCGGGCCCGAACGCCGATTTACGCCTTCAGCCCGGACGTGGCCGTCTGCCGCCGGCTGGCGCTGTGGTGGGGCGTCATCCCGGTCTCGCTGCCGCTGGCGCAGGGGCTGGAGGCGAACATCGCGGCGATGGAGCAGTATCTGCTGGGTCACGCTGGAGCACAGCCCGGCGAGATGGTGGTCATCGCCGGGGCCCACCCGTTCGAGGCCGGAGTGCACACCAACTTTGTCAAGTGCCAGGTGCTGCGCTGAGCGCGGCGGGTTGGACAGCGTTCAGCGGGAGCGGGGCTGGCCCGTTCCCGGGCGGACGTAGCGGGCAGCGGCGCGCACCCCGCGCAACAGCGCCCGCAGCGCGGCGCGCCGCAGCGGGCTGCCGCCGCGCTGCTCGATCCACGCCTCGAACTCGTCCAGCACCTCCGCGCGAGTGCCAGGCGCCGGTTCTGGCTGGTGCGGTGGCGGCTGCTGGCTCGGCATGCTCCCGTCCGGGTGGAGTATCAGGTCGCGGGTCACGGCTCGCGCAGTTCTGACACCGGCGTACAGCGACATCAGCGCCCGGTGAGACCTGCCCCTGGGCGAGCCAGTGCATCATGGCCCGGGGCCGAGGAGCGCGGCGGAGAGCCTGACGTGAGGCCGCGGGCGAGCAGCGCAACGCCCAGGACGATCGCCGCATCGGCGAGGTTGAAGGCCGGCCAGCGCCAGCGGCCGAGCCCGAGGTCCAGGAAATCCGTCACCGTCCCCTGGCGGGCGCGGTCGAGCGCGTTGCTGGCCCAGCCGCCGGCGACCAGCCCGCCCCCAACGACACCGGCGGGGGAGGAGACGCGGCGCGTGAGGAACAGCAGCATCGCCGGGGCGAGCGCGGTTGCCAGGGCAGCCAGGCGCGGCTGGCGATGCAACAGTCCGAAGGCGATCCCCGGGTTCTCTACCCGGCGCAGCCGGATCCACTCGCCAAGCAGCGCCTGGGGGGCATCGGGGGCGAGACGGGCGCGCGCCGCCCGCTTGGTGCACTGATCCGCGGCGAGTACCGCGGCGGCGGCGAGCGCGGTCAGAAGCGGCCGCGGCACGCTAGTGGCAGGGCTTGGCCCGGCCGGCGTCCGCGGCGGTCTTGAAGGAGCTACCGCAGGCGCAGGTGGTCACGGCTTGCGGGTTGTGGACGGTAAAGCCGCCCCCCATGAGCGCGTCGACAAAATCGATCTGCGCCCCTTCCAGGTACTGGGCGCTGAAGGGGTCGACGACGACCCTCAGGTTGTCGCCGTACCCGAAGACGTAGTCGTCGTCGCCGGGCTGGTCCTCGAGGGCCATACCGTAGGAGAATCCTGAGCAGCCGCCCGGGCTGACGTAGACCCGCAGGGCGAGGTCCGCTCGTCCTTGCTTAATGAGCAGGTTCTTGAGCTGGTTTCGTGCGCTTTCCGTCAGCGTGATCGGCGTTGGCATCGCAATATCCCCTCTGGGAACGGGCGCTCCACTGGTACTATACCTGAGGCTGCGTGTGGTACTTGAGAACACTCATGCCGCGCCGCCTATTCCATCACCGCGGACACTGCGCTGGAAGGGGTCAGTGAACGGATACCCGCTGCGCCACCCCGGGCTGATGACCGACCTGTACCATCCGGACTCCGCCTACGTCGCCTGGCGGGCCGGGATGAACGGCGAGACGACGTTCGACCTGTATGCCCGCCGGGCGCCTTTCGGCGGCAGCTACCTGCTGGTCGCCGGCGTGGAGATGGCGGTCGCCTTCGTCCGCGAGTTCCGCTACACCGACGAGGATCTCCGCTATCTGTCGCAGATTCGCGACTACGACGTAGCGTTTCTCGACGTGCTGCGCAAGCTCCGCTTCACCGGCGAGGTGCTGGCGATGCCAGAGGGCACAGTGGCCTTCCCGAACGAGCCGCTGCTGCGCGTTACCGGGCCGTTCCGCGAGGCGCTGCTGCTCGAGTCTGGCCTGCTGCAGGCGATCAACCTGAGCACGCTCATCGCCACCAAGGCCTCGCGGGTGGTATGGGCGGCGCAAGGGCGTCCGGTGGCCGAGTTCGCCTTTCGGCGGGCTCAGGAGCCGTACACGGTCGCACGCTCGTGCTACATCGGCGGCTGTAGCAGCACCTCCTTTCTTGCCGCCGCCTACGACTACCGGCTCCGCGCCACCGGGACGATCCCGCACGCGCTGGTGCAGTTATTCGGAACCGAGCGCGAGGCGTTCGAAGCAGTCGCGGAGAGCTTCAACCGCTACACCCTGCTGCTGGACACCTATGACGTCCGGCAGAGCGTCGAGACCGCCATCGAGGTGGCGCACAAGTATCGGGATCGGCTCGGGCACACACTCGCGGCGGTGCGGCTCGACTCCGGCGACCTGGTGGAGATGAGCCGCTACGTCCGGGCGGCGCTGGATCGCGGCGGCCTGCCCGACGTGCGGATCCTGCTCAGCGGCGACCTCGACGAGTTCAAGATCCACGAGCTGCTTCAGGCGGGCGCCCCGGTGGACGGCTTCGGGGTTGGCACCAGCGTGGGCGTGGGCGCCGGCTCAGTGGAGCAGGACATCGAGGGCGGAACGCTGGGCGGCGTTTACAAGGAAGTCCAGTATGTCGACGCCTCCGGCCGCGTCCGTCCCACCGTGAAGGTGGCAGGCGATAAGAGCACCTACCCGGGCAAGAAGGAGGTGTACCGCGTGGGACGCTTCGAGTACGACGTGGTGCAGCTCGCCCACGAGCCGAAGCCGCCTCACAGCGAGCGGCTGCTCAAACCGGTGATCGTCGGCGGGGAGCTGGTGCCGGGCGCCCTGCCGCCGCTGTCGGAGGTGCGGGAGCTGGCCGAGCGCAACCTGGCCCAGCTTCCGGCCCCCTACCACGAGCTCGTCACCACCAAGCCGTATCCGGTGCGCTTCAGCCAGGAGCTCTGTGCGCTGCGCGATCGGACCATTGCCGAGCATCAGGCGCGCCTCCCCGGCAGTACCGGCCAGCGCAGCCCGGCCGAGGATGGCCAGGCGGGCGCCACGGTGGACGGCGCGTGACCTCCCGCGACGCCCCGTCCAACCCGGCGCTGCCGGCGCCCCCCGAGCCGCGCTGTGTCCGCCTCGAGCGCGAGGGACACCTGGCAGCGATCATTCTGGATCGTCCCCAGGCGCTGAACGCCATCTCCAGCCAGCTCGCCGCTGAGCTGATCGAGGTCCTCGCGGCGCTCCGTGACGATCACGACGTCTGGGTCGCGCTGCTCCGCTCCTCGAGCGAGCGCGCCTTCTGCGTCGGCGCGGACCTGAAGGAACGCCAGGGGATGGACCTGGACGGCTGGCGCCGGCAGCGGGCACTGTTCACTCGGATGTTCCGGGCGCTCTATGACCTGGAGATGCCGGTGATCGCGGAGGTAGCCGGCTACTGCCTGGGCGGCGGGCTGGAGCTGGCGATGCTGTGCGACTTCATCTATGCCGGCGAGCAGGCGGAATTCGGCCTGCCTGAGGTGCGCGTCGGCATCATTCCGGGCGGAGCCGGGACGCAGAGCCTGCCGCGCCTGGTCGGCCGTACGCTCGCCCGCGAGCTGATCTTCACCGGCCGGCGGATCAGCGCCCAGGAGGCGCAGCGGATCGGGCTGGTGAACCGGGTGGTTCCCCAGGCTGAGCTCTCGGCCGCGGTTCGCGAGGTCGCCGAGCAGATCCTGGCCAATGGGCCGCTGGCAGTCCGCCAGGCGAAGCGGGCGATCAGCCGCGGTGTGGACGCGGATTTTCTGACCGGCTGGGCCCTGGAGAGCGAGGCCTACACCGCGACGCTGCTCAGCGAGGATCGCGTGGAAGGCATCCGTGCCTTCAATGAGAAGCGCCGCCCCCGCTTCCGTGGAGTGTAGCGGCTCCGAGCGGCGTGGTCTGGCCGTGCTATGCTGGGAAAGGCTGGCCTGCCAGGCGTGGCAGCCGCTGGATCGGGGAGGTGGGCGATGTACATGGGAGAACCCGGGGCTCCGGGGCTGTTCGTGCTGCTCCCGATGCTCATGATCGGTGCGGGGGTGCTTGTCCTCGGGCTGGCGCTGCGCTGGCTCGGTGCACAGGAGGAGCTGGAGCGGATCGTCCTGGAGGCCCTGCCCGAAACAGAGGGATTGCCCGGCTGGGCGATCGCGGAGCGGCCCCCGCTCGCCAGCCGCCGGGTGGATCAGGATACGCTGTTGCGCGTGCTCGAGCGGCTCCGTGAGCGCGGGGTGGCAGTGCGCTGGTACGAGGAACTGGAGGCAGCGGGACCGGGCGGAGCGGTGCAGCGGGTGCGCTGCCCCGTGTACCGGCGCGTGCGCCGTGCCAGCAGCACGGAGTCGGCCGCCGACACCGCCGCCTGAGCGACCGCGCGGAGCGGGCGTACGAGGCGAAACCGCGGGTGCTCGCCCGCCAGCGCGAGCCCGCCTCAGCCGACGCGGATGTCCCGCGGGCAGCAGTGCCTCTCCTTCTGCCCGCGGCGATGCGTAGCGTCTAACGGCTTCCGCCCAGCGAGCTGGGCGATCAGTAGACGCGGCCGCGCTGGCGGGCGATGTCGAACTTGGCGGTGCGGGCGATCGCCATCACCGTCATCACCCCGGCCTGAAGCGGGTCGCTCACCACCAGGTCCGCCACCTTCGGCACCGAGCCCGCCATATTCAGACTGACCACCAGGATGCCCTGGGCCCGGATCTCCTCTACCGCGCGGGTGATCTCGCCGCCCATCAGCGCCCCGGCCAGGACGAGCGCGACCGCGCGGGGCAGGCGCGGAACCGCGCGCACCGCGGCGGCGATGTTTTCCTCCCCCACCAGAGGAATCGTGTCGACGCTGATCTTCTCGCCGCGGATGTTGTGGCGGTCCGCCTCGGAGATCGCTCCGACTGCCACCTGGCCTACCTGCGCTCCGCCGCCGATCACGATCACCCGCTTGCCGTACACCCCGGCCATGCTCGGGGTGCGCTCCACCGTGTCGACCTGCTCCAGCCGCTCCAGGTCGGAGATGAGCGCCTCGGTGTCTCCGTCGAACCGGTCGATCTCAAGATAGATTGCCGAGCGTGCCCCGCGCTCCAGGATCTCCACTGAGGTGATGTTGCCCTGGTGCGCCAGGATCACCCCGGTGAGCGCGTGCAGCACTCCCGGCCGGTCCGGGCCGCGGATCAGTAGCGCCAGCGAGGTGGTCGGAAGCTCTTTTGCCACGGGCGCACCATAGGGGCGGGCGCCGCTCTCCGTCAAGCTTCCCCTCTCGCCAGCCCGCTCGGTCAGCGCCGATAGCCCATTAGTACTACTCCCCTGTCACGTCCAGGAAGTGAACGTCTGTTATGGTGCGTTCGTTTCCTTGCGTAACAGCTCAGTAACAGGATTGAAGCATCGTGAAGGTTGATCGTCTGTGCCGTGGGCTCGCCGTTGGCGTGTCCATGCTGGGCCTGGTCGGGCTGATCGCCGTCCCGGCGTCTGCCAGCTCCGTTCCGCCGATCGTCCGTAAGGCGTTCCAGCGTGTGTGCGAGAACCCGCCTCCGGGCATGGCCTACTGCCACGCGCTGCGGCGCACCGACGTGGCCATGCAGCCGAACACGGGGGTGCCGCAGGGGTACGGACCGGCGGACCTCCAGTCGGCGTACAACCTGCCCTCGTCCAGCGCGGGCGTCGGCCAGACCGTCGCGGTCGTCGACGCATTCGACAACCCGACCGCCGAGGCCGACCTCGCCGTCTACCGGGCGCAGTTCGGGCTCCCGCCCTGCACCACTGCGAACGGCTGCTTCCACAAGGTCGACCAGAACGGTGGGACGAATTACCCGCGCTTCAACCTCGGCTGGGCGCAGGAGATCGCGCTCGACCTGGACATGGTCAGCGCCATCTGTCCCAACTGCCATATCCTCCTGGTCGAAGCTAATACCCCGTTCAACTCCGACCTGTACAAGGCGGAGGATCGCGCCGCGCTGCTAGGTGCCAACGCGATCAGCAATAGCTGGGGCGGGAGCGAGTACAGCGGTGAGACCAGCAGTGACAGCCACTTCAACCATCCGGGGGTCGCCATCACCGCGAGCACCGGTGATGGCGGCTACGGGGTGGAATACCCGGCCGCGTCGCGCTACGTCACCGCTGTCGGCGGGACCAGTCTCACCCGCGCCAGCAACGCCCGGGGCTGGAGCGAGACCGTATGGTACAACGGCCCCGGCAGTGGCACGGGCAGCGGCTGCAGCGCCTACATGCCGAAGCCGAGCTGGCAGACCGACACCGGCTGCGCCAGGCGCACCGTGGGGGATGTCGCCGCGGTGGCCGACCCGTATACCGGCGTGGCGGTGTACTACAACGGGGCCTGGATGGTGTTCGGTGGCACCAGCGTCGCTTCCCCCATCGTCGCCTCGACCTACGCGCTGGCGCAAAACCCGGCCGGCGCGGTGACCGATGGATCGACCCCCTACGGCCATCCCGCGAGCCTGAACGATGTGACCAGCGGCAGCAACGGCTCCTGCGGGACGTATCTGTGCCAGGGGCAGGTAGGCTACGATGGTCCGACTGGCCTTGGCACCCCTGATGGCGTTGCCGCCTTTATCGCGGCAACGTCCCTGCCAGCGGCGCCGAGCGACCTGGCCGTCTCCAATCCGAGCCAGAGCGCGAGCAGCCTCTCCCTGAGCTGGGCGGACAACTCCAGCAACGAGACCGGCTTCAAGATCGAGCGCAAGTCTGGCAGCGGCGCCTATGCGCAGATCGCAACGGTCGGCGCCGGGGTGACGAGCTACGCCGATAGCAGCCTGGCGGCAAACACGACATACACCTACCGGGTGCGGGCGTACAACGCCAGGGGCGACTCCGCCTATTCGAACGAGGCGAGCGGCACGACCGCCAAGGGCGCCTACCAGGTGTTCGACAACACCAGCGCGCGCATCGTCTACAGTGGCAACTGGCAGCAGCGCGCGGTCGCGTCGGCGATTGGCGGCTCGGTGAGCTACTCCGCCAGCCCCAGCGCCGGGGCGACGCTGACCTGGAACGGGACGGACCTGACGGTGGTGATGGTGACGGGGCCGCAGATGGGTATCGCCTACGTGGTGGTCGATGGGCTGATTCACGTGGTGGACCTGTACAGCCCGACGCAGCAGTACCAGCAGAGCGTCTACGTGCAGGAGAACCTGGCCAGTGGCCCACACACCGTCAAGGTCACCCCGGCCGGCGCGAAGAACGCCGCTTCCACGGGCAACACCATCGCGCTCGACGCGCTCGAGGTGCGATAGCGTCGGACGAGCGACGGCCAGCCGCTGGCGATTGGTGGGCAGCGTGCCGCGATCGGATCGGCTATCCTCCTTCGGACTGAGAGCCGGGGCGGATCGCCGCTGGCTGGCCGGGTGGCGCTGGCGGCTGCCCCGCGCGGGGGGACGACAGGGTGATTGACCAGGAGATCGCGAGCCGCTTCATCGCTCGGCACGCCGGCTCACAGCAGTGGCACGATCGGGCCCTGCATGTGCTCGCCGGTGGAATAGGGCATGACGTGCGCCAGGCGGCGCCGTTCCCGCTCTACATCGACCACGCCCAGGGCGCCCACAAGTGGGATGTCGACGGCAACCGCTACATCGACTACAACCTGGGCAATGGCGCGCTGCTGCTCGGCCACGCCCACCCGGCGGTGATCCGGGCGATCGAGGAGCAGGCTCCGCGCGGCACCCACTTCGGCAACGACCACCCGCTCCAGGTCCGCTGGGCCGAGCTGATCGTCCAGCTCGTCCCCAGCGCGGAGCGGGTTCGCTTCGTCAACTCGGGCACCGAGGCGAACATGCTCGCCGCTCGGCTGGCCCGGGCCTTCACCGGCCGTGGCAAGCTGCTCCGCTTCGAGGGCCACTTTCACGGCTGGCACGACGACCTGATCCGTGGCTTCCTAGTCCCGTTCGATATCCCCGGCTCCGTCGGGGTGCCCGATCGCGTCTTCCACGACGCGCTGCTGGTAGCGTGCAACGATCTGGAGGTGCTCGACCGAGCGCTGGCGGAGAACGGAGACGTTGCGGCGGTGATCCTGGAGCCCTCCGGCGCCTCCTGGGGCACGGTGCCGCTGGCGCCCGGGTTCCTCGAGGGGGTGCGCGAGATCACCCGGCGCCGCGGGGTGGTGCTGATCTTCGACGAGGTGATTACCGGCTTCCGCTGGGCGCCCGGCGGGGCCCAGCAGCGCTACGGGGTGCTGCCAGACCTCACCACCATGGCCAAGGTGGTCGCGGGCGGACTGCCCGGCGCCGCCGTCGCCGGCCGGGCTGACATCATGGACCAGGTCGCCTTCACCGGTGACAGCGCCCACGACCGCCGGCATCGGGTGCTGCACTACGGCACCTTCAATGCCACCCCGCTGACCTCCGCCGCGGCGATCGCGACGCTGGAGATCATCGCCCGGGGCGAGGCGACGGCGCAGGCGGACGCCATCGCCGCGGCGCTGCGGCAGGGCATGGACGAGATCCTCGAGCGCCGCGGGATCGCCGGCTACGCCTACGGCGAGGCCTCCGCCTGGCATATCTACCTGGAGAAGGCGCCGGGCAGCGGCGTGCGCGACCGCGCCGCGCTGCGGACGACTGACCCGGTGGTGCTCAAAGGCATGCCGGGCGACCTGGTGATGGCGGTTCAGGCCGAGCTGCGCCAGCGCGGAATCGAGGTGATGTCCGGGCTGGGTGGTCTCACCTCGGCGGCGCACACCGAGGCCGACGTCGCGGAGACGCTGGCGGCATTCGACGCTGCGATGGCGGAGCTGGCCGGCCGCTGCGTGGCGACCCTGTAGCATGAGCCGGGGTGCAGAAGCGCGGCAGCCCCTGTCCGTCGAGGAGGTAGGGGAGCGCCCCGCCGGGAAGCGCGAGTACACCATCCGGCTCAAAGTCCGCCGCTACGAGGTGGACTCGTTCGGTCACGTCAACAACGCTGTCTACCTCAACTGGATGGAGCAGTGCGCAGTCGAGCACGCCGACAGCCTGGGGCTGACAGTGGAGCGGATGCGCGAGCTCGGCGGTGTCTTCATCGTCCGCCACCACGATGTCACCTATCACCGCCCGGCCCAGGCCGGCGACGAGCTGGACGTGACCACCCGGATCACGAGCCTGGGCAAAGTCCGCGCGGTTCGCGAGAACACGATTCGCCACGCCCACACCGGCGAGCTGCTCGTGGAAGGACGGACCGAGTGGGCCTGGATTCGCTGGTCTGACCTGCGCCCGGCGCCGATCCCGCGCGAGGTCCACGAGACGTTCCCCGAGGAGTAGCGGCCGGCGGGTGCTCCACCGCTGGAACGACCACCCGCTCCGGAGCCTCTTCATCCAGGTGCCGACGGGATGCCGCTTGCGGCGGCCAGCGCCCGGGGCTACAACCCTGGTGGCGGGCGCTCGATTGCGCGGCTGGCGCCACCGGAGGCAGTGTATGCGGTTCGATCCGTCCCTCTCCCGCGAGGCGGTGCTCGTGAGTCTGCGCCAGGAGGCGGAGCAGGTCTACGGCGCGGAACGGCTGGCCGAGCTCGCGCCGTTTGTCGAGGTGGCGGCGACAGCCCTCTGGCGACTAGCCCAGGCGCCGCTAGAGCCGACCGAGACAGAGCCGGACCTGCTGGCCAGCGGAGGGCCCCGTGGCTGAGCTATGGGAGCGCTCTGCGGCCGACCTTGCTGCGGCGATCCGCGCCGGCGAGGCCTCGGCAGAAGAGGTGGTGCGGGCGCTGCTTGGGCGCATCGATCGGCTGGAGCCGCGGCTGCGCGCCTGGGCGACCGTGGATGAGGAGGGGGCGCTGGCCGCCGCGCGGGTCTGCGATGCCCGCCGCGGAGCGGAGAGCGCGCTGCCGCCGCTGCTCGGCGTGCCATTCGGCGCCAAGGACATCTTCTACAGCCGCGGGCTGCGCACGGGTCTGGGCACGGACCTGTTCGACCGCTTCGTGCCCGACTACGACGCCGCTGCCATCGAGCGGCTGCGCGCCGCCGGGGCGATCCTGCTCGGCAAGACGGTCACGACCGCATTCGCCTACGTCGATCCTCCGCCCACCCGCAACCCCTGGGACGCGTCCCGCACCCCGGGCGGCTCCAGCTCTGGCGCCGCCGTGGCGGTGGCCGCCCGGATGGTGCCGGCCTCGCTCGGGACGCAGACGGCTGGCTCGGTGCTGCGCCCGGCGGCGTACTGCGGGACGGTGGGGCTGAAGCCCTCGTTTGGCCGCATCAGCCGCCACGGCGTGTTCCCGGCCGCCTGGTCGCTCGACACGGTGGGGGTGCTGACCCGCACCGTGGAAGACGCCGCGCTGTTCCTGGAGGCCATGGCCGGCCACGACCCGCGCGATCCGCTGTCCTCCCCCGAGCCAGTGGACAACTACCTGGCGGCTGTCCGCCACCCCCTGCGGGCTGCGCCGCGCCTGCTGGTTCTGCTGGACGTGCTCGACCGCGCCTCGGCGGTGATGCGCGCCCACCTGGACGACCTGGCGGGTCGGCTCGTGGCGGCCGGGGCAGAGCTGCGCGAGGCGCGCCTACCGTTGGACCTGGACCTGGCGCTGGCGACGCACCACGTGACGATGCAGACCGAGATGGCCGCGACGCACAGCTTCCTGCTCGCCCGCCATACCGACCGCTACCCACCGCGCATCCGCGCCTACGTCCAGACCGGGCAGCTCCTCCCCGGCGCCGCCTACGTCCACGCCCAGCGGCTGCGGCGCCGCCTCCGCGCCGGCGTCGACGACCTGTTCGCCCAGGTCGACGCGCTGCTCGTCCCGGCCGTCTCCGACCAGGCGCCGGACACGAGCACCACCGGCGACCCGACCTGCCAGGCGATCTTCACCTTCCTGGGCCTGCCCGCGATCGCGCTGCCCACCGGGCTCAGCCCCGACGGGCTTCCGCTCAGCGCCCAGCTCGTCGCGCCGCGCTTCGCCGAGGCCTCGCTGCTGGCCACCGCCCACTGGGTGGAGCAGACGGTCGGCTTCATCGGCCCGCCGCCGCTGCCGTAGCCACGCTCCTGACAGAACCCGGCCGCCGGCTGCTCGTTCCACCAGTGAACGCGCCTCCGTGCTGGCCGAGGTGGCACCGAGTGAGATGCCTCGCTGCGCACATGGTTCTGCTGCTGGCCGCTCTGCTGGCAGCCTGCACCGCTGTGCCCGCGGCCCCGACTCGGGCCCCTGACCCGACGACAGCCGCTCAGCCGACAGCGGCTGCTATGAGGGCGCCCGTGGCGGCCACCCGGGCAAGCGCGCCCACGGTTCCGCCCGCTGCGCCGCCAACCCCGACGCCGGCCCACGCTCCGGCGCCTCCACCCTCGCCCTCACCCACGCCGCTACCTGCTATTACGGTGGAGCAGCCGCAGCCGGGCCAGGCGGTGACGGGTGTGCTCCACGTCGAGGGGACCGCGAGCGTGTTCGAGGCAACGCTCCAGCTCGAAGTCGTCGCCCATGGCCAGACTCTCAGCCGGAGAGTCGTGATGGCGAGCGAGGGGGCGCCCGGCCGCGGCCGGTACGTGGCCGACCTGCCGGTGCCGACGCTCTCGCAGCCAATCGATGCCACGTTGCGTGCCTTCAGCGCGAGCCCCAAGGACGGCAGCGTCCAGAACCTGGTGGAGGTGCCGCTGCGGCTGCTGCCGAGTGGCGCCCCGGCCGGGCAGCGCGCGGTGCTGGTCTACTTCGTCCGCCTGGCCAACGGTGTCCCGGAGTACGTCCCGGTCCAGCGCGAGGTCGGCCCCACCCTCGCCGTCGGCGCCTCGGCGCTCCAGGCGCTGCTGGCCGGGCCGACGGCCGAGGAGCAGGCGCGTGGACTCACCACCCCGATTCCACCTGGCGCCCGCCTCCGCTCGCTGGCGATCGTGGATGGCACCGCGACCGCCGACTTCAACCGACAGATCGAGGCCCAGGACGAGACGCAGCAGGTCCGGGCTCTCCGCCGCTGCATTGAGCTCACACTGCTCCAGTTCCCTACGGTACAGCGGGTGGTGATCGCCGTCGAAGGCCAGACGACGGGCGTTCTGGAGGTGACAGGGCCGTAGCTCTGCCCTGGCCCGGCCGGCGCCCGTCAGCGCGCGGGGGCCGTGTCCACCGCCGGCCGGCGCAGCAGCGCGCAGCAGGCGGCGGCGGCCAGGCAGCACAGGGCGGCCGCGCGGAACACGGCGTGGAACACCGCCAGCGTGGCGCCCTGGACGGCCTGCTGGTAGCGGGCGACCCGTGCGGCAGTGGTGGCCGGATCTTCACCGGGCTGGGGCAGCGGCAGGGCGAGGGTGGCGGTCAGCTCGTGGAACAGCCCCAGGCCGTAGTGGGTGAGCGCGCTCAGCGCGACCAGCATCCCGACGACACGGAGCACCGTGATCCAGGCGGCGGCGGTGGCGGCGCGCTGCCGCCCAGCGTGGGCGACGGCGGAGGCGGTGATCGGAGCGATGAGCAGCCCGAAGCCGAGGCCGGCGACGACGAGATCGAGCGTCTGGCGGGTGTTGGCAACGTCCGCGTCCCAGTTGGCGATGCCCCACAGGCCGGCCGCGGCGACGGCCGCTCCGACCACCCCGACTGCCGCGACGCCGAGCCGCTGGGCGAGCAGCCCGCCCAGCCAGGCCCCCGGCGGGATGAGTGCGGTCATCCGCAGCAGCAGCAGACCCCCGTCGACCGGGGAGCCCGCCTGGACGGTGGCGAGCCAGAGCGGGACGTCAACCATTGCTACGATCAGCGCCGCACCGACGAAGAAGTTGGCGGCGTTGGCCGCAGCGAAGCCAGCCTGGCCGAGCAGCCGCAGGTCCAGGAGCGGCTCGGCAACCCGCAGTTGCCAGAGCGCGAAGCCGGCCAGGGCGACGAGGGCGGCGAGCAGCAGCGCCAACTGCTGCGCGGACAGCGCGGTGCTGGTCGCCTCGCCGCTGAGCCCGTAGGCCAGCAGTCCGAGCCCCACCGTGGCCAGCGCCGCGCCCGGATAGTCCACCCGCCCCTCGCCCTCCGCCCGGTCGCGCGCCGCTCCAGCGCGCCAGGCGAGCGCGAGCAGGGCGAGCAGGAGGGCGACCAGCAGCAGGTTGAGGTAGAAGATCGAGCGCCAGCTCAGCCAGTGCAGCACCGCGGCGCCGTACAGCGGCCCGACCACGCCCCCTGCCTCGGCCAGCCCGAGCAGCAGCCCGAAGCGACCGATCTGGACGAGCGCGCTCTGCCGGCTTCCGAGCAGCCCGAGCGCGACCGGGAGCATCGCTCCGCCTCCCAGTGCCTGGAGGCCCCGCGCCAGCACCAGCCAGTCCAGCGAGCGGGCGGCGCCGCACAGAACGGACGTGCCCGCGAACAACACCAGGCAGGCGACGTAGACCGCCAGGTGCCCGTAGCGATCCGCTACCCGGCCCACCAGCGGTAGCGCGACGGTGTAGCCGATGAGATAGGCGGAGACGATCCAGGCGGCCTGGTCGAGCCGGGTGAATGGCACGTCCAGGTCCTGGATCATTGGCGGGAGCGCGGTGACGACGACCGTCTGGTCCAGCCCGCCCAGGAACACGCCAGCGGCGAGTGTGGGAAGCAGCAGCCGGCGCGCCCAGCCCGGCGTCGCCGTGCCTGCCGCTGGCAGCATCCCCACCCCGGCCTTGTCAGGACGGACGCTCGATGGTGACATCCTGGTTGAAGCCGCTCAGCGTCAGTGTGCGGACGATCGCCGCCGGCTCGCCCGTGGCGATCGGGCCGCTCAGCCGCACCTTGCGCACCAGGCGGTCCACGGTCCCGATCCAGACCTGGGCCTGAACCGGGTCGCTCACCGGGGTCCCACCGAACAGCGCCGTCAGATCGGCCGGGTTGAGCGTGCCGGAGAGCACGTCGCTGTCGACCCCGTCCACCTGCTCCCGCGCTCCCGCGGTGGGGTTTTGCAGGTCGCGCAGCAGCAGCGGCGCGCCGTGGTCCGGATCCAGCATCGCCAGGCTCCCGATCTGCAGCATGAGCGGCTCGAATTTCCCACTGAACGGGTTCTTCAGGAAGCGCTCCTTGCCCAGGACCACCAGCTCGCTGTCCACCGGCGACTGGCCAAGCCGCGCCTTGAGTCTGGCCTTGAGCTTGTCGGGCGCGACGACGTCGCCCTCGGCGCCCAGGAGCTGGAAGCCGAAGCCGGTCGGCTGGGGCTGGCCCTCGATACTCAGGATGAAGTGCGCGCTCTTGAGGCCGGCCATCGCCGCGGCCGACTGCTGTGCGATCTGTGCCGGGGTGGGGGTCGGCGTGGGCGGTACCGGGGTGGGAGGCATGTTACCGCCCAGCCCGCCACAGCCCGCCAGCGCCAGCGTGGTCAGCAGCGCGAGCAGCAGCATCCAAGGCATGCGTGTGTCTCCTGTGCCAGAGCTGCACGGCAGCCAAGCCGTCAGCCCGGGTCTGCGATCTCCCGCGGCGTCCAGCCGCCGTCCCCGGACTCCGGGCCCAGCCAACCCGCTCCTCCAACCGGCGAGCACAACGCGCGGATTGCTCTGTCAGCCAGCACTCCAGCATAGCGCGAAGGGCGGGGTGAACGCAGCCACGCGCTCGACCCGACATCCCCCTTCCGGCCAGCGCGGGGTGAGCCGTTACAGAGCTGCTACAGTCCCGAACAAGCCTTGATAACTCCTAGGGTGTTGACACGTCGCGGTGCTATGATCTCCATCCGAACGCAGCCCCGCGTGGAAACGGGGTATGCTGACGGTGAAGAGCATGGTAAGCAAAGGAGCCTCAATGACGCGGCGACATGCCTGCCAGAACTTTTGGTCCTGTGGGAACTGTGGCGCCTGGGTGTGTGGACTCTGTCTCCCGTCGCACCGCTGCGGCGACGGATAGCTCGCCCGGCAGCCACGTCCCAGGCGGGCTGCCCCGAGTGATCCCTTTCCCCTCCTGAGATCCCTCGCTGTTTTCCCGAAGTGAAGATGTGGTAACCTCGCGGCGAGACGCTGAGGAACGCATGACGCTCGACCGCGCTCCGCTGTTTGCCGCGTTGCCCCGCCGCCACCTGGAGCTGCTGGCCAGCCTGGCGCGGCGCCGGGTGTTTCAGCGCGGCGACACGATCTTCCGCCATGGCGACATCGGCAGCTCGCTCTATTTCATCGAGAGCGGACGGGTCAAAGTCGTTGTCACCTCCGAGCAGGGCGAGGAGGTGCTGCTGGCGGTGCTGGGGCCGGGCGAGGTGTTCGGCGAGCTGTCCGTCTTCGACGGTATGCCCCGCTCGGCGACAGTGATCGCGCTTGAAGACCTCACCACGCTCGCGCTGGAGCGGTCGGCCTTTCAGGAGTACATCCGGCGCGAGCCCGACATCGCGCTCCACCTGCTCGCCGTGCTCAGCCGCCGCATCCGCACCAGCGACACGATGATCGAGGACTGCGCGTTCTACGACGTGCCCGGCCGGTTGGCCAAGAAGCTGCTGGACCTGGCCGAGCAGCACGGGAAGCCGACGCCCGAGGGGATGGAGATCAACCTGCGGCTGACCCAGCGCGAGCTGGCCGGGATGGTGGCCGCCAGCCGCGAGAGCGTGAACAAGCACCTGGCCTACTTCAAGGTGAAGGGGCTGGTGGGGGTGCATCGCGGCCACCTGGTGATTCGCAAAGCCGAGGAGCTGGCCCGCCGCGCCCGCTGACCCGGCGCTGCCAGGGTGGGAGCCCGGCTGCAGTGGCCTCGCTGCGCGACGGTTTCACAGACCGTTCACCGTCTGCCCCTACAGTGGCCAGCACAGCGAGCCGACGTGCCGGAAGGTCCCCCCTGAGCGATCTCTTCTCCGTTACAAGCGTGCCCGAGTCTGACGGCCAGCCGCCGCGAGGCCTCACAAGCCGGGAGTACGAGGTGCTCCAGTTGATCGCGATTGGCCTGAAGGACCGTGAGATCGCGGTGCGACTGGGTATTTCGGTGCGCACCGCCGAGAAGCACGTCGAGCACATCTTCCGCAAGCTCCGAGCGCGCAATCGGCTGGAGGCGGCTCGGATCGGCAGCTTCGCCAGCACCGGGCTACTGCCGCTCGCTCCCAGTCCATTGGTCGAGACGCGGGAGTCCGGCGCCCAGGCGTGAGCCGACTCGCCGTCGGGCGCTCGCGCGACGTGGTACAACCATTGTGTCATCACTGGTGGGCAGCGCGACGGGGAGGGAACGCGGAACCCGCGCAGCCCTGTCCTACTCCCTGCCCGAGGGGCGCGGTTTGGAGATTCTCCCCGGCGTGCATCGGATCGGCGTCCTCGGCTCGTCGGTGTTTCTACTGGAGGGCCGCTCCCTGGTGCTGGTCGACGCCGGCCCGCGCGGGAGCGGCTCGCGCATCCTGCGGTACCTGCGCCACATCGGTCGCTCGCCCAGGGAGCTCGACCTGATCGTGCTGACGCACTACCACCCGGACCATGCCGGGGGCGCGGCGGAGCTGGCGCGGCTGGCTCGGGCGCCGATCGCCGCCCACGTGGCGGAGGCCCCCTACCTGCGTGGGGAGATCGGCATGCCCAATCCGTTCGTCCGACACCAGGCACTCGCCGCGGCGGCCAGCCCGCTGCTGCCGTGGATCATGCCGCAGCCGGTGCGGGTAGACGTGGAGCTGGAGGATGGAGATGGGCTGCCCGGGCTGGAGGGGCTGCGGGTGGTGCACACGCCCGGGCACACCCCGGGCAGCATCAGCCTGTACGCGCCCGCGCGGCGACTGTTACTGGTGGGAGATGCGCTAGAGTGGAAGCGCGGGGAGCTGCGGCTGCCCTCGCGGTTCTTCAGCGAGGACCTGGAGGAGGCGGCGCGGTCGGTCCAGAAGCTGGCCAGTCTCGATGCCCGGACGCTCTGTTTCAGCCACTTCCCACCCGCCGACCAGGCCGCGCGGCGGCTGCGCAGCCTGGCGGCCGGGGCGTAGCCTCGGCATGATGCGAGTCATGGAGCAGAGACGAAGGTGACGCAGACGAGCCCCGAGTCAAAAGTGCCGGGCCCTGAGCTGGTGAACGGAACGGCTGCCCCGCTGCCGGCCGCGCTCGACGTTCCCGAGCCCGGCCCGGCGCTGCGGGTCGGCACGCGCCCACCGAGCAGCCCGCCCGATGCGCGCGAGCCGGGCCTGGGCTACGGCTGGGCCCGAACCCCGCTCGCCGCGACGGTACGGCGTGTCCTCCAGCCGGCGGTGGTGCCGCTGCTGCATGCGCTGTACGGGGTGGATGTCGAGGGGCTGGAACATCTGCGGAAGCTTGGCGGCGGGGTGATCTTCACCGCCAACCATCACCACCACCTGGATGCCGCGCTAATTCTGGCCAGTCTGCCCGCGTCGTTGCGCGAGCGGCTGCTGGTGGTGGCCGCGGCCGATACGATCTTCGCCAGCCCGATCCGCGGGGCGATCGCCGCGCTGCTGGGAAATGCTATTCCGCTGGAGCGCGAGGGCTCGCTCCGCCACAGCCTGGGGCAGCTCACCGAGCTGCTCGCCGAGGGCTGGTCGCTGCTCATCTTCCCGGAGGGGCGGCTGACCGTGGGCGGGCCGCTGCGCTCGTTCAAGGGCGGCACGACCCTGCTGGCGATAGAGTCCGGGGCGCCGGTGGTGCCGATGTGGCTGGGCGTGCGCCGGCCCGGGCTGTGGGAGCGGCGGCTGGCCCGCGGCCGGATGGTGCTGCGGATCGGCGTCCCGCTAACCCTGGCCCGCCACACCGGCCACGCGGCCAGCGCGGAGCTGCTCGAATCCGCGGTGCGCACGCTCGCCCCGGCCGAGCCAGGACGCGGCAGCGGCGCCTTCGACCCGGCCCGGCCCCGCTGACCCCGGGCGCGGCCCTGGAGCCGCGTGCCGCGGCCCAACGCCTGCCCCCCCTATGCTGGGGTACACCGCCCTGTCACTTCGGAGGCCACGCGGATGATCGCCGCGAGGCTGCGATCGACGTCCGCCTCGGTGGTCGCCCAGGACGAGACGCTGATGCGCATCGCTGTCTGCCCCTGCCAGACGGTCCCGCCGCACCAGCAGGTGCCCTCGCGCTGGACCCCGGCGATGACCCGACGCGTGGTTTCGACATCGCCAAAGGAGACCAGCACCTGGTTGGCGACAACCTCGTTGAGGACGTCGTAGCCCGCGGCGGCGAGACCGGCGGCAAAGCGGCGCGCCAGCCGGCAGGTGCGCTCCACCAGGTCGGCCACACCGGCCCGTCCGAGCGAGCGCAGCGCCGCCCACACCTCCACCACGCGGGCGCGGCGCGAGCACTCGGGAGTGTACTGGCCCGGCTCGCGCTGGCCGGTCGCCGCCAGGTACGCGGCTGCGGTCGACATCGCGGCGCGCAGCGGCTCCGGGTCGCGACAGAACACCAGCCCGCTGTCGTACGGCACGTTCAGCCACTTGTGGGCATCGGTGGCGAGGGAATCGGCGGCGTCGATCCCGTCGAGCAGCCCGGCGCGCCCGGGAGTCGCCGCGAGCCAGAGGCCGAACGCGCCGTCCACGTGGACCCACGCGCCCGCGCTGCGAGCCGCGGTGCAGACCTCGCGGATCGGATCGACCGCGCCGGTGTTCACGTTGCCGGCCTGGAGGCAGACAATTGTTCGCTCATCAAGCCTGGGCAGGTCCGAGGCGCGCATCCGCCCCTGGCCATCGACCGGGACGCGGACCACCCGCTCTCGGCCCAGCCCGAGCAGACTCAGCGCCTTGAGCAGGCTCACGTGCACCTCGTCGCCGACGACGACGGTGAGCGGCGGGGCGCCGAACAGGCCCTGACCTTCGACATCCCAGCCGGCGCGGGCCAGGAGCGCGTGGCGGGCGGCGGCCAGGCCGCTCAGGTTCGCCATGGTGGCGCCGGTGACGAACGCCCCGCCAGTCCCCGCCGCCAGGCCGAACAGGTCGCGCAGCCAGCCGAGGGTGATCTCTTCCAGCGCCGCGACGACCGGCGACATCACCACCGCGAAGCAGTTCTGATCCCAGGCCCCGGCCAGCCAGTTGGCGGCCAGCGCGGCCGGCAGTGACCCGCCGGTGACGAAGCCGAAGTACCGCGGACCCGCCGAGGCGACGGTCGCCGGCGAGCCGTACCGATCGAGCAGGGCGAGGACCTCCTCGGGATCACTGGGCTCGCTCGGCAGCGGCCCGCCCAGCTCCGGAAGCTGCCCCAGCGCTTCGGCCGAGGGGATTACGGACCGATCAGCCAGCCCGTCGAGATACTGGCTGGCTCGCTCCGCCGTCTGTCGCAACAGCTCGCGCATCGCATCACTCCTTACCAGATCCCACGCCGCCGCAGGGGCATCGCGGCGGTGAAGATCTCCACTCCCTCATCCGCTCGGCACAAGGCGAGGCCGTCGGGCCAGGAATGCCAGATCCGGGGTGCTGCCCCGCGCGCTACTCGTCAGGGTGCGGCTCGCCGGTCTCGCGTGGAAGGTCGTCGCGGTTGCCCCACTCTGCCCAGGAGCCCTCGTACACCTGCACGTGTGGGTAACCGAGCATCGTCAGCGCCAGCGCGGAGTGCGCCGCGCGCACCGCGCCGTGGCAGTAGGTGATGATCCGCTTGTCGGGCGTCGCCCCGGCCTGCTCGTAGCGCTGGCGCATCTCAGCATCGGAGCGGAAGACACGCGTGCCGTCCCAGTCCAGGTTGTCCTGCCAGAACAGGTGTGTAGCGCCCGGCACACGGCCGCCGTGGCGCGAGCGGACCTCTGCGCCAGTGTACTCGCTACGGCGGCGGACATCGGCGACGATGGTGCACGGATCGTGCCGCGCTGCCAGCACGGTCTGGGCGTCCACCAGCAGCTCCGGCCGCTCGCGCCCGGGCCGGCGGCTGAAGCGTGCTGGCGGGTAGGCTGGGACTTCGGTGGTCGTCGGTCGCCCCTCGGCGATCCACTTGGTCCAGCCGCCCTCCAGCAGGCGGACCTGCTCACCGTGTCCGTAGCGCTCCAGCGTCAGCCAGAGCCGCGAGACGTAGTGGCCGCCCTCGTCGTCGTAGCCCACCACCAGCGTCTCGTCGCCAATGCCCAGCCGCTCCATCGTCGCCGCCACCGTCTCGAATGGGGCGATCCGGTACGGGCCGTTGGGCACCGCCACCGACAGGTCCTGCTCCCAGTTCAGGTAGACAGCGCCCGGGATGTGCCCGGCGCGGTAGGCGTCGGAGCCCGGCCGGTCGAAGTAGTAGCGGCAGTCCACCACCCGCACGCGGGGGTCGGCCAGGCGCTCGGCCAGCCAGTCGGTGCTGACCAGGAATCGCTCGCGCATCGTCAGGTCCCGTGTTCCAGCGTCCCGAGCGCCGTGCGACAGCCGCGGCTGTCGCGGCCCGAGCACCAAGGTTGTAACACGTCGGGCTAGAGTGGGCCTGGACGCCAGAGCCCGCGCAACGCCCGGCTCGCCGCGAAGCGCCATAGATCCGGGTTGCGGGCGAACAGGCCGAGCGCCCAGCCGAGCGTGAAGTTGGTCTGCAGCCCCTGGGCGAGCTGCGCCGGGGTGAGGCGCCGCAGCAGCGCGACGCGGCGATCCCAGGTCGCGTCGTCGTACTCCGAGAGCCGCCGGCTGACCTGGAACGCCACCTCCATGTTGCGGCCCCAGCGGCGGCGCCAGGCGCGACTGTAGCGGTCCAGCGCGCGCGCCGAGACGTCCCCGCGCTGGAGGGCCATTGCCACCGCCTCGCCAGCCAGGCGGCCGGCCTGGATTGCGAAGCGGATGCCCTCGCCCACCAGCGCCGAAGCCTGCCCGCCAGCGTCCCCTACCAGCACCAGGCCGTCCGCCGCCAGCGTTCGCCGGGGCGGATCGAGCGGGATCAGCCCGGTGTGGTACTCGATCGGGCTCGCGTCCCGGAAAGCATTGCCGAGTGCATCGCTGGCGAGGAGCCGCTCCAGGTGCTCGCGCGGATCGGCCTCGGAGTCGGGCCGCAGCACTCCGGAGCCGACTCGCACCCGGCCGTTGCCCCGCGGGAAGGCCCAGGCGTAGCCGGTGGGCGCGTAGCGGCTCCCCACCAGCAGCGCTGCGAGTGACTGGTCGTAGTTCGGGGCGTACAGGTCGTACTCCGCGCCGAAGCCCAGCCGGCCGTGCTCCGCGCCCAGCCCCAGCTTGCGCCCGATGATCGCCGCGTGCCCGCTGGCGTCCACCACCACGCGCGCGGAGATCTCCAGCGCCGCTCCCCGGGCATCGAGGCCGCGCACGCCCACCGCCGCGCCGCCGCGCCGCAGCGGCTCGCGCGCCGTAGTCCTGAGCAGCACCCTCGCGCCGGCCGCCACGGCCTGCTCGCCCAGGTACTGGTACAGCCCCCGGACGTCGGTGACGCATAGGCAGGGCGTATCGCCAAAGTCGAAGTCCGCCTGCACGCTCGGTCCGAGGAACGCGAGACGCCGGACCTGGTGGTAGAGTCGCTCCGGGATGCCGAGCGCCCGCAGTTCCGGTACCCAGCTACCGCCGCTGGTGCGAATCGGCCCGCCCAGCTCGCCGTTCTTCTCCAGCACCAGCACCCGCCAGCCGGAGCGGGCGATCGTCGCCGCCGCGGACAGTCCCGCCGGCCCCCCGCCGACGACAATCACGTCGGTGTCTCTCACAGCAGCCCCTGCTCCGCCAGCCAGCCGACCACCGTGTCCGAAGCGTCCGGCGTTCCGCCCGGCGCCAGCTCGCGGCTGCCCTTGCTGCCCAGGTCCAGCCGCACCCCACGCTCGGTAAGCAGCCAGAGGCCGCTGTCTGGCTCCGTGCCGAGATCCTCGGCCAGCCTTCGGAGGGTGTCGGGCGTCATCGCCACCGGGGCCTCGCTCGGCCGCAGGTCGGGGACCGACACCTGGTAGATCGCTAGCCGCTGCGGGCCGCGGCGCGTCTTGTCGCTCGCCGTGAACACCTCGCGGTAAGCGGGCGGCTCGAGCGCAGTGTCGAACGCCAGCGAGGTGAGTCCATAACCGCCAGTGAGGACCAGGTAGGGCTGCTGCTGGACCGCCAGGCTGTAGCGCAGTAGATCGTCGCCCAGGCCGATATAGGTCGAGGTCACGTTCCGGCGCTGAAAGATGGCGATGTGGATCCAGCTACGCCCGGACTGCGCCAGGCGCACCAGGTCTTCGGCGGTCAGCGGCCGCTCGGTCGGCAGCAGCCAGACCGGGTAGTCCCCACCGCTGCTGAAGTGGAGCCAGGAGCTGAGGCGGTAGTGGGCGATGATCGGAGTGCCGGGCGGGACATGGGCGTGGAGCCACTGCGCGGCGCGCAGTCCCAGCTCGTCATACACCCGCAGCTCCTCGTCGTACGGGGCCGGCTCGGCCGTTGCCAGCATCAGCGCCGCCCCGGCCAGTCCCGCCGCCAGCGCCAGGGCGGGCGCTCCACGCCGCGAGGCCATCCGGAGGGGCAGCCGAGCGGCGACTGCTTGCAGCGCCCAGGCGAGGCTGCTGCTCACGGCAAGGGTGGAGAGGGCGCACAGGGGCAGGAAGTAGCGCGGATTCCAGTTCAGCAGCGCCGGCGGAATGAGCTGAGGGAGCAGCAGCAGCGCCGCGAGCGCCAGGACGCGGTCGGACCGTGCGCCACGGATGGCCCGCGCCAGGACCACCAGCCAGGCGGGCAGCAGCGCCGGCCAGAGGGAGACGGTGTCGATCAGGCGATCGTCCCAGTAGCGTGCAAGCTGGCTCCCTACCGCGGAGAGGTCGACGTCCCGACCCAGGCCGAGCGTACCGACGAACACGACGGTGGCCGCCAGCAGAAGGGCAGCGACACCGGCGGTCGCCACCAGCGTCACCGCAGCCGCGCCTCGCCCGCGTTCCGGGATCAATGGCGCGATCGCCGCGGCGACGCGCGCCGCGACCGGGAGCGTCACCAGCGCTCCCAGGAGCCGGAGCTGGGCTGCTGAGCCCATTGCGTCCATCCACGACGGCTCCGCCAGGAGCCCGTCGTACACGAGCTTGGGAGCGACCAGCCCCAGCACCACCCCGAGGCTGAGCGCCGCCCCGAGGAAGTGGCGCCGGGTGCGCCAGGCTGGGACGAGCGCCAGCAGGACCAGCGGCAGCGGCAGCCACACCAGCGCCGATTCGCGGACCCGCTCGGCCAGGCCCAGGCAGAGCCCGGCCGCGACGAACCAGCCGGCGCTCGGCCGGGAGGCGGCACGGTGGAACGCGGCCAGAAAGGCGAGCAGCAGCGCCGTCTGCAGCACGTCCACGTCCAGACTCAGTACCAGCCGGCTGGTGAGCGGGAGCGCCAGCAGCAGCGCGGTTCCGACCGTCGCCGCGACCAGCCCGTAGAGCCGCCAACCAAGCGCGAACGTCGCCGTGCCGCAGGCGAGCAGCGCCACCCTGGCTGCCCAGGCGGCAGCCTCGACAGAGACGCCGGCAAGCTTCCAGGCGGCGGTGAACAGCAGGGGATACCAGCGCCAGCCGGCCAGGATCGGCTCGACGTGGGTACCGTCGAAGGTGAATCCCCGGCCCTGGTAGGCATCGAGCGCCAGCGACAGGTACTGCGCCGCGTCATTGTCCACCGGCTCGGGCGCCGCAAGCAGGGTAGGGAGGGCGAAGGCGAGCGCGACCCCCAGAGCAGCGAGCGCGAGGAGGGCGGACAACGCGCCGCGGACGCCGGCGGCTTCGGCCCGAGCCGGCTCAGCGCCCGGCGCCAGCAGCGGGGGGCTCGGGGCGCGGAACGCCGTCCACCTCAGGTCAAACACGTCACAGCGAGAACAGGGCAGTGTAGCAACGCCCGGGAGCCAGAAGCAAAAGCGATGCCTCCCCTCCTTCCCCAACCCGCGGAACCGGGCGCGACAGGCCCGGCGCGGCGAAGGCGACGTCTACGGTGTCTGAACCGGTAGCTCGTAGACAGCGCTGCCATTCGGCAGCGTGAGCGGCTTGCCAGTATCGGCCTCACGCCAGCGGAGCTGCACCCGCGCCAGGGCGCCGCGGTCGGCCGGGGCGAGCGGAAGACTGAGCTCCTCCAGGACTTCCTGCCCCTCCTTCCACTGCGCGGTTCCGTAATAACTCCGTGTCGCCGGGCCCTTCTGCTCGGCCAGTCGGCGGCCATCCGCGCCGACCAGGCTGACCAGACGGAGATAGTCGTGCCCCGGCGGGCCGGCGACGCGCCACCAGAGCCTCAGGGTGATGCCACTCTGGGTGGGGTGTATCTCGTAGCCGCCCAGGCGCAGTACTCCGCCAAAATCAGCGGCCGCCGACTGGGTCGGCCGCGGCAGGCTCTTGGTGGCGACGAGCACACTGTCTTCGATCAGCCAGAGGCCGTAGGTTGGGGCGAGGCGCAGCGGGCTGAGCTGCTCACGGGGTAGCTCCGCCGCCACCCCCTCCTCGGTGGTGTCCAGGACCCACCAGTCCACCTCGCCGGGACGGGGCTTGAGGATGCGGACGTACTTGAAGGGGAAGATCCACACCTTTTCACGGTCGGCGAGGTGGACCGCGACGTTGCGGGTGGCGGCAACCGCGGCCTCCGGCGGGATGGCAGCAACGGCGCGGGCTAGCGGACCCGAGGCCTCGTCCCAGGTGATGTGTCGTGGATCGTACAGCCCACCGCCCGGGAGCTGGCTGCTGGCCAGGTAGGTGGCGAGGGTGAGCGCGCCCATCAGCCCCAGCCCGATCGCCCGTCGGCGCCCGCTCCCGAGCGCGGCGAGCCCTTCGACCGCGGCGACCCAGACCAGTGGGATCGCCGGGGTGATCCGCTGAGAGATGATGTCTTGCTCATAGTGCTGGAGCAGCAGCACCCCACTGGTGGGCAGCGCGGCGACCAGCGCCTGCGGCGCCAGCAGCGGCAGGCCGGCGGTGGGGAGCAGGAACCAGCGGGCCAGCCCCGGGCCGCGTTCGATCACTCGCTCCAGCGCCACCCGCGGATCCGCCATCACGTCCGAGAACTTGTCCAGCGTGCGATTCCCCGCCTCGGGCAGTGTCCGGGCCAGATGGTGCGCCGGCATGAACACCAGAGCGGCGAAGCCGAGCCAGGCGGTGGCCAGGCCGGCCAGCAGCAGCCCGGAGCGGGGCCGACGGTGCAGCAGGAGCAGCAGGCCGAGTCCGAACAGCGCCAGCGCAGAGGTCTCTTCGATCAGCAGCGTGCTGGCAGCGACGAGCGCTCCACGCCAGGGCCGCCCGGTCAGGATGAAGTATGCTCCGAAGACGAGCGGCACCGTGGTGAGCGCCACGGGGTAGAAACCAAAGAAGAGGATGGCGTCGGACAGGTTCGGGGCGAGGTAGAAGCCGGCTGGAACGACCAGCGCCCCCCAGGGGGTGCCCAGCCGGGCGCGGGCGAGCAGGTACAGCCCGAAGCCGGCCAGCGCCAGCGCCCCTTGCTGCAACGCGACCAGCAGCCGCGGGTCGGGCACGAGCCGGAACAGCAGCGCCAGGGGCAGCAGGACCGGGGCGACGTGCTCGGCCAGGTGGCTGGTGTTCCGATACAGCAGGGTGGTCTGGTAGGGCCGCCCCTGGCCGGTGTTCCAGAGCACGTTGGCGTAGGTGGCGAAGTCGCGGAAGTTGTGGCGGTGGAAGGTGTCGTACTCGGCGATGACCAGGTAGCTCGCCAGGGCCCAGAAGCCGAGCGCCAGGGCCACCGCCACGGCCAGCGCCGCCCGCTCGCCGGCCAGCGCCACCGGGAGCGCCTCGCGGAGCCGCAGCGGCCACCAGCGGGGCTGGGAGACGACGATCCGGCCGAAGCTCACCAGCCACCCCCGCGGACGCGGCGACGCGCCAGCCCCGCGCCCCTGGATGGAAGGGTGAGCGGGACACGCTGGCAGCAGGGGCGGAGAGTGTCGATCATCGCGCGGATGAGCATCACGCGGCCAGCTCTTGGGTATTCCGCCGCGGCCGGCTGCGAGCCGCGAACGAGCCATGCTAGCCGAATCCGGCCGGCCGCTACCATGAGAGCTCCAGCTCGACCGCGCGTGCCCCGTCCGCGAGTAGCAGTGGCTGGCCGGTCGCCGGATCGATCCAGCTCAGCCGGAGCCGGGTCGCTGCCAGGAGTGCGTTGGCCTCCAGCGGCACCTGCACGTCCTCGACCACTATCTGGCCTGCCTTCCAGTGAGAGGGGCCGAAGAACCCGCGTATCCAGGGGCCGTCCTGGCTGGCCAGCACCGCGCTGTCCGAGGCGATCACCTCCAGCCGCCGAATGTACTGCCACGGTATAGCCTGGTCCAGCCGCCAGCTCAGCCGCGCCTCCACACCGCGAGCGCTCCGCTGCGCGTCGTAGCCGTCCAGGTGCAGCACCCCGCTGAACACGAAGTGGGAGGGGATACGGGGCTGGGGTGGGTGGTCCGTGGCGACCAGGACCGGCTCGCCGGGAAGCCAGAGCGCGTACGGTGGGCTGACATGGAGCGGACTGCGGCGGTCGCTCAGCACCTCCTCGCGGATCTCCGGCGTGTTGAGGTCCAGCACATACCAGTCCAGCCGCCGCGTCGGCCACAGGCGCTTGCTGTAGTCGTCGTTCGCGATCCAGATGGCATCCCGGTTTGCCAGATGCACCACGATATTGCCGGCCGCGGCGACCGCGGCCTCTGCTGGCACCGCCGCGACCGCGCGCTGCCGCGCCTCGGATCGCTCATCCCATTGGGTCAGATAGCTCTTCGAGCTGCCTCCACCGGGTAGGTCGCTCTGCTGAATATAGCTGGCACCGGTCAGCAGCACCAGCAGCGCCAGCCCCAGTAGCCGTGGCCGGCCGCCGCGCAGCGCCGCCAGGCCCTCGGCCGCGCCGAGCCAGAGTAATGGAATGACCGGGGTGATCCGGTGCGAGTGCACTGTGTCGTCGGTCTGGAACAGGAGCACGCCTACGGTGGGCAGGCTGGCGATCAGCATCCGCGGCGCTAGGAGCGGCAGGCCGGCCGTGGGGAGCAGCAGCCAGGCAGCCGCGTCCGGACCGCGCTGGGCGAGCAGCGTCCACGCCTGGCGCGGATCGGTCAGCACCTCGTCGAACTTGTGCAGAACACGGTTCTCGGACACCCCTGGCGGCCGGAAGGCGGGCATCACCACCAGCGCGACGAGTGCCAGCCAGGCGGCGGCGACGCCCGCGACAGCCAGCCCCAGGCGCGTCTGTCGCCGAGCGAGCAGCAAGAGGCCGATCCCGAGCAGCGCCAGCGCCGACGTCTCCTCCAGCAGAAGCGTGGAGCAGGCGACCAGCGCCCCGCGACGTGGACGGTCGGCCAGGATGAAGTACGCTGCGAACGTGAGCGGCACCGTGGTGAGCGCGACCGGGTAGAAGCCATTCAGGGCGATCACCTGGGACAGGCTGGGGGTGAGGTAGAACGCGGCCAGCACGAGCACGCCGGCCCAGGGGCTCGCCAGGCGACGCCGTGCCAGCAGATAGATGGGAGCACCGGCCAGGGTGAGCGCGGCCAAGTGTAGCAGGATCAGCCAGCGTGGATCGGGCAGCAGCCGATACAGTGGCGCCAGCGCGAGCAGGACCGGAGCGACGTGCTCGGCCAGATGGCTGGTGTTCTTGAGCAGCAGCGTCGTCGCGAAGGGGCGGCCGTGGGCAGTGTTCCAGAGGACATTCTCGTAGATGCCCAGGTCGCGGTAGTAGACGCGGAAGTTCGTGTACCCAGAGATCGCCAGCGTTGCGCACGTCACGAAGAACGCCGCGCCGAGCACAACCGCCGCCAGGGCCGGGGCATCCACCCGGACGCGGGGCGTGGAGAAGCTACGCGCCGTGGTCGATTCCTGCCGCTGAAGCGTAGAGAGCCCGGCCGTCATGGCGTGGCGCCGGCCCGCCATTGGGCTGGAAGGTGTGTGAGCAGCATCCGCGCGGGCAACGGAAACAACGGAAACAATTGGACAGCCTGCTCGCCGGAATGGACAATAGGCCGGCCCGGCGCGGCGTGGCTGGCCACGCCTCCACCGAGCAGCGCTTCATGATAGCGAAGCGCGCGAGCGCGCCAGCGAATCGCCGCGTGGGCGGCACGTCCGGCGACGTGACCGGGCGGGAACGGGATGTGATGCGCGTATCGCGGTGGTGCAGCGCGGTTCGCAGTACAATGGCGGCGCTTTCGGGGTTACGGGCGCTGCCGTATGGTCCCCGGGGTACGGCCAGCCGATCGGCGGCCAGGCTGGATGCGCCGCGATTCGCGCCTGGGAGGGCCCGGGTGATACGAGGGAACGCTCTGGTCGCACAACGCTGCTGGCGCGGAGTGGCCGCGGGCCTTGGCGTGCTCCTCGTCGTGCTCCTGGCCGCGTCACCCGCGCTCAGTACGGCCTCCTCCACGCAGGTGACTCCGTCGGCTGAGCCGACGGACCCGCGCCGGTTCGCCAGCGGCTACCGCGTGATCGACGACACAATCTGGGATTACTTCGTGCATCGCGGCGGAGTGGACACGTTCGGGATGCCGATCTCGAACCGCTTCCTGTTGCAGGGTTTGCCAGCGCAGATCTTCCAGAAGCATGTGCTGCAGGTCCAGCCGGATGGGTCGGTCGCGGTAATGAACCTGCTCGACGATTTGCTCCCGTACACCCGTTTCGACGGCCGCACGCTGCCCGCGGCCGATCCCCGGCTCAGCTACTTCATCCCGGACCCCGCGCGTCCCGACTACGACGCCGCACTGCTGCAGGCGGTGAACCTGCTGGTCCCGGACCGCTGGCACGACCTGCCAGTGAACTTCAAGAGTACGTTGTTCTCCAGCGTGCTGCTCAGAGACGCCTTCCCGTCTGGCGGCGGCGACGAGGGCCTGCTGCCGCTGCTGAACCTGGAGATCTCTGGCCTGCCAACCAGTCTGCCCACGCCAGACCCCGCCAACCCGCACCTGGTCTACCAGCGCTTCCAGCGCCTGGTACTCGTGTACGATGGCACGACCGGGATGACGTGGTCGCTGCCGATGGCCGAGTACTTTAAGGCGCTGCTGCTTGGCCAGTACCTGCCCGCGGATCTGGCGCAGGAGGCGGCCGCCTCACCCTACGCCCACCAGTACCTGCTGACCGGGCCGCGCTCTCTGGCTCGTCCGGCCGCGCTGCCCACGACGGACCTGACCGGCGCCTTCAACCCAGGGGACACCGGCGCGCCCGTCTCCGCGTTCTCTGCCCCGGCCGCCACGCCCAGCGCGGTGGCTGCCGTCGGGGGCTGCCAGGGCGATGAGAAGATCAGCTTCGCACCGGCGGATCCGCGCCCGGGTGACAACGTCCTCATCGCCGCGACCTCGGCGCGGCTGCACGCCAACGTCCAGCTCCTCGGCAGCGATCACGCGACGCCGGTGCGCGCCGAGCCCCGCCCCGGGCAGCTCGGCTGGGTCTGGGAGTGGACCGTGACTCCGGGCGAGAGCGGTCTGCAGGTCTACAGCTTCTACGTAGACACCGCGACGCTCTGTGCCACCGCGTCGTTCATCGTCGCCACCCCTCCGGCCACCCCGACGCTCGGCCCCGTCGCTCCCGTCCTGCCGGCCCGGACCGCCACCCTGGCCCCGCTCCCCACCCTGCCCCTCGTGAAGACGCCCACCCCGACCTCGACGCCCACGGCCACGAGTACACCCACCGCGACGCCGACGCCCACCGCCACCGCGGCCCCGAGTGGCTCCCGCTCCCAGGTGACCCTGTCCAAAAAGCAGCTTCGCGGCGACGGCCAGGATAGCGTCAGCGTCACGGCCACCCTGCTGGATGCCAGCGGGCGACCGGTGCAGGGGGTGTATGTCCAGATCGGCGCCAAGTCCGGGCACGCTGGGCGCGACCCGGTCAACGTGAGTCAGCCCAGCTTCTTCACCGATCGCGATGGTACGGTCACTGCGACGATCACCGCCTGTCTGTACGTCAACGCGCCCCAGCCGGTGTCCGATGTGGTCAAGGTGGGCGCCGGGTACAGCGACGCCGACGGCAGCCTGGAAGGGATGGGCCAGCCGCAGCTCCTGACTGTGAGCAGCACTAACCGCCGCTGCTCCTGAAGCCATGGATGAGGAGCCGGGGGCGATGAGCCCCCGGCAAGGAGCGGGGGGTGCCGGGGGCCAAATGGCAGTCCGCGCCCGCCCGGCCTGGGCCGGGCGGCGCTCTTATCCGCCTGCCAGGCCGGCCAGGGTCCAGGCGAGCCCGGGCACCAGCCCGAGCACGACGACCGCGATTCCGGCCAGCACCACCGCCGAGCCGACCAGCGGCCGGGCGATCTCCACCTGGCGCGCGGCGGCCAGTAGGTCCGGCAGCGCCCGTAAGTAGTACAGCACCCCGGCCACGCCGCCCAGGACGGCGATGACCGTTGGCCAGACGCCAGCGGCGTACCAGGAGGCCCACAGCACCGCCAGCTTGGCCCAGAAGCCCGGGGCCGGCGGGATGCCGGAGAGCGACAGCAGCCCCAGGGCGAGCCCGGCGGCGCGCAGTGGGCCGAGGCGCTCGGTGGAGATGAGGCTCAGCCCGAGCGGGCCAGTGCCGCGACCGGCGAGCGAGGCGAAGATCAGCAGCGAGGTGGCGGCGTAGGTCACCACGTAGAAGATCGCCGCGGCGCGGCCGTCCGGCCCGCAGCCCAGGGCCAGCGCCGAGAAGCCGGCGTTCACCACCGCGGAGTAGGCGAGCATCCGGCGCAGGTCGCGCTGCGCCAGCGCCCCGAAGGTGCCCCAGGCGATGCTCAGCACCCCGATGGCGATGAAGACGTGATTGAGTACGCCCTCCACCCCGCTGATCAGCCGGGCGAGCGCGATTACCGCGCCGAGCTTCGCCGTCGCCATCGCGTAGCCGGCCACCGCGGGCGGGGCGGCGGTATAGGCGTCGAGCAGGCCCCACTGGAGCGGCACCACTGCCAGCTCGAACACCACGCCAAGCGCAATCAGCACCACCCCCGCCTGGAAGAGGACTCCGCCGCCGAGCAGCGCCCCCGGGCCGGGTAGCGCAAGCGAGCCCGTGCTCAGGTAGAGCAGCCCGATCCCGTACAGGAACGACGCCAGGCTGATCGCCGCCAGCACGAAGTAGCGGAACGCCGCCTCCAGCGGCCGCTCCCCACTACCGAGCGACACCAGCACTGCGACGCTGAGTGAGAGCGTCTCCAGCCCGAGCACGAGCTGGAGCACATCGGTCCCAGTCGCCAGTGCGATCGCCCCGGCAGCTCCAAGCAGGATGAGCGCGACGACCTCCGGCCGTTGCGTCGGCCGCTCCAGCTCCAGGCTCGGCACGAGCAGCAGCCCCACCGCGGCAGCGACCGCGATGGCGCCAACGGCCAGCCGCGCGACCGGGCCGCCACCCAGCGTCGTCGCGACCGCAACGATCAGCGCGACGATCCCGATGAGGGGCGCCGTGGTCGCATTGCTGGCCAGCGCCTGGACAAAGCCGAGGACGACGACGGCGCCGAGAACGAGCACCACGATCGCAAGCTGTTCGGGAGTCAATGCAATGTTCACAGGCGTGCCGCCAGCAGCAGGATCACCGCCACGCCCAGCAGCGAGGCGAGCGCGTAGCGGGTCAGCAGGCCGGTCTGGAGCCCGGCCAGGCCGCGCGATAGCGAGTAGCCGGCCTGGCCGAGCGCGTCGGCCCAGCCGGTGCCGACCTCGGCCGGAGTGGCGCCGGGCGCGCTCTGGACGATCGGCCAGGATAGCCCGATGCCCGCCAGCCCCAGAACCGCTGCCGCCAGACCGGTTGCCGAGAAGGCGCGCAGCGGCTCGATCGCCCCGAGCACCGGGGTCAGCGCCCGCGACAGCCCGCCCCCAGGCCATTCGAAGTAACCGGCCACCACTGCCATGATCGCCAGCGGCACCAGCGGCCAGACCTGGAGCGCTGGCTCGTGGTGGGGATGGGTCCGCTCGGGGCCGAAGTACACCCCGAACAGCAGCCGGCCGATGTACAGCCCGGTGACGAGCGCCCCGGCCAGGAGCAGGTAGCCGATCAGCGGGTTCTCCCGCAGCCCGGCGTCGATGATCGCGTCCTTGCTGAAGCCGCCGCTGGTGGCCGGGAAGCCGATCAGCGCCAGCGCGCCGACCAGGAACGTTCCGAAGCTCACCGGGAGGCGGCGACGCAGCCCGCCCAGCCGCGCCAGGTCCTCCTCGCCGCCCGTCGCGTGAATCGCCACGCCAGCGGCGAGGAACAGCAGCGCCTTGAAGAAGGCGTGGGTGAACAGGTGGAAGATGCTGGCGAACGGCGCGGCCAGGCCGGCCGCGGCGAACATGTATCCGAGCTGGCTGATAGTCGAGTAGGCCAGGCCGCGCTTGAAGTTGCGCTGGAACAGGCTGACGATCCCGCCGCCGAGCATGGTGAGCGTCCCGAGCCAGGCGGTGACAAGCATCACGCCCGGCGCCAGCTCCAGCACCGCGTGGGTGCGCACCAGCAAATAGACGCCCGCGGCGACCATTGTCGCGGCGTGGATCAGCGCGCTGACGGGCGTCGGGCCAGCCATCGCGGTTGGGATCCAGAAGTACAGCGGCCCCTGCGCCGACTTGGCTGCGGCGGCGATCAGCAGCAGCCAGGCCAGCAGCGCCGCCCCGCCGAGCCCCGCCGTGCACCGGGGAGTACCGAGGGTGGTCAGGTCGCCGCAGCCGCTCGGAACGATCACCGCAGCCAGCAGTAGCGCCGCGTCGCCGAGCATGTTGGCTGCCAGCGCGTCCAGCCCGGCACGCAGCGTCCCCGGCCGGTCGCGCCAGAAGCTGATCAGCAGGAAGCTGGCCAGGCCGACCCCGGCCCAGCCGACCAGCAGCACCCCGAGTGTCCCGCCCAGCACCAGCAGCGCCATCGCGGCGACGAAGAAGTCCAGGTAGCAGAAGAAGCGCCGCTGGCCGGGATCGCCCTCCATGTAGGACAACGAGTAGACGTAGACGAAGAACGAGACGAAGCCGAGAATCGCCAGCATCAGCGCCGCCAGGGCGTCGGCGCGCAGGTGCAGCGAGCCGTCCGGCAGGAACGGGGCCCAGTTGGGGATCACCACGTCGCCCGGGACCGCGCCGGTGGCGAACCAGGCCAGCGCCGCCAGCAGCATCACCAGCGGCCCCCAGATACTGGCGATGCCCGGCCGGCGGCCGACGCCGGCAGCGGTCAGCACCAGGCCCGGCAGCGTCAGCACCCAGGTCCAGGGAAGCAGCGCGCTCATCCGCGCACCTCGCGCGTCTCGTCCACGTCCGCCATCACCTGGTCGCGGTACAGCGCCAGCGCCAGCCCGAGCCCAATCACCGCTTCCGCTGCGGCGATCACCAGCACGATCAGCGCGATCGCCTGCCCCAAGACCTCGCCCCGGACGCGGCCGCCGAGCACGATCAGCAGGTTGGCCGCGTTCAGCATGATCTCCACCGCCATCAGCACCGCCACCGGATTGCGCCGCAGCAGCACGCCCGCCGCGCCGAGCGCGAACAGCGCCGCGGTGGTGGCGAGCACGATCGCCTCTGCGGTCATCGCTCCACCTCCTGTCGGCGCCAGATCGTCACCGCGCCGATGATCGCCACCAGCAGCAGCGGCGCGGTCAGCTCGAACGGCACCACCAGCGGCTCGAGCAGGGCGCGGCCGATCGGCGCCACCCCGGTGGCTGGCTGCGGGGCGGGGGCCGGAAGCTGGACGGAGAGCACCGCGCCAAGCGCGAGCAGCAGCGCTCCGCCACCGACGAGCGCGGCGATGATCCGCGAGGACGTCGCCGCGCGCTCGATCCCGCCCGCAGGAAGCAGCGCTACGACGAACAGGAACAGCACCACGATCGCGCCGGAGTAGATCAGCAGTTGCCCGAAGGCAATCAGGTCGGCGGCCAGGAGCAAGTACAGCGCGACGATACTCAGACTGTGGATGAGCAGCGCGACGGCGCCATGCACTGGCCGCCGCGCGAGTATCACGCCGAGTGCGCTGACCAGCGCCACGGCGCAGCCGACAATCAGGGGAACCAGCAGCGCGTCCACGTCAATCCTTCTCTTCGCTCATAAGCGCGGGCCCGGCCCTGTGCTCAGTGCTCCGCCTGGCCAGTGTTGGCGCCGATCGGGTGATGCGTGCGGTAGACCGTCCCGAGGTCGTCCTCAGGGGGCACGTCGATCACGCGCGGCTTGTCGACGTCCGGATGATACTGCCGCCGCGGCGCGTACTTCTCCGGCTCCAGCAGCATCTCCTTGGTGTAGACGAAGTCCGGCCGGGCGAAGTCGGACAGCTCGTACTCCGGCCCGAGCTTGATTGCGTCGACCGGGCAGGCCTCCTCGCAGTAGCCGCAGAAGATGCAGCGGATCATGTTGATCTCGTACACCTTCGCATAGCGCTCGCCCGGCGAGACCGGGTGCTCAGGGTCGTTCTCGGCCGGGATCACCAGGATCGCCTGGCTGGGGCAGGCCGCGGCGCACAGCTCGCAGCCGATGCAGCGCTCCAGCCCGTCCTCGTGCCGATACAGCCGATGCCGCCCGCGGAATCGAGCGGGCAATGGCCGCTTCACGTCCGGGTAATTCAGCGTCACCGGGGGCCGGCCGACGTGCTTCAGCGTCGTCCACATCCCCCGTGCCAGTGCGCGCAATCCCTCGAACATCCATCCTCCAGGCTGAGGATTCTCGGCGTCAGCTCTCGACGTTCAGCCAGGGCGTCGGCGGCAGCAAGCTCGCCATGCGCCGCTCGGTGTCATCCTACCGCCGCGACCGCGATCGCCGTCACCGCGACGTTGGCCAGCCCGAGCGGCAGCAGCACGCTCCAGCACAGCCGCATGAGCTGGTCGTAGCGCATCCGCGGCAGCGTCGCCCGCAGCCAGACGAACAGGAACAGGAACAGCAGCATCTTGATCAGCAGCCAGTGCGGGCCGGGCAGGATCGGGAACGACCAGCCACCCAGAAACAGCGTCGCGGCGATCGCGGAGACCGTGATCATGTTCACGTACTCCGCCATGTAGAACATCGCGAAGCGGAAGCCGCTGTACTCGGTGTGATAGCCCGCCACCAGCTCCGTGTCCGCTTCGGGCAGGTCGAACGGAGCGCGGTTCGTCTCCGCCACCGCCGCGATCAGGTACAGGATGAAGCCGAGCGGCTGCAGGACGATGAACCAGATCGCGTGCGCCTGCTCCTCGACGATGACGCCCAGCGACAGCGTCCCGCTGATAATCACCACGCCGACGATCGCCAGGCCCAGGATCAGTTCGTAGGACACCACTTGCGCTGTAGCTCGCAGCCCGCCCAGCAGGGAGTATTTCGAGCCGGAGGACCAGCCGCCGAGCACGAGCCCGTACACCCCGAGGCTGCTCACCCCGATCAGGTACAGCACGCTCACCGGCACGTCGGCGATTCCGAGAGGGACCCGGAGGCCGCCAACGCTCAGGGTTGGCCCAATCGGGATCACCGCGAACGCTGCCAGCGCCGCGAACAGGGCGATCGCCGGGGCGAACGGATACAGCAGCGTGTCGGCCGTAAACGGGGTGATGTTCTCTTTGAAGAACAGCTTCACCGCGTCGGCCAGCGGCTGGAGCAGCCCGGCCGGTCCGACCCGGTTGGGGCCAATGCGGACCTGGAAGCGGCTAATGACCCGCCGCTCGAACCAGGTCATGTAGGCCATGCCGGTCAGCAGGATGCCGATCAGCACCACCGAGCGAATCAGGGTAACCAGTACGTCAGCCATGGCTGGCGCCCACTCCTGCGAGGACGCGCCCCTGCCCGGGAAGCCCGCCCGAGAGCGCCGCGGCGTAGCCCCGGTGTGCCTCGGCCAGCGCCGCCCGTACCTGAAGGATGTCCGGCCGCAGCGAAGCGCCAAGCTGCCCGGCCAGGTGGGCCAGCAGCTCCCAGTCCATGCGCGCCTGTGGCGGCGCCCCGCCGCCGACGTTGAGTGGCTGCACCCGCCCCTCGAGATTGGTCAGCGAGCCCACCTGTTCATACGGGTGTGCCAGCGGCAGCAGCACCTCTACCTGGCCCAGGTCCTCGGGCAGTGTGGTGGCGGCGACGATCCGCCGCGCCGCGCCGGTCTCCGGCCACGCCTCGTCACCCACCAGCAGCAGCGTGCGCACGTCCACCCCGCCCAGCCACGTGGCCGCGTCCGCCCGCGCCAGGTCCGGCGCCAGCTCCTGCGCTCCGCGCCCGTTGGACGCCAGCGCCGGGGCACCGACCATCCCGCCGCCCTCGCCGGCCTGGAGCAGGCGTGCCAGTGCTTCCAGCGCCGCGAGCCCGCGCGCCTCCCGCGCCAGGTGCAGGCCGGCCAGCAGCGTCGTCGGCCGACCCTCCAGGTGCTTGCGCGCCGCCGCGATTTCGGCGGGCGCCGAGCCGCCGCCGAGCGCGGTGGCCAGCGCCTCGAGTACCGGCGTCTCCGCGCCGCGCTCGGTGCGGATCCAGGCGGCGGTATCGCGATAGAGCCCGTTGCCGGCGCCGACCACGACCAGCTTCGCTCCGTTGCGGACGACGGCGCGCCGGATCCAGAGCGCCAGCACCGGCAGCTCATACCAGGCGTCCAACCCCGCCAGGACGATCGTCTTGCTCTTCGGGATGTCCGTGATCGCTCCCTGCACCGGCCAGGGGGAACCGACGGTTGGCCAGAAGGCCGCCGGCGCCGCTCCAAGCCGCGGCCGCAGGACGTCGGCGAAGACCCAGATCGCCTCGTTGCTCAGCGCCGGAGACAGCAACGCCGCCGCGCCGGGCTCGCGCAGCAGCTCGGCGGCGCGGGCAAGCGCCTCCCCGAATGCCGCTGGCACCAGCGCGCCGCCGCGGCGTACCAGCGGCTGTACCGCGCGGCGCTCCCGCGCTGGCGGCATGGTATCGAAGCGACCGTAGTCACACAGCCAGCCGTCGTCCACCGCCGGGTTCTCGCGCGACACCAGCCGCAGCACCCGGGCGTCGCGGCTATGGATGGAGATGTTGCAGCCGACCGCGCAGCCGGCGCAGGTGCTCGGGGTGCGGCGCAGGTCCCAGGGGCGGGCGCGGAAGCGATACTGGCGGCTGGTCAGCGCTCCCACCGGGCAGAGCTCAATGGTGTTGCCGGAGAAGATCGAGTCGAACGTCTCCCCCTCCAGCACCCCCACCTCGCTCACCCCGCCACGGTTGATCGCGACGATCGCCTCATCGCCAGGAATCTCCGCCTGGAAGCGGGTGCAGCGGTAGCAGAGAATGCAGCGCTCCTTGTCCAGCACGATCCGGTCAGACAGCGGGAACGCCTTGTCCTTGTGGACCTTGTCTTCGGTGAAGCGGCTAACGCCCAGGCCGTACGCGAAGGCGTTGTCCTGCAGCGGGCACTCGCCGCCCTTGTCGCAGATCGGGCAATCCAGCGGGTGGTTCGCCAGCAGCAGCTCGATGACCCCATTCTGTGCGGCGATCACCTCGGGGGTGTTGGTGTGCACCACCATCCCGTCGGCGACCGGGGTGGTGCAGGCCGTCTGCAGCCGCGGCATCTTCTCAATCGACACCAGGCACATGCGGCAGGCGCCGACCGGCTTCAGCTTGGGGTGGTAGCAGAAGACCGGGATCTCCAGGTCGATCTGCTTGGCGGCCTCCACCAGGAGCGTCCCTTTCGGAACGCTCAGCGGGCGCCCGTTGATCGTCACCGTTACCAGATCAGTTGACACGATGCTCCTCGTCTCCGCCGTGCGCTAGTTCCAGCTCGGGAAGGGGCAGCGGCCCAGCTCGATGTGGCGGACATACTCCTCTCGGAAATGGCGAATCGTCGCGGTCACCGGGCTGGTCGCGAAGTCGCCTAGCGCACAGAGCACTTTGCCGTTGATCTCGCCGGAGAGCGACAGCAGCAGGTCGATGTCCGCCGCCGTCCCCCGGCCCTCCTCCAGCCGCACCAGCACCTTGTGGAGCCAGCCGGTGCCCTCGCGGCAGGGAGTGCACTTGCCGCAGGATTCGTGGCGGAAGAACTCCTCCATCCGCGCGGCGGCGCGGACCATACAGGTCGTCTCGTCGAGCACGATCAGGCTGGCCGAGCCGAGCATCGACCCGGCCGCGGCGACGGAGTCGTAGTCGAGCTTCGTGTCCAGCTTGTCCGCTGGCACCACCGGTGCCGAGGCGCCGGCCGGCAGCACGCCCTTTACTGCCCGCCCGCCGGGGACGCCGCCGCCGTAGGTGTCGATCAGCTCGCGGAAGGTGACCGCGCCCAGCGGCAGTTCGTAGTTGCCCGGTCGGTTCACTCGGCCCGACAGGCAGAAGATCTTCGGCCCCGTGTTCTTCGGCGGGACGCCGATCGTGGTGTACCAGGCGGCGCCGTGGCGCAGGATGAACGGCACGTTGGCGATCGTCTCGACGTTGTTCACCACGGTTGGCCGCCGGTACAGGCCCTCCACCGCGGGGAACGGGGGCCGGGAGCGGGGCATCGGCCGCCGTCCTTCCAGCGACTCCAGCAGCGCCGTCTCCTCGCCGCAGATGTAGGCGCCCGCGCCGCGGAAGACGTGGATCTCTAGGCTGTACTCCGTCCCGAAGATCTTGTTCCCGATCAGCCCGGCTGCCTTGGCCTCGGCGATCGCCGCGTCGAGCCGGTCGGCGGCGACCGCGTACTCGCCGCGAATGTAGATGAACGCCACCCGCGAGCTGATCGCGTAGGCGCTGATCGCAATCCCCTCGATCAGCAGGTGCGGGTTCGTCTCCATGATCTCGCGGTCCTTGAAGGTCCCTGGCTCCGACTCGTCGGCGTTGACGCACAGGTACTTGTCGCCCGGCCCCTTGGGAACGAAGCTCCACTTCATCCCGGTTGGGAAGCCGGCCCCGCCGCGGCCGCGCAGCCCGGACGCCTTCACCTCTTCGATGACCGCCTCCGGAGTCATCTCCGTGGCGACCTTCTTCCAGGCGGTGTAGCCATCTTCCGCCTGGTACTCCTCGAGCGAGAGCGGGGTCGGTCGCCCGGCATGGGCCAGCAGCAGCGGCTGATAGTCGCTCATGCCGCGCTCTCCCGCCCCTGCTGCCGCGGCGCGTTCAGCTCCTGCAGGAGCTGCTGGGTCGCCTCCGGGGTCAGGGACTCGCGATACACCTCGTTCACCCGCGCCATCGGGGCGCGATGGCAGGCGCCAAAGCACTCCGGAGTACGGATCAGCGTCACCTCGCCATCCGGGGTCGTCTGCCCCGGCGCGATACCGAGCCCAGCCGACAGGTCGCGAAGCAGCCGCTCGGCGCCGGCCAGCGCGCAGGGAAGCTGTACGCACACCTCCACCCGCACCCGGCCCTCGGGCTCCAGGCGCAGCATGGAGTAGAACGTGGCCAGCTCCCAGGCGGCGGCGTGAGATACCCCCACCAGCTCCGCCACCTCGGCCACTGCTTCAGGTGGCAGGTAGCCACGCTCCTCCTGCGCCAGCTTCAGCGCCGGTAGCAGCGCCGTGCGCCGTGACGGATAGCGCTCCGTCTCGGCTCGAATCTTCTCCTGCGTCTCCGCGGACAGCATCATCTATCACTACCAGTCTCTCATCCCACGTTCCGAGGCCGTGCCGTGGCCAGCGTTATCGCCGGCCCGGGGGCGCACAGCTTCGGAACGGAATCTAGCGGTCGACTTCGCCAAGGATGGGATCGACGCTGGAGATGGTCGCGATCAGGTCGGCCACCATCCCCCCCTCTGCCATCACCTTGAGGGCCTGGACGTTCGCGAACGAGGGGGCCCGCTCGTGCACCCGCACCGGCCGGCCCGAGCCATCGCTCACCACATAGAAGCCGAGCTCCCCGCGTGGCGACTCGACCGGGACGTACGCCTCGCCCCTGGGCGGCCGCATCCCCTCGGTGAACAGCTTGAAATGATGGATCACCGCCTCCATCGAGTGCGCCAGCTCCTCGCGCGGCGGCGGCATCACCTTGCGATCGCTCGTCCTGACTGGGCCCTCTGGGAGCCGATCGAGCGCCTGCCGGGCGATCCGCACCGACTGGCGCAGCTCCGCCACCCGCACCAGGTAACGGTCGTAGCAATCGCCGTTTCTGCCAGTCGGCACCTCGAAGTCGTACGTCTCGTAGCCGCAGTAGGGCTTCGCCTTGCGGATGTCGAACGGCACCCCGGTGGCACGCAGGATCGGTCCGCTCACTCCCCAGGCCAGGCACTGCTCGGCCGTGATCCGCCCGATACCGACCATACGCTCCTGGAACAGCGGGTTGTTCGTCAGCAGCGACTCGTACTCGTCGATCCGCTCCGGCATGATATCGAGGAACTTCGCGGCCCGCTCCTCCCAGCCAGGCGGAAAGTCCATCGCCAGCCCGCCGGGGCGGATGAAGCTGGTCATCATCCGCTGCCCGCTCATCTCCTCGAACAGGTCCAGGCACTGCTCGCGCTCGCGGAAGCAGTACAGGAACACCGAGCTGGCGCCCAGGTCGAGCGCGGTCGTCCCAAGCCAGACCAGGTGCGAGGCGATGCGGGTCAGCTCGGCGAGCAGCACCCGCGCCACGGTAGCGCGGGGGGGGATCTCGCACCCAAACAGCTTCTCCACTGAAAGCGCGAAGGCGAGGTTGTTCCCGAGTGGATTCAGGTAGTCCATCCGGTCGGTGAGCGTCACGCCCTGCAGGTAGGTCTTGGCTTCGAACGTCTTCTCGATGCCGGTGTGCAGGTAGCCAATCACCGGCTGGCAGGTGACGACGATCTCGCCGTCCAGGTCCAGCTCCAGCCGGAGCACCCCGTGGGTCGACGGGTGCTGCGGCCCCATGTTGATATGGAGCAGCTCGCGCTCAGGAGTAGGCGGGCGGGTATCCGTGTCAGTCGCCATATTGCTCCTGCCGTCCCTTCGAGAACTCGACCGGCTCCCAGACGATCGGCGCGTCCCGGCGAAGTGGGTGGCCGTTCCAGGTATCCGGCAGCATGATCCGCTCCAGCTTCGGGTGGTCGGTGAACACGACGCCGAACAGGTCGAACACTTCGCGCTCGTAGAAGTTGAGCCCCGGGAACACCGAGACCCCGCTGGGAGCCATGCCGGCGGTGCGCGCCTTCAGCCGGAACCAGGCGTTGTCCGTAAGCGAGTGCACCAGGTAGTTCAGCTCGAAGCGGTCCTCCCGCTCCGGGAAGTCCACCGCGGTCAGGTCGACGAAGCGCTGATAGCCCAGTTCGTCGCGCAGCAGCCGCAGCGCGGCGACCACCTGGTCGACCGGCACGCAGGCATAGGGGATGTCGTCCCGGCTAACCCCGGTCTCCACGGCAGCGAAGGCCGCCTGGAGTCGCTCGGCGGCGGTGTTCATACGTTGCGTGCCTGCCCGGCGCCGATCCGCTCCTTCAGCTTCAGGATGCCGTCGATCAGCGCGTCGGGAGTGGGCGGGCAGCCAGGGACGTAGACATCCACCGGGACGATCTTGTCCACTCCCTGCACCAGAGCGTAGTTATTGAACACGCCACCGCAGGAGGCGCAGTCGCCCATCGCCACCACCCACTTTGGGTCGGGCATCTGGTCGTAGATCTCGCGCAGCACCGGCGCCATCTTCTGCGACACCCGGCCGGCGACGATCATCAGGTCCGCCTGCCGCGGGCTCGGGCGGAACAACTCCGAGCCAAAGCGGGCGATATCGAAGCGGGAGGCCGAGGCGGCCATCATCTCGATGGCGCAGCAGGCCAGCCCGAACAGCACGGGCCAGAGCGACTTGTCGCGACTCCAGTCCTGTAGTCGGCTCAGCACAAAACCCGGCGCGCCGTCGCGCTGCGCGGATGTGTCGCGCACGGGAAGCTCGATCGACATCTTATCGCCACCTTAGCGCCCCGCGGCTGCGGGCATACACGTAGCCCACACCGAGGACGATGAAAAAGCTGACAATCGCCAGGATCGCGCTCCAGCGCAGCTCGCGTAGCACCGAGGCCCAGGGATAGAAGAACAGCGCCTCGACGTCGAAGATCAGGAACAGCATCGCGACGAGCGCGAAGCGGACCGGCCAACGATGCTCGGTGCTGACTGGCTCGGAGACGCCGCATTCATACGGCTTGTTCTTGGCCGCCGATGGATGGCTCGGCGAGAGCTTGCCTGCCACCAGCACTAGCGCTGCCGAGACCAGCGCTGCCAGGCCGAGATAGATTGCGAGAGCCGCGTAACCGGCCATGCTCAATCCTTCGCCAGCGCGAACTGGCCTGCTCGGGCTCTCTGAACGTCACTGGGCGATCAGCAAGCGGAGCGGGCAGTTCGCCGCGCTCACCACCAGAAGGCCACGCAGAGGGCAAGCCGTGGCGAGGCCACGGCCCTGTGGCGCACTCGAAGTATAGGCAGGCTTGTGAAGAGTCGGCAACGAAAGACTTCCTCGCGGCTGCTCTGCCCGCGAGGAAGCGGCGCTGGCCCGTTCGCCCGTCAGGTCCAGCGCGTAGTCCTGGTAGATGGTTGTCTCGGCGAGGCCGCACGAGCGGTACAGCGCGATCGCCGGGGCGTTGCCGACCTCCGCCTCCAGCGTGATCGGGCGCAGCCCTCGTCGCGCAGGGTGTGGAGTATGACCAGCAGCATCTCCCGCCCGTAGCCGCGCGACGACAGGCGGGCAGTATCCTGAAAGCGTCGATTCCAGCCCGCCCATCCGAGCGGGTGATCTTCAGCATTCCGACAGGACTGCCCTCCACCAGGCCGAGGGAGAGCTGCTGGTTCGGGTCGCGCAGGTCCGCTCAATCCCCGGCCGAGCTTCTTCGGGCATCTCCCTGAACACGTGGCGCGCAGCCGCACCAGCGTGCCCAGGTCCCCGCCCCCGGCCGGTTCCAGCCGGACGCTGCCCTGCGTCGGTAGGGGCGGGGCTCGGCCAGCACCAGCCGCAGCTCCCCGGAGCGGTAGCGGGCACCGATGGCGGCGACGAACGCCTGGCCAGAGCGCGACGCTGCCTCGCAGATGAGCAGCACTTCTCGCGCGGCGCACGGCGGCGGAGAGGCGGCGGTGCAGCGGGTGCACCATCTCGCGCAGCTCGATCTGGGCCTCAGGTCCAGCCCGGCGAAGCCGACCAGGCCACTGTCGAGGGAGCACAGGGCGTAGGTCGTCTGGTCGCCTGCCTGCTCGGCGGTGACGTCCAGGTGCAGTTCCAGGTCGAGTCCCTCCTGGGCGTCGCAGATGGCGGCGAGCCGGCGCACCGCCGCGCGGTCGGCGTCCGTCAGGAGGGGGCGGGTGGCGAGGCCCAGCGCCCAGCGCTGGCGCACCGAACCCGCTCGGCGGCGCGTTAGTAGGTGCCCTTGAACAGTCCGCCGTCGACCAGCAGGGTGACGCCGGTGATGTACGATGCCTGCTCCGAGGCGAGGAACACCGCCGCGGCGGCGAACTCCTCGGGCCGGCCATAGCGGCCGGCTGGAATCTCCCTGGCCCAACTGGCCCGGATCTCTTCCTCCGACCTGCCGGTGCGCCGAGCGGTGTCCGCGTCGAGCTGCTCGACTCGCTCGGTATGGATGCGGCCGGGGGCGAGGTTGTTCACGGTCACCCCGTCCGCCGCGACCTCGCGGGCGAGGGTGCTGGCCATGGCGGTGACCGCGCTGCGCAAGGCGTTAGAGAGCATCAGGTTGGGAATCGGCTGCTTGACCGAGCTGGAGGTCGAGTTGATGATCCGCCCCCACTTCCGCTCGCGCATCCCCGGCAGCACCATTCGGGTCAGGCGTACCGTGTTTAGCAGCAGCAGGTTGAACGCGCTCTGCCAGGCGGCATCGTCCAGCTCGTCGAACGTGCCCGGCTTCGGCCCACCGCTGTTGTTGAACAGGATGTCCACCTTGCCGAAGCGTGTAAGCGCACGCTCCACCACTCGGCGCAGGTCATCCTCACGCATCACGTCGGCGGCCAGCGCCTCCACCTGACCGCCCGCGGCCCGGATCTCCGCCGCCGCGCGCTGAATGTTGCCCTCGTCACGCGAAAAGATCACTACTCGGCAGCCCTCGCGGGCCAGGCCCAGGGCAACCGCCTTGCCCAGCCCCTTGCTGGCCGCCGAGACGATGGCGACCTTGCCGTCCAGCCCGAGATCCATGCTCTCCTCCCGTCTGCTGCCGGCGCGAGGGTAACGGAGCGGCGGTGGCTGTGTCGAGTCCTGGCGCACGCATCCATCGGCCGGATCTGCCCGAAAGTCTGGGAAATCCGGGACGAACGTCCCTGGTGATCTGTAAATCTGTGAAAGGCGTGGAAACTCCATTGTTTCCGCCGTTAACGCTGTGCTACGGTCTTCGGCCGCTCGGCCGCCCGGCAGTCCCTGCCCGGGCCGAGTCCAGTCCATCGGCTCTCTGGAGAGGGCCCAGTAAGGAGTCTTATCTTGCGGTTCGTCCCTCGGCATGCAGGACGCATGCGTCCCTTGGTGCTCGCCGCGGCAGCGCTCACTGCCGTGCTGGCGACCACGGTCGTCGCTTCGGCGGCGTTGGTCGCCCAGGTGAGCACGGACCCCTACACTACATCCAATAGCCAGCACGCGACGGAAGTAGAGCCGGGCGCCTTCTCGTACGGTTCTACTACGGTGATGGCGTTCCAGGTCGGCCGCTTCTACGACGGCGGCGCGACGAATATCGGCTTCGCCACCTCCACGGACGGCGGGGCAAGCTGGACCCACGGCTTCCTGCCAGGGATCACCGTGGCGGGCGGCGGGCATCACGACCGAGTGAGCGATCCCGCGGTGGCCTACGACGCGAAGCACAAGGTCTGGCTGATCTCCTCGCTCCCGCTCGATCAGAGCCCCTCACTCAAGGGCGTCGCTGTAATTGTCAGCCGCTCGCTCGATGGCGGGCTGACCTGGAGCAATCCGGTGGTGGTGTCCACCGGCGGGGACCTGGACAAGGACTGGATTACCTGCGACAACACCCCCACCAGCCCGTTCTACGGCAACTGCTACACCGAGTTCGACAACTACCAGGCCTTCGACATGGTCAAGATGAGCGTGTCGTCGGACGGCGGCCTGAGCTGGCGGGGCGCGCAGACCACCGCCAACCGGGCGAAGGGCCTGGGTGGCGTGCCGGTGGTGCAGCCCAATGGCAACGTGGTAGTACCGCTCTCGGATTCGCGCGAAAACTCCATCCTGGTGTTCGGCTCGACCGACGGCGGGCGAAGCTGGACGGCGACGCGGACGATCGCCAGGGTCAACGACCACACCGTAGCGGGTGGGCTTCGGACCGGCCCGCTGCCTTCAGCGGGGATCGACGCGTCCGGCAAGATCTACGTCGTCTGGCAGGACTGCCGCTTCGAATCCGGCTGCACCGCGAACGACATCGTCATGAGCACGTCCATCGATGGCAAGAACTGGACGCAGCCGGTGCGCATTCCGATCGATCCGGTTGGCAGCGGGGTCGACCATTTCCTTCCCGGCCTCGGGGTGGACGGCGCGACCTCCGGGAACAGCGCTCATCTGGGGCTGACCTACTACTACTACCCCAGGGCGAAATGCAATGTGTCCACCTGCCAGCTCATGGTCGGCTTCGTCTCGTCGATCGACGGCGGCCATACCTGGAGCGCCACGACGCGGCTCGCGGGGCCGATGGCGATGAGCTGGCTGCCCAGGACCTCGGAAGGCCCGATGGTGGGCGATTACATGGCGACCTCGTTCTCGAACGGCCAGGCGATCCCGGCCTTCATCGTCGCCAGCGCCCCCAAGGGCTCCCGGTACGACCAGGCGGCGTACTCTGTGGTTGGCGGGATCACCCCAACTGGTGGGCACCTGGTGGCCGAGCCGAGCGACGTAATCGGGCTGGCCAGTGCCACCTCGGACCACGCGCTGGCAGCGGCGGACCTGGCGCGGCGCTAATATCGCTCTGCCCCTGTCTCGCGCGACGAGCGGCCGGCAGCATCGCCGGCCGCTCGTTTGCTTGCTGGCGTGGGTGCCCTGGCAGCCGTCGGTCTTGGTGGCTAGAGGCGCGCATGCCCACCTGTGGCGACGAGCGCAGTGCTCTTCAGGCGCGGCGGGCGCACAGTATGGAGGGTGTACAGCCACTGGGCGTGCCGAAATAGCTCGGCCGTGGCGACGCTGGAGTTGGGCCGCGGGTGATGGCGTGCAGGGAGCTGTGCCGCGGCCAGGCCGGATGGCAGGCTCAGCCAGCGGCGCCGTAGATCAGCCGATAGCGGCCGTAGTTGGCAAACACCTTCTGTACGTAGTCGTTCGTCTCCTGGTACGGGATCCGCTCGGCCCAGACATCCATGTCGTCCGAGCCGTAGGCGGCGAGCCAGCGCGCGGATGCCCCGGGGCCGGCGTTGTAGGCGGCGATGGCTGGGTAGAGCCGGCTGTCGAAGCGGTCGAGCAGGTCCTTCAGGAACAGTCCGCCGAACTCCAGGCTGACGACCGGGCGGTAGAGCTCGTCGGCGTTGAAGTGGTCCCAACCGAGCTTGGTCGCGAGGATCTGCCCGGTAGAGGGGATGACCTGGGTTAGTCCCCGGGCGTCGGCCGGCGAGTGGGCGAGCGGATCGTAGGTCGACTCCTGGCGCACCAGCGCTGCCAGGAGCAGCGGATCGATGCCCCGTGCCTCCCGCTGGCTATCCAGCAGCTCCGGGTAGGCGAGCGGGTAGGCGAGCCGCTGCAGTGCAGCGGGAGCGGCGAGCAGCGACTGGCCGGTCGCCGCCAGCGCCCGCTGCGCCAGGCTGGCCGACAGCTCGTAGGCACCCCGCGCCTGCAGAAGGCGAGCGAGCACGAACAGGTGGCCCGGCTTGCCGGCGTAAGTGTCGCTCAGGTCGTCGATCTCCCAGCGAGCCCGGGTGCGCTGGCCGAGGCGGAGCAGGGCGTCGGCACGCTGGAAGCGCGGGTCCGCAGTGATCGAGGCTTCCAGGTTGGCCGGATCCTCGCCCTGCGCTCTGAGCCAGTCGCCCGCGTCGTCGCCGGCGGCATCCGAGACCGGCGCTGCGGGGCCCATCACCCCGGCGTCGTTGCCGGCCAGCAGGTCGCGTGCCCGCAGCCCGGCGAAGCTGTCCGGCGCGGCGTCGCGCGCCGCCTGCCAGTCGGCGCGGGCCCCATCCATGTCGCCCCCTTGCGCCCGCGCCTTGCCACGCCAGAGCAGCAGGCGGGCGCGGGCGTCGGACTGCTGCTCAACGTTAAGCGCCCCGTTCCAGGCTTCGACCGCCCGTCCCGGGTCGCCGGCCAGGTACCAGGCGAATCCGTGGCGGAAGCGCGCGTCCCGAGCGGCTGCGCTGCTCGGATAGGCGGATTCCAGGCGGGCGTACAGCGCCGCGGCGGCGGCGAACTGCTCCGCCCCTTCGCGGGCCTCGCCCGCCTTCAGGAGCGCGGCTGGCGCCACGGAACTGCTGGGCCAGGAGTCGGCGACGTCAATCAAGTCCGCAATGCCCGGCTCCGTCGCGCCCACGCGCACCCGTGCCACCCCGCGCTCGTACGTGGCCAGCGGCGCTTCTGGCCCGTTGGGGTTTTGCGCCAGTGAGCTGTCGAACGCCCCGATCGCCTGGCTGTAGCGACCCTGGTTCAGACGCACCAGGCCGGCCTGGTACCAGGTGATCTGGTCACTGGCGCCCATCTCATTCAGCATGTCCAGCGCCTGCGGCGCCCGCTTGCTTTCCGGGTAGTCCACCACCACCTGGGTGAGCCGCTGGATGGCGCGGTCGGTGCGCCCGGCGTCGCGGTGCACCAGTCCGACGCTGTACAGTAGCTCGGCGGTGTACCAGCGAGTGCGCGACTCGCCCAGCAGCGTGCTGTAGACGTCGAGCGCCGCGGCGTCGTTCCCAAGCTTGACGTAACTGGACGCCTGATGCTCGAGGGCGTCGAGCCGAAGGAGGCGCGGGGGATTCGCCGCGAGCACCGCTTGCTCCGCCTTCACCACCTCGGCGGGCTGGCCGAGCGTCCCGAAGCATTCCGCCGCCAGCGAGTAGGCGTGGGCGGCGAGCAGTGGCTTCGCCTCGGCGAGCGTCTGGAAATCGTCCACCGCGCCCTGGCAATCGCCCAGCCCGCGCCGGGCAACGCCGAGCAGCAGCAATGCCTCGGCGGCCTGGCTGGTGTCCGGGTAGCGGTTTCGGAGCGTGGTCAGGCTGTCCAGTCCATCCTGGTAGCGGCCGTCCAGCACCGCGGCCTGGCCGCGGCGGAGCAGCGCCTCTGCGGCTACCGTTGCGTCGGCGTGCTCGACGTACGGGGCGAAGGCGTCGTCCGCCCGGGCGTAGTCGCCATCACGCAGGAGCGTGTAGCCGCGGCTGAAGTCCGCGCGGACCGCGTCGGGCAGCGGCGGCGCGTCGGGCGGTAACGAGATCGCCCCCTTGATTCCGGCCGGGGCGGCCGCGCGAGCGACCGGCTCGGGGGCGAATGATGCCTCAGCCGCGCGTGAGGCGCCCGCCATCGGACGCGCCCAGGCGCTCGACGCGCTGGCGATGACAACGGTGAGCAGGGTGAAGAGGTGGAGAGGGAAGAGACGCCAGACCATGAGGACCTCGCCGGAGACCCTCAGGCTACCAGACGGGGCGCCGGCCGGGCAAAACCCGTCATCACGCTACGCCAGCAGGGCGCGCCGCGCTACTCAGAGCGCGGCGGAGCTTCAGGCGTCGCGGCATCCAGCCCCAGCTCGCGGCAGCGCTCGGCCACCTGGCGCAGGTCGGCGAAGAATGATTCCAGCACCCGGTCGTAGCTCTCCGGAGGTTGGATCAGGATGTAGGCTGGGTGAAGCGTCGCTAGGACGTGCGGGGCCGTGTCTGACTGCTGCCAGGTGCCGCGCTGCTGGGTGAGCCGAAACTCCTTGCCGAGCAGCGCTTTGGCGGCAGTGGCGCCCATGCAGACGATCACCTGGGGATGCAGTAGCCGGAGCTCGTGCTCCAGCCAGGGGCGGCAGGCTTTGATTTCGCTCGCCTTCGGGGCGCGGTTCTTCTTGCGTCCCCCCTGCCACTCCCACGGGCGGTGCTTCACGATGTTCGTCACCCAGATCCGCTCCCGCCGCAAGCCGGCCTGCTCTAGCCCCCGGTCGAACAGCCGGCCGGCTGGGCCGACGAACGGCACCCCTTGCTGGTCCTCCTGCTCGCCCGGCGCCTCCCCGACGACCATGACCCGGGCGTCCGCTGGGCCAACGCCAAAGACCGTCTGCGTCCCGATCTCCCCCAGGGGGCAGGCGCGGCAGTCGCGGGCAGCGGCGCGGATCCGCTCCAGCTCCTCCGCGACCGGGAGCGCCTGCGCGCCCAGGAAGGAGATCTGCTCTGGGGGATGTAATGGCCTGGCCATGTCGTCCTCGCTGGCAGCACATCCCGTGCCGGGCCCTACCCGCGTCAGGGGAACAGCAGCCGCTTGAGTCCGACCAGGATCATCCCCACCGCGCCCAGGGCGAGGATCGGCGCCAGGCAGGACAGGGGGCTGACGATGGGAATGCCGCTGGGGAATCCGGGTGGAGGTGTCGGCTGCGGGATCAGGCCGGGCTGCGAGAGCAGGCGGAGCACGAGCAGCATTCCGAGTCCGGCCAGCACCAGCCAGAGCCCGGTAAGCCGATCCTCAGAGGGCATCGTCGCGCTCAGGACTCGACGTGCCGCGCCGCGGCGGGCGCCGGGCTTTGCTCCGCCAGGCGGGCCAGATCGTCGTCGCGTAGCTCGCGCTCGAGGTTCAGCCGCAGCCGCAGCAACTCGCGGAATGCGCGGGCAATCACGTCCACCCGAGCTCCGGTGGGCTTGCCAGCGGGGCGGGGATAGTGGCTGGCACGGAGCTCCCGGATGCGAAATCCCCGCCGCCGCGCCTTGATGAGAAACTCGGCGCTGAAGGTTGCCCCGGTGCTGTGAATGCGTGAGCGCGTCCACACCGAGCGCCGAAACAGCTTGAAGGCGCAGTCCACGTCGCGAGCGGTGTAGCCGAACAGCAACCGGACCAGGCTATTCCAGCCCCAGCCGTAGACCCGGCGCAGCAGGGGATCCGAGCGGGGCGATCGATAGCCGATCACCAGGTCCGCTTCCTCGATGAGGGGCAGGAAGTCGCGCAGCTCGCGCACGTCGAACTGCTTGTCGCCGTCGGTGAGAAACAGCAGCTCCTTGGTCGCGGCGGTAAAGCCCGTGGCGAGCGCCGCGCCGTAGCCACGGTTGACCGCATGGCTCACGCAGCGGACACGCGGGTTCTCGGCGCTTAGCTCGGCGACGACCTCCGCAGTGCGGTCACGGCTGCCATCGTTGACGACGATCACCTCGTAGTCGGGGCAGAGGAGCTCGAGCGTGGAGACGACCGACGCGACCGTGGCGCCGATGACCTCTTCTTCGTTGAAGGCCGGCAACACCGCCGAGATGCTGGTCACACGCGCTCCCCTTCGCCAATCGGACGAAATTCTATCAGGCCCGCCGGAGGCGCCCCAAAAGATTCGGGACCAATGGGCACACCATCGCGTCCAGGAACAGGGGGCAGAGCGCTGCTCAGCCGAGAGGCTACACTTCCTGCCAGCAGCCAGGCGCGCTGTGGGAAAGGAGGGCGCCTCTCGTGCGCGGAACGCCTGCTCGACAGAAGATTGTCGCCCTGGCAGACCTGGCAGAGCGGCTCCGGGCGGCGCGTGCTGCTGGGCGGCGGATCGTCCTTACCAACGGCTGCTTCGACCTGCTCCATGTCGGACATGTCCGCTATCTGGAGCAGGCAGCCGCGCTCGGCGATTTGCTGGTCGTCGCGGTCAACAGCGATGCCTCCGTCCGCGCCTTGAAGGGCCCCGGCCGTCCACTGGTGGCCGAGCAGGAGCGGGCGGAGGTGGTGGCGGCCCTTGCCGCCGTGGACCTGGTGGTGCTGTTCAGCGACCGCACCGCCGAGCGGCTGGTGGAGCTCCTCCGGCCAGCCGTCTACGTGAAGGGCGGCGACTACCAGATCGAGCAGCTTCCCGAGGCCGCGGCTGCAAGCGCGCTCGGGGCGGAGGTGCGGCTGCTGCCGCTGCAGCCGGGCCACTCCAGCAGCGAGCTCATCCGCGCCGTTCTGAGCCGCTACGCTCCCAGCGCGTCTCCTCCAGCAGATGCCGCCGCGCGGTAGCGCCAGCGGTCCACCACCGGCAAATTCCCACGTGTGCCCTATTTGTCGGCATAGTTCTTGCAGCACTTACGCGACTCTCCGGACCCAGGGGCAGCCCGTGGACTGACTTGCTGCGCGGAAATGCGTTACCCTGACCGTTCGTACTACCCGTGTGCCAGAGAAGCGGGAGTCAATGGCACCTAGAGGGACAGCGCGGCCCGGAATCCCGGTCCGGGCGATAGGCGATATCGAGCAGATGGCCGAACAGGATGCAGGAGGAGGAGTAGCGGCAGTGGCCCAGACGCAGGCAGCGATGAACTTGGTGGCTCAGCGGCAACTGTTGACAGCCCTCCGGACAGCCCGGAAGGGCGATTTTAGTGTGCGGCTTCCCCTCGACCAGACAGGGATCGCTGGAGAGATCGCTGAGGCGTTCAACGACCTGATCGAGCTCAACGACCGAATGTCCAAGGAGTTTGCTCGGGTCAGCTCGGTGGTTGGACGAGACGGCCGAATTACCCAGCGCGCCACCCTTGGGGACGTCTCGGGCGCCTGGGCTGGCTACGTCGACGACCTCAACGCGCTCATTGCCGACCTGTCGCAGCCGACGATCGAGATCACCCGCGTGCTCGACGCCGTCTCCAAGGGCGATCTTTCCCAGCGGATGGCGCTGGAGATCGACGGCCGGCCCCTCAAGGGTGAATTCCTTCGCTCCGGCCAGATCGTCAACACGATGGTGGACCAGCTCAACGCCTTCGCTTCCGAGGTCACCCGGGTGGCGAGAGAGGTCGGCCTAGAGGGCAAGCTCGGGGGCCAGGCCCAGGTCAAGGGCGTCGCCGGGACCTGGAAGGATCTGACCGACTCGGTCAATCTGATGGCGGGCAATCTCACCAGCCAGGTGCGGAATATTGCCGAGGTGACGACCGCGGTCGCCAACGGGGATCTGTCCAAGAAGATCACCGTGGACGTCAAAGGCGAAATCCTCGAGCTGAAGAACACGATCAACACGATGGTGGACCAGCTCAACGCCTTCGCTTCCGAGGTCACCCGGGTGGCGAGAGAGGTCGGCTCGGAGGGCAAGCTCGGGGGCCAGGCCCAGGTCAAGGGCGTCGCCGGGACCTGGAAGGATCTGACCGACTCGGTCAATCTGATGGCGGGCAATCTCACCAGCCAGGTGCGGAATATTGCCGAGGTGACCACTGCGGTGGCGAAGGGCGATCTCTCGAAGAAGATCACGGTCGATGTTCAGGGCGAGATTCTGGAGCTGAAGAACACGATCAACACGATGGTGGACCAGCTCAACGCCTTCGCTTCCGAGGTCACCCGGGTGGCGAGAGAGGTCGGCTCGGAGGGCAAGCTGGGCGGGCAGGCGCAGGTGCCCGGGGTGGCGGGGACCTGGAAGGATCTGACCGACTCGGTCAATCTGATGGCGGGCAATCTCACCAGCCAGGTGCGGAATATTGCCGAGGTGACGACCGCGGTCGCCAACGGGGATCTGTCCAAGAAGATCACCGTGGACGTCAAAGGCGAAATCCTCGAGCTGAAGAACACGATCAACACGATGGTGGACCAGCTCAACGCCTTCGCTTCCGAGGTCACCCGGGTGGCGAGAGAGGTCGGCTCGGAGGGCAAGCTCGGGGGCCAGGCCCAGGTCAAGGGCGTCGCCGGGACCTGGAAGGATCTGACCGACTCGGTCAATCTGATGGCGGGCAATCTCACCAGCCAGGTGCGGAATATTGCCGAGGTGACGACCGCGGTCGCCAACGGGGATCTGTCCAAGAAGATCACCGTGGACGTCAAAGGCGAAATCCTCGAGCTGAAGAACACGATCAACACGATGGTGGACCAGCTCAACGCCTTCGCTTCCGAGGTCACCCGGGTGGCGAGAGAGGTCGGCTCGGAGGGCAAGCTCGGGGGCCAGGCCCAGGTCAAGGGCGTCGCCGGGACCTGGAAGGATCTGACCGACTCGGTCAATCTGATGGCGGGCAATCTCACCAGCCAGGTGCGGAATATTGCCGAGGTGAC